>Ga0247843_1003424_pt1 | contig 26110 bp, 33 predicted proteins | sample LaCruzMarch2017__FD_192420 | JGI IMG/M metagenome (GOLD analysis project Ga0247843, IMG submission 192420) | Freshwater microbial communities from meromictic Lake La Cruz, Castile-La Mancha, Spain - LaCruzMarch2017_8m | ecosystem: Environmental > Aquatic > Freshwater > Lake | place: Spain... | reverse complement strand
CCCTTCAGGAGACTCTCCATGACCAAGATCATCGCTTCGTTCGTGCTCGCTGTTTCCATCCTCGTCGGCGCTGGTGCGGCACAGGCTGCCCCGAAAGCTCAAACCAACTTCACGACCTCATTCTTCGCCGAACTCGCCCAGAACGGCAACTGATCGAATTCTCAATACGACGGTAACAAACTCCAAGTGCGACGCGTAATATAAATACGATACGATACGAAACGTATCCAAATACATCGCCGCAAATGATTCAAACCCAACCCTTCAGGAGACTCCCCATGACCAAGATCATCGCTTCGTTCGTGCTCGCTGCTTCCATCCTCGCCAGCGCTAGTGTGGCACAGGCTGCCCCGAAAGCTCAAACCAGCTTCACGGCCTCATTCTTCGCCGAACTCGCCCAGAACGGCAACTGATCGAATTCTCAATATGACGGTAACAAACTCCAAGTGCGACGCGTAATATAAATACGATACGAAACGTATACAAATACATCACCGCAAATGATTCAAACCCAACCCCCTCAGGAGACTTTCCCATGACCAAGATCATCGCTTCTTTCGTCCTTGCTGCTTCCATCCTCGCCGGCGTTGGCGCTGCCCAGGCTAACGACCACCCGGTCGGTGCTGGCCTACGCGATGCGGCAAAGCTCGGTCTGATAACGCCGGGCGGCTTCGCCGACGGTCGGTAATCCAGCCTTTCCAGTCATCTGCTTTCCAACCAAAGGACCCATCCCATGACCAAGATCATCGCTTCTCTCGTCCTCGCTTTCGGCGTGCTGTCAGTTGCAGCTTCGGCCAACGCCGCCCCCGTGAATTCGCCCAGCGAACTCGCCACCCACGGTTACCTCGGCACCGCCTACGGCAAGTAACCCCTTTGAAAAACCAACAGCGGGGCCTGTGCCCCGCTGTATTTAAGACGCTATCGCCTCTGACATCCTCAGCCGGGAGACACTCCATGAAAATGCTTTTCGTCACAGCACTCTTCGCCTTGACAGCGCTTGCGGCGGCACAGAGTGCACACGCTCAACTTTTCACGGGCAACACCAGTGTGTTGATCAACAAGATCTGCGTAGACGGCTGCTTTATTGGGGCGCCCCCTGATACTCAGCCTTGATCCGCTTGAATCACCTCCAGCCCCCTCCCCCGGTGACCTGGCGATCCAGCAAAGCCCGATGAATAATTTCAACCTCACGGGCTTTCCTTGCGCTCATAGCCAAACCGAATTACTAGTCGATACGGTTCGTATCCGATCGACACATCGAAGGGATGGTCTAGTGCCAATCAATAGCGCGACCACCGCAAAACGCCCTCCGGGCCGACCGCGAAGTGATGCGACCCAGCAAGCCATTATGGATGCGGCCATCAAACTTGTCGGCACCCAGAATTATCGGGATGTGACGATTGAAAAGATCGCCGCCCAGGCCAAAGTCGGCAAGCAATCGATCTATCGATGGTGGCCGGCGAAAGCCGATCTCATCCTCGATGCTTTTACACAGAGTGCCATCAAAGGCATGCCACCGATGATCCAGTCGGATGATGCCTTTGCCGATCTGGAGCAGGACATCGCCCGGTTCTTTGGGTTTATGAGTAAGCCGCTGATCGCGAAGGGTGTTCGCAGCCTGATCGCGGAAGCCCAACTCGACGACGCGTTCCGTCTGCGATTGTATGAGAACGTACATGGTGTGCGCTGCGAAGCTTTGCGGCGTGCGTTCCGCCACGGCATCGCCAAGGGACAGTTTCGCGCCGATCTCGACTTCGACGCCCTCGCCCACATCATCCACGGTGCCTACTGGTACCGCTTCCTCTCCGGCACGGACTTCAAGACCGATCCGGAATATGCCCGCAACATCGTCAGCCTGCTGCGGCCGGGCATCGCTGTCCAATCAGTCCCTAACAGACGTCGCCAGCTCCGCTAGCGCGCACCGAATTATCTCTGCCCGTCTTGCTGCACGCGAAGGTTTAAGTTCGAGTTCTAGCCATGCCTCACTTGCCATGTCTCAAGGGTATGGAGTTCTCGCCCAAAACCTATTTCCCGATCGTGAATCAAACGCTTAGCTTGGGTTATCGTCAATTCAAAAGCGCGCGGTTGACGCATGCGCTTGTTTGACGGGCGTCAGACAAGGAAATCACCATGCTGAACACGGATGCAACCGCCTTACCCGACATCAAACCTGGACGCGAACTCGCCGGGAAAAGTGCGGTGGTGACCGGCTCGACGAGTGGCATCGGCCTGGGCATTGCACGCTCGTTTGCACAGGCGGGCATGAATGTCATGCTCAACGGTTTTGGCGACGTGGCCGAAATTGAATGCGAGAGGGGTCGGCTGGAAACGACCTTTGGCATCAAAACCGCATACTCGGCGGCCGATATGTCGAAGCCAGCAGAGATCGTCGCCATGATTGAGGCGGCACGCCACGCTTTCGGCCAAGTCGATGTCCTCGTTAATAATGCGGGCATCCAGCACGTGGAACCCATCGAGACGTTCCCCGCCACAAAATGGGATGCGATTATCGCAATCAACTTGTCTTCGGCCTTTCACGCAACGCAGGCCGTTGTGCCTGAAATGAAAGCGCGCCAGTGGGGTCGGATCATCAATGTCGCTTCTGCCCACGCTCTCGTGGCATCGCCATTTAAGTCCGCGTACGTGGCGGCCAAACATGGCGTGCTGGGGCTGACGAAGACGGTCGCCTTGGAGACAGCAGAGCACGGAATTACCGTCAACGCTATCTGCCCTGGCTATGTTCTAACCCCTCTGGTCGAGGCACAGATCCCAGCGACCGCCAAGGCCCGGGGCATCACCGAAGCAGAGGTGATCCGGGACGTGCTGCTACATGCCCAGCCGACGCGGAAGTTCGTGACGACAGAGCAATTGGGAGCGGTTGCAGTGTTTCTTTGCACGCAAGCGGCAGCTTCAATGACTGGCATAGCACTTCCCGTAGAGGGTGGCTGGACTGCCCAGTAAATCCCTGCACGATTGCCTATCAACCCCACTCGAGGAACACTTATGTCAGCCCCATCTGGTTTGCCGCAGTCTAACGGTCATGTGTGCGGGGCAGGTCAAGATCCCTCGAGCCCAGGTCAAATCGTTCTTGTCTTCCAGGGTGGTGGCGCGCTGGGTGCCTATCAGGTAGGTGTCTACCGCGCGATGCATGAGGCTGGCATCGAACCTGACTGGATCATCGGCACGTCCATTGGAGCAATCAACGCGGCCTTGATCGCCGGAAATGCTCCTGAAAACAGACTAGCAGCACTCGATACTTTCTGGAAACGGGTCGAAAAGGACAGAAGCTGGCACAATTGGTTGCCGACGCCCCAGTTGACACAATCCGCCTCGTTCATGAACACGGTGATGAGCGGAATTCCCGGGTTCTTTGAGCCCAATTTCCAGGTCCTGTTTGGCCAACAAGTGCCCCAGAATGCGGAACAGGCTGGGTACTATTCGACAGCGCCGTTGGAAAAGACGCTGAGCGACCTGGTCGATTTCTCCCTGATCGCCAAGAAAAAGCCCCGGCTAACGGTGGGCGCAGCCCACGTCTGCAGCAGCCGCATGACCTACTTCGACAGCCGTGAGATGGAGCTTGGCGTTAAGCACATCATGGCATCGGGCGCACTTCCGCCTGCGTTCCCCCCGGTCAGGATCGATGGCGAACTGTATTGGGATGGCGGCATTCTCTCTAATACGCCCGTCGAAGCCGTCTTCGACGACCACGACCGCCGGAATTCGGTTATTTTTGCGGTTCACGTTTGGAATCCCAACGGTCCAGAACCGCGCACCATGTGGGAGGTCACGCACCGCTTAAAGGACGTCCAGTATTCGAGCCGCGTCGCAACCCACATCGCGCGACAAGTCGAAACACATCGCCTTCGCCACGCCATCGCTGAGCTTGTCGAGCAAATGCCCGAACAGCTGCGGCAATCGTCGGCGGTCAAAGAACTTGCCGGGTTTGGCTGTCTCACGCGCATGCATGTCGTCCGTCTGCTGGCTCCGCAGCTCGATCACGAAGACCAGACCAAAGACGTCGATTTCAGCCCGGAAGGCATCGCGCAGCGGCGGGAAGCGGGCTACGTCGATGCTAAGGCTGCAATCAAACTCGCGCCCTGGACTGGCGACTTTGCCACGCACGAAGGCGTGTTGCTGCATGAAGCGGCTCCCGGGGGATGGAAATTTGGCCAGCTTCAGCCCAAACCGGATTGAGCTTTGACCACGCGGCATCCCGAGGAAACTGCAATGTTTGAGGCTCATTCCCCTTCAATGACGGGTAACCGGGCGGTTGCCGCCAGAGCATCGTGGAAATTGGCGACCGTCATCGCGATCATTGCGTTCCTCACCGTGGTCGACCTATTTGCGACCCAAGCGATTTTACCTTCGCTGACGAAGGCGTATGGCGTTAGCCCGGCGGCGATGGGAACCGCTGTCAATGCAAGCACGCTCGGGATGGCGATCGCCGGCCTTGTTGTCGGGTCGTTCAGTCAGTTGATTGATCGTCGGCGTGGGGTCGTGGTGAGCCTCCTGTGTCTGTCGGTCCCGACCGCCTTGCTTGCCATTGCGCCCGATCTGGCAAGTTTTGCCTTGCTGCGCGTGCTGCAAGGATTGTTCATGGCCGCGGCCTTTACGCTCACGTTGGCCTATCTCGCCGACGAAACGTGCGGTGCTGCAACGTCGGCGGCCATCGCGGCCTACATTACCGGCAATGTGGCGAGCAATTTGTTTGGTCGCCTCCTGTCGGCAGCCGTTGCTGACACCTACGGATTGAGCACCAATTTCTTTGTCTTTGCGGGCCTCAATATTGTCGGAGCCGGAATTTCTTATATTGCACTGACAGGAATGCAAGGCCGTACGATTGGGCTTGATCAAGTGCGGTCCCCTTGGATTGTTTGGCGGGAATTGATGGCGAAGCCGCCGCTGCGCGCAGGATTTGGCATCGGCTTTTGTATCCTTTTCGCCTTCATCGGCACTTTCACTTATGTAAACTTCGTTCTCGTTCGCCCGCCCATTGCACTTGGCATGATGTCCGTAGGCCTGGTCTACTTTGTGTTTCTGCCTGCGATCTTCACGACACCGTTGGCTGGCCGGATTGTTGACCGGCTGGGTGTGCGCACAACCTTGCAGGGCGCCTTGGCAACGGCTGCGATCGGCTTGCCCCTGTTGTTGGCCCCAAGCCTCACGCCGGTAGCGGTCGGACTGATGTTGATTGGTGTCGGCACGTTTTTCGCTCAGGCAACCACAGCAGGCTTTGTCAGCCGAGCCGCCGGGTCGCAAGCGGGGGCGGCCAGCGGACTATACCTGGCCTGTTATTTCTTCGGCGGGATGGTGGGGAGCGCAGTGTTGGGGAATATCTTTGTGGTCGCTGGGTGGGGCACATGCGTCGTCGGGATCGGGCTCGCGCTCGCGGTGGCCACTTACTTGTCGATATTCCTCGAGAAATAGCGAAGGCAAGATTGTTTGAATGGGCGGCTTGGTATGCTCGTTACGTCCAGCTTTGAGCTTTCACGAGTTTGATGAACTCGACCGCGGCCGGTGAGAGACTTTGGTCTTGTGCGGTCACGATGCTAATCGAGCGTTTGATTTCTGGCGTTACCAGAGGCGCTGAGGTCACGCCAGACATGAGAGGAAATGATTCCGGCATGATAGAAACGCCAATCCCGGCCGCGACCAGGGCCTGCACCCAGTCCTCACGCTCGCTTCGAAACCGCGTGTTGATCTCGATGGGCCATTCGCCTTGTTGGTAGTCGAAGTGAGCGTCGAATTCGCAATTGATCCGCTCAATATAATTCTCGCCGTCAAGTTCCGCGAGCGTGATTTGGTTGGCCGGTGCAAGCCGGTGATTTGCAGGCATCGCTACGACATATTGTTCGTCGTAAAGGGAATGATGTTCGAGCCCGTCTTGATAATGCGGCAGGCCGACGATCGCCACGTCAATGTGCTCGCCCAATAAATCGTTGATAATGTCAGTGCCTTTCGCTTCCCGCACGATTAAATCGAGATGGGGAATGGCCGCGATAATTGGCCGGAGAAAAGCACCAACGCGATCTGGGCCAATTGTACACATAAATCCGAGCCGGAGCCTCTGCTTACGTTGTTCGACAAGGTCGCGCGCTTGGGTTCGCGCTTCGTTAATCGTTTGATATGCACTTTCAAGACGCGGGAAAAGCGCGCGCCCGAGTTCGGTCAACTCAATATTGCCTGGCCGACGATGTAAAAGCTTGCCGCCGACTTCCTCCTCTAGTTTTTGAATGGCACGGGTCAAGGCGGGCTGGGTGATGTTGCATTGCTCGGCGGCGCGGCTGAAATTGCGGGTCCGTTCGACCGCTAGGAAATAACGGATCTGATGTATTTCCATTAAGACGTGCCCAGTTTGCGTGAGATCAAGTCCGCGATGAGTTCCATCGCGGACACCGCTTTATCATAGCGGATTTATGGTCGTACCAACAGGGCGCCTGTAACGCACTCAGCGGCCACCGAGATGCTCACGCAGTTGATTCATCACGATATCGCGAATTTCTCCCGACCGCTTTGTATCGCCCGCCATACAGTAATCATAGCTCGACGTCGTCATGCGCAGCATGCTGGCTTTCTTGTCGGCCGACGCCGTCACGTGACCAGAAATGGCCTTCATGAGTTCATCGACGACCTTCCCGCAATCGGCCGCTTGGGTTGGTGGCGAGAAGGATGCCAGTGTCATGACAAAAAGCAATGCAAAACGCTTCATGGTGGATCCTGTTCATTTGGTTTCTTATGATGGAAACTGCATGCAGCCCCAGTAATTAGGGTAGGAAAAGAGATGACTATATTGAAATGCCAATCGATGCCGCGATTGATGCCTGTAGGCTATCACGCTTGGCGACCACGGGACGTCATCTCAAAAGGCATGAATTATTCGAGTTGTCTGAACGCGAAGCATTTTGCGTTATGTATTGAGTTTGAATATCTGACGTCAAAACGTGCCAGCGTTGAAATTTATTCAGAGCCTAAATTTATTTGGGGCTGGTCTTTAGATGCTTTTAGGTCTTGGGACTAACAAGCGAAATCAGCCAATCAGTGGCAGTAAGGTAGGCGATCACCGCGCATACCGTTGCGACAATTCGTAATTCCCCGAGCACCGTTGGAGCGAGCCAAGCGGGCAGTTTGAACGCGATCAGCAACGCCCCGACGACGACGAGGCCTAGGACGGCGGTTTGGACGACCCAAGCGATGGCCTTGTGTCGGGTCATGGAAAGGCAGCTTTCGACCAATCAGCCTTTAGCACAAGAAGGTCCCCAACCTTTTCGACGGCGCCTTGCAAAGTTACTGGACGGGCGACCAAGTCTTCCCACGTGCCAGTCTGAACGGGGCCACCCGACGGGCAGGTCAAAAGAAGGAAATTCGATCCAGCGATTGGCTGAGCGGTGACGAGCAGCGGCGGCAGGCCACCCTGGATGCATAAGTTGGCGCAGGCCTTGTGGGCAAGGCCCGTCCCTGGTTTCATGGCACCGGCCTTGCATTTGCCGTCGCAAATCTCGCCACTCACCTGCCACCGGCCCAATGATACGACATCGGCGGTGATTGTCGGAGCTTTTGCGACCGAAGCAACAATCGTGTCGACGATCAACATATCGATGCTACCTCGTTTCAGCAGCGCGCCACTGATGTCGACGGCTTGTCCAGAAAACGCGTGTCCTGCCTGCTGGGCACCCGACTTGCCGTCGCCCGCCAGCAGCAGAGTGTGGCCAGCTGGGTGTTCCGCATCTGGCGCGAGCAGCACCATCGGATACGGCATTGAGAGATATGTGCCGCTGACGCGGGTATCGGGGATATAGGCCGCTGGAACGGGGTCGGTGGCGGTATAAGCCAAACCGAAACTCAGGGCTGCGAAAGCGCCGATGAGAAATGCGCCCACCCCGATGCAGAACAGGGTGATATCGTGGGGAACGTTTTTAAAGTAGCCGACGAAGAAGCTGGTCTCACGCGCCTTCAACGCTTCGTGGCTCATGACACGTCTCCAGGAAAGCGTAGCGGTGCGACGAGCGTTCCCGGCGCATTGGGTTTGGGATCGACGAACAGTCGGCCTGCGATGAATTTCAGGCGGTAGGTCGATATTTTTTCCGTGTATGGCGCGGGTGCACAACCGTTATCGGCGCGATATTGAAACCCATGCCATGGGCATGTGACCTTGCCCCCTAAGATGCGCCCTTCGCCAAGCGGCCCGTTCTGGTGGACGCAGACGTTGGTCACCGCCGAGAGCTTGCCGTCGTAACGGAATACCGCGACCCGGCGCCCGTCAGCCAGCACGACCGTTTTTGCTCGTTTTTCTGGAATGGCAGACGGATCGCCGACCTCCACCCAGCCTGTTTCGGCGTCGACTCTGCACGGGCTGTCACGCTCAAACGTTGCGTCGCGCCGCGCCGCCAAGTGGTGCAGAGCGCCGACCAGGGAGACGGCGGACAAGGCAACTATGGCGAGCAATGGATGCGACGTCGCCTGGATTGGCCCCAACGACACATGCAGTGCCACGCTGACAAACGCCACATAGATAAGCATATGGATTCCCTTCCACACCGGCGGGGAGAGGAAGTTCAGCCAGAAGTCGTGGCTGGTCACGGCCAATACGACCAGGATAGCCAAGGCCAGCAGGCCAAAAATCTCAAAGGGAAATCCGAGCACCTGTCCAAAGCTTGTATTGGAGGTGACGACGGCCACAATCGGCGGGGTAGCACTGAGCGAGGCGTAGTAATCGAGAACGAAGCTCAGGTGCGCTCCAGCGACCGCGGCGGTCATTACTCCGAAGTGGCGACGATTATAAAGGACGGGTAGCCACCGTCGGTCGAGGCGCGCCAACGGTCCGATTGAAAGCACAAATGTCAGCATAAGGAATGCACAGCTGCCAAATGCGCGCATCGAAACGATTGCGCCATCGGTTGCTGCTTGGTTTGCCGATACGAGCAGTGCCAGACCGGTGAAAACCCAAATGTAAACGATGATCGCGGACACCATGATGAGGTCGTAGACGATCTTGTTCCGGTTCCAAATGACCGGAGAGTATTTTACGCTCATTGCTGGGTTCCCAACGGCGGCAGACCCGGTTGATCCGACTGGGATACATCAAGTCTGACTGTCGGAGGAGGAGCGCGCTGCGTATGTTTAAAAGTAACGGCAGCAATAATGACGGCTGGCAACACCACCATCGCGACTGACCAGAACCACGCGTGAACGCGGCGATGAACGCGTACCATGTCTCAATGCCCCTGGGAGAGATCTTGCCAATGAAGCTGCACCCAACGAGCGAGAACAATCGGCCATAAGAGCACGAGCCCTGGGATGAGGAGCACCCTGAATGCGATCGACCCACGCGCCGCCGGGTCGATCCGGTCGATGCCAATTGTTAGAAACAGGCTTGCCAGGACGCCCCCTGCAGCAGCATACGCCTTGATCCCAAAGATGGCTGCAGCAATGAGGGTCATCCTTTCAATCCTTCCGCATTTCTGTGGGGAGCGGTTTTGCGTCCAAAAACACGTCGAGCCGGTATCGATCGATCATATTTGATGCAGTCTCAAAGAAGTCGCTGGGCGCGCGAACCATCGACGCGGCGGGCTAAGCCGCTGCCCTGCTCACATGTCAGGCATAGGACTATCAAGCTGGCCGGTTTCGACAACGTCCGAGGATGTTAGAATAACGTCCTCAGGACCCTCGTTTTTCCACCAGTGAGAGTGTCCCTTGCCGAACTCAGGCGTCGTGTCACCGGCTTTGTGCAGGATTGGAACAGAGCAGAGGGAGCTGTGCTCGTAAATCTGACCCTTCAGAACGTGGACGATCGACGGACGGTCTTCGTGGTCATGGGTGGGGACCACGCCACCTGCCGGAATTGTGAAGTAGCGTTCCCGCAGATTAAGGTCGACGATGTTTCGCCAGCCGTGCAGGTTGATGACTGTCAGCGTCTTCTTCGTCACGAGATGGTTTTTATGGTCGCCGATATCGCGCGGCGTCGTCAAGACCTTGTCGGCTGGGCAAGCTCCTGCTTGTGCAAAATCTACACCCCAGGTGGTGAGTGCGACCAGGCACGCAAAAAGCAGTCCAAGCTGTTGTGTTGCCATCTTTAATGCCATCTCTAACTCCACCGGTGCCAACAAGAGAATTGTAAAATTTATTCTCCACGATCACTAATGTATCAGTCTTTCTGGCGCCATTGCCTTTTGTGCATCGGATCAATGCTTATTGGTATATCGCTCGCGACTGTTTGTTTGTTGTGCGCCTGCAAGGCGCGTGGCTGTGTTCAACTGCTTATGAAAAATCGTTGCTATTTTTCTTAAGAGGCTGCACGGAGAGGTTTGTCGCGAAGCAGCGATCACAAGTTTAATGGAGAAAATACATGCGAACAGTTCGCCAATTTTTATTAATTTGATATCCCTCTTCGTTGTTACGAGCGATGGCATCGCAGGCGACACCTCAAAAGAGATCAGGGAATTGTACACGCGCTTTTACACTGCACAGAATGCGCGTAACCTTGAAGGCGTAGGCACGCAATTGATCGACTCGCCGGATTTTTTATGGGTCAGCGATGGAAAATCGATTTGGGGCACGAGAACAGCGCTTGAGCGCATGCGGGGGTTCCAGGAGGCGGAAGTCTGGCGGGTTGAGCCAAATCTTGGTGGTGCCAGTGTCATCAAAGTGACAGAAACAACAGCATACCTCCACCTGCCGTTGGATCTCGTGATCGGGTCGGCATCAGCGCCTGACAGGATCGGATTTCTTGTCAGCGCACTTTGTGTCAAGACCACTCAAGGATGGAAGATTTCTGCTTTGTTCACGACAACCGCGAAACCGGATTGACGAGCATCTTTCCAGATGTGGCGGCGAGCGCGTAGAGCACGCATTTTTAGAGAAATCAACCGAGAAGATATGTGACCAATACGGAATCCGCCAAGAAAAAGCGTCGAGACCCGCGGTTAGATTTTTTTCGCGGTGTTTGTCTTGTGATCATTTATATCGCCCATATTTGGGATAATCCTTGGGCGAGTTTTATCCCGGCTCGATTTGGCTTTTCTGATGCTACGGAAATATTTGTCTTCTGTTCTGGAATGGCGTCGGCCGTTGCTTTTGGTGATGTTTTTGTCCGTCGCGGCGTCGCGATCGGTGTTGCACGCATTGCGCACCGATGCTGGCAAGTTTATTGGTCACACGTCGCAACCTTTCTCGTCGTTGCGGCGCTGATGGTCGCTGCCGACAAGGGGTTCGGCACGGGCGGCAAGTATCTCGACGGGCTCGGCTTGGAGGCAGCGTTTGGAGAACATTCTCGCGATGCCGTGCTCGGCCTGTTAACTCTGACTTTTGTTCCGCATTTTTTTGACATCCTTCCGATGTACCTGATCATCCTGGTCCTTCTACCGATGGTGGTTGTGGCGGCAGACGTTCACAAAGGTCTGGCGTTTGCAGTGGTTTCGGCATTGTGGATCGTGGCCAGCACTGGCCGCCTTGACTTGCCAGCGCAGCCTTGGGCAATCGGAATGCCCGATGCCACGACTTGGTTTTTTAATCCATTTTCATGGCAACTGATCTTTTTTACCGGGTTTGCATTCATGCGTGGCTGGCTCCCCCCGCCACGGGTTGATCGGCGTTGGATCTGGATTTGCGCGGCCTTTACGGCGCTCTCCGTGCCGTTTGCATGGAGCCCGGCCCTGGATTGGTTGCCTGTGTTGCGCGAAGGACGGGCGTGGCTTGAGCCAGCAGTCGACAAAACCCACTTCGGCTTGCTGCGTTTCGTGCATTTTCTCTGTATCGCCTACCTCGCATATGTCGCGGTCGGTGAGCATGGCAGCCGTTTGACCGGTCGCTTCGTCGATGTTTTACGCCGGTTGGGGCAGCAATCTCTTGCAGTTTTCATCGCGGGTCTCGTGCTGTCGTTCGTGGCCAGCATTGCTTTAAACTACACCGGCCGCAACGTCGTGGCAGTTGCAGTCGTCAATCTCGGCGGCATCGGCATCTTGATATTGATCGCCGGGCTGGTGGGTTGGTTCAAGTCGATGCCCTGGAAGCACGAAAGGGTTCCAAACCGGGTGCCGACGACGGTGCGCGAAATGACTGGAAACAAATGAGCGACGAGGCCCGTAGTGCTTGTAGAGAGTTCGAACCACGCCGAAATTTATTTCGAGGGACGCCATCTGCAATGACCGAATCTTCCGCCGTTCGAATACCTCCCGTGCCTTCCCTAGAGACGCTGTTCAATCTCTGCGCAGGAGGCTACGTCGCCTTGATGGCTTGGGAAATATGGTCGCGGACACTGACCGTTTGGGTGCTTGGTGGGCCACTTGAACCCCCAGGTCTGGTGCTGTCGTTGGTCAACCATTTTCTCGGTACGAGCTATGCATCGTCAATGGCGTTGCCTTGGGCGAACGCGACGTTCGCTCACTACGTCATAGGCATCGTGGGCTACCCTGTTCTGTACTACATTTTTTCTCGCGGGGTAAAGCGCTGGGATGCAATTCTTGATGCTGCAGTGTTGGGAATTTTTTCCATTTTTGTTTTGTTGGCTTTAAAAAATAATCAATTCACGTCCTGGATGGGGTGGTTCTGGCTGATGGTTGCCTTAGTCACAGCGACGCGATTTTTTAATCCGTCGCCTCTATTTCGCGAGTGTCTGAGTTTTGGTTCGTTTACTTGGTTTAATGCACTGGGGATCTTTGCGCCAGTCGCTGGGCTGCCGTTCCTACTGATGGAATGGGGTGGAGGCCTCTCATTCATGAGCTGGGTTGGTCACATTCTGTTCGGGTTTGTCGCAGCATATGTTTTTGAGCGACTTGAGGCCAAACGGGTCACAGCATCTTAGCCGATTAAGACAGGCTAGAAAACATGCGCCCGACGTCATGCGACGGTCACCAATGCAGATGACCGAGAAAGGAATGTGATGCCGATCACAGTTGATCGCTTTGGCCATACCCATACGACTGGATCGCTGCCTGCGATTGCAGCCTTCGAGGCCGCGACCTTAGCGGTGGGTGCACATCGTTCCATCGGCGACAACTTGACCCGCGCCCTCGAATTGGAACCAGACTTGGTATCTGCGTGGGCTCTGCGTTCTTTCGGTTGTGCAATGCTGGCGCGTCGCGAAATGATGGCGGCGGCCAGCCGTGACGCCGAAGCTGCAGCGGCGGCCCTGTCGCGCGTCGGCGGGGGTACATCTTCTGAGCGAGTCCTCGTCGCAGCATCTCGGTTTACCTCCTGCGGCCGATGGAACGACGCGGCGACCGCGCTCGAGGCTCATCTAGACCACCAACCACATGATTTTCTGGCACTCAAAATGGCGCACGGGTTGCGCTTTATGTTGGGCCATCAGAGCGCCATGCTCCGCACTACCTCGCGGGCGTTGAGCAAGTGGGGCGATAGCGTTCCGGGCTATGGGTTCGCGCTCGGCTGCCATGCTTTTGGTCTTGAAGAAATCGGCGAATATGCTGATGCGGAGACCACCGGCCGATCCGCCGTGGCTCTGGAGCCTTCCGACGTCTGGGGACTGCACGCCGTCTCTCACGTCATGGAAATGTCCGGTCGCACAGCAGAAGGCGTCGCATGGCTCGATAAATCCCGACCACTCTGGCCCGAATGCAACAATTTTCGGTATCATCTGGGATGGCACCTTGCGCTGTTTAAGCTTGAGCTGGATGATTGTCAGTCGGTCCTAGACGTTTATGATCGCGAGGTCATGCCGGCGGCCAGTGACGATTTCCGAGATATGGCGAATGCGGTGTCGCTCTTGTGGCGGCTGCGGCAGGCGGGCACGGATGTGGGCGATCGATGGGAGCGGCTACGCGAAGTTGCAATTCATCGTCAGCGTGATGTGACATACGTGTTCGCCTCGCTGCATTACTTACTGGCACTTCTTGCCAACGGCGAACACGCGGCAGCTGCCGAACTTGTTGGCGAAATGGCCCGGACGGGTGAGAGCGACTTTGGCGACCAATCTACTATTGCCCATGACACAGGCATTACATTAGCCAGGGTTATGCTTGGCAATTGGGGTCGAACCACCGCCGCAGGAGCCGACCTGTTACAGCTTGCCCGCCGTTTACCAACGCTGGGTGGAAGCAACGCTCAGCGCGATCTGTTCATGCGCATCCTTCTCGTGTTGGCGTCTGAAGGCGATGATCAGGCCGCTCTTGCAGCCATTACCAAAATGCGCAGAGAGCTCCGCCGCGATGATCAATTTGCCCTGCGGTTGGTAAAGGCCCGTTCGTTGACGGCATTCGGCAAATCCGAGCTCGACAGTAGGTTTGGGACATGATCGAACGGTCTCCAATCTAAGCACAACGGATAAACGGCAAGGCAATCGGCTCAATGGCAAGCGGCACAGCCAGCAAAATGGAAGGTCCGGTTTTGGAGCGCGTCGCCGATACCGTGGCAAATGCGCTTGCAGCACACGGCATAAGATTGGCGTTCGGCATGCCGGGTGGCGAGGTGGTTACCTTGCTCGATGCGCTCGGGAAAGCCGGTGTGAGGTTTGTGCTTGCACGCCAGGAGACGTCAGCAGCGATCATGGCGGCAGGTGCATTCGCGGCCAGCGGCGCACCTGGACTGCTGGTCACGACCGTCGGGCCAGGGCTCGCCAATGCCGTCAATGGTATTGCCGACGCTGCACAAGAGCGCGTTCCACTCATTGTGATTTCTGGCGTCGTCGATCATTCGGTCCGCTCGCGCTACACCCATCAGGTGTTCGATCACGCCGCACTTTTGCGGCCACTGGTGAAAGGCAGCTTCGAGATAGAAGCACATGGCGCGGGCGCAACGGTCGCGCGTGCGATCGCTCTGGCCTGTACTGAACCAATGGGTCCGGTGCATCTCGATTTGGCACCGGGAACGGCTGCGTTACCCGCCACCGACGAGCCCCCTGTGCGCGTGGTCCACGTGGTGCGGCCAGCACCAGCGGTCGATGACGCGGCGCTGAGCGACGTGCGCAAAGTGCTTTCCAAGGCCAGCCGCCCACTTGTCATTGCAGGGCTCGAAGCCGTGCGAGCCCGGGCTGGTCCGGGCCTCGAAGTTATCTTGGATCGGCTCCAAGCACCGCTGATTACGACATACAAAGCCAAGGGTCTGGTATCGGAGCACCACCCATTGGTGTTGGGCGGTGCAGGACTTTCACCGTTGGCGGACGTCGAATTGTTGGCGCTGGTTAGGTCGGCGGACGTCGTGTTGCTGGCCGGCTATGATCCCATTGAAATGCGCCAAGGCTGGCTCGACCCCTTCGCACCTGACGCCATGGTGATCGAACTCACCGCGCATCCAGCAGATCACGGGATGCATCGGACTGACGTGCGCGTTTGCGGCGATATCAACCAATCAGTCTGTGCGCTGTCGGTGGGCCTGACCGGCGGCGAGAGTTGGGAAGACGGAAAGTCGATTAAAACGCGACGGAAACTGCGTGAGTTGTTTCATGTTGACTCCGATTGGGGGCCACACGCTGTCTTTGACGCGCTTCAAGCGGGGTTGCTCGACGATGCGACTGTGACGGTCGACAGTGGAGCGCATCGTATCCTGTTGAGCCAGCAACTGGTGATGTCTCGCCCTCAGGCTTTGCTGCAGTCGGCTGGCTTGTGCACGATGGGAGCAGCGGTGCCCCTCGCGATCGGCTTCGCGTGCGCGCGTCCCGGCGCAACCGTCGTGGCGGTTCTCGGTGACGGTGGGCTTGAGATGTGTCTTGGAGAATTAGGGACGATCCGCGATCAGCACCTGCCGGTCGTCATCGTCGTGCTGCAAGACCAAAGCCTGGGTCTCATCGAATTAAAACAGCGACAGGCCGGTCTCGCCGAGGCGGGCATTCGCTTGGGCTCTACTCGTTATGAAGGTATCGCCGCCGCATTTTCCGGTCATGGCGTCCGGGTCGCGAACCGAACGGATCTCAACACAGCGCTCGCGGATGCATTTGCGCGGACGAGTTTTACCCTCATCGTTTGCGAAATTGAGGTGAAAGATTATGTTGATCGCATTTAAATAATTCATGTGCCGGTTTGGGCGGCGGGGAAATCGGTGTGGAGGTGCCAATGAAGAAATTTTTGATGCTTGCAATGTGTTTGATTGCGACGGGCGCGCACAACGCGAGGGCCGCGCCCAAGTTGGTGCACGTGACGGGCGAAGTGGTGGATACGTGGTGCGCTGTCACCGGCATCATGTTCGCAGCGGGCACAGCACATCATCAATGTGCCGTCTGGTGTGCCGTGGGTGGCATTCCCGTGAGCATCAAGGACAAGGATGGCAATTACTACATGGTGCTGCGCATCGAGGACGACGAGCAAAGCGTTGCTAACCCGCGCACCATAAAAATTCAAAGCCATGAAGTTTCGGTGGATGGTGAACTCGTAGAACGCGACGGCGTCAAATACCTGTTCGTGACAAGGGTGGTCGACGACAAAGGCATCGTCGATCTGACGCACGGTGACTACGGCATAGTACCGTTCGGGAATTGATCAACATGAAAACCATTCTCACCTCTATCATCGCGGTCGCCGCCGTCGCCTGCATCGCCAAACCTGCCAGGTCTGCCGATGGCTGGGGGATCGACCGCGAAAAGGTCGTACAACTCGAAGTCACTGTGGTGGACTTGGCGTGCGCGCTTGGAAAATCTTGTCCGCCAGACTGCGGTGGAACGAAACGCCAGCTGGGGCTCATCACCGCAGACGGAAAACTGTATCCGGCCGTAAAGGGCGCAACGCTGTTCGCCGGCGCCGTCCACGACCTGATCCCGTATTGCGGAAAGAAAGTGATGGTCGACGGGTTGCTCATCGAAAATCCGATGATGCAACTCTTCTTTGTCCAAAATCTTCGCCAGTCCGCAGATCAGAAATGGCAGCCCGCCGAAGCGTTCGAGAAACATTGGACGGAAAAGAACGGCAAGGCTGAGGAATGGATGCGTGCTGATCCGGTTGTGAAGCAAACGATTGCTGAAGACGGCGTTTTTGGCATCAAGGGACTCGCACCAAAACCGTGACATCAACCGCATCACGTGCGCTGAGACTAATTGTGTTATGTCTGGCGCTAACAGCAATGGGTGCGCAGCTGCCGGTCATCTCTGAGCAAGTTGTGGCAGGTGGTTCAAAAGATCCGCTTGCGGGGCGGTTCGGCGGGCCTTTTTCGCTGACCACTCACGATGGTCGCGCCGTCTCGGATGTCGACTTTCGCGGCCGCTTCATGCTGGTTTATTTCGGCTATACGCACTGCCCGGATGTCTGCCCGGTGGGCCTCTCGGTGATGGCGGCAGCGCTCGATCTGGCGGGAACAGACGCCGCTTTGGTCCAGCCTTTGTTCGTCACCGTCGATCCTGGCCGAGACACAACCCTTGTTCTGGGTGAATACGCGAAGAGCTTCCACCCCCGTCTCATCGCATTGACAGGTACACAAGCGCAGATCGAGGCGGTGGCCAAGGCCTACAAGGTTCATCGTCGCAAGGTCCCAATGCCGTCTGCCGCTGACCCGCACGACTACGTTGTGGACCACGGGTCGTTGACCTACCTAATGGGGCCAGACGGAACATTTCGAACCTTGATCCCCCACAACACAACTCCAGATCGCATGGCTTCGTTGGTGTCGAATTACGTTCGCGCGGAGCTGGCCGGGCCGGTCAGTGAGATGCGCTAGGGCCGGTGGTCAGTTATGGTTCGGGCGCAAACAGCGTCTACTCAGCAGACGTTATCGCAGCGCCTGGCCGAGGCGGAATGAGGAGCCTGCATCTTGCCGTCCACTCAAAAGCCAGCGGGTCGCAAACCACAGGTTCGAAAAACTCAGCGGCTCAAATGTCATCACCACGCGATGCAATCCAGCCTGCACCTCGACGCCGCGAAAGAGCGTATCGGCGCGCAGGATTGGTGCCTCTTGCCCGTCGACTCGTGCGGTCCAGCCTGGATAGAATGTGTCATGCACCACGAGCACGCCGGCGGTCGGTGCATTCACGTCGATTTCGATGCGATCCGGTCGCCAACTTGTCAGCCGTGCTTCGCCCTCAAGGGCTGCAACCGCCATCCACCGACTCCGCCCCGATGGTGGCGTATCGTCATCTAGGATCGCGTGATCGCCAACCGGCGGGTGCAGCAGATGGCCACCAATTGTCAGCGCATCGGAATCGGCGACCTCGAGTCGCGTGTGGAACTTCACACGTGGCAGTGCTCTGCCAAAGCGATAAACCCACACGTTGGGACCAGCCATCAAAACGTCGATGCGCCCGTCCAGCACATGACGTTCGATCTCGGCGATCGGACGTCCCACGACCAGATACTCCAAGCCAAGCGCCCGCGCGAGGGCGCAATCGTAGCCGCTAAACGTGCGCGCGAACTTTCGTTTCGCCGTGCTCACGGGGGATTCACCGGGCATGATCAGTCGATCAAACAACCCTATGCGTAAAGGATTGTATCCATTGGTCGCCTCGAGCTGTTGAACCATCGCGAGGTTCTGCCACGCTCCGCCCATCCCGATGATTTCGACCCGTGGCCGCGCGCCCTCCCGATGGCGACGGGCCAATTCGGCGCGCAGCAGATCGAGTGCGGCCCGCTCATCGCCCGATGGGTCTTCGAGCGCTTGGTAGACCCTTGTCGGCTCGCCGTTGAGGCGATTGGCAGCATTATAGAAAAGGAGCTGGGCCGCAGCCAGGAGCGATAGCGCCGTGACCGCCATACCTCGCCCAGCTTTCGAGCTCGGTGCCACGAGGAGCAAAATCGTGGTAAGAGCGACCGGCAGCGCACCAGCAATCTCAACCAAGGTCGCAAAGCCATGCCCGGTCAGTTGCGCCAGACTGAAGCCGCCGGCAAGCAGCGCCACGCCCGCGCCTGCAAGCGCCACTGCTGCGCTACGATGGAATTTGGTGGGCCAGCCGCCTCGCACGTGAATAGTTGTCAAGTTTCCAGCGAGGACCGCGAGCGCTAGCCCCACCACGAACAGTCCATCGACCGGACGACGAAAATAGTGAAATCCGGGAATATGCTCAAAAACGATGGGGAATAGCGGTGTATAGCGGCCAAGCGAAAATAGGAGCGCAATAAATAAGATCGCAGTCCATGTTCGTAATCCCTGCTGGAGCAGGCCACCCCGGCATATGCCGACCATAAGCAGCACACCTACGGGGACGGTCCCCAAGTAGACATAATTAAAGGAATCATCGGTTGCCGCCACATCAGGCGTAATCGCCCACTGTGGTCCCCAGTAGCCGAGGTCCATCATGTTGAGCGAGCCGAACACGTTCGCAATGGGCATCGACAGCAGGCTTGCAGGATGCAACGAAGCGTAAAGCGCCGTTTTGAGATCAAGCGACGGCCGATTTGAAAGCGCTGCAAATTCCGCCGTCAGCACGAGCGGTGCGAAGATGAGCACTATGCCGACAAAAGCGGCCAGCGCAAAGCATCCGGCCCGTTCGCGGATATAGCCCAGCGGCTGGGCGGCACTCGCGATGTGGCGGATCGTGAGCGCAACGACGACGAAACACAGCATCAACGCGACTTGGTTGCGGCCAAGCGCGACGATAGCAGCAGTCGCTGCGAAGGCGACGGCGAACCTTTTTGAGCGCCGCTCCATCATGACGTCGAGGGTCAGCATGGCGAGAGGAAAGATGCCATACGATGCAATAATGCCGGTATGGTTCAGCCGACCTGCCGCGGCGCCTCCCAGCATGAACACACCCGCAGCAAGGAACGACGCCGAGGCAATCCATCCTTGGCGCCAGCCGTAACCAGCGAGTGCCAGACCGCCGACGAGGAGATGCAGATAGACGACGGTATCGAACATGCGCATAGACGGCGCTGGATCGAGCGCTGCTGCAATTACGAATAAGGGCGAGAAAATCAGCGACTGCGGGTCGGCGATGCTGGGATGGCCACCATAATGATATGGATTCCAGAACGGCGAGACTCCATTATGAAAAGATTGCGATAAAAACCGAAAGAATGCATAAAATTGGTTTTTGGCGTCCCACGGCACCGTCTCGTCTTCAACGATCCAGCGCGAGAACGAAAGCAACCACAACGCTGTCACAGCCGAAAGTGACGCAACAAGGCTGGACATTGGCCTATCGATCGCGGGTCCGGCCTGCACGAGTGCGCTTCCCCCTGCACCAAGATCCCGCCCAGTAGCCACGCCACCCTGCCCGTCTCGAATGCACATTTTGTGATCATCATGCCACTACAAAGGGCAACGTCGTCAAGGATATTACGAACCCAGCCCGGTGCCAGAGTCCCTCGATGTTTCCTAGCTTTCCCGATCGACAGCGTTCATCCGCCTTCAACCCTAATCTGGGAGGCCGGTGTAACTGAAGACCGCGAGGCGTGACGATGCCATAACTGTTTGATAGCGGACGCACAAACATGGACCCGAACAGTCCGGCTTGGTCGACTACGGGTGCTGTGGTGCCCGGTACAATATTGTCAATCGGCGTCGAACATTGCCCCCCCGTCAATTTTCCACGCCGATGCACACCAGGGCGTTGAGCCGCTCCTCGCCTATCCGCTGTCGCCAGAGGGTCATCGACGAACGGTCGAAGGGCAGGTCGTGGCGGAAAAACTCTTCACCGCAGAAGAACTGAAAATAGGGATTCTCGACCCAGCGGGCGCACAGCGCCTCGTCGGAGAGATCGTACGTGTGCTTTAGGATCGCCAGCCCCGCCATCAACCGCGTCGGCAACGGCGGGTGGCCCACGACATCGGAATACGCCTCGCCGCAACGGCCTTCGATGAAGTCCCAATTGATCAGCCGGGCCAGCCGCGGCAGCTCATGATCGAGATTAATGATTTGGTCGAGCCGGGCGCGAAACATGTCGCTCTGCCCCGTCTGTCGTGTTGGCCGTGGCCGCATGGTTCCCTCCCCGCGACGCGCAAAGTGAATCATGCTTCATGCCATCGAGGGAAGTCCGGCGTTATGTTTTGCAGGCTTTTCGCAGCGCGGTACCGGAAAACCTGCAACACCCCAATCGCGCAAAGCCTAGATCGCCATTCCAGATCAATGGCTTCAGCGTTCTTCACAGACGACAAACTACAATGCCCAAAATCGATAGGCTGGTAGATCGCCGATCCACGACTGGACGATTGATCGTCACTCGTGGCGTAGCGCTTCGATCGGATCGAGCCGCGCTGCTCTGCGGGCAGGGAAATATCCAAAGACAACTCCAACAATTGCGGAAAACGCAAAAGCTAACAAAACAATTGCCGAGTCAAACTCGAACGGAATTTCCAGATACCGCGATCCGGCGAGGGCAAGGGCCAACCCCAGCACAATGCCAATGACACCGCCGAACAAAGACAACACCACGGCCTCCATCAGGAACTGTAGCAACACCTGCCCTTCAAGTGCGCCGATCGCCAGCCTGATTCCGATCTCGCGCGTGCGTTCAGTCACGGACACGAGCATAATATTCATGATGCCGATACCGCCGACAAGCAGGCTGACGCCGGCGACGGCACCCAAAAGGCCCGTGAGAACCGTTGTTGTTCCGGTCTGGGTCGCTGCAATCTGCGCCATATCCCGCACTGTGAAATCGTCATCTTTTCCCGGCGTGATGTTTCGGCGCTCGCGCAAGAGCCGCTCTATGTCAGACTGAATTTTGGCAGTGTCCATTCCCTCTTCGGCCGAAACCGAAATGCTCGATATGTTGGTGTTGCCAGCAATGCGCCGCTGAAACACCCGCAGCGGAACCAGCACGACGTCATCCTGATCAGATCCACCGCTCGACTGGCCTTTGATATTGAGAATTCCGATAATATCACATGAAACTTTGCCGACGCGCATGCTCCGGCCCAACGCATCGCCATTCGCAAACAGCTTGTCGTGGACAGTTGCACCGATGATGCAGGCCGCCTTGCCACCACGAATTTCACTGTCGAGAAAGGTGCGGCCGGTGCTCAAGGACCAATCCTGCGTGGTGAAATAGCCGTTGTCGGTGCCGGTCACCAGCGTATTGCGATTTTCAGATCCGGAAACGAGCGTCACCATTTTTTGGGCAACCGGCGCCATCGCGCGAACGCCGCGGAGCTGGCTCTGCAAGGCATCCATATCGCGTGTGGTGAATGGTTTTGCATCAGAACTCGAACGCCCTGGCCCGAATTGACCAGGCCGTACAAAGAGCAGGTTGCTACCGAGTTTGGCCAGATCAGCGGCAACCTTGGCGGTCGTTCCGTTGCCAATCGTGACCATAGCAATGACCGCACCAACTCCGATGACGATGCCCAGGATCGTCAGCGATGATCGCATGGCGTTTCTAAATATGGCTTGAAATGCGAGTTTGATCGTCTCAAAAACCATTACGCAGCCTGTCTGTTGGGAATGTCTGTCTCTATTTTTCCATCGACGAACCGGATCAGGCGTTTGGCATACGCAGCCATATCCGGCTCGTGGGTCACCATGACAATAGTTATTCCGTGATCGCGGTTGAGGTCCGTCATTAGATCCATGATTTCTCGACTTGTTTTGGAGTCGAGATTGCCGGTTGGCTCGTCCGCAAGCAGCACGTCGGGGTTGGTCACGATGGCTCGAGCGAACGCAACACGCTGTTGTTGACCGCCGGAAAGTTGATTTGGCGTATGTCCCTCGCGGCCGGTCAGTCCGACTTGCGCCAGAGCGGCGAAGGCCAATTGCCGCCGCGCCTCAAGCGGCATCCCGCGGTAGATGAGAGGCAGCTCGACATTTTCGACAGCAGACGTTCGAGGTAACAGATTGAACCCCTGAAAGACGAACCCGAGGAAATGACGCCTCAAGAGTGCCCGCTGGTCGCGGCTCAAGGAGCCAGCGTCCCGGCCTTTGAAAAAGTACGATCCTGAGCTTGGCTGATCGAGACATCCGATGACGTTCATCACAGTGGACTTTCCCGAGCCGGACGGCCCCATGACAGCGACGAATTCGCCAGCTTGGATGGTCAGGTCCACGCCGTTAAGCGCATGCACGATTGCTTCTCCCGATCCGTAGATCTTGGTGACGCGCTCCAATTTGATGAGGACCGGCTCTGGTTCAGAAGTCTGGTTCATGTTGTGTCACCGTTTGGCCGCAACGGTGTCAACGATGAGATCTTGCCCCTCCTTGACGTCCCCCTTCACGACTTCTGTTCGCTGCCCGTCCGTAAGACCAACCGCGACCAGCACCGCCACAGGCGCTCCGTTCTGAAGCATCCAGACACGACGCCCTGTGTTCGCTGCCTCTTTCGGTTTTGATGAACTGCGGGGCGGACCACGGTTTGGCAGAATCTTCTGAAGCAAGCTCTGCGACTGGACCGAACCTGCGGCCGCAGGCGGGGAAAAGCGGAGGGCCGCATTGGGAACAGTGAGCGCATTTTTGACCTCCCGCACGACAATCTCCGCCGTTGCGGTCATACCGGGGCGCAGCAACAATTCGGAATTGTCCGTGGTCAGGACAGCCTTGTAAGTGACGACCCCTTGCACGACCTCTGAACCGAAGCGCAACTCGCGTATGCGGGCCTGAAATTTACGGTCGGAATATGCGTCGACTGAGAATGTTGCAGCCTCCCCTTCCTTGACCATGCCGACGTCAGCCTCATCCACATCTACCTGGATTTCCATCTTGGTCAGATCCTCGGCGATTGTGAAAAGGACCGGCGCCTGGAGCGAGGAAGCGACCGTCTGACCAGGATCGACTGCACGCTTCAAGATGATCCCGCCGATGGGCGAAACGATGCGCGACTTGGAGAGATTTGTCTCATCAAGCAAAAGGTCGGCTTCGGCGACCCCGACATCGGCCTCGGCGCTCGCTAAGGCAGCGGTGGCTCGATCGGCAGCGGCTTGGGCCGCTTCAAGATCTTGTTGCGATGTTACGCGTCTCGCCGCCAAGGCAGTTTTGCGTTCGTAAACTTTTTGGGTTTCCAGGAGCGTCGCTTTTGCATTGCCAACTTTGGCTTTGGCAGACGCCAGTTTGGCCCGGGAACTCGCAACCGTTGCCTTGAGCTTAGCGGTGTCGAGCTCGGCAAGCAGGGTGCCTACGGTAACGGTCGAATTGAAATCCACGAACACCTGACGAACGGTGCCGGATAGCTCACTTGAAATCTCAACTTGGTTGGTCGGCTGGACGGTTCCCGTGGCGGTGACGATAGCGGTCAGATCGGTGCGGGTTGCCGGTTGCGAGACATACTTGGCTGTGTTTTGCGTGCTTGCGCCGAACAATAGGTAAAAGCTGCTACCCAACACAACGAGTGCCAAGCCCATCATGAGCGCATTGCGCCACGACAAAAACCGGCTTTTTGCGGTTTTCCCTTGCCCCAGCACCATCTCAATCGTTGGCCGCACATTGCCTTTTGCTAGGTCCAGCAAGATCAACCACCTCTTTGCTAAAACTAATCTGTCTAAACATAGGACACCCGGCCTACCGGGATATTGACCTTAGACAAGGCCAGCCGGTCAGGCCGATTGCGCGTTTCGTGGACTTTTTAAATCAGGTGGTTGCTACAAGCGCATTTGCCATACCCGGACCGCGATTCACGCGGCCAAGCCGGATCGCAAGCTTTCAAGTTGAGCGCGCGCTGGAAGAGCAGACAAACTCCCCCAACGGCTGACCGTAATCGCGGCTCCCTGAACTCCCCATGCGAGCGCGGATTCAACGGGCATTCCCAGGTCGAGTCCGGCGGCTATGATCCCACAACACGTATCACCGGCACCGGTCGTGTCGACGGTCGTTGCTGCCGGTGACGCTATCACGACAGAGCTGCTATGACCTGCGCGGCGAAGAATGGCTCCTGCAGACCCTGCCGTTATGATGACGGTAGCGCAACCGCCCTGCAGAAAATTCTCTGCGGCGTGATCGAGGTTTTGGCATCGGGTGAGAGCGCGGGCCTCCGGTGTATTGACGATCACGATGTCGATGAGAGCCCAAAGTCCCGCATAGTCGAACAGAATGGGTGACGGATTTACAATCGTCTGTATCCCGCGATCTCGGGCGCGCAACAAGGTATCCTCGGTGACATTCCGGCTCACGTTACCTTGCAACACCAGCCAATCATCACGCCCAAACCGGGAGAGCATCGCTAAGCCGGCGGAATGGTCCGCTTCTTGGGCCGCGCGGGTGGAGCAGATGATTGCGTTTTCTCCATCCGGAAGCACAAAAACGATCGCTTCGTCAGTCGGTCCGCCACGAACAGCCGATGGCGGCAATAAGATTCCCTCTGCATGCAGCGCGGCTAATAGTTCCTGACCAAAACTATCATCTCCAACCGTTGTCTGAAGGGTAACTTTCGCGCCGCATCGGGCTGCGCTGACGGCTTGATTCAAACCCTTGCCGCCAAAGTCGACAAGTGCATCCTGCGCGATTCTTGTCTCGCCAAGCTGGGGCAAACCATCAACAAGGAACGACCTGTCGATTACGGAATTTCCAATGACGACAACTGCCATGTCGCTTCACCACACTATGTTCCTGGACGTAAATTGTCCGGTCGTCACTTTCAACTCGCGCATATTTTTATGGCGGTTCTTTCTAGAGCAATAAAATCAGGACCTGTATGTTGACCGGCATCAAGATCGCCCAAACGCTCAGCGTATAGGCTGCAACAATATCACTTATCGCTCCGGCCGGTCGCAGTCATTTTTTTCGCGACGGGAGGCTGCATGGCGCTTTGATCAAAGGGCTCCTGCAGTGTTTCAATAGTGGCTCCAAACTTGTCCAAGACAGTGGGGTGACGAATGGAGCAGGGCACAACTTCTCAAATGGGCATTGTTCGTGATCGCGCGGCGAATTGCCGAACACTCTGCGGTTTAAGCGCCCCGGGTATGGCTCTTTAGGAAGGGGGCCGGTGGCGGACTTCGAGACTGGTCACTTTGCAGCCGTCGTCCGGCCAGGACCAGCGGAGCTTATTCAGTGAGGTGGTCCTCCCCCATGAAAGTGGTCCGAACCGATGTTATGGTTTTAGACCATTGGAGGACAAAGGATGCCGACGAAGAGACACAAGCCGGAAGAGGTTGTCGCGAAGCTGCGCTAGGTCGATGTTCTGCTCGGTCAGGGCAAGTCGGTCGCCGATGCGGTGCGCGCGATCGGGGTGACGCAAGTAACGTACGGGCGGCGGCGCCAGGAGTACGGTGGGCTTAAGCTGGAACAGGTCAAGCGAATGAAAGAGCTTGAGCAGGAGAACCAGCGGCTGCGGCGTGCTGTATCCGACCTGACGCTGGACAAGCTGATCTTAAAAGAGGCTGCC
>Ga0247843_1003422_pt1 | contig 26149 bp, 25 predicted proteins | sample LaCruzMarch2017__FD_192420 | JGI IMG/M metagenome (GOLD analysis project Ga0247843, IMG submission 192420) | Freshwater microbial communities from meromictic Lake La Cruz, Castile-La Mancha, Spain - LaCruzMarch2017_8m | ecosystem: Environmental > Aquatic > Freshwater > Lake | place: Spain... | reverse complement strand
GGCGCATTGCCGATGTACTCAAAACCCATCGATTCACCAGTGGTGAGGATTTGGAGCAAACGCTCATGCGTTACGTGGCCTTGTACAACCATCAATTACCCCAGTCGGCGCTCAAGAGCAAAACCCCGATGAGGGCCATGAAAAACTGGTACGCTTCGCATCCGCATTTGTTTATCAAACGTCCTTACGATCATCCGGGATGCGACAGCTACGACATGTTTTTGAAACGGCTGTTCAGCAAACACAGAGATGCGCAGCGTGGTTTGATCTTGCTGGATAAATCATCAACGGAAAATCGTATTCAGACCCTTGCGAGGGAGTTCAAATATGAAGGGCATAGCTGGGGACGCACAAAAAATTATGCTGAAGTCCCCGTTTTCCTGGACTCCAAAGCGTCGAGATTGATTCAGTTGGCTGACTTGGTGGCGTTCGCACTCTTCAGATTTCACGAGTACAACGACAACAGCTTTTACGATGTCATCAAACATTGCTTCGACTCGGAAGGCGGTGTCGAACATGGCTTGTATGTTCGCGTTTGATGTGGTGAATGACACTGCGCAGGTCGGCACTCGAAGAGTCCTACGTTGCCCGCTCAACCAACGTTGGGGTCTGCGTCCACCGACCTACGAACACACCCCCCCGTAGGAGCCAGCCCTGTTGGCGATAGCACCCTGCTATCTTTTGAACGCCGTCCATCGCGTAACCAGCGGCCAGTTTGAAGAGGTGAATTGATATGGTAAAAAAATTCAAAAGCGATGCGCTCGCCGCTGTGCACGAGACGATCGAAGCGCTGCACGAAGTGGGCGCCGTGAACCGCCAGACCCGACGCGAATTCGACGCAGCATGCCTGACGCCCATCGAGCCTTTGTCCATGAACAAAGTTTTGAAATTTGCCATCGCGCCAGTGTCGGTACAACGCGCGCGCTCGCTGGCCATAGCGGCCGGACAACGTCAGCGCAACAAAGACGATCCCGACGTTTGGTTCCCAAGTGTTGCAGCCATGGCCCGCGTGTTGTCTGACGAGAACATGGCCCTGCTCAAGGTGATCCGCGAAAGTCATCCCGATTCGATGGATGCCTTGGCCAAGTCGGTCGGCAAGCACGTACCCAACGTGTCGCGCTCACTGCACACGATGGCCCAATACGGCTTGGTCACCCTCACCAAACAAGGCCGCACCGTGATGCCCCAAGTCACTTCCGATCGCGTGACCGTTGATTTTTCCTGGGCGAATTAACAGCCAAACGCCTCGTAGGTCGGTGGCTTCAGCCCCGACATGGAGCCTTCGCCAAACCAAAAATGTCGGGGCTAAAGCCACCGACCTACGAATACCAACTTTGGATCATGAACCATGAAAACCACCTACTACGATCAGGACGACATTCTGGTGATTCAACTCTCCGACAAACCCATTGCCCGAGAGGTGTCGCAAGACTGGAACACGCACATCAGCTACGCCGCAGACGGCACCGCCGTTGAGGTGGTCGTCCTCGACGCCCGAGCCAACGGCGCCTTGCCCGTAGAAATCCTGCACGGCCAAGCCGCCTGACACATCCACTTAAACCAAATGCCCCGCGTCCCAACGGGGTTCATTCATTCCGCTTCGCTCCGTCTCTCCGCCGTAGGTCGGTGGCTTCAGCCCCGACATGGAGCCTTCGCCAAACCACAAACGTCGGGGCTAAAGCCACCGACCTACAAATACCAACGGCCCCGCGTTCTGATGGGGTGCTATGGATTCGCTCCGCTCCATAAATGCCCCGCGTCCCGACGGGGTGAAACGATCCCGCTTCGCTCCGTATCTCCCTCGTAGGTCGGCGGCTTCAGCCCCGACAGGTGCCTTCGTTTAACAAATGTCGGAGCTAAAGCCACCGACCTACGAATACCAACGGCCCCGCGTCCCGACGGGGTGGGATGGTTCGCTCCGCTCCATAAATGCCCCGCGTCCCGACGGGGTGAAATGATCCCGCTTCGCTCCGTATCTCCCCCGTAGGTCGGTGGCTTCAGCCCCGACATGGACGCCCACTCAATCCCCTTTGCCGGCCGATAACGGCGCAGAAAAAACGCAATGCATCAAGCCTTTGGATGGCGGGCTGTATGATTAAAAGAGTCGTCCATTTTGGGGTAATCGCATGAAGCCTTCAGATGCTTTTCAAATGCACCGAGTCTCTATTCGCACAGTGGTCGAGCGCCATCACGCCAGCAATGCGCGGGTGTTTGGATCTGTGCTTCACGGTGATGATCGGGAGGGCAGCGATTTGGACATTCTGATTGACCCGACACCCGAAACAACGCTGTTCGACATCGGCGCCATTCGTCATGAGCTGCTGCAACTGCTGGGCGTACCGGTTGATGTGCTGACGCCCAATGCCTTACCCGAAAAATTCCGTGCCCAAGTTCTTGCCGAGGCCCGACCGGTATGACGCGTGATCAACAGCGTTTGACGGACTACCTCGCGCACATTCTCGAAGCCATCGAGCGCATCGAAGCGTATGTCTCTGACATGGACGAATTGGCATTTCTGGGCAGCAAGTTGGTACAGGATGCCGTGATTCGTAATTTTGAGGTCATCGGTGAGGCCAGCAACAACATCGGGAAGCACTATCCAGATTTCGTTGCCGAGCATCCTGAGTTGCCGCTGGCCTTTGCTTATCAGATGCGCAACGCCGTGGCTCATGGCTACTTCAAGGTGGACTTTGAAATCGTCTGGAAAACAATCCAGCGTGAGCTTCCAAGCTTTTATTTTCAAATACAGAAAGCCATGCGTGACATCACTGACCAAGACGATGTCGGCATGCAACATTGAGTGCCTGTACGTTTGCACAAAGTTGCCAATGTCCCCCGTAGGTCGGCGGCTTTAGCCCCGACATGAACCTTCGCCAAACCACCATGTTCCCCGTAGGTCGGCGGCTTTAGCCCCGACATGAACCTTCGCACAACCACCATATTTCCCGTAGGTCGGCGGCTTCAGCCCCGACATGAAGAGTCCGTCATCTGCCCCCAATGCCAAAACCTCACACCGACATTTCCCCGCCCCATGTTTTGTCATACGATGAAACGCTTGATCAAGGAGATGCAATGCCAACGATGGCCGAACGGCTTTGGGATGTCACCCGCACACTGCCCGAGCCTTTGCTTGCAGAGGTTCTGGACTTCGCAGAGTTCCTGCAATCCCGGCACGCTCATGCGCCTGAGTCGGTGAAGGAAATCGGTCTGGCGCAATTGAGTGGTGGCCTGGAAAAGTCCACGACATTTGCCGCGTCGCCCGTAGAGATCCAGCGGCAATTGCGCGATGAATGGCATTAAGTATTTGCTCGACACGAATTTCATTTTTGGGGCTGCTCAAGTCTTCGCCAGAAGTGATGGCACTGGTGTCCGAGCGGAGTGTGTTGGCCAGCGAGTGTGCCTACATCAGTATCACGCGCATGGAGTTGTTGGGTTTTGCTGATTTGTCCGAGCCCGAACAGCAGTTGATTGAAAGCCGTTTGTCTGCGCTGACCTATCTGCCGGTGACACCCGCCGTCGAGGATCAGGCGATCAGATTGCGCAAGCAGCGCAAAGTCAAATTGCCCGACGCCATCATCGGCGCAACCGCACAAACCCACGCTCTAGAGTTGCTGACCTTGGACGCAGCCCTGCAGTCCGTGATGTCTGGATAAAGCCCAAACCTAGGGGGCTTCGATCGCCGACCTAAACATGCCAAAGCCTTGTAGGTTGGTACTCGAATAATCCGACATGAACCTTCGCACAACCACCATGTTCCCCATAGGTCGGCGGCTTTAGCCCCGACAGGTGCCTTTGCTTAACCACCATGCCCCCCGTAGGTCGGTGACTTCAGCCCCGACATGAACCTTCGCACAACCACCATGTTCCCCGTAGGTCGGCGGCTTCAGCCCCGACTTGGAGCGCCTGTCAAGCGCGTTGACCTTTGCTCATCCACTTAGCCAATGCTTCACTCCCGCACGCCAGGAAGCGAGCCCGGCGCGGTGCCCCAATCGATGGGGTAGATGCCGTTTTTGACATAACGCTGAAATGTGCTGTACGGCCAATCCGCCACGCATTGCACATGGCCGTGTTTGACCGGGTTGTAGTGGATGTAATGCGTGTGCTGTTCGACATCGTGTTCGTCGCGCAGGGTGTGCTCCCAAAAACGTGCTTGCCACAAAGTCTGTACGCCGATGCGTCCGCGCAGCCGATGCGTCACGCCTTGTTTGATGAGCATCCAGCGGGTCGAAAAATCGGCGTCGTCAGGGGGCAAACGCCAGATGCAGTGCAGATGATCGGGCATGACGACCATGGCCATGTTTTCGAATGGCCGCTGTTGGCGCACATGCCGCATCACATCGCCCAGTGTTTGAATGGCCACGGGTTCCTGCAGCCAGGGTTGTCGTTGATGGGTTACCACTGTGAAGAAATATGACCCGCCCGGCGTATGGGATCGACGGTATTGCATGCCAGCCTCCTTGAATTTTTTGGCCTCATTGAGCCATGCATCGCAACCACGATCAAGCCCCATTCGCCTTGGCCAATCAAAATTTCACGCAATGCCCTCGCAGGTCGGCGGCTTCAGCCCCGACAGGTGCCTTCGCACAACCATCCACTCCCCGTAGGCCGGCGGCTTCAGCCCCGACGTGAACCTTCGATCAACCAGCGATGTCGGAGCTAAAGCTGCCGACCTACAAATACCAATATCCCCGCATCCACTCCCCGTAGGTCGGTGGCTTCAGCCCCAACATGACCCCTCGCACAACCACCCACGTCGGAGCTAAAGCTGCCGACCTACGAATACCAACACTCCCGCATCCACTCCTCGTAGGTCGGTGGCTTCAGCCCCGACATGACCCCTCGCACAACCACCCATCCCCCGTAGGTCGGTGGCTTCAGCCCCGACACGCCCCCTTGCACAACCACCCACGTCGGAGCTAAAGCTGCCGACCTACGAATACCAACACCCCCGCATCCACTCCCCGCAGGTCGGCGGCTTCAGCCCCGGCATGAACCCTCGCACAACCACCCACGTCGGAGCTAAAGCTGCCGACCTACGAATACCAACACCCCCGCATCCACTCCCCGCAGGTCGGTGGCTTCAGCCCCGACAAGACCCCTCGCACAACCACCCACGTCGGAGCTAAAGCTGCCGACCTACGAATACCAACACCCCCGCATCCACTCCCCGTAGGTCGGTGGCTTCAGCCCCGACATGACCCCTCGCACAACCACCCATGTCGGAGCCAAAGCTGCCGACCTACGAATACCAACACCCCCGCATCCACTCCCCGTAGGTCGGTGGCTTCAGCCCCGACATGACCCCACGCACAACCACCCACGTCGGAGCCAAAGCTGCCGACCTACGAATACCAACACCCCCGCACCCACTCCCCGTAGGTCGGTGGCTTCAGCCCCGACGTGGACCTTCGATCAACCAGCCATGTCGGAGCTGAAGCTGCCGACCTACGAATACCAACACCCCGCATCCACTCCCCGTAGGTCGGCGGCTTCAGCCCCGACAAGTGTTTGCAAGACCATGAGCGTTTGATGGGGTCGTGGTGGTGACGCACACAACGTCGGGGCTGAAGCCGCCGACCTACAAATACCAACAGCCCGGCGTCCCGACGAGGCCCCGCAAGCGGCACCCTTTCGGGTGTGTTGCTGGGGGCGTCCGGAACAAGCTCACCCGCGATGGGCGGTGCGCGAGACCCGAACGACCCGAGTGCATCAAGCCTGGCTGAGCAAATGCGCCAGCGCCGAAAACCCGGCCGCCCGCTCGATCACCTCGCCGGCCGCCATCATGCGGTCTTCGCGGAATTTGGTGCTGACGATTTGCACGCCCACGGGCAAACCATTGACCAGCCCCGTCGGCACCGACAAGCCAGGCAAGCCCAGCGTGGCGGTGCTCAGCAAGGGCGCTTGGGCCAGCAGGATTTGGGCGGTGCGATCGGCTGAACGCTGGTCGTCGTCGATGGGGAACTGCCGCTCCCACGAGTTGGGCATGAGCAGCACCGGGTAACGCTCCAAAAACACCGCCCAGTCGCGGGCGATGTTGAAGCGCCGGGTCATCGCTTCCAAATATTGGTCGCGGTCCCACACGGGGTTGATGGCCATGTAGTGGCTGAGCGCTGTGCGCAAAGCGTCGTCGCCGTGCTCGCGCATGAAGGGCTCGCCGCCCCGGCGCATGTCGTTCATGACCATGTGGAACTGCATGGCCGAGACTTCGGCAAAGTGGGGTGGTTCCACTTCTTCGACGGTGTAGCCCGCCTCCTGCAACCACTGGGCCGCCTGATCGACCGCAGCGCTCACCGTGGGGTCAACGGCCGAATGCGCCCAGCTGCGAAACACCGCCACGCGGGTGGGCTGCTTGGCATCGGCAAATTCCAGCGGTGCGGGCACCCATTGCGGGTCGAGTGCCAAACTTGGGGGCGAGCCTTGCGCCATGACTTGCAGGGCCAGCCGCGCATCGGCCACCGTGCGGGTCAGTGGCCCTTGCACCGACATTTGCTGGTTGCTGATGATGCGGTTGGGGGCGCTGGCCTTGTAAGACGGCACCCGGCCCACGGTGGTGCGCAGACCCACCACGCCACAGGCCCAGGCCGGGTAGCGGATCGAGCCGCCGTAGTCGTTGCCGTGCGCGATCGCGCCCATGCCCAAAGCGGTGGCCACGGCTGCACCGCCGCTGGAACCACCGGGTGTGACGTCCGCGTCAAACGGGTTGAGTGTGCGGCCATGAAAAGCGTTGTCGGTGAACCAGCGCAGCGAAAAGGCGGGCGCGTTGTTGCGGCCCACCACAATGGCCCCCGCTTCGCGCATGGACTGCACCAGGGGTGAGTCGGAGTTGGCGATGTTGTCTTTGAAGTCGTGCACACCTTCGTCGGTGGCCTCGCCCTGCACGTCGATGTTGATCTTGATGGTGACCGGCACGCCGTGCAGCGGCCCCAGAGCATCGCCTCGGGTTTGTGCGGCGTCGGCCGCGTCGGCGGCTTGCAAGGCTTTGTCGGGCGTGACGCTGGCCAGGGCGTTGACCTGCGGGTTGACCTCGGCAATGCGGGCCAACACGCTTTCGGTGGCGGCGCGTGCGGTGGTCTCGCGGCGGGCGATGCGAGCGGCCAGTTCGGTGGCGCTCAGTTGCCAAAGTTCGGTGGCCATGGTGTTCAGTCTTTCAAATAGCGTTGTGTGAGCAAGGCCCAGAAGGCCGCGCCCACGGGCAAGATGTCGTCGTTGAAGTCGTAGCCCGGGTTGTGCACCATGCAGGCGTGGGCGGCCGCGCTGTCACCTGCACCTTCACCCGCACCGTTGCCGATCATGAAATAACTGCCCGGGCAGTGCTCCAGCATGAAGGCAAAGTCTTCGCTGCCTGTGAGCGGGCGGCCCTGGCGTGTGACGCGTTCGGCCCCCAGCAGCTCGGTGCCCACTTGCCGTGCCAGCTCGGTTTCTGCAGGGGTGTTGACCAGCACCGGGTAATCGCGCTTGTAATCGATGTGGGCCTGCACGCCCAGGCTTTGGGCCTGTGCCGTGACCAGCGTGGTGATGCGCGCTTGCAGCAGGTCGCGCACTTCGCGGTCGAGCGATCGCACACTCAGCTCCAAACGGGCGCTGGCGGGGATCACGTTGTTGGCCTTGCCCGCGATCAAGGAACCCACGGTGATCACGGCGGTGTGCTGCGGGTCCACATTGCGCGAGACGATGGTTTGCAGCGTCATGACAATGGCCGCCGCCGCCACGATGGGGTCTTGGGCGCGGTGCGGCATGGCCCCGTGCCCACCCACCCCGGTCAGGGTGATGGTCACGTCGTCGCTGGACGCCATGGCCGGGCCCTCGATGAACACCAGCTGCCCGGCAGGCACGCCGGGCATGTTGTGCGCGGCAAAAATGGCATCACACGGAAAGCGGTCAAACAAGCCCTCTTCGATCATGATCTTGGCGCCGCCCGGATGCTCTTCGGCTGGCTGAAAGATCAGGTTGAGGGTGCCCGAAAATTCAACCTCTTGCGCGATGTACTGAGCCGCTGCCATAAGCATTGCGGTGTGCCCGTCGTGACCACAGGCGTGCATCACGCCCGCGTGCACGCTGCAGTGCGCCAGGTCATTGGCCTCGTGGATGGGCAGCGCGTCCATGTCGGCCCGCAGGCCCAGGCGTTTGCTGCCGCTGCCGCGCCGCAACTGAGCTACCAGCCCGGTGGTCGCCAAGCCGCGCGTGACGCTGTAGCCCCAGCTTTGCAACTGATTGGCCAGCAGCTCAGAGGTCCGAAATTCCTGCAGGCCCAGCTCGGGGTGGCGGTGCAAATCGTGGCGCAGCGCCACAAAAGGGGCCGCACGCGTTTGCAAGGCCTGCAGCATGGTCATTGGGCTTCCAGCTTGATGGATTTGGCAATGCCTTGGTAGAGCTTGACTTCATCGGCATAGACCTGATCGGTCTGGTCCAGGCGCAAGGCTTCGCCCACTTCTTGGCCCATGGTGGTCATGGTGTTGCGGAAATCGGCATCGAACATGACCTTGGTCAGCGCTCGGTGCAAGGCCTCGACGATGGGCTCGGGCGTGCCTTTTTTCACGTAGTAGCCGCTGCCAATCGTGTAATGAAACCCTTTGAGTTCTTTGGCCTGGTCCACCGAGGGCACCTCCGGAATCAGGCGCTGTGGCTGGGGCGACAGGGCACCGATGAATTTGGTTTTGCCTTCTTTGGCCATGGCCACATGGGGCGCACCATAGGGGGTGATGAACAGGTCAATCTGGCCGCCGAGCAAGTCTTGCAGGATGGGGCCACCGCCTTTGTAGGGCACATGCAGCATCTGGGCACCGAGTTTTTTGGCCATTTCTTCGCCCAGCAAATGATAGAAGCTGCCAATGCCCACGCTGGCGTAGTTGACCGGTTTGCCCGCTTTGGACCGTTTGATGATCTCGGCCACCATCTCTTGCGGGTTGTTGGCCGGGAAGTTCTTGCTGGCCACGATGGCCATGGGGGCCATGGGGGCCATGGCCATGCGCTGGATCAGGCGAAAGTCATCGGGCTTGTGCTTGACGGCCTTCATGGCCAAGGGAGCGAGGATGAGTTCGTTGGGCGAGCCCTGAAACAGGTAGTAGCCGTCTGCGGGGGCATTGAGCACTTTTTGTGCCGCGATGGCCCCGCCTGCACCGCCCAGGTTTTCGATGATGACCGGCTGCTTGAGTTCGGCCGCCAAGGCCACGTTGACCTTGCGGGCAATCAGGTCTGACAGACCACCAGCCGGATACGGCACCATGAGGGTCACGGGCTTGCTGGGGAAGTTTTGTGCCAGAGCGGGGGCGCTGGCCGCCATGGCCAGGCTCAGCAGCAGGCCCAGGGGTTTGAGCAGTTTCATGCGGGTCTCCATCGTCAAAATGATGGCGCGATGCTAGACCTGACAAGGGACAACCGAAAGACTGTTAATTCTTTTCATGACAACCCATGGTTGTCATTGGATTAAACTGCCTGACCATGAAACTGCACCAACTCCAGGCCTTGGTGGCCGCCGTCGAACACGGCAGCATCCGCGCAGCCGCCCGCGAATTGCACCTGACGCAGGCGGCCCTGACCAAGTCTTTGCGCCAGCTGGAAGAAGACACGGGCGTGGCCTTGTTGATACGCAAATCACGGGGCATCGTGCTGACCGAAGCGGGCCAGCGCCTGCACGCCCGCGCCCAGCTGGTGATGCGCCAAATGGCCTTGGCGCAAGACGAGTTGCAGCAGGCCCAAGGCGACCAAGAGGGCACGGTGCGGGTGGCGCTCACGCCTTACCTCATGCTCACGGTGTTGGGCGAGGCATTTTTGTGGTTTCGCAAACGCTACCCGCGCATCGAGTTGCGCCTGATCGAAGGCCTGGTGGCCCGTGTGTTGCCGGGCTTGCGCGATGGCACGGTGGACTTTGCCATCGTGGCCGACAGCGGCGACGTGACGCCGCAAGAGTTTCAGTGCACCCGATTGCAAAAAGACCAGCAAAAACTGGTGGTGCGCGCTGGTCACCCGGTGCTTCGACAGCCCACCGCCGCCAAACTGGCTGCGCTGGAGTGGGTCATGCCGGGGCCGTTTTCTCAAGGGCTGGACGAGGGGCTGTTGGCCATGTTTGCGCAGGCGGGCGTGCCACCACCGCAGCAGATCACACGTTGCGACGCGATGGCCGCCATGGCCTTGATTCGGCAAACCGATGCCATGAGCGTGATGCCCGCCCCCTTGCTGGCCCAGCCCGAGGGGCATGGCCTGGTGGAGTTGTCGCTGCGCAGCATGCGCCCGCCCGACATCGAGCTGGTGTTGCTGTCGCCACCCGAGGTGCCGCTCACGCCTGCGGCGGCTTATCTGGCGCGGTGTTTGACGGATGCGATTGCGGCGCGGGGCCGGTCGGATTCGGTCAATCGGGCACTTTAATGGCCCCAACCGGGATGGCATGCAGGCGGGCCCCTGTCCCGGAGCCGAGGTTCATGGCCCCTGCAAAGTCTGTGAAGACTGCACGCAGCATGGGCTTCATTCTCCGAGGCTGACGGCATTTTTTGTGCGATGGTTCGTCGGCCACCTGGCTGAAAGATGCACCCCCGCCAGCATGCAGCGCACCGAGCCTCCCGCCAGCTCAATGGTCGGAATGTGCAGTGGCAACAGACGGGCGCTGCGCTCGATGGCTTCGATCTGCCACGGCTGCAAAGCGGCCATGGCCCGAGTTGACAAGGCCACCACCCGACCTGTTGGGGTTTGCAGCTCCATGGCATTGCCACAAAACTCGGCAATTTGGGAGGCGGTCAAGGCGATCACTTCGCGTCCGGTTTCGGCCAGGCGATCTTGCACTTGGGCGCGTCGTTTCACGTCCGGGATCAGGTCCAGCCCCACCAGCGCGAAATCGGTTCCGATGCACATCAGCACATTGGTGTGGTAAATAGCCCGGCCCTGCAGATCCACCGCATCAAAGGCCATGGGCTCGAAATTGAAATGGGTGGCAAACCGCTCCAGCACGATCGGGTGCGCCCGCTGCGACTGGCAGACATAGGCCACGCGGCTGATGTGATCCAGCACCATCGCCCCGGTCCCTTCGAGAAACAAGCCGTCGAGCTCCAGGCCTGAGTAATCAATGACGTCTTGCACCCGGTAATTGGCTTTGAGCGCATCGATCACGTCCTGACGCCGTTCGCGTCGACGGTTGGGCGAATACATCGGGTACACCGCAAGGTGCCCACCGGCATGCGTAGAAAACCAGTTGTTCGGAAAGACCGAATCAGGCGTTTTTTGTTGGCCATCGTCTTCAAAAAGGTGCACCCGGACACCCGCCTGCACCAAGCTTTGGGCCGTCTGCGTGACTTCTTCAAAAGCCCGCTTGGCCACGATGTTCCGGTCTGCGGCCTCGCTGGATTTTTGAAATGCGTTGTCCGCTTGCGTCTCGGGGTTGGATTCAAAAGCATGTGGGCGAATCATGACCACTGCACTTGGGGCTTGAACGGCATATCGCATGGGGGTTTCTTTCAAGGTCATGTCCAATTTCAGGCGGCCATGCATTCGAGTGGTTGGATGGCTGCAAGAGGTGCATCACCCCGCAAAGTGCCAAACAGGTTCTTGGGGTCGGCCATGTGCGGGATCAGCGCCAGGCGCTGGCCCAAACCCAATGTCAGCGCCGCTTCATGCATGAAGCGCAGGGCCGCAAAGTCTTCCAAGGCAAAGCCCACCGAATCAAACACCGTGATCTGGTCGTCGTGGTCGCGGCCGGTGCGGGTGCCACTGAGCACCGCCCACAACTCGGTCACGGCAAAGTCAGCGGGCATTTGCTGGATGTCGCCTTCGATGCGGGTTTGGGGTGTGAACTCGACAAACACCTTGGCCGCTTGCAGCACTTCGGCGGCCAGCTCGGTCTTGCCCGGGCAGTCGCCGCCCACGGCGTTGATGTGCATGCCGGGCGCGAGCATGTCGGCTGTGACGATGGTGGCACAGGCCTTGTCCGCCGTGACGGTGGTCACGATGTCAACGCCTTGCACGGCCTCTGCGGCGCTGGCGCAGACCTGCAGCGTCAGGCCGGTGCCGCTCAGGTTGGCCACCAGCTTGGCGGTGGCTTGTGGGTCGATGTCGAACAAACGCAGGGTGTCGATGCCCACCAGGTGCTGAAAGGCAATGGCCTGGAACTCGCTTTGCGCCCCGTTGCCGATCAGCGCCATCACGCGGCTGTTCGGGCGGGCCAGGGTTTGGGCCGCCAGCGCCGAGGTGGCGGCGGTGCGCAGGGCGGTGGTCAGCGTCAGCTCGCTCAGCAGCACGGGGGTGCCCGTGGCCACATCGGCCAGCACGCCAAAGGCCATCACTGTGGACAGGCCGATGGCGGTGTTTTGGGGGTGGCCATTGACGTATTTGAAGCTGTAAGTGGCGCTGTCTGAAATGGGCATCAGCTCGATCACGCCGTGGGGCGAGTGGTGGGCCACGCGGGCGGTTTTGTCAAAGTCCGGCCAACGCAAAAAGTCGGCCCGGATGTGGTCAGCGATGCCAGCGATGCAATGTTGAAGGCCCTTGCGGCGCACCAGGGTCACAGCATCGGGGGCGCTGAGGTACAGGGGAGAGAGGCTTGGTGTGGGGTTGCTGCGCATGTTTTCGGATAACGGTCCTGCAGACCTTGTGAAGGAATGCAGCAGTTTCTGCGTGCCCCGTGGCAATGTAAATCAGCAACAATATGCTGTTTTGTTTATTTATTTGTCAAAACGTCAGAGATGAATGACAATTTGCCCCATGGATGACTTAGACCAAGGCCTGATTGGCCTGCTTCGGCAAAACGCCCGCCTGAACATCGCCGACCTGGCGCACAAGCTGGGCGTGTCGCGCGGCACGGTGAACAACCGCCTGCGCAAGCTCGAAGACAGCCAGGTCATCGTGGGCTACACCGTCAAGCTGCGGCCCGAAGCCGAGCCCGAGCGCATCAAGGCCTGGATGGGCGTGCTGGTCGAGGGCAACACCACCCGGCAGGTGATTGCCAGTTTGCTGGGCGAGCCCGGCGTGGTGACGCTGCATGACACCAATGGCCGCTGGGATCTGCTGGCCGAGATCGAGGCCTCGTCGATGAAAGAGCTGTCCGAGGTGCTGGAGCGCATCCGCCTGATCAGCGGCATCCGCAGCACCGAAACCAACATCCATCTGACGTCCTACCGCTGAACGGCCATGCACACCCTTGAACAACTGCACAGCGGCGCACTGGAGGGCACGCGCCGCCTCGATCTGTCTTGCGGTCTGACCGAACTGCCGCACGAAATTTTTGACTTGGCCGACACGCTGGAAGTGCTCAACCTGAGCGGCAACCGGCTGAGCGATTTGCCGCACCAGCTGCCGCGCCTGCACAAGTTGCAGGTGGTGTTTGCCTCAGACAACGCGTTCACCACGCTGCCGGAAGTGCTGGGCGATTGCCCGGCTTTGCACATGGTCGGCTCCAAGGCCAACCGCATTGCCCATGTGCCCGCTGCCGCGCTGCCCCCTGCCTTGCGCTGGTTGACGCTGACGGACAACGCCATCGGCCATTTGCCCAGCGAATTGGGCCAGCGCCCGGCTTTGCAAAAGCTGATGCTGGCAGGCAACCAACTCACCGCGCTGCCCGATAGCTTGCAGGCGGCATACAAACTGGAGTTGCTGCGCGTTTCGGCCAACCGCCTGGAGCGCGTGCCCGGCTGGCTGACCGAAATGCCGCGCCTGGCTTGGTTGGCACTGGCGGGCAATGCCCTGGGCTGGACATTGCCGAGGGTGCCCGACTTGCCCAAAGTGCCTTGGGCTGCATTGACACCGGGCGAGTTGCTGGGCGAGGGCGCTTCGGGCCACATCCACCGCGTGCAGGCCACGGATTGGCCGCACGCCTTGGCGCTCAAGCTGTTCAAAGGGGCTGTCACCAGTGATGGCCTGCCCGAAGACGAACTGGCAGCCTGTCTGGCAGCGGGCCAGCACCCGAGCCTGACCACGCCGGTGGCACGGCTCACGGACCACCCAGCGCAGGCCCAGGGTTTGCTGATGCCGCTGATTCCCGCCGCCCACATCAATCTGGCAGGGCCGCCCAGTCTGCAAAGCTGCACCCGCGATGTTTACCCGCCGGGCTTTCAACTCTCAACCGCTTTGGCCCTGGGCATTGCCCACGATGTGGCCCATGCGCTGGCGCACCTGCACCAGCGTGGTGTGATGCACGGCGACCTGTACGCCCACAACATCCTGATGGACCCGGTGCACGGTCAGGCGCGACTGGGCGACTTTGGCGCGGCCACGCGATTGCCCAGGGACCAGAAAGAGCTGCAACAAAGCCTGCTGTCGCTGGAGGTGCGGGCTTTGGGGTGTTTGCTGGAAGAATTGGCCCTTGCGGTGCATTCCCCATCACCCGGTTCTGCCCTGACACCTTGGGGTCAAAAGGCTGGCCCGTCCTCAACAGCCGATGATTCATCAGCCGACGCAGCCGTCCCAACCCTGCAAGCACTGGCCCGTGCCTGCCTGTCAGATCAGCCGCGCCATCGGCCCACTGCGGTGGAGGTGGCGCAAGCCCTCCAAACCCTCAAGCCTTGACGATCGTGACTTGGTTGAGCTGGGCCTGCGCCTTGACCAGCGAGGGCACCATCTCGCTGCCGTAGCCCAAAGCCACGGCCGTGTTCAGGGCCTGGTGCACGCTGGTGCCAATCATGGAGGGCACTTTAACGCTCTCGGTCAGGTGTGAGTAATAACGCAAATCCTTGGCCGCGTTGTTCAGCTCGAACTTCATCGCGCCGTAGTCGCCCTGCAGGGTTTTGCTCATCAGTTGGAACAGGCCCGAATTCACCCCACCGGCCGAGATGACCTGCACCAGTTGGTTCAGGTCCACACCCGCTTTGGCCCCCACCGCAAAGGCCTCTGCTGTGGCGGTGCAAATGGCTTGCGCCACAAAGTTGTTGAGCAATTTGATGACGTGGCCTGCGCCCATTTCGCCCACATGGAACACGTTTTCGCTGTAGGCCCGAATCACTGGCTCGATGCGCGCGAACACCTCAGGCGTTGCGCCCACCATGGAGTTGAGCTTGCCCGCCTCGGCCTCGATGGGCGTGCGTGTGAGCGGCGCGTCCACATAAATTACGCCCTGCGCGGCGCACAGCGCGGCCAGACGGCGGGTGGATTCGGGCTCGCTGGTGGAGGTGTCGATGACGATCAGGCCCGCGCGTGCCTGGGACAAAATGCCGCCCGGCCCGGCCACCACCGCCTCGACCTGGGGCGAGCCGGTCACACAAATGAGCACCGCGTCGCATGCCGCCAAGTCGGCATAACTGCCCACCTGGCGGGCACCTGCGGCCAACAAGTCCTGAACGGGCGCGGTGCGCTGGTGCACCGTGATCGACAAGTCAAACCCCTTGGCCCGGATGTTCTTGGCCATGCCATGGCCCATCAAACCCGAAGCGCCGACAAATCCGATGTGTTGCATGTGAGTCTCTGGTGTGTGGTGAAAGGAACAGCCATTCTGGAAGATCGCTCGGGGCGGGGGTGTCGCCTGCGGAGCCGAGCGCGACCTTCAGTATTAAAAAATCAAGCGTTCACGTCAGCACTTGCAATCCGTGCTTTTGCACCACCGCCAGCAACTTCAAGGCCATGCCGCTGGGTTGTTTGTTGCCGGTTTCCCACTTTTGAATCGTGGATTCGCTAGTGTTGAGGTACAGGGCGAAGACCGGTTGACTCACATGCTCACGCTCACGCAATTGTTTGATTTGATCGGGTGCCAGCAAGGGTGGCGTGACCAAGCAAGAAGCATCAAATTGACGCATGGTGGCCTTGTCGATTCCGCCGACTTTGAGCAAGGCTTTGGCCGATGCGTGGGCTGCCTGCAGTGCATCGCTTTTGTATTTGGGTTTAGGCGTCATGACATATCTCCAGAAAATCACCTTCATCCAGCAATTGCTGAACCTGCGTTGAGGTCAGTCCTTTGTAGGCTTTGACCAGTGTGCGAAAAGCCATCAGCTCACTTTCATCAATGTTGTCTTTGTCTTTCTTGGCAAACAGAAACTCATAAATCCAAAAGTGCCCGCTGTGCGCCAAAATGATGGAGCGATGCCGGTTTTCATCCAATCGTTTTTTGTAAACACCACCACCCAAATCGACCATTTGACCTTGGCCGATTTGCGCCACAGCTTTGCACAATTGCACATCTGAAATTTTGGCCTTGCGTGCTTGTTTGTGAAACCATGCCGTCTTGAAAGTACGTGTCATCTGGTGTCCTCTCCCTGATTAAAGTGTAGCACCAGGTGATGGAATTGGGGTGGCCAATGGCACTCACAGCGCCAACGCCGTCGTGTTCTTGACCTCTTCCATCACCGCGTAGGTGCGCGTCTCGCGCACGCCGGGCAGCTGCCACAGCACGGTGCCGGCAAATTCGCGGTAGGCGTTCATGTCGGCGGCGCGGGTCTTGAGCAGGTAGTCAAAGCCCCCGGCCACCATGTGGCACTCCATGATTTCGGGGCGCACCTGCACCGCCGCCTTGAACTGTTCGAACACATTGGGGCTGGTGCGGTCGAGCAGGATTTCCACAAACACCATCATGCCCGCACCCAGTTTGAGCGGGTTCAGCCGCGCCTCGTAGCCCAGGATGAACCCTTCGCGCGTCAGGCGCTGCACCCGCGCCAGCACCGCCGTGGGCGACAGGGCCACGCCTTCGGCGAGCTTGAGGTTGCTGATGCGGCCGTCGCGTTGCAGCAGGTCCAGGATGCGGCGGTCGGTGCGGTCAATGTCTGGGCTTGAGGGGTTCATGCTTCACATTATTTATGGGATGGCCTTGATTTTGGTGAACTATTCGCCCAATTGATCGGGTGATGGCGAAACATGCCAAGCCAAAAAGTTTTTCTTCATGCTTTGTTCATCTGAGGTTCATGTAGGTGCATGCCAGCCCGTCACAATCGGAGCATGTTTGGTCGACGTCTAAGTCTGGCGCTGGTTTGTCTGGCCTTGGCCGCTTTGCTGCAAGGGGCACTGGCGTGGTGGGCGATTGAATCGGCTTCGGCGCAAGTGACCCGCGGAAGGGTGGCCAGTGACCTGGTCAAAGGGCATTGGCAACTGGCCGCCAGCAAGCAGCGTCTGCGCAGTTGGACCTCACAAGCCTTGTTGCTGCCCAACGCCAACCCGGCCGAGCGTGACGCACACATCAGCGACATGCGCAAAACCCTCGACAGTTTGCAAGCCTTGACCCAAAAGGCCTTGGCTCTGGACACGGACGAAGTACGCGCGCAGCGCGACTGGCGTGATCGGCAAGACACCCTGGCGATGCTGCGGCACAGCGTGGACGAACTGGATGTCGCCTTGCGCACTGTGCGCCCATTGCCTGCTGACGCCGACCCCGCCGCCACCTGGGATGCGTTCAAACGAACGTTCGACACTTCACAAGGCCAAGATTTGCGAGAGCACGTCAGGCAAACCATTGCGCGCGAGCAAGCTGCCGAAATGCGTGAACGCAACGCCGCCGACCGCGCCCTGCTGCAACTGGCAGGGGGTGTGCTGCTAGCCACTTTGGCCATTGCGCTGCTGGCCGCCACTTTTGCACTGTATTTCGCCCAAGCACTGCGCAGGCCGCTGAACAACCTGAACACCGGTGCGCAAGCCCTACAGCGAGGAGAACTTCACCACCGCATGGACGAGCGCGGGACCGACGAGTTTGCCGCCGTGGCCCACACACTCAACACCATGGCCGTGGAGTTGCAGCAACACCGCGAGCGCGAAACACAAGCCCGGCACGAACTGGAGCGCCAGGTGAATGCCCGCACCGCCGAGCTGCAGGAGGCTTTGCATGCGCTGCAGCAGGTGGATGCATCTCGTCGCCAGCTTTTTGCCGACATCAGCCACGAACTTCGCACGCCCACCACCGCCATCCGAGGTGAGGCCGAAATCGCGCTGCGTGGCAAAACCAAGACCAGCGACAACTACCAGGACAGCCTGCGCCGGATCGTGGAAATCTCTGCCCAGCTGGGGCAGGTCATTGACGATCTGCTCACCATGGCCCGCAGCGATGCCCATGCCTTGTGGGTGCAGACCCAGGCCCAGCCTGTCGCCGCACCGGTGAATGAAGCGCTTGCGCAGGTGCAGGCCCTGGCCCAGCAGCGGCGGGTGTCGGTGGCGTGGGACAACATGGCTTCGCCGGACTTGGCCGTGTGGTGCGACGGCCCCCGTTTGCGCCAGCTGATGGTCTTGCTGCTGGACAACGCGATCCGCTACTCGAATGAAGACGCACAGGTGAGCATGCAGACCTCGACCGATGGGAAAGACTGGCACGCCCATGTGGTCGACCAGGGCATTGGCATCTCGGCCGACGAACTGCCTCGCGTGTTCGAGCGGCACTTTCGCGGTGAGCAGGCACGCCGCCATCGGGCCGATGGCGTGGGCCTGGGCCTGTCTTTAGCGCTTGCGCTGGCCGAGGCCCACGGTGGAACACTCGACATCAGCTCGGTCGCCGGGCGGGGCACCACCGTCAGCTTGAGCCTGCCCCTGAAGCCGGGAGAAAACGCATGAACATTCTGGTGGTAGAAGATGACCGCCGCGTGGCCGACTTTCTGGAACGTGGCTTGCGTGCCGAAGGCCATGTGGTGCATGTGGCCCGCAATGGCCCCGACGGCTTGGTGCTGGCGCAGCGCGCGCACCGCGAACGCCAAAGCGCCGACCCGCCCACGGTGGTGCTGCTGGATGTGATGCTGCCGGGCCTGAGCGGGCTGGAAGTGTGTCAGAGCCTGCGCGCGGCCCGGGTGGGCCTGCCCATCCTCATGCTCACCGCCTTGGGCACGGTGGAAGACCGGGTGGCAGGTCTGCGGTTGGGCGCGGACGATTACCTGCCCAAGCCCTTTGCATTTGAAGAGCTGCTGGCCCGCATCGACGCCTTGGCCCGGCGTGCCCACAGCGAACCCCAGCTCAAAGCAGAGGCCTTGCAAGTCGACGACCTTTTGCTGGACCTGACCACCATGCGCGCTCGCCGGGGCGAAAAGCCGCTGGACCTGACCGCCCGCGAACTGGCTTTGCTGGAGTTGCTGATGCGTCACCCCGGGCGTTTGTTCAGCAGAGAACGCATTTTGGCCAATGTCTGGGGCACCCATGAGGACCCGCTCACCAATGTGGTGGATGTCTACATCCGCCGCCTGCGCAGCAAGATTGACGAGGGGCAAGGCCGCGCCCTGATCCACACGGTGCGTGGCTTGGGGTATCGCTTGGAATGATTCATCTGCCGTTCATGTGACGTGCACTTTCGTGTTCATGTGGCGCTTGCACACTGCCGATGTGGTCAATCAAAGGCCCACACAAAGTGTTTGAACGTCAACAACAGGAGAAACCTCATGAACGCAACTTTCACCCCCCGCCGCACCTGGCTGGCTCTGGCTTTGAGCGCCCTGTCCGCTTCGGCCATGGCCTTCACCGTGGTCAACACCAACATCACCGAAGCCGATGTGAAAGCCGCGCAGGACGCCTGGGGCAAGGCCCTGATCCAGATCAGCGACGACTATGCCAGCGGCGGTCTGCCCAAGGCCAAGGCCACCGCCAACGCGGTGCTCGATGCCGCATACGGCTACAACATGGGTGTGGTGCTGTTCAAGCCCACGCTCACCCATGGCCAGCAAACCTTCCGCACCACCAAAGCCGGTGCCTTGGCCTACTTTGTGGGTGATGACAAGACCTTTGCCAGCGACAGCGGCTTTGCCCTCAAAGGCTGGAAAAAATACGAATACCGCAATGCTGGTGTGTTCATCAACGGCGACATCGCCCTGACCCAAGGCCATGTCATCCTGACCAACAAGGATGGCCAAGTCACCACTGTGGACAAAACCTGGGCCTTCAAGAAGGACAACAAAGGCCAGCTGCGCATCGTGCTGCACCACTCGTCCTTGCCGTTTCAGCCCAGCAAGTAAACGCGACTTTCGCCCTTGTACAAGGTGTCGACAAGGGCCGCTCAGGGGCATGGCCTGGCCTGATGGCACGGTTTCAATCCGTGCCGCTCAATGGCTGTTCAGTTAGATTTTGTTCAGAGATTTGATTGATTTTTGGTGAAATATTTTGCGACAGATCCGGATGATGGCGATTCTTGTTAGCCAAGGACGCCGCCATGAATGCCGCCATCATCCCGATCCCTTTACCTGCCGCAGCCCACTTCACCCCCGGCGGCCCCTTGCCCGAGCGCAGCGCCCTGCGCGAAGCCATCGCCCGCGCCACCCGCCTGCCTGAAGCGCAGGCCCTGGCCCCCTTGCTGGCCGCCGCGCGCATGAGCGGCCCCCAAGCCGAACGCACCGACGCGCTGGCCCGCCAACTGGTCAGGGGCATGCGCGAAGGCCAACGCGGCCGCGCCGGCAGTCCATTGAGCGGCCGTGCCGGCCGCGTGCAAAGCCTGATGCAGACCTACGCGCTGTCCAGCGAAGAAGGCGTGGCCCTGATGTGCCTGGCCGAGGCGTTGCTGCGCATTCCCGATGCGGCCACGCGCGACGCGCTGATCCGCGACAAGATTGGCCAGGGCGACTGGCACCAGCATGTGGGCCGCAGCCCGTCGTTGTTTGTGAACGCTGCGTCCTGGGGCCTGCTTCTCACAGGCAAGCTGGTGGCCCCGCACAACGAGGGTGCACTGCTGGCCTCGCTCACCCGGCTGATCGGCAAGAGCGGCGAGCCGCTGATCCGCCAGGGTGTGCAACTGGCCATGCAGATGCTGGGCGAACAGTTCGTGACCGGCGAAACCATTGACGAGGCCCTACACCGCGCCCGCGCCATGGAAGCGCAAGGCTTTCGCTACTCATACGACATGCTGGGTGAAGCGGCCCTGACCGAAGCCGACGCGCAGCGCTACATGCAGGCCTATGAAAACGCCATCCACGCGATTGGCAAGGCATCCAACGGGCAGGGCGTGGTGAACGGCCCGGGCATCTCGATCAAGCTGTCGGCCCTGCACCCGCGCTACAGCCGCGCCCAGCACCAGCGCGTGATGGATGAACTGTTGCCACGGGTGTTGCAACTCACCGAATTGGCGATGCACTACGACATTGGGCTGAACATCGACGCCGAAGAGGTGGACCGCCTGGACATCTCGCTCGACCTGCTCGAAGCCCTGTGCCTGGCCCCCAGCCTGCAAGGCTGGCACGGCATCGGCTTTGTGATCCAGGCCTACCAAAAGCGCTGCCCTTTGGTGATCGACTTTGTGGTGGACTTGGCACGCCGCACAGGCCACCGCTTGATGATCCGCCTGGTCAAAGGCGCGTATTGGGACAGCGAGATCAAACGTGCCCAGCTGGACGGGCAAAGCGATTACCCGGTCTACACCCGCAAGCACCACACCGATGTGTCTTACCTCGCCTGCGCCCAAAAGCTGCTGGCCGCGCCCGAGGCGGTGTACCCGCAATTTGCAACGCACAACGCGCACACGCTGGCGGCCATCGTGAGCATGGCCCAGGACATGCACGGCGACTACGCGCCGGGCCAGTACGAGTTTCAGTGCCTGCACGGCATGGGCGAGCCCTTGTACCGGCAGGTGGTCGGGCGAGCGAGCGCAGCCGGGCCGTCCCAAGGCGCGAGCCCCCCCTCGGGGGGCAGCGGGCTACACGAAGTGAGCCTGCGTGGGGGTAGACAGTTTCAGCGCCCTTGCCGCATCTACGCCCCGGTGGGCACGCACGAAACCCTGCTGGCCTATCTGGTGCGCCGTTTGCTGGAAAACGGGGCCAACAGTTCATTCGTGAACCGCATGGGCGACGCCAGTGTTTCCATTGGCGATCTGGTGCAAGACCCGGTGGCGCGCACCGAAGAAGATGCCCAGCGCGAAGACAGCAGCCCCGGCCAGCCCCACCCGCAAATCGCGCTGCCCGCGCAGTTGTATGGCGCGGCCCGACGCAACTCCAGCGGGCCAGACCTGGCGCACGAGCCCACGCTGCGCCAACTGGCCGCAGACATGCAAGCGCAGGTGCAGCCTGTCACGGTGACGCCACTGACCGCATCACCCGCCGCAGGGGGTGCCATCCACACCCTGCGCAACCCTGCAGACCACAGCGATGTGCTGGGCACGGTGCACTACGCCAGCCCGGCCGATGTGAAGGCTGCGCTGCAAGCCGCGACTGACTTTGCCCCGGCATGGGCCGTGACGCCCCCCGCACAACGCGCCGTCTTGCTCGACCATGCGGCCGATCTGCTGCAAGCCGATGCACCACGCGTGATGGCCTTGCTGGTGCGCGAAGCGGGCAAGACCTGGGGCCACGCCGTGGCCGAGCTGCGTGAGGCGGTGGACTTTTTGCGTTACTACGCCGCACAGGTGCGCCGCGACTTTGACCCCGGCACCCACACGCCGCTGGGCCCGGTGCTGTGCATCAGCCCGTGGAATTTTCCGCTGGCGATTTTTGTGGGGCAGGTGGCCGCCGCACTGGCTGCAGGCAACCCGGTATTGGCCAAACCGGCCGAAGCCACCCCCGCCATCGCCGCACTGGCCGTACAGAAGCTGTGGCAAGCCGGCGTGCCCCGTGCGGCTGTGCAACTGCTGCTAGGCCAGGGCCGCGAGGTCGGCATGCAGCTGGTGCGCGACGACCGCGTGCAAGGCGTGCTGTTCACCGGCTCCACCGACACCGCCCGCGTGCTGCAAGCGGCGCTGGCCGAGCGCCTGAACGCGCATGGCCAGCCTGTGCCGCTGATCGCCGAAACCGGCGGCCAAAACTGCATGGCGGTGGATTCGTCGGCCCTGCTGGAGCAAGTGGTGACCGATGCCATGACTTCAGCCTTTGAAGCGGCCGGTCAGCGCTGCTCAGCCCTGCGCGTGCTGTGCGTACAGGGCGATGTGGCCGACCGCCTGGTCGAGATGCTGCAAGGCGCGATGGCCGAAATCCGCATGGGTGCGCCCGCGCATCTGGCGGTGGACATGGGGCCGGTGATCGACGAGCGGGCCCGCATGGGCATCGAAGCGCATGTGAGCACCATGCAGCAAAGTGGCTGCCGCGTTTACCGTATCTCCCGCAAGGCGCCGGATGAGACGAACGCGTGGCCCATCGCAGGCGCCCACGCCGTGGGCGATCAAACACCTGTCGGGACCGAAGCCACCGACCTGCAGACACACGGCTTTGTAGGAGCCAGCCCTGCTGGCGATCAGACGCCTGTGGACCACAAGCCATCGCTTGCAGGGCAAGCTCCTACAAAATCCATGCAAAGTGCAACACCCGAATGGACAAAAAATTCCAACGCCCTGCCCCCAGGCACCTACGTGCAGCCCACGCTGATCGAAATCGACCGCATCGCCCAACTGGAGCGCGAAGTGTTTGGCCCGGTGCTGCACATCGTGCGCTATGCCCGCAGTGAACTGCCTGAGTTGCTGCAAGCCATCCACGCCACCGGCTACGCCCTCACGCTGGGCGTGCACTCGCGCATCGAAGAGACCATCGCCCAAGTCATTGACCACAGCCACGCGGGCAATGTCTACGTGAACCGCAACATGGTGGGCGCGGTGGTGGGCGTGCAGCCTTTTGGTGGCGAAGGCCTGTCGGGCACCGGCCCCAAGGCGGGTGGGCCGCTTTACCTTTTGCGATTGTTGGCGCGTTGCCCGCAGGACGCCGCCTTGCGCAGTGTGCAGGCCAGCGGTGCGGCAGCGCTGCCTCAGCCCACCCCTGCGCTGCAAGCCCTGCACGACTGGGCTGTGGCCCAAGGCCGTTTGCCGCTCGCGCATGTGTGTGCGCAATTTGCCGCGACCAGCCCGGCGGGTCTGCAAGCCACCCTGAGCGGCCCCACCGGCGAGCGCAACATCTACCGTGTGCAAGCCCGTGCACGGGTGCTGTGCCTGACGGGCGAACAGCCCGGGGCAGATGCCGACCGCCTGACGCAATTGGCCGCCGTGCTGGCCGTGGGCAGCAGCGCCGTGTGGCCCCTGTCCGCGCAGGCGCTGCACGCACAGCTGCCTGCGGCGGTGCAAAGCCAGGTGACGCTGGAAGAGATCGCCAACGGCCACCCGGTAGACGCCGCCTTGCTGCACGCCGACGCAGCCACCACCTTGCACTGGCAAGCGCAGCTGGCGCAGCGCCCGGGGGCCATCGTCACGCTCACGGCCTTGCGCCCGGGCGATGCCGCCGTGCCGCTGGCGCGCCTGGTGAGCGAGCGCAGCATCAGCACCAACACGGCGGCTGCGGGGGGCAACGCCAGTTTGATGACACTGGGTGCTTGAGCATTGAAAAATGTCTGCGTTTTCTATGGATTTGGCACGCTTAAGTTAGAAATGCGTGAAACATGTCATCTCGTAGGTCGGCACTCGCAGAGTCCGACATGCGTGGTTTCAGCACAGGCCCATGTCGGGGTCTTCGACCGCCGACCTACAACTATAGATTCGACCCGATGAAGTCTGAGCCTTGTGTTGCCCGTTGGTAGGATTTTGTGGGAGCTTCCAGCCAAGCGAAAAGCCTGTGGTCCACTAGCGCCTGATCGCCAGCAGGGCTGGCTCCCACAAGGTGCAAGATTGAAGGCAGAGCGATGATTCAGACCCAGTCAGGGCAGGGCATGGAACACCACATATTCAAAAGCCACAGGTTTGGGAAAACGCCAGCCACTGCGGCTGACCTGAAAGTAAATCGGCTGCACAGGCATCTGGTGTTTTTCCAGCCACTGCCGGGCGTTCAGCTCACATGCGCCGGGTGGCGAATCGGCGCGGCGCTGTGCCGACAGGCCCAGGCTGCAAAAAATCAATCCGGGCTGTCGGCTCAAATCAGGCGTGTCATAAAAGCTGGCAGCCTTTGAACCCGGCAAGTCGGGGATGACGGTCAATGAGGCGTCTCCATACAAAGACAACAGCGCGCTTTCTGCCCAGTCGCCACCGACCCAGCTCAGACGGGTGTCTGGGTGTCGTTGTGACCAATCGTTCAGGATGACCGTGGCCGTCGCTTCGGTAGGGCGGTAGTAGTTGACTTCAGAACGGGAGGCATGACTCCATGCCAACACGCATGAAAAAATCACCGATCCGAACAAGCTGGGCACAAACCACCGGTCCAATGGGGACCACGGTGATGGCGCTGGCGTGCCGCCTTCACGTTCAAACACCGGCATCCGAAGCTCAAAGTTACGCAACCACAACAAAGGAAAAGCGTAGCCAATGGGAATGGCCCATGCCGTCGACAGGTTCACGTAACCCGTGATGCCAAAGCCCAGGGACATGGCCCACGGAAAGACCGCCAACCAAAACAAGGTGTCATTCCAGGCGCGGGGCATCCAGCATTGCCAGGCCCAGCGCGACACCGAGCCCAGCCATGAAGCGCCCGAATGCGCTTTGCAAAGCGCCCGACCGCCTACAAAAACGGTCACCAACCAGGCCGGCAGCCAATACAAGATGGGCGACAGGGCAAAACCCGCGAGGCCCTGCTTGTAAATCTGAGCACCGCCTTGCTCATCCATGTATTTCAGGGTGACCATGTCATGCGCCATGACCCATTGAGCATGGGGCCACATGGCCAGCACGAAGACCAGCAAGCTCAGATAAGGCCAAGGTGTTTTCAGCCAGGCACGACCCTCAGGATGAAACACACTGGCGATGAACAGGCCCAGCAAAAAAACGCCACTGTAATATTTGCTGAGGAAACAAGCCGCCGCCGCCAAGCCGAGCCATGCGGCATACAACACCTTGCGCCAACCCCATGCCTGCCAGGCTCGCAGCATGAAAACAGCCGTCCAAGGCCACAGAGACAGCAACTGGCTGTTGGCATTGAACTTGGACGCCAAGGTCGTGTAGGGCAAGCTCCACAACAACAAAATCACCGCTGGCTTGGCCAGCTGGGGAAGTTTCAAGGCTTGTGCCAGGCGCACCACACCCCACAAAGAAACGGCCACGTTCACATAGGCCAAGAGCTTGTAAAAAAAGGACTGGTGAGGCATCACCTGAAACCAGGCCCCCACCACCCATGCAAAAAATGGTGGGTGTTTGTGCGTGCCCCATACCGCAATTTGCGACCACGCATAGTTTTCCAGCATGTCGTGGTGACGGTCCAGCGCGGGGTAGGCGATGTGTTGCATCACCGCCCAAATCAGGGTGGCCAGAACAATCAGAAATGGCCAACTGCCGAGCCATGGATGACCGGCGCCGACAGACGCCTCGCGCTTAACAAATGACCCGATTGGCGTAGGAATAGATGTCGCATCCCGGATGATTGCATAGACTCAAAACGGTATCCGCTGTTCATGGCCAGAGAGGTCATGCGGCAGTTGATAGACAATCTTTGCGTCACCCCAGCAGTCCACCCGGGAGCCTTGTCATGAT
>Ga0247843_1003421_pt1 | contig 26152 bp, 27 predicted proteins | sample LaCruzMarch2017__FD_192420 | JGI IMG/M metagenome (GOLD analysis project Ga0247843, IMG submission 192420) | Freshwater microbial communities from meromictic Lake La Cruz, Castile-La Mancha, Spain - LaCruzMarch2017_8m | ecosystem: Environmental > Aquatic > Freshwater > Lake | place: Spain... | reverse complement strand
ATCGTCTCGGTCGTGGGGCTGACGACGATGGCTTTTGCAGCCTATGTTGCGATCTTCAAGCATGATATCAAGGGTCTGTTGGCGTATTCGACGATTAGCCATCTGGGGTTGATTATCTTTTTGATTGGGTTGAGTTCGCCGCTTTCCGCTGTGGCAGCGGTCTTTCACATTATTAATCACGCGACCTTCAAAGCCTCGTTATTTATGGTCGCTGGCATTATTGATCACGAATGCGGAACGCGGGACATGCGTCGTTTAAGGGGCCTGTTTAAATTCATGCCTTATACCGCCACGTTGGCCATGGTCGCAGCAGCTTCGATGGCAGGTGTGCCCTTGTTCAATGGTTTCTTGTCCAAAGAAATGTTTTTTGTCGAGTCCCTCGCGCTGTCTCATCTCGGTTGGTTCGGTGAGGTGGCGCCCTGGGTCGTGACTTTTGGTGGAATATGCAGCGTCGCGTACTCCACGCGATTTGTGCACAACGTTTTCTTTAATGGTACAGCGACGGATCTACCTCATACGCCTCACGAGCCTCCTCGCTTCATGAAAGTGCCGGTAGAGCTACTGGTTGTTCTTTGCATCGTGATTGGTGTGCTGCCTGCGCTGACGGTGGCTCCTATCGTCTTTCTGGCTGCCGTAGATGTGTTTGGCGGGCCGATTCCCTCTTACACGATTTCGATCTGGCATGGCTTTAACATGCCCTTGCTGATGAGCGTGATTGCGCTCTTTGGTGGCGTGGTCGTATTCTGGTTATTACAAAATCGCTTTAACTTGCATTTGATATCACCTAAAGAGTTCAATGCAAACAGGATTTTTGTTCATACGATTGAATCTCTACTCGCTTTTGCGCGGAGTCTGACTGTACGTTTGCAAAACGGTTCTTTGCAACGTTATTTAGCGCTCTTGATCGCGAGCGTCATTGCCCTCGGTGCGTGGCCATTTATGCAGTTTGGCTACAGTACGGGTGATGCGCCGTTGACGGATGCCAGTCCCTTAGCTGTTGTTGTTTGGGCGTTAGGCGTGGTGGGTGCTCTCGCGACAGCGGTATTTCATCGCCAACGGTTGGTAGCCGTGATCTTGGTCGGTGTCGTGGGTTTGGCGACCGCGCTGACTTTTGCTTATTTTTCAGCGCCTGATTTAGCGCTGACCCAGCTTGCGGTCGAGGTGGTAAGTACCGCGCTGATGTTGATGGCGCTGGCTTTATTGCCGTTGACGGGTCCCAAAGAGTCAAGTTTGTCGCGTCGTAGCCGCGATATTCTTTTATCCGTTTTGGCGGGGGCTGGTGTGACGGCGTTGATGTGGGCCGTCTTGACACGACCGCTCGAGTCGATTGCCTGGTACTACTTGGCTGAAAGCGTTGGGCGGGGAGGCGGCTCCAACGTCGTCAACGTGATCTTGGTCGACTTCCGTGGTTTTGATACGTTTGGTGAAATTACGGTGTTGGGGATCGCCGCGATTGGTGCCTTGAGCTTAATGGACGGCTTGAGTATGGAGCGTAAGCTCTCGCCCGCTGTGCTCAATTCCGTGATGCTTTCTGTTGCCGCACGTATTTTGCTGCCGTTTGCCTTGCTAGTCAGTGTCTACATTTTCTTGCGAGGACACAATTTACCTGGTGGCGGTTTCATCGCCGGTCTCATTACCTCTGTCGCACTGGTCATGCAGTATATGGCGGGAGGTTTGTTGGCGACGTCAAAAACACTACGTATCGAGTTTCCCAAGGTCATTGGAAGCGGGGTCTTGATTGCCGGGCTCACGGGCTTGGGAAGTTTTATTTTTGGTTCGGCATTTTTAACGAGCACTTTCGGCCATCCCGTATTGCCCTTCATCGGAGAGGTACCGCTAGCGAGTGCGGCCGCTTTTGATTTGGGCGTATTTTTGACTGTGGTCGGCTCAACGCTGCTGACAATTTCGGCCTTGTCCGGGGCGAGTCAACGTCCTGGTCCTGTTGCAGGAGTGGCTCAATAATGGAACTATTACTGTCTACCGCACTGGGTATTGTGACGGCATGTGGCATTTATTTGATTTTGCGTGGCCGTACATTTTCAGTGGTACTCGGCCTGTCACTCTTGGGTTACGCCGTCAATCTGTTCATCTTTGCCATGGGCCGTTTGGTCTCTGGTCGTCCTCCCGTGATTACTGAGCAGGCTTTGTCTTACGCGGATCCTATTCCCCAGGCTTTGGTGCTTACAGCGATTGTGATTGGCTTCGGGATGACGGGATTCATCGTTGAGCTTGCGCTGAGAACGCGACATGAGACCCAATCTGATCATGTGGACGGCCAAGAGTCCAAGCCAGAGCAAGAAGGGAAGCGCGGATGAATCATCTTCTTGTTCTGCCGATCATTCTTCCGGCATTGACGGCCGCACTATTATTGTTTTGCGGGCGTCAGCTTGGGCTGACCCGCATGTTGAGTTTGATTTCGACAGCAGTATTACTCGCTGTGAGTGTGTCTTTGTTTCTCGATGCAGAAACAGGCGCTTTTCAGACGTATGCGCTCAGTGATTGGGTTGCCCCCTTCGGTATTGTGCTCGTATTGGATCGTTTGTCCGGCCTATTGGTGTTGTTGACAGCGGTCGTTGCACTCGCTGCCCTGATTTACGCGATGCAGGGGTGGGACACGCGTGGAAAATATTTTCATGCGCTCTTTCAGTTTCAGTTGATGGGCATTAATGGTGCCTTTTTAACAGGCGATTTGTTTAATCTGTTCGTGTTTTTTGAAATCCTGTTGATCGCGTCCTACTGTTTATTGATGTATGGCTTTGGCGAAAGACGCTTGCGTGCCTCGGTTCACTATGTGGCGATCAACCTGACTGGTTCTGCCGTGTTTTTGATTGCGGTCAGCTTGCTCTACAGCGTGACGGGTACGCTCAATATGGCGCATCTTGCTGAGGTGGTCGCACAGTCCGCACCCGAAGATATTGCACTGATTCGCTCTTCGGGCTTGATGTTGCTCGGTGTGTTTGGGATCAAGGCGGCCTTATTTCCACTCTATTTCTGGTTACCCGCTGCATACTCAAGTGCCTCCGCACCCGTGGCTGCATTGTTTGCGATCATGACCAAGGTTGGGGTATATGCCATCTTGCGCTTCACAACCTTGATATTTCCAGATAACGCAGGTCCTGCGGCTGTGTTGACCACTCCTTGGTTATTGCCCGTGGCAATCGTCACACTGATTCTTGCGGCTCTTGGTGCGCTTGCCGCAAAACGCTTACTTGAATTGTTTGCTTATCTCACGATCGCTTCAGTCGGTACGATTTTGATTGCGGTTTCTGCAGGCGGGGTGGCGGGTCTTTCGGGTGGGCTGTTTTATTTAATACACAGCACGCTGATTATGTCGGCGCTCTTTTTGCTGGCTGAAATGATTGGCCAGGCTCGGGGAGAGGCTCAGGATCAGCTCCATCAGGGGCCGATGCTCTTAAAACCTGTTTCACTCGGGATCGCCTTTCTGTTAGCTGCGGTGATTGTCGCGGGCTTGCCCTTGTCCTCTGGTTTTCTGGCCAAACTCATGATTTTGCAAAGTGCAATGCCAAGCAGTTCGATGCCCTGGGTTTGGGGCTCAATTTTGGTCTCTAGCCTATTCGTTTTGATTACGCTGTCTCGTGCGGGAAGCATGATTTTTTGGAAAACCTCTCACGAGACCTCCCCGCAGGCCGTGGCACCGGATGGTTTGCGATGGCTTCCGGTCGTGGGGCTGTTGGGATGCAGTCTTTTGATGGTGGTGTATGCCGCGCCTCTTAAACATTTCACGGATGCAACCGCGCAACAACTCAGCACCCCAAGCCAATACATCAAGGCAGTTATTGGTCAAACGACAGATCGCGCTCCCCGCCCTCTACCTGGGGAGGCAAAATAGTGAAAACTTGGCTTCCTTATCCCGTTCTGTCGCTTTTGCTGTTTGTGGTTTGGCTGCTGCTTGTCGCTGAAGTTTCCGTGGCGCATGTATTGTTGGCGCTGTTTTTGGCCTGGGGCATTCCTCTTCTTTGTCGGCCATTTTTAAAAGATTTACCCCCGGTTCGTCATACTTTTGCAGCATTGCGATTAGTTGCTTTGGTGACTTACGATATTGTCGTGGCAAACATTGTGGTGGCACGTTTAATCTTAGGTCCGACGGACCGCTTGAAGCCTGTCTTTGTTTCGGTGCCGCTGACACTCACCCAGCCGATGTCTATTTCCTTGCTCGCAAGCATTATTACGATGACGCCCGGAACAGTCTCTTCGGATTTATCACAAGATAACAAAATTCTTATCGTGCATGCGTTGGATTGCAGTGATCCTGAGGCGCTGATTGCCGATATTCAACAACGTTACGAAAAACCTCTCTTGGAGATTTTCGGATGCTAGACATTTCAATCAACATTGCTTTGATCGCGATCGGGATATCGATGGCGCTGACTCTTTATCGCCTGATCAAAGGTCCCGATACACCAGACAGGATTCTTGCGTTGGACACGCTATATGTCAATGCTGTCGCGTTACTCGTTGTGCTCGGGATCTATGACAATAGTTCTATTTATTTTGAGGCAGCGTTGCTGATTGCGCTGATGGGATTTGTGGCGACCGTCGCAATTGCGCGCTATATTGCGCGCGGCGATGTGATGGATTGAGGAATGGAGACGACCATGCTTGAAGTCATGACATCCGTATTGTTGTTGATTGGGGCCTTTTTTATCCTGGTGGGTTCGATTGGCCTTGTTCGCTTGCCTGAGTTTTTTATGCGACTGCATGCGCCAACGAAAGCGTCGACGTTAGGGGTGGGCGGTGTCTTACTGGCATCGATGGTTTATGCTTTTAATGAAAGAGTATTGATACACGAGTTGATCATTACGTTGTTCGTGTTTGTCACAGCACCAGTCAGTGCGCATTTGCTTTCACAGGCGGCCTTGAGACTTAAATTAAAATCAAAAGCGCGTCTCCCTGAATGAAGAGTCTGGGAGAGGGCTATCGGGCGCTGGTGATCGGTGCGACCGGAGCGATTGGTTCTGGTTTTGTTTCGGTGTTGCGAACCGATCCCAATTGTGCCGAGGTTGTAGAAGTTTCACGTGCGCATTTCCCTGAATTTGCGTTGGAAAACGAAGCCTCTCTGATTCAGGTCTCCGCGCAGATCAGTCAGCGCGGTCCTTTTTCCTTGATCGTGGACGCGACAGGTGCCTTGACGATCGACGGCAGGGGGCCCGAAAAGCATTTGGGTGCGTTAGATTCATCGCATTTGATGCGTAGTTTTCAAGTTAATGCGATTGGACCGGCTTTGTTATTGAAGCATTTCTTGCCGCGCCTGGTCTCGGGACGCGCGATTTATGCCAAGCTTTCTGCACGCGTGGGCAGTATTTCTGACAATAAAAAAGGGGGCTGGTATGGTTATCGTGCCTCTAAAGCTGCGCTCAATATGTTTTTGCAGACAGCGGCGATTGAGTTTGCCCGAAAAAATCCTTCTGCCGTGATTGCTGCACTGCAGCCAGGCACGGTGCAGTCAAATCTCACCAAGCCCTTTGTGGGTCAAGAGGGCATCTTGACCCCTGAGCAGTCCGCGAGTGGTTTGTTGCAAGCGTTGGACGTGCTGGGTGTAGATCAGGCGCATCAAGGCGCCTTTTTTATTGACTATCAAGGGCAGGCGATTGACTGGTAGAGCATGCTGTCTGAAAGGGTTTTGTGTTGATCCTATATTCTTTTTGGTTATATAAAGATAGGAAATATGTACTTCAGCTTTGGAGAGCCTAGGCGCAAAATATCCTTCTCAACCATTTTTCACAGGCATTTTCAGTCATGAAAAAAATAGCTGCATATTTCTTAGGTTTACTGCTCTCTGTGCATGCGTTTGCAGCCGAACCTCTTTTATCCGCGCCAGCTGTACAAGCAGGGCTGAGCGCGCCCAATACGGTTATCCTCGATATTCGCGATCCAAAGTCCTATGCGGCGGGTCATATTCCTGGGGCCTTGAATGCACCTTATGGCACATGGCGTGGTCCTGCGAGCAACCCAGGTGAGCTTCCTTCACAAGCAAACCTAACCAAACTTGTGCAACGCTTGGGCCTGAAGCCTGACACCCATGTCATTGTGACGTCCTCCGGTAAAGACGAGACCGACTTTGGTGCGGCCGCCCGCGTTTACTGGACTCTCAAAGTATTAGGTCTGCAACAACTTTCTGTCTTGAATGGTGGCCTCAAGGCTTGGCAAGCCGCGGGTTTTGCTCTAGATGACAAGCCTGTCAACGTGACGGCGAGTTCTTTTGTTCCTACGATCAATCAGGACATGATCGCGACACGTGAAGAGGTAGTCGCTAAAGTCAACGCAGGTAAAGCGCAATTGGTTGACGCCCGTCCTGCTGCCTTTTTTGATGGCTCGACCCGCCACGCTGCTGCCAAAGTGCCTGGCACGCTAAAAGGTGCGGTGAACGTTGAGCACTCCAAGTGGTTCGAGCCAAACAGCACAGCGATTGTTTCTGCAGGCGAAGCAAAAAAGCTAGTGTCTTCGACTTCGGTTAAAACGGACCAAGACACGGTGTCCTTTTGCAATACGGGCCATTGGGCCGCCACAAACTGGTTTGTCTTGTCAGAGTTAGTCGGACAGAAAAACGTTAAGCTCTATGCGGGCTCCATGGTTGACTGGACCCAGGCTGAGGGTGCGCTCCCTATGGATAACGTGCCAAACCGTTTAAAACAGTTGTATATCGATGGCCAGTTGTGGCTCGCTAAAAAATAAGCTTTGTCCTAGTCGCACACTGATATGAAACGCCTGCCCCTAAGTGTATTGCTGTTTTTGTTCTTTTCATTTTTGGCGTGGACAGTGTCCATCCGACAAGCTGTATTGTTTGCGGTGGGTATCGGTATGGGGGCCGCTCTGGCGGGAGCTCGCTTTGGGTTTACGACGGGGTGGCGTCAGCTGATCGAGCAGCGAGACCCAAGAGGCGTGACGGGACAGCTCGTCTTGCTAGCCTTGGCTTCGGTGTTTTCTCTGACCTTGCTTGGACAATATTCCGAGTTGACTGCAGCGCTCGGTCCTCCAAGTATCAGCTTGCTCGTGGGTGCCTTTGTGTTCGGACTCACCATGCAGATTGCCGATGGTTGCGGATCCGGCACCTTGTACAAGGCAGGTCTCGGTATCCCGCTCAATATGGGAATTTTGCCGCTCTTTGCGCTGGGGAGTTTTTTGGGCTCCGTACAAGTGGGTGATTGGCTCAAATTGGGTCAAATCGAGCCCATCGGTTTGGTAACAGAATTTGGCAGCTCACAGGCCATTCTGATCACCTTGCTTGGCTTGGCGATCATGGCCCTGGCGGTCAGGTTGTGGGTCGGTCAGGGAAAAACATGGTGGGATCGTAAATGGCTAATCGGTGCACTTGCCTTGTCCATCCTCGCCGCGCTTAACTTGATCATCGCAGGTCAGCCTTGGGGCGTGGTGTATGGTTTTGGTCTGTGGGCAGCAAAGATTGTGAATGCTGCGGGTTTATTTGATCCTGCAGCGAATGCATTTTGGAGCCAGGCGGGTAATGCTCAACGCCTCAATGAAATGGTGTTGATGGATATCACGTCCATCACTAACATTGGTATCTTAGGGGGGGCTCTTTGGATTTCGGCGCGCGCCTCTTCCGACAGCAAGCCTTTGACCTCCACCCAGTGGATGGTTGGGTTAGTCGCAGGTTTTCTGATGGGTTATAGCTCGCGTCTGGCGTTTGGTTGCAATATTGGTGCCATGCTCAGCGGGATCTCGACGGGTAGCGTGCATGGTTGGATCTGGGTGCCGCTGGCATTTGCAGGCACACTGATCGGCGTGCGTATTCGCCGTCACTACCAATTTTAAGGATCGATAAATATGATCCCTTCATCAATGAAGTATCAAACGATTTTTTGGGCGTGTTTGATTTCGTTTCTGGTATGGGATACCGCGGTGTCCCCCCCAGTCGATCTGCGGAATGAGCCGCCCTTAATCGCCGCCGGCTCTGGTAAACCTTCTAGCGGTGGTCACTGCGCTATTTCAAAATAAAAAAAGCCGCTTGGATTAAAAGCGGCTTTTCTGACTGAGATGCAATCAGTGCACCTTATCGTCTGACCCGATCGGGATGCTCACCATAAGGTGGGCCGTACATGACTAATACTCGGGCAGGCTCGTCACTCGTCACAGAAAAGACATGCATCTTGTCGGCTGGGAAAAAACAAGTATCTCCGACCTCCATCTCAAAGGCCTCACCGTCGACCTCGACATGCGCTGAGCCCGCGAGCAAGTAGCAGACCTGCTCAAGCCCTGGATGCGCGTGAGGTAAGGCGCCACCACCGCGCGCAATGGTGCCCAACACGACTTCGATATGTTTGGCGCCAACATTATCGGCACCAATCAGTCGACGGTTGCTGGTTTCATGATGATTGGCCGGCGAGTAGGGTTGAACGCTCGCCTCCTTGATCAGATATTTTGAAGTCATGATGCCAGTATTTCCTTTTTATTCAGGTTTGACACCCGCACCACGTAGCATCTCGCCCCAGTGCTTGAGTTGAAAGTCCACGTATTTGGCGAACTCCTCAGGAGTTTTTGTTGGATCAAGCTCAAATCCGGTTGCAGCAAGTTTTTGTTGAAAGTCTTTGTCAGCAAAAACGGCTTGCAGTTCAGCATTGAGCTTATCCACGATCGGACGTGGCAAGTTGGCAGGTCCAAAAATACCATTCCAAGAGGTCAGATCAAAGCCCTTCACAGTACTTGCGATGGAGGGTACGGTGGGAAAGCTTTGTGAACCTTTGGCAGTTGTGACAGCGAGCGTACGCACACGATCAGACTTGAGCGCACCCATGCCTGAGCCTAAGTCCACGACATAGACCTGCACCTGGCCTGCGATGAGGTCTGTCATCGCTTGAGGGCTGGCTTTGTATGGAATGCCGACTACGTCAATGCCAGAGATCCGCTTAATGGTCTCCATCGCCACCAGTGACGTACTGTTTGGAGTGGCATAGGAAAGCTTGCCTGGATTCTTTTTCGCGTAGTCAATAAATTCTTGCAAGGTGTTGACAGGCAGTTTTGGATTGACCGCCATGGCGAAAGGCAACTCACCGACACGAGCGATCGGCGTGAAGTCCTTGATCGGATCGTAGCTCAGGGTTTTAAACATCCATGGGTTCGCTGAGTGCGAGGTGTTGGTTGTCATAAAGAGCGTGTAGCCGTCGGGTGCTGCTTTAGCCACATACTGGGCGGCGATCTGTGCGCTCGCGCCGGCTTTATTTTCAACAATAACTGTCTGCTTGAGGCGCTCTGATAATTTCTGTGCAACGTTACGGGCAACACCATCTGTGCCGCTGCCCGCTGCGAAAGGAATCACGAGCGTAATGGGTTTGTTAGGGTAGGCTTGAGCAAAAACGCTTACCGATAAAGTGAGGGTGGCTAGGCCAAGTAGAGTTTGTAACTTCTTCATTGATTTTATCCAAGCTCCTAAAGGGGATTTCTTTTTAGCATAATGAGGGGGCGTCGAGTCAAGAATCTGTAGAGGATCTTCCCTAGCATGCACTGAATCAACGAGCATATTGACAAGCAAGCGCATGGACTTTACGGATGCTGACCAAAAAGGCACAATCACTTTATGCCAACATCTACCTATTTAACCGCAGCGTTCTACTTGTTTGTGGATCTGCCTGACTTTATTGCTCGAAGGCAAGCTTTACTCGAGTGTTGTGAGCAGAACAACGTAAAAGGCATGATTCTGTTGGCGCGCGAAGGGATCAACAGTACGATTGCGGGCGCCCCGGCGGATGTTCACGCCGTATTGCGGTATCTCCGTTCAGACCCGAAATTTGCCGCCTTGCAACATAAAGAGTCTTGGTCTGATCTGCCTCCATTTCACCGTATGAAAGTACGTCTCAAAAAAGAGATTGTGACGATGGGGGTGCCCGGGATTAGTCCAACCATTATGGCAGGGACCTACGTTAAACCGCAGGATTGGAATGCGCTGATTTGTGATCCGTCCGTCGTGTTGATCGATACACGCAACGATTACGAGGTTGAGCTCGGAACTTTTGAGGGGGCGATTGATCCCAAGATCAAAACCTTCACTCAGCTCGTGCAGTGGGTAGATGAGGCTGAGTTCCTCGCAGAAAAAACAGGTAAAAAACCTAAGGTTGCCATGTTTTGCACAGGTGGAATTCGCTGTGAAAAATCCACTGCGCTGATGCGCGCCAAGGGTTTTGACGAGGTCTATCACCTCGAAGGTGGGATTCTCAAATACCTCGAGGAAATTCCACCGGGGCAAAGCCAATGGAGGGGCGAGTGTTTTGTTTTTGACGATCGCGTGTCTGTTGATCATTCTCTCCAGCGTTCTGGACGTCAGCTCTGTCACAATTGTCGCGATCCTCTGCCTGACGGTGCGTTGCAGTCCCCTGAGTTTGAAAAGGGGGTGAGTTGCCCACGCTGTTTTGCCAAAGGTGATGAGGAGCAAAAAAAACGCGCGCGTGAGCGCCAAAAACAGTACGAATTAGCTAAGGCGCGCCGTCAGCTACATATCGGCGCTAAGATACCCACTGATCAGTCTCCATCCCTTTTTAGAGAAACGAATGAACATTAAACAAACACTTGCGGCCCTGACAAGTGCCGTATTGCTCAGTAGCCTGGGTGTTATTGCTGTGGCCCAAGAGTTTCCACCCGCCAAGGCTGTCACCTTGTATGTGGGCTTCCCTCCCGGGGGAGCGAATGACATCGCCGCGCGTATTATTGGCAAGAAGCTTTCCGAAAATATTGGACAAAAAATTGTTGTCGACAACAAACCAGGGGCGGGTGGCAATATCGTGACTGCGTTGGTTGCCAATGGCCCATCTGATGGCTCGGTCATTTTGCTCGGCTCGATTGGTCCTCTGTCTATTGCTTCGCATTTGATGAAAATTCCTTACGATCCTGTCAAGGATTTAGCACCTCTTGCGATGGGTGGCAGCTTTCCAAATGTGCTGTTAGTGTCTCCGGATTCTGGCATTAAAACGCTGAAAGACTTGGTGGATCGCGCCAAAAAAGAACCTGGCAAACTCACTTACGCATCGACGGGTGCAGGCTCGGCATCTCATCTCCAGGGGGAGTTGTTTAATCAGCGCGCGGGCGTGGATATTGTGCACGTCCCATATAAGGGTGGCGGTGCGGCGACTGTAGATGTCATCGGTAATCGTGTGACGGTGTACTACTCCGCATTGCCCTCTGCAGCACCCCACATCCGTTCGGGTAAGTTGATTCCTTTGGCCGTGACAGGTGATACCCGTGCTGATATCTTTCCAGATATTCCTACGATTGCTGAGTCGGGATATCCAGGATTTGATGCGAGAAATTGGTATGCCTTCGTCGCATCCTCCAAAACATCTCCTGCGATTTTAGATCGTTGGAATCAGGAAATCGTCAAAGTGATTACGGACAAGGAAGTAACCGCGGCGTTGCATTCACACGGCTTGACGCTCGAGCCGGGTACGCGAGATGATTTAGCCAAGTACATCGCGAAAGAGTCTGCGACATGGAGCAAAATCATTAAGGATCGAAACATTAAAATTGACAATTAACGCTTGAATATTCAATACGTTCTCGACAAAAAATAAAAAGGGCGATGCTTGAACTGCATCGCCTTTTTTATTGAGTGTGTCATGTCAGCCTAGGCTTCATCAATCCTCAAATTGACCAAAACGTACTGTCGTCGCACCCACTCTCACATTTGAGGTCGAGGGCATGACGAGGACCGTATTGTCGTAGGGAACGCGAATGGTATGTTCTCCATCCGTTGCCACGATGTCGCCTTTTTTAGGCACAACTTCCAAGCCTTTATAGTCTTTGTTGAAACGAAATCCCGTGGATTTGGCGACGACGGCTTCAGTGACGCGAACAATACGCTGCGTGGTGCAGAGAGGCAGACGTAAAGCAGGTTGAACGAAGGCGTCATCAACCATGTTGAATAGTCTTAAAAAGCGCAACAGGCTATCGTTTGCGACGTCAGCGGCAGACTTTTCCCAGTGTTGACCACACTCGATCAAGATGCCAGTGCGTGGGTCATTGGGTTTTCCAAAACCTCCACGTTCAATCATCCTCAGACCAGCAGGATGTCCCGTATCGATCAACAGATACTCAGGAATGCCTAGGCGTTTTGACAGCGCAGCACTTTTTTCTCCACCCTGACCGGTCGCGCCACACACCATGATCGGTGCACAGGGCTCGGACATAGAATGAATATCGAGTAAATAGTCCGCAGCATCAACAAAAGGTTGCAGGACGCGGGCGCGACGTAGCTCTGCAGAGTCACGTGACCCGAACAAAATATCATCACCCCAGACGCGGTTAAAGTCCTCGTCGATATAACGACTTGCGCTTGGTTTTTCTGGATCCCAGCGGGCATAGGCAAGAACGTTGGCAAAGGCGATCGTCAGACGACCGACAAGAGGTTTGACTTGTTGGCGTAGAAACCAGTCCACGGCAATCGCGCCACAAAACTCGTTGCCGTGGGTCAGTGCTTGAACCATGACATGTGGGCCAGGTCGACCTGAATCAAAACTCCACACATAGGGCACACCCGTGTTGCCGTTTTCCCACGCGCTGATGTCGGGCGCTTGGATTTCGATCGGGTAGGGTTGTTTCATTTTGTAACTTTTTGAAAGAGATTTGAAAGAGTTTTAAAGAGATTTAAATTAGTTGGGATCGTTGAGATGGCAGGCTGAGTGCCTGCCAGGACTGATTTCTCTCAGAATGGGTGCTTCGACGGAGCATCGCGGCATGGCCTTTGGGCAGCGGGGATGGAAATGGCAGCCTGGCGGAGGGGCGAGAGGAGAGGGGATTTCACCTCTGATCGGCACAAAGGTACGATGCTTTCTGTCGATTCTGGGAATTTCCTCGAGCAGAGCCTGCGTGTAGGGATGATTCGGCGCGGCAAATAACTCCTCCGTCGGAGCGATTTCTGCGACGCGCCCCAGATACATCACGACGACACGGTTTGATAAATGTCTGACGACGCCCAAGTCGTGACTGATAAAAAGGTAGGTCAGACCCAACTCATCACGTAGATCCATGAATAAGTTGAGGACTTGCGCTTGAATTGAGACGTCAAGAGCCGCGACGGCTTCGTCACACACCAGAAACTCAGGTTTAACAGCCAAGGCACGGGCGATACCGATCCGGGCACGCTGCCCCCCTGAAAATTGATGCGGGTAGCGTTGCATGTAAGTCGGATCAAGGCCGACGCGTGTCAGCATCGCGGCAGTATATTCACTTTGTTGCGCGCGGTCGACGAGGCCATGCACGCGAGGTGCTTCACCCACAATATCGATGACGCGCATGCGCGGATTGAGTGAGGCGAAGGGATCTTGAAAAATCAGTTGTACGGGGCGGCGCACGCCACTTTCGCTTTCGAGCGGCTGACCGCGATAACGTACTGTGCCCTCAGTGGGCGTATGGAGTCCGCATCCTAGGCGACCCAATGTGGACTTTCCGCATCCGGATTCGCCGACGAGTCCGACCACTTCGCCTTGGTTGATGGTAAAGGTCACGTTGTCCACTGCATGGACAGTTTGTTCTTTTATATTTGAACCAAAGACATTGGCGATTTTTTCAAAAATATCGAGTTTTTTGCCGAAGCGTTTTGAGACTCGATCAAAAGCTAATAATTCGGTCACGCTGCGCTCTCCGAGGAAGCCGTGGAAGGCTGCTGAACGATAGGATTCCAACAGCGGGTCGTACGCGAGCCGATCTTGACCATGTCTGGCATGACTGCACAGGCTGCGGTCACATGAGAACAGCGAGCCTCAAAGGCACAGCCAGCTCCTAGTTGCATGATCGAAGGCGTCGAGCCTGGAATCTGTCGCAGCCGCTGTCCTGGTGTCGTCGTGGCGGGCACGGAGTCGAGTAAGCCACGGGTGTAGGGATGTGTCGGATCACTCAGCACATCTTCGGCTGGGCCTTGTTCGACGATACGACCGGCATACATCACGGCAATTCTATCGGCCAAGCCTGCGACGACAGCCAAGTCGTGCGTGATCCAGATAAGCGCCGTACCAGACTGACTGACCAGTTGTTGCATTTCATACAGAATCTGGCCTTGTACAGTGACATCGAGGGCCGTCGTGGGCTCATCCGCAATAATCAAATCAGGTTTATGCAGCATGGCGATCGCGATTGCGACGCGTTGTCGCATTCCGCCTGAAAACTGATGGGGATACTGACCCAGACGCTCGCTTGGCGAGGCGATGCCAACTTTGCCTAATACTTCGACACAGCGTTCACGCGCGACGGCTCGTCTGACGGACTCGTGTGCGAGCACGGTTTCGATCATCTGCGTTTCCACGGTCAACACAGGATTGAGCGTCATCATTGGATCTTGAAAGATCATGGCGATTCGACGTCCACGCAGGCGTCGGAGTGTTTCATCATCGGCGCCAACGAGTTCTTGACCGTCAAAAACGATGCTGCCACTTGCAATTTTTCCAGGGGCATCCACGAGCCCCATGATGGAGAATCCCGTCACTGACTTACCAGAGCCTGATTCACCGACTAGGCCGAGCACTTCACCGCGCTTGAGGTCGAACGATACGTCCGCAACAGCAGGAAGGATGCCGTCCCGCGTGGCAAATTCCGTACGAAGACCTTTGACTGTTAAGAGCGCGCTCATCGTGACAACCTCGGATTCAAGATGTCACGCATTTGGTCACCGACTAAATTGATTGCCAAAATCGTCAGGAGAAGAGCAATACCGGGGTATACGCTGATCCAGTATTTACCTGAAAGCAGATATTCGTAACCATTAGAGATCAACAAGCCGAGTGAGGGCTCGGTCGCAGGCAAACCTAAGCCTAAAAAGGAGAGGGTGGCTTCGAGTGCGATCGCATGCGCGACTTGCACAGTCCCCACAACGATCAGCGGAGCCATGGCATTGGGGAGCAGGTGTCGCAAGACGATACGTGAGCCCTTGAGGCCCAAGGAACGGGCGGCTTCGACATATTCTTTGCCGCGTTCGACGAGCGCGGCGGAGCGGGCTGTGCGTGCATAGTAAGCCCATTGAACGCTGACCAGTGCAATGATGATTTTGTCCACCCCTTTGCCTAGGACGGCTAGCAAGACCAAGGCGACCAAAATGGCGGGAAAACCAAGCTGAATATCGACCAGGCGCATGATGACTTGCTCAAAGCGACCACCCAAGTGTGCGGCCAACACGCCTAGTACGCTGCCGATCACGAGTGCAATGATGCCGCTTGTCAAGCCGACATAGAGAGAAACACGCAGGCCATAAAAGATGGCTGAAACCATATCCCGACCTTGACCGTCTGTGCCGAGCAGATACGTCTGTCCATTCAGTCCTTTTTCTCCTGGGGCCAGGCGTGCATCCATTAGGTCCAGAGACGCGAGGTCATAGGGGTTTTGGGGTGAGATCCATGGCGCAAAGAGCGCAGTGAACATCACCACGACCAACATGACAAGACCGACCATCGCGACAGGACTTTCGGCAAATTGTGAACATATACGCTTGAAAGGCGTTTGCACCTTGACGACCGGGGTAATAGCTTGGCTCATCAGTGTTGCTCCGCAATACGTACTCTTGGGTCTAAAAGAGAATAAAGAATATCCACCACCAAATTAATAATGATATACATCGCGACCACCACGAGGAGGTAAGCCACGACGACAGGACGATCAAGTTGGAAAATGGAGTCGATGACGAGCTTGCCCATACCCGGCCAAGCAAAAATTGTTTCCGTCACGATTGCATAAGCAATCACAGAGCCAAGCTCCAGTCCAATCACCGTCACGAGCGGAATAAGGATGTTTTTCAACAGATGAACACCGACCACGCGGCTCGATTTGAGCCCTTTGGCACGGGCGAACTTGATGTAGTCAAGCAGGCCTTGTTCGCGGGTCTGGGCTCGGGTCAGTCGAATAATCAGTGCGAGTTTTAAAAGCGCTAAGTTCAAGGCGGGGAGGAAGGCGTATTTGAGACCTTCCCAGCTGAATATTGACAATTGCAGACCAAATACATCGGTCGTTGGCCCACGGCCTGTCGAGGGTAACCAACCCAAGTTGACGGCGAAAAATAAGATGAGCAGCAAGCCCACCCAGAACGTCGGTAAGGAAAAACCGACGATCGAACTCGTCATAATGAATCTAGAAAAGGGAGAGTTTGGCCTCAGCCCAGCATAAAGACCTAGCGGTATGCCGAGAAACACCGAAATCACCATCGCCAGAATTGCCAGTTCCATGGTGGCGGGCATTCTTTCGAAAATGATTTCCAGCGCAGGTTTTGCGTAAACAAAAGAGTTGCCGAGATTGCCGGTCAGGGCCCCTTTGAGAAAGAGGTAGTACTGCTCGACGACGGGCTTATCGAGACCAAGAGCGACCCGAGCGCGCTCTTTCTCGATTTGATCCGCCTCAGGGTGGACCAAAATCTCGATAGGGTCCCCAACAAGATAGAGACCTCCGAACACCAAAATTGACGTAACAAACAACACCAACAAGGACTGTGCCAAACGACGAAGAATAAAAGCGGTCACTGGTTACAAGTCCTTTGTTAGTGAGGTGAGAAGTTAGGCGTTAATTATTTGGCGCGCTTAACGTCGTGAGCCAGTGTGGATTGATCCGCACGACCCGGGTACTGAACGCCTTTGCGTGAAGCCCAAGTACTGACTTCGTAGTGCAGAGGAATCAGACCCATGAGTTCGATGGCCTTTTCGCTGGCAAGCGCCAAGGCGGCATCACGCTTTTCGTCATCAATAATCACAACCGCTTGAGCAATGAGTGCATCTAGCTCGGGGCTTGAGAACCGTCCCCGATTTGCACCGCCCATGCCTGCTTTAGGATCGTTGGTAGCGAGTAAGGCGCGAAGAGGGGAAGAAGTGTCACCCGAAGCGGCACCCCAGCCTGCCAAAATGAAGGAGAACTCCATTTTGCTGGCGCGTGAAAAGAAAATGTTGGAGGGCATCGTGTCGACCTTCGTCGGGATACCGTTACGCGAGAGGAACTGCGCTACGGCTTGAGCGGTCGCGCCGTCATTGATATAGCGGTTGTTAGGTGAGTGCAGTGTCACACCAAAACCGTTCGGATAGCCGGCTTCGGCCATCAGTTTTTTAGCGCCAGCCGGATCATAGGCATCGGGTTTGAGTTTTTTGCTCGTACCGAAAAAGACTTCGTCCAGCAGCTGACCAGCTGGAATCGCCTGACCTTCCATCACGCGCGAAACGATCGCGTTTCGATCAATCATTTTGCTGATCGCTTGACGAACACGAGCATCGGTCAATGGGTTGGCCTCCATGGGCTTGCCATCCGCAGCAGTGATGAACGGAGAATTCGTCTTGCGATTGCTATCCATGTGCAAGTAGATCATGCGGTTTGAGACGGCATTGGACACTTCCACGCGCTTGTCTTTCTTGAGTTTTGCAGCATCCGCAGTGGGCACGCCTTCGATCATGTGTACATCACCAGAGAGCAACGCCGCGACGCGGGCAGGAGCGCTGGTGATGATGCGAAAGGTGACCTTGTCCCAGTCGGGCTTATCGCCCCAGTAGTCATTGTTGCGCGTGATGATGACACGGTCGCCCGAGACATACTGCTGAAAACGGAACGGGCCCGTGCCGATCATGGCTTTGCCAGAGTTGAAATCCTCGGTCTTGGCTGTTTCTGCGATGGCTTTGGGAACAATCGCAACGGACACCATATCGGAGGGCAGCAGAGGATAGGGTTCCTTGGTTTTGAAACGGATGGTGTGATCGTCGACAATGTTGACGTCAGTAATCGCGCGGACAAACACAGCGAAGGAAGCCGGGCTATTCGGCACGTTAGGAATGCGTTTAATCGTGGCAGCAACGTCTTGTGCGGTGAAGGGTTCGCCGTTATGCCATTTCACACCTTTGCGGAGTTTAAATTCCCACTCGGTGTCGGATAAGGCTTTCCAAGACTCAGCCAATCCGGGGTAAGTTTTAAGCGCCGCATCCGTTTTGACCAAGGTCTCAAAGACATGGGCAGCCATTGCGTTGTTGGGCGTCAGATTATGGAAATGGGGGTCAACCGTTGTCACAGGCGTCGACAGCGCGATCGAAAGATCTTTGATTTCCTGAGAAAAGGAAACCGTCGACCAAGAGGTAGACAGGGCGACAGAGGCGGCCAATGAAGCACCGACCAACAACCGGCGCACCGGATTCATACCGAATTTTTGTGATTTTGATGCAGTCATGACATAGGTCCCAGATCAAAGTGGTAACGCCTTGCAATATAGCGGCTGGCCAAGCAAGTGACAACCGAATTGTCTAATGGTTTCCACTATCTCACTGAGCTTTGTCATAGTGGGGTATAGAATTAAGGCGCTTTTGAAACTTTTAAGGCTGTAAGGACTATGAAACTTTTATCACCGATCCATCTTGGTGCCTTGACACTCAAAAACCGGGTCATCATGGCGCCATTGACGCGCATGCGCGCGACTGAGGGCGATGTGCCTGGTGAGCTTGCCGCGCAGTACTACAGCCAGCGCGCCAGTGCGGGTTTAATTATTTCTGAGGCGACTCAGATCTCAAATTTAGGCAAGGGTTATCCCTCGACGCCGGGTATTTATAGCGATGCCCAAGTCGCTGGGTGGAAAAAAGTCACTAATGCGGTACATGCTAAAGGCGGACAAATGGTATGCCAGCTCTGGCATGTGGGCAGGATTTCTCATTCATCCTTGCATCCATCGGAGGGCTTACCGGTGGCTCCCTCTGCGATCGCCCCGAGTGGTAAGGTCTACACCGCAACATGGCAGCTCGCCGAGTATGAAACCCCACGTCCTTTGACCCTGGCTGAGATCCCCGCGCTGATTCAAGACTATGTCCATGCAGCGAAACAAGCCAAGGCCGCCGGATTTGATGGTGTTGAGGTTCATGGGGCCAATGGATATTTGCTGGATCAGTTTCTGCACGATGGGTCAAACAAACGAGACGATCAGTATGGCGGCAGCGTTGAAAATCGATGCTGTTTGCTGCTCGAAGTCTTAAGGGCGGTGATCGGCGTTTGGGGTGCGGATCGAGTGGGTGTGCGTCTATCACCTTATGGCACGTTTAACGACATGTCCGATCGAGACACATTAGGATTATTTACGTATTTGGTCGAACAGCTTAATTCGCTGGGTTTGTCATATTTACATTTGATCGAACCACGCGCGACCATGGCAGGTGGCACGGATAAATTGAAAGAAGATCAACCCAGCACGGCTGCGTTGTTTCGGCCGCTTTATCAAGGCAATATTGTTGCGGCGGGTGGGTTCGATCGCTCAGGGGCTGAGTCTTTCGTCGTCACGGGTCAAGCTGATGCAGTTGCGTTTGGTCGATTCTTTATTTCTAATCCCGACTTACCCGAACGTTTTGCTCAACATGCCGAACTCAATACATACGATCGAAGTACTTTTTACGGCGGTGGGGCTAAAGGCTATGTGGACTATCCGTCTTTGGTGTAATCGATGTGATTTGAATAACGCACAGGAGTTTGAAACAACATGTCTGAAATTTTGTTGCAGTCCCGAGTCGATGATATTGTGACCTTGACGATTAATCGTCCTGAAAAGCTCAATGCGATGACCAAGCCGCTGTGGGGCGAGCTAGGCGACACGATTGTGGCTTTGTCCGCGCAGGATGATGTCCGTTGCATTATTTTACGCGGTGCCGGAGAAAAGGCTTTTTCACCGGGCAATGACATTAGTGAGTTTGAAACGCAGCGTTCAAACAAGGTTCAAGCGACCGAGTACGGACATTTCATGCATCAAACAGTTAAAAAAATAAAGAGCTGTCGTCATCCGATCGTGGCGCAAATTCACGGTATTTGCGTGGGGGGCGGGATGGAGATCGCGGCCTTGGCCGATATGCGGATTTGCGGGACCTCTAGTCGCTTTGGCGCACCGATTAAAAACTTGGGTTTGGTCATGGCCTATGACGAAATGGAGCCGATTGCCTCCCTGATCGGCGCTTCAAAAGCACTTGAGATCTTGCTTGAAGGGCGTATTTTTGATGCACAAGAAGCCTTGCGCATCGGGCTCGTTTCGCGCGTAGTGGCCGATGATCAAGTCGCGGCAGAAGCGCTGGCGACCGCGCAACGCATCGCTTCAGGTGCACCCTTGGTTGCGCGTTGGCACAAGCAGTTTGCTCGTCGTCTCAAAGACGATACGCCCTTGACAGATAAAGAGCGTGAGGAGTGCTTCGAGTGTTTTGACACGGAGGATTTCCTCATTGGCTACAAGTCATTTCTAGCAAAACAAACGCCTAAGTTCGTAGGACGCTAGACTATTTATTGGAACCGTCGTGAGTTATCTTTCACATTGAGTTGAGTTGATCGCAATGAGTCAAACAGAGAAGTCTTCTTCTACGCCCACGGGACCGCTCGCGGGCGTTTGTGTTCTTGAGCTTTCACAGATCATGGCGGGTCCTACCTGTGGAATGATGTTGGCCGATATGGGGGCCGATGTGATTAAGATTGAAAAAATCCCAAAAGGCGATGACTCGCGGGGCTATCAAGATCCCCGTATCAATGGTGTATCCGCACCATTTCTGGTGTTGAATCGTAACAAACGCGGCTTGGCGCTCGACCTCAAAAGTCCCAAAGGCGCAGACGTCCTCAAGCGCATGGTGGTCAAGGCCGACGTGCTGACCGAGAACTATCGTCGTGGCACGCTTGAAAAACTCGGCGTTGGCTATGAAACCTTAAGACAGATCAATCCTGGTTTGATATATAGCGTGGTGTCGGGCTATGGTCGAACCGGCCCTTTGGCCGACAAGGGTGGTTTTGACTTGATTGCGCAAGGGTTCAGTGGGTTGATGAGTATCACTGGGCATCCCGGCGGCCCTCCCGCTAAGACGGGAAATCCAGTGTCTGATATCAATGCTGGTATTTTGGCGTGCGTGGGTGTCTTGGCTGCCTTGGTGCATCGTGGCAAAACAGGGCAGGGTCAGGTGGTCGACACCTCTTTGATGGAAGCAGCGATGCAGCAAACGTATTGGCAAGCTGCTATGTTTTTTGCAACGGGTATTTCAGCGGGTCCAGGTGGATCAGCGCATCCTTTGACCGCACCCTATCAGGCGTTCAAAACAGCGAATGGTTACCTGAACATTGGTGGTGCAAATCAAGCCAACTGGGAGCGTGTCGCGGAGACGCTAGGGCATCCCGAGTGGAAGACCGATCCTCGCTTTGAGACCAATACGATTCGTTTGGCTAATCGTGAGGCACTTGAGGGTTTAATTGAGTCTGAATTATGTAAAAAGACGACTGCGGAGTGGATCGTGATTTTTGATGCGACGGGGGTGCCTGCAGGGCCCGTCCATACGATCGAAGAGGCCTTCAGTCATCCTCAGGCCATTGCTCGAGAAATGGTGGTGGAGTCCGTGCACCCCAAGGCGGGTCTCGTGAAAGGCGTCGGATTTCCGATCAAGTTTTCTGAGCAGCCTCGCACTGCCGTTCTACCTGCCCCTGAATTAGGCGAGCATACGGTTCAAGTCTTGAGAGAGTTTGGATTTAAAGATGGAGAAATCAACGACCTTGTGCGTGACAAGGTCGTCTTAGATGCCTCTCAGTGATGCTGAGTAAGTGTGTGACGCTTACGCACTGCGGCCACTGACAAATTGACGGCAGTTGGAGAGCAAGGTATCGCTGGCTTTGGCCAGCAAGCCTTGATCTGAACCTAGCCCGACCATTTTGTAGCCCCATTCGATATAGCGGTGTGCATCGGCTTCGTTGGCTGCAAGGATGCCGATTGACTTGCCATGTTTGGCGGCAATCGCAGGTAGAGACTGGATGGCTTTTTGTACCTCTGGATGATGTTGTTGACCCAGAAATCCCATGCTAGCTGCCATGTCGTTAGGGCCAATGAAGGCACCATCGACGCCTTCTACACGGATGATCGCGTCAAAATATTTCACACCATCAGCGGACTCGATTTGAACGAGTACACAAATTTGTTCGTCTGCGGTTTGTGCATAGTTGGCGACGCGTCCCCAGCGATTGGCACGCTGTTGACCGGCAACACCTCGAATACCGCGATGAGGGTAGCGTGTTGAGCGGACAATCTCATGAGCTTGGTCAGCGGATTCTACGTTGGGCAAAATAAGGGTGCGCACGCCCATATCCAGATATTGTTTGACCAAATCTTTGTCAAATTTAACCAAGCGCACTGCAGGCTCTAGGTTGTAGCCTCCAAGCATTTGAATTTGAGTCAAGACGGTCTGCATGTCATTAGGCGAGTGCTCCATGTCAAGTGTGAGCCAGTCGTAGCCCGAACCCGCCACGATCTCCGTAGAATAGCTACTCGATAAGGCACACCACAGTCCTAGCTGAATTTGTTTGCTGTACAGGGCCGTTTTAAGAGAATTTGGTTTGAGCATCGTCATGTGAGTTTGTCTTTTCTTTTATGATGAATAGGCTTGATGTTAAAACACCTCGTCCCAGTTTACAAAGAAGTTAAAAGAGAAAGAGGATACTCAGATGGATAAGTTGGAAAAATGGCGTGGTTATGTGCCTGACGCAGAGCTTGAAACCTACAAAAAAGGTGGTTTTGGTGAGCGCATCGGCATGGGTGCGCGCGTGGCTCTGCTCAACGTAGATACGACGTATATGTTCGTCGATCCCTCTTATTCGATGTGTGGACGGGATATGACCTCCGTCACCGATGCTGTCACGGCATTGACTCAACAGTTTCGCGCGCTTGATTTGCCGATTTATTACAGCCGTCGTGATGATCGCAGCCACCCCACTTATCGAGGTGTCTGGAATTACAAACTAGCCAATCCTGATGCGTTTCAGTACCACAGCGATCCGCGTGCGGATCAATGGCCAGAAGCGTATGCTCCGCGTCCGATGGATCGCATTGTCCTCAAAAATAAACCCTCTTGTTTTTTTGGCACTCCGCTTGAGTCGTTTTTGCGTTACGACGGCATCGACACGATTGTCGTATGTGGCATTTCTACGTCGGGTTGTGTACGCGGCGCAGTGTCAGATGCTTTTGCGCATAATTTCAGAGTGATTGTGGTCGAAGAGGCGTGCGGCGATCGCAGCCCTCAGGCTCATCGAGCCAATCTATTCGATATGGATATGAAGTCCGCTGATGTCGAATCACTGGCTTACGTGCAGGCGCAACTTAATGCTCGGTTTGCCTGAGGGGTTTTTAAATATCCGTGTCATGCCTCGCTCACAGCGCGTTAGCGATGCCATGTTGTAAATTCGTCGATGTCCATTCTTGTACTTTGATAGCTATTGATGGGGGCTTCCATATCCGGATAGCCCAGTGACATCGAGACGATGAGTTTTTTGCTGGAGGGGATCTCTAAGCATTGACGGATGGCATCTGGATAGCCCGAAACGGAGGCCTGCATACAGGTGCCTAGTCCGGCCCCGTGCGCCGCGAGAGTAAAGGACTGAAGGAATAATCCCATGTCGAGCGTGGACCAATGTTCGAGGGACGCATCCATAAAAAAGAATGCCGCACAAGGCGCACTAAAAAATTTAAAGTTTTGTAGGCGTAAATCATTACGTAATTTTTGGTCGTCGCGACCAATGCCGAGCGCGTTAAAACGGCGCGTGCCGTGATCTTTGGAGCGAAAATCAAGGGCGGGGGGCCAGGATTCTGGGGCAGGAAAGTCGTAATTGGGAGGTGTGTGATCGCTGGCAAGCTTAAAAAGCACTTCAGCCAAGGCATCACGTTTTGCACCGGAAACGATGGAAACCTCCCAGGGTTGGGTGTTTTTATAGGAAGGGCTGCGTCCTGCAGCTTGTAAAACCTCTCTGAGCAGCATCTCAGGGACTGGGGTTGATTTAAAGCCCCGAATACTTTGACGCGAATTGATGCCTTGCAGTAAATCCATTTTTAAGTCCCCTCGGTATTTTTATGCGAGGATTGTAACGATGGTTTACAGTTACAGGCTAAATATGAAATTCTGGAGACTAAAAATGCGTTTTAACTTCCCTCGTACTTTGATTGCTGCGGCTATGCTGCTTGGCGCGACCTTAGCGCATGCCGCCTATCCGGATCGTAGCGTGACGTTGGTCGTGACGTACCCTCCGGGCGGAACGGCTGATCGAGTTGCTCGTCTGATCGCACCTGAGCTGGCTAAAGCACTCGGGCAAAACGTGATTGTGGACAATCGCGGTGGTGCGGGTGGGATGATTGGCGCAGCCTATGTCGCTAAGGCGGCTCCGGATGGCTACACCATCATGCTGGACGCCGCCAACCATACGCAAAATCCTGCGCTGCGTAAGATGCAGTTCGATACCCTCAAAGACTTTTCTTCGGTGATGTTGTTGCAGCGCGTCCCAAACATCTTGGTATCGAGCCCCAATTTTCCAGTAAAAACGGTTCAGGAGCTGATTAAGCTCACGACCCCCAAGACACCGGTCGTTCATTACGCGACCTCGGGAGCAGGCAGTGCGCAGCATTTAGCTGGCGCGTTGTTTAACGCCTTGGCCGGAACCCATCTTGAATCTGTGCATTACAAGGGTGGCGGCCTGGCCATTACGGATGTGATGTCTGGACAAGTGCCTTTGGCCTTCGCAACGGTCGGTACGGCTCTGCCACAAATCAAAGCGGGCAAACTGAATGTGATCGCCTCGGGCGGTGAAAAGCGCTCCGCTGTGTTGCCGGAGGTGCCTACGATCGCTGAAAGTGGTGTCAAGGGTTACTCAAGCTATGAGTGGAATGCGATCTTCGCTCCCGGAGGCACACCTTCAGCCGTCATTGATCGGCTCAACAAGGCACTGGTTAAAGTCATGCAGCAGCCCTCAGTCAAAGCTGGTATCGATGCGTTTAGTGGTGAAATCATTGCATCCTCACCGCAGCAGCTCGAAGAGTTTCGGCGCGCTGAGTTAGCCAAATGGCAGCGTGTCACAAAAGAGTTCAATATCAAGCTAGATTAGTAAGCTGGGAATCGAAGAGATCTTGAATCAAATCTCGAGTGTGCCCAGCACACTCGAAGTGCCCGGTATGTCAAGAATCGTGGGATGATGACGAGTCTTTGAAAGAAACCTTTCAAGCTCAGCCTTAGAGATGACGACAGTCTGGGTATTGACGAGAGGGTGTGCCTGAATGGCTTCTGCATGCCATATGGTTCGGTCTATCACGAGCTCAACATTGTTAAGCGAGTCATTGACGAGGCTCAATACGCTGACACTACCTGAATTGACGCCCAAGAATTTTTTCAAGCGTTCTTTTGATGCAAACCCCAAATGTTTAATACCAAGCATTTGACTGAGGGCGTCAAGATCGACAGAAAGATAAGGTGGGACAATAACAAGGAGATGGCGTTTTCCTTTTTTGTCACGCAAAAAGAGATTTTTGTTTCGAGTTCCAGGTATGTGAGAAGCCACCACTTGAAACTCAGCGCATGTTTGAACAGGATGATGTTCGAACTCAGGGAAGTCAAACTGATGAGATGCAAAGAACTGAGTAATTGACATGTTGACTTTTTTTGCTGAGTGTATTTGCTCAAGTCGGATTTTATGGCTGAACCTCAGGTTCTTACCTCTCAATTACTGTCATCAGTTCATATGGTTATAAGAAATCTTGATATTTAGAACGCTCTACAATACAAATATTGATTAAATGAATTGGAATTCAAATATGTCAGGTCCACTTTCGCACATCAAAGTTCTCGATTTATCCCGCGTACTCGCGGCCCCGTGGGCAGCGCAAAATCTCGCCGATTTAGGCGCGGATGTCATTAAGGTCGAGCGTCCTCTAAAGGGGGACGATTCTCGTGCCTTTGCCCCACCTTTTCTCAAAGACGAGCAAGGCAATACGACGCGCGAGTCGGCTTATTTTTGTGCGGCGAATCGTGGCAAGCGCTCTATCACGATTGATATTTCCAAGCCCGAAGGGCAAGAACTTGTACGTGAGCTTGCAAAAAATGTTGATGTGATTCTCGAAAACTATAAAGTAGGTGATCTTGCGCGCTATGGACTGGGTTACGAGGATATCAAAGCCATTAATCCTGCCGTCATTTACTGCTCAGTGACTGGTTTTGGTCAAACGGGTCCCGAAAAGGATCGTCCAGGCTACGATTTCATGGCTCAGGGCATGGGCGGCTTAATGAGTATCACTGGAGAGCGTGATGATCTGCCTGGTGGTGGACCTCAGCGTGTCGGTGTGCCGATTATCGACCTGACAACAGGGATGTATGCAAGTATCGCTATTTGCGCGGCGATTGCGCACCGTGCCGTGACTGGCAAGGGGCAATGGATTGATGTTTCA
>Ga0247843_1003419_pt1 | contig 26167 bp, 7 predicted proteins | sample LaCruzMarch2017__FD_192420 | JGI IMG/M metagenome (GOLD analysis project Ga0247843, IMG submission 192420) | Freshwater microbial communities from meromictic Lake La Cruz, Castile-La Mancha, Spain - LaCruzMarch2017_8m | ecosystem: Environmental > Aquatic > Freshwater > Lake | place: Spain... | reverse complement strand
GAACGACCATTGTCGGCCCCACCGCGGACCGAGACCACTGCACCGCAGAAAGAATGGAGAGAGGGGTTTCTCTAGTCGTCGATGTGCCTGATCATGTGAGGTGGCAGATATTGCCGATGTCATGGCCATGGAGGGACAGAACACCCAGTCGATTATTAGACATGGCGAGTTTTGCGCTGTGTGTTGAATCTACGTAAATCGGTACTTAATCAAGGCGGGAAAAATCTCACCGTGATCACGATTATCGTGAAATACCTGTCTGTGGATTGCCACCACGTTCCGTAAGCCTGTTTCCGTCCATCATGTCGTCTGATACCGACGAACCCAATGCGAAGAAGCAAAAGACATCAAAGAAAGAACGTAAATCTACCGATGGTAGTAGTAGTAAGCACGCAGAAAAGAAGTCGGTCGTAGTGGCCACCACCGATGAAACAACAGAAGCAAAAGTCGACAACACCCCAAGTTACGAAGAACGGTGTATGGCAATTAACATACTAGCATCGCCACTGGCGTCGAAAAAATCGACCAAGAAGGCACACAAGCTAGTGCGCAAGGCCTCGCAATCCAAATCACTACGTCGGGGCGTTAAGGAATTGGTCAAGGGCCTGCGCAAGGGCGATAAAGGATTGGCCATACTGGCCGGAGACGTATTCCCCCTCGACGTGATGAGTCATTTGCCCATATTACTCGAGGAGCATAATATACCGTACTTATTCGTGCCGAGTAAGCGCGACTTGGGCGCGGCCGCATGTACGAAACGTCCAACGAGTTGTGTATTAATCAAGGGTACGAAGAATGATGGGAAGGATATTGATGGGAAGGAATTGTATGATTCGTTAATTGAGGAGGCGAAGGAATATGATCCTAACAATAGGTAGTACGATAGAGTACAGAAAACGAAAATAATTAACACACGACAAAAGGAAAACTTATGGGGGGAGGGGGGGGAAGGGTTGTAAGCGAAGTCGTAGTTGGTGAGGAAGGAAGGAAGGAAGGGAGGGATGGATGGAAGTGAAAGAGGAGTGTGAAGAAAGGTACTGTTCGTGAAATATAATGCCAGAATACATTAATATTAATTAGAAGAGAAAAAGCTTCAGACCTCTTCTATGCATGGATGGAGACAAAATAATACATGTGTCATCTGTCGTCACCATTTCCTTCGTTTTCGTTTTTCCTTCCTCCGTGCATGCTCTTCCTTCTCTTTACGCTTCTTCGCCCTTAGCTCCTTCCTACGTTTTCTTTCCTCCTTGTCCACTTTTAAGGTAACTTCTCCTCCTCCCACGGAAGACATCTCGCGGTCATCCTTCCTATTATCATCCTTCTTTGGAGCGGCAAATAAATCTTGACCCGACTGTATGTTGTATGAATTTGCCAATTCCTGATCCCTGTAAGCATGACCGGCTGTTGCCACACCACCCGATGACGATGACGATGATGACGCCACCTCCTTCCCATCCACGTCAATCTCATTTCGTTCTTTCTCCCGTAAATGTTTGGGCAAACGATAATTCTCGACATGATCCACGCGCATCGTCCGTCCCAATATCTGACTCCCCGTTAAATTATCCACGGCCAGAATGCAGCTGCGTGCATCATCATACTTGACAAAGGCAAATCCACGACTTTTTCCCGAATCGCCATCTCTAACTAGATTAATATCATCAATTTCTCCATATTGGGAGAGTATGCATATAATATCCCCCTCGGTCAGATTGAGTGGCAAATTCCCTACATAGACCCATGCCGAGTCTTTATATTTGGTATGCCAACTACCCGAGGTGTTTGTTATGCCCTTTTCTAATTCTAGATCATTAATCCTTTGGATTTCATTGATAACATTCATAGGTGTAGGAGTTTGGCGTTTGCTCTTCTCTTCACAACTCATGGAGAGTCTCTGCTTGGCGGGAGGAAAGACAGAGACGCCGAGACAACAAAGACGGCGACGTGATAGAATATTGTTTTTCACATTGAGAATACTTCTTTCTGATATTACTACGTCAGCAACCATTACAGAATTAAAGTCTAAAATTTATACTTGAATCACAGACTGAATTATCATGGGATGAATTTTTATTATTCTTACATTGACGGCGATGAAGAACTCGCTGATGACACAAGTACAATTGACGAATGCGAAATTGTATCCATTGCAGGGGCATACAAATGAAGAATCCATTTTAGAAAATCTCTTCAGGAGGAGAGTTTACTAACTTAATTTGTCCGAAAGTTCTCAGAGCTTGGAGCTTAATAGTATTGAGCGATCAGAAATATCATGCTCCACGATGAAGTAAACTGGGATGACGGAGTCTCCGCAGGACGCAACCTTTTGGACATATTCAATGTGGCCGGTGGAACACATCATGCACAATGTAATCAAGGACGAGGATTTTGTATATTAAATGATTTAGCGGTTGTGGCACACGTCTCATGACTTGGACCGAAGAGACCGATAGTACAACAAAGCGAGGAGGATTTTTCAATTTGCTTCGCAGATTGTATAGAGGTAATATGTCGGTGCCTGTAATTGAAACCGCATAATGGTTCTTGATCATCCAACACTATTGAGCACACAATGGTCTTGCCTTCCATTCGTGCCAACAACACAGGATCTTTGAGCTCGACATTTACCTTGATTTACAGCATCAAGACGAATTAATTTGTTGGATAAAGGTTGAAGCCCCACCATCGTCGACGTCATCGCTCATCGCCCTCCAGTTTGTGGAGATTTAAAAATTCAATTGCCATTTTTTCGATTTCATGACGTGGGCATTGGTTGGTCCTCCATCGACATAGCCGCCAACTTTCGTCTACCTCAAATACATCATGGATTTCGCGCTCTTGATTTTACAGCTGATATTCTTCCTTTGCGCTATCGGTGCCACCACCGTCGCATCAGTGTCATTGCCCGAGATTGACCTACGTAGTAGTAGCAATAAATATGATGTTGTCATTGCATCAATCTTTCCAGAATCGGGACCTACGTGCGGTGGAACAGACATTGTACTCACCATCAGAAGGAGTATTGTCGATGGAGGAGTTGTTGATAGATACAACGATGATTTGGCGTGCGCTTTTATGAGAGAAACGGATGCTACTGCACCGGTGATGATTATGATGTCCACTCCGGCTCGATGGATGTCTACCACCGAAATCCTATGCGCGACGCCAAAGTGGACAGTTAACGATGATAACGTCACACTAAATTTGATATCAACAAATGGAACTGTCGTTGCTACATCGTCATTGCTATTTCATTATTATGAAACACCAACTATCCTATCAATCTATCCGACGTTTGGGACTGCACTTGGTGGGACGAGGATTACATTACGAGGTTCCGGCTTTTCATCCCGACCTGGCATGACTTGTCGATTGGGTTCTACTATTGTGTCGACTGAGTGGATGAGTAATATTGAAATTGTGTGCACCAGTCCACCAGCAGGAGGAGCTGTGATTTCGACCTCGCTATCAGTCAGTCTCAATGGCGTGGATTACTCGACGTCTCCCGTCAATTATCGTTATACTGAAAATCCCTTGGTGCACACGATATTACCATCGCAAGTGAGTGTATCAAGAGGAAGTTTCTTGATTATAACTGGACAAGGCTTTGAGAATACGGATGCATTGGCGTGTATCTTTCGACAACACAAGCATGATGAAGAAGTTTCCACATCGGCAGATTTCATCTCTCCAACGAAGCTGAGGTGTCATAGCCCCACTGTGGAGAAACCAACACAAGCCACTGTCCATGTGTCTGTCAATGGTGTTGATGAAACTGTTGACGGGGTTGCGTTGGAGTTTACCGAGGATGTAGTGATACAAACCATCGTGCCCTCCAGTGGCCCAGTGGATGGTGGAACATGGGTCACATTGATAGGAACTGGATTGGTAAAAGGATTGCAGTGTCGTTTTGGTCGCAATGATCCAGTTCCTTCATTTTGGATAAGTCGAACTGAAATTCAATGCATTTCACCTCCTCAGCAAAGTAGTGGGATCACAAATGTATCTCTGGTGGAGTATCCATTGACTGCCTTGGAATATTTATATTTCGATGACACCTCGATTGTGTCCCTTCAATCATCGTTTTCAGTTGACGCCAATGACATGCCTCGGTTGCATCGTTTAGAACCACACATTGTAGTAGCCCATGACAATGTGACCGACACAGTGATCCGTGTCAAGGGGGAGAACTTCGCTCAGCACCTCAACTTGACGTGCATGTTTGACAACCAACCGTCGGATACAACCTTTATCAGTCATAACGAAGTATTGTGTCGATTACGATTGCCAAATTACACTCGAAGCTACGAGGTGCGATTATCAGTTGATGGTGTCGTGCGGCCAGAATATCGAATGCTTGATCTTGTTGTCCCACCATCGATTACACTCCTAAACCCGACCATGGGCCAAACTGGAACTGAACTGAATATCACAGGCACTTCATTTCATCCGAGTATGTTGTGTCAGTTTGGGGGGAGACATATTGTAGAGACTCAATTCATCAATTCGTCTATGTTGCGGTGCACTGTCCCATCGATTTCGTACAGAGAATCTATCCCAGTTTCTATTACACTATTTGGAAACACCGTTTCAACCGAGCCGGAAGTATACTTTACGCACGTCGATCTTTCGTTGGCCTCCATCAGCCCCACATTTGGACATGCTACTGGCGGCACAAGAGTTACATTTACACTGAAGGAAGAGACTCCGGATGTTGTATCGCGTTGCATGTTTGGGTCACACGCTGTTTCGGCCATAGTTGATCAGTCGAAGCTAGTGTGTGTATCTCCACCCAGTCAAACCGAAGGGCATGTGCCAGTAGGAGTGAGTGTGAACGGCGAAGACTTTGCAATGAGCAGCCTAAAGTTTGAGTACACGAAGCCAGCACTATTTGTATCCATGCATCCAACGACTGGTCCCGAATCTGGTGGTACAATTGTTCACGTGGCAGGAGCAAATTTTGTGAAGAGTCATTCAACAGCGTGCATCTTTGGCGACATCAAGGTTATGGGGCGGGTGGAGTCGGAGGAGAGACTCACTTGCGAGACACCGATGCTGAAGCCTGGATCTCACAACGTTAGTATATCTCTCAACGGTGCCGATGTTATAAATACATACCAATTGTACGATGTCTACCCTCGAATGACGGCCCTGTATTCGGTGCCTAGATTTGGACAGACGATAGGTGGTACCTTGCTAGCTGTGTATGGAACAAATTTCCGATTCGATGATTTTATATTTTGCTATTTTGGTGTTGTGTCTGTGAATGCTAGATATGTCAGGCCTAACATGATTGAATGCGTCACTCCAAAATGGGAGTTTGTGACACGTGTTGATCTGAGCGTGGTTACTAAACATGGCGACAGATCCATCACTGAATCTGGCTTTGAATTTTATAAGCCGTTCCATATCTTGTCAATTTATCCTGCGATTGGGTCGCTTCGTGGTGGCACTAATGTGGCTGTGAGGGGAGACTATTTTTCTGAAAGTCTTGGCCCTGCTCACTGTCTCTTCAGTCACGTTCAGACCAATGCTACGGTTGAGTCCGGGAATCTAATTAGGTGTAGCACCCCTTCATCATCCGTTAGTGGCGCTGTTGAATTTGCTCTGACGTATGGGTCCGATAAGTTCATTTTTCAACACCAAGGATTTGAGTATGAAGATGCAATCATTCTCGAAGCAGTCTTGCCAGGAGTCATCCCTAACACAATTGACAGGCTCGTCACCGTGTACGGATCTAGGTTTAGAAATACAGATGATCTCAAGTGTGCGGTAAATGGCATCCAGATGACGCTGGAAGCAACTTTTGTTAATGAATCTCAAGTGGTGTGTCGAATTCCTCAAGGACTCAAGCCTGGAGTGTACGCCTTGAGCGTTTCTAACAATGGACAGGACTTCTCTGAATCCACATCAGCTTTGAGTGTGATGGACCTCTTTCGTGTCAAGTCAATTCATCCTACAGTGGGGTCTCCAGACACGGTGAACAATGTGTCAGTAATAGGGAGCGGTTTACAAGACTTGGAGAATTTGGCTTGCTTCGTAGACCAGAAATTCGTTGTACCAGCTCAATATATCAATGCCACCTTACTTCAATGCTCGATTCCTCCAAATCTGGTTGACAAAGGCACTGTTTCAGTCGCCCTTACACTTGATGGGGCTACCGTTTCAACCGGGTCGGATTTGTCATTCACATTTATCGATCTTTCGTTGGCCTCCATCAGCCCCACATTTGGACATGCTACTGGCGGCACAAGAGTTACATTAACCCTGAAGGAAGAGACTCCGGATGTTGTGTTGCGTTGCATGTTTGGGTCACACGCTGTTTCGGCCATAGTTGATCAGTCGAAGCTAGTGTGTGTATCTCCACCCAGTCAAACCGAAGGGCATGTGCCAGTAGGAGTGAGTGTGAACGGCGAAGACTTTGCAATGAGCAGCCTAAAGTTTGAGTACACGAAGCCAGCACTATTTGTATCCATGCATCCAACGACTGGTCCCGAATCTGGTGGTACAATTGTTCACGTGGCAGGAGCAAATTTTGTGAAGAGTCATTCAGCAGCGTGCATCTTTGGCGACATCAAGGTTGTGGGGCGGGTGGAGTCGTACGGGAGACTCACTTGCGAGACACCTGCGAAGAGACCAGGAAACTACAAAGTGAGGATAACTCTCAACGGTGTTGATACACTTCGAACGTCCTTTCAATACTCATTTCATAAAGAAATTGATGTTCGGTATGCCAATCCGTCTATTGGCAGCATCCTTGGTGGGACTGAGGTTTCAATCATTGGCAAATCGTTTGTGTCTACTGAAAACTTGACATGTCAATTTGGTGCTTATGGTCATTCCAGAGCTGCATTTATCTCCTCGAATGAGATCTCTTGTCTGAGTCCAAACATTAGCCCTATAGTAACTAACTTGACGGATGTTGACTTGCAAGTATCCTTGAATGGAATTGACTTTTCTGCTGCAGCGGCGCAATTTCGTTTCTCTCCTCCAGCAGTCGTGTATAGTATTGATCCTAGTGAAGGGTCGGTCAGTGGCGGTACGGAAATTACGGTCAAAGGAGCAAACATGTTCACATCAATTACATCTAACGCAGCTATGTGCATATTTGAAAACGAATCAGTTCCTGCGACACTTCTGTCAACTGTTGAGTTGACGTGTATTTCGCCGGCTCACTCGATAGACGAAGGAGTTCATTTTGCTGTGAGTTTGAATGGAGTTGACTTAATTAGTTCTCACGATGCTAGTTTCGTTTATACTCCTAGAGTTAAGAATGTTTCGATAGAGCCCAACGGTGGGCCGTTGACCGGGGAAACCCTCGTGACTATAACCGGAACTGATTTTGACAGATCACATCCGATTAGTTGCAAATTTGGATCATCATATTCAGATATCGTGTACATTTCTGATAAAATCATACAGTGTCGATCGCCACGTCACGATTCTCCAGGCACAGTGGATTTCGTCGTTGTCACAAGAGACAACCAAATTTCTCTCGATGATGTTGTTGTTTTTGAATTCTATAAACCTCCGACAATACTCTTTGTTGGCCCAAGCAGTGGACCTCACCATGGTGGAACAGTAGTCAGGATTTACGGTAGTGACTTCCGATCAAATGTTGATTACTTATGTTATTTTGGAGGATTACATGCCACGGCTCAATTTATTGCGACGGATGCCATTGAGTGTTCGTCGCCTATGATTCGCTCCGACGTGGCTGACAATCATGTAGCCTTGGTAATCTCCGAGACCAAGTCAAATTTCACAGCAAATACTTTGCGTTTCTCGTATTTGCCCGTGCCATCTCTGACAAGTCTGCGTCCTCGGTATGTCTATGATGGTGGCGATAACGTCGTTTCAATTTACGGGAGCCATCTCAATGCAACAGGAGAAGTTTGGTGTCGTTTCACGCTGCCGTCTAAATCTGGTGGGAGCTATTATTATGAAACGTCACGCGAAAGCTCATCATTAGGTGATGGACGAGTTGATTGTGCGATCCCAGATTATCCACCAGCAACCGTACAGATAGAGGCATTTGTTGATGTGTCGTCAAATGGATGGGACTATTCAGCTTCTCCTCTTTCAATCTATTTCGTCCCAAGACCTACTATCCATTCAGTTCATCCACAACTAGGATCGGCCAACGGTGGCACTGTCATCACAATTCTCGGCGCCAATTTTCTTCAGGAAAGCAATCTTTGGTGTGCATTTGGGAGTGCTGGGTCGGTACTCGCTGAATGGACTTCACGTGAAAAGGTTTTGTGTACTGCACCCGCATCGCATTTTCCGGTTAATACGTCTGTATCGTTACACTTTGACGACGATGTTGGTGTCGTAGAAGGAGACCAGTACTTTGCCTACCACCGAGAATTGTCACTCGAGGAGGCGCAACCATTGAGAGGATTTGTTACCGGAGGGACTGTCATCACTATTACAGGAACGGGGTTGCTCAATGTGCCTACCCTCTCGTGTCGGTTTGGAAACAATACAGTGACGGCTAATTTCATATCCTCAAACTCGATTGAATGTATGTCCCCACAAACAAACCAACGTCAAGTTGTCGAGCTGGGGGTTTCTTTGAATGGAGTCGACTTTTCAGGACTGCCGGGGTGGACTTTCAATTATGACGACGAGGTGACACTCATTAGAATATTTCCATCACTTATTCCAGTAACAGATCATCATAGCAACATCACTGTTGTTGGCAAATCTTTTGTCAATACTACATCATTGTCTTGCCTGTTTGGGCAGAGTCACTCGACGATTGCTCACTATTTAAGTGTATCTGCGATAACGTGTAATCTACCACCAGCGGTAGAGGAAGGAGAAATTGATGTCAGGATATCACTCAATGGCGTCGACTTCAGCAGTGACAAAGCATTAGTCACATTTGTCGGGCCTGCTCTGATTTCAAGCATCTCTCCTCACAGAATCCAAGAGGGGCATGAGGTTGAGGTTTTAGTCAAGGGACGCAACTTCATTAATTCTACAGACTTGCAGTGTCGCTTCGGTCGGTACGGTCATCATTTCTCGCATGCTCGTTGGATTGATGAGGGCACACTGACCTGTATAACGCCCCAACTGAACATGACCCGTGACGGTGTTGAATTGGTGGGAATATCAAACAACGGTGGCCATGATACCAAAAGGCAAACGTTTGGCTTGGAAATTACTGCGAGGATGCAATTTGTTTCAATACACCCTTCCATCGGCTACACTCATGGAGGGACAGAAGTAACAATTACTCTGGGTAACTTGAAATTCATGTCAAATCTGAGATGTCTTTTTGGAAATGAAGCCGTGCTTGCTTCTCTCACTTCGGCAAATAGTGTCGTCTGTCAATCTCCGCCACTCCGTGTTGGCAAGACGATGGTAAAGTTAATGTCTGGTGATATGATACTAGTGACTAGTGCTTTTGAATACATCAACCCACCCACAGTGGATTCGCTCCAGCCCGCATTTGGACCGTTTGAGGGTGGGACAGTCGTATGGGTATATGGAACAGGATTCGTTGGGGTGACTCATTGTCGCTTCATCTTCAACGGCAATGCAGTAATGGTTGCTGCCAAGGTTGGCAGTGACTCAAGTCTCAGCTGTGTTGCTCCTGCTTCAGAGGAAGACGCGGATGCTTTTGTCGATGTGACACATAATGACCAAGACTTTTCAGAGACTGGTCATTCATTCCAATTTCGAGCACGACCTCAATTGTTCAACATCACCCCATCATTTGGGTCAGATTTGGGCGGAAAGGTCGTGTATGTATCTGGAGAGAATTTTATAGATACACCAACAATGTGTCGATTCGGAACAGCTCTTGTTGATGCTGCTTACATCTCAACGACATTGCTAAGCTGTGTCTCGCCACTTTTAAAGATTGGCTCAGTGCCGGTCAGTATTACCATGAATGGGGTGGACTTTGTAACGAATGAGACGCTACAATTTGAATCAATTACGCTGCCACAGATACAGTCGATAGAGCCAGATTTTGGAATATATGACCGTAACACGACAATTGTGCTTCACACAACTGCAGTGCGCGAGGATCAAATAATGGTATGCCACTTTGGCGAGCGGAAAGTTCAGGCATTGTATCGAAAGTCCAATGCAGTATCGTGTGTGGCTCCAGCATTTGATACTCCTAGCGTTGTTGACGTGTATATTTCTGTAGGTGGCGAGAGCCACATTTCCAGGAACGAAGTTTCATTCAGCACTGTCTATGAACCAAAAGTAACAGCGATCTCTCCTAGCTGGACGACCGGTGGAGGGGTGGTTTCGCTTTCAGTCGAACAATTCGGCAACTTTCATTCACTACCAGTTTATTGCTCTTTTGGACATTCGATCATATTTACCAAAACTCTAGAAGCGAAGAATGATACTGTGCTGTGTACTGTTCCTCTGTTTTCTGATAACATCATGAAACGATCTGCACCCATCTCGCTGCGGATTGGTGACGTACTGAACGTGTTTCAAATCGATTCACCATCTGAATTTACATTTTATGAGCCTGCATTGGTGACCAAAGTCGAGCCTCCGATCGGTAGTGTTCGCGGTGGGTCAATAGTTCGTGTAGGTGGTATCAATTTTTCTAGCATGCACTCTCTTCAATGCTTGTTTGGAGTAGATAATGCAGTCGCCGCAGAATATGTCGATGAAAGGGAAGTCCAGTGCGTTGCCCCAGAATGGTATGGAGGTCCGAAGAAGGTGGACGTGCATATTGGCGTCAAGGAAGGCGCAGTACTGTCTCTTGTCAGCCATGCTACATTTGAGTATCTTCCTCATCCCACAGTAGAGAACATACATCCTAGGTTTGGTAGTATCAACGGGGGTAATTTTATCACGATTCACGGCAATGCTATCTCATGGCCACATGCTTCTAGTTATTTATCTTGTCGGTTCGGCAATTCGTCGTTGGTCCCTGTGACCGGGTTGCCCACAGGTGAACTAGCTTGTATTACACCACGCTTGCAATACGCTGCTTTGGCTTCCGGTGAGAGCAGAATATTACCAACAAATGTAAAAGTGAACGTGTCTTTGTATGCGAATCATGGTCAGGTGTGGCTCGCATCGAGTGATGAACCATTTGTTTATGTCGAGGAAATTGCGGTTGGAAAATTGAGGCCCAACTCTGGCTCGTTTAGTGGTGGAACGAATGTCACGATCTCGGCAGGTGGATTGCATCATTTCCCCATCGATGAAATAACGTGCCACTTTGGGGATGATGCTGTCCCGGCAGCTTATTATTCGAACGACGATGTGTTGAAATGCTCATCTCCGGCTATTATCGGCAATGCACCTTCAAAGACAGTAATGCTGCACTTGGGCATTAACGGTTCAAGGGTATTTGATTCTGTAGGAAGCACATTTACTTATTACCGCTCGCCAACTGTCACTACGGTCCACCCAACGTTTGGATTCACTGAGGGAGGAGAGGATGTGATTGTTTCAGGGGCTGGATTTCGCAATGAGGATGGGTTAGGTTGCATGTTTGGTCATTTGATTTCGCCTAAGGCAGTCTGGCTCTCAGAGACAGCCATACGATGTACATCTCCAGATGCTGCGACGATGAAGTTGGTCAGTTCAAGTTTGACTGTTCGCGTGGCAAATAATGGAGTGGACTATACTGACGGGGAGGACGGCGTCCCAAAATATATGTTCATTTATCGCCCTGATGCGTCAAACGTACATCCAAGGTTGGTGAATTTGAACGAGAAAACGGTCGTAACAATCACAGGCAAGAACTTAGAACACATACATGCGTGTCGATTTGGGAATCTTACTAAGGCATACCGCGCCGACAATGTCACAAACAATAGTCTCACCTGTGAGGCTCCTCTCGCAAGTGATATGGAACTGTACAATGTTCCCGTGTTGCTTCGCACTGATATCCCCATTTTCTTTGAAATGGAGAACGGAGTTATTGCAGCTGGATTAGATGTAACATACATTGAGCCTCCTTCCGAAGTAGCGGGACAGGGAGAGCAGCATAGTGTTGCTTCAATCTTACCAGGGCATGGGGTATCTGATGGAGGAGACTGGATTCGAGTTTATGGAGATGGTTTTGTGAATACAAACAACTTGTCGTGCAGGTTTGGACAAACCCTTGTGACAGATATCATTTTTTTATCACCGCATGAAATCCACTGTAGGTCGCCGGCACACTTGCCGGGGCCTGTGCTTTTTGATGTTGTGAGCATCCAAAGTAAGGATGACCAGAACAACAGTGGTTTGACGTTCACTTTTGTCTCCGATGTGTCCATCACATCTATTTTTCCATCCTCTGGCTCGATAAGAGGGGGCATGCATGCCCGTGTGTTTGGATCATTCGTATCTTCACATGGCATCGATGTCAACCTCAAGTGCAGATTTGGGCTGACTGCAATCGTAAAAGGAGAGCTAGTCAGTCAGAATGAAGTATTATGTGTAACACCGCCTTTTGATCAGCCAGAGACTGTCGAGGTGAAAATTAGCCTTGATGGAGGCCTTAATTTTGCCAAGAGCTCTATTTGGTTTTCATATGCATACGAAAGCGAGATCGAGACGTTGATCCCAAGCTATGGCTATCCCGATGGTGGAGCCTCAATATTAGTTTTTGGAAAAGACTTTAGGAATTCTACAGGATTGCGGTGTTTGTTCGATGATGTTAGTACAAGCGCAACCTTTCATTCGACTGGCCGAGTATCTTGCAATAGTCCGCCAAAGCAAACGAAAAGAGATGATACCAAAACAGTGGTTAGACTTGCCTCCGATGGTGAAGTTGGATCGTCGTGGATGTATTTTGAGTATGTTGACCGGCCCCAAGTTACTTCATTCTATCCGGCATTCGGGTACAGTCAAGGAGCGACGGTAACAGTGAGAGGGACATCGTTCCGACCGATTCTACAGCTTATGTGCGCATTCGGCAAGCTGCAAGTCCAAGCCACCGTAATTGACCAATCCATGTTGACCTGCGACATCCCTCGACATCCCACTGGAGTCGTTGACTTTCGCATTGTGGACCATTATTCTCCTCTTGCTGCTTTCCCACATGAAGGAGAATTTGCTTTGTCGAAGTTTCAATTTATTCCTGAATTGTCAATCGCAAGAATTGCAACTGATGCGGCCCAGGCCGGTTCGATTTCGTTTGCAAGGGGAACCAACTTTGATTCTCCAGATTTCCTTTCGTGCAGATTTGGAAGGTCAACGACGAGTGGTGCGATTGTCTTGGCTGATTCTCTTCTCTCTTGTCCATCTCCTGCTGATGAGAAGAATTATGAATCAAGCATAACAATTGGTATTTCTGATTCTCAACATTCGAATGGAGGTAAAGTTGATGCTCTTGATTTCCCAAACGCTCCTAATGGCACAACGATGAATCACAACATCACGCTCTGCGAGCCAGGGACATTTCAGCCTCGCAATGGTCAGCATAATTGTCTACCCTGCCCGATCGGCTTCATTTGTCCATCCTTTGGTTTATCGAAGCCAATCATCTGCCCAGCTGGATCGATTTGTGACAAACTTGGCCTCAGAGTGCCGTCTTCCCAGTGTGTTGCTGGCCATTATTGTAACGAGGGCACAAAGACATCATCTCCAATGTCACAGATTACCAATGAAATTTGGAAGGTCGAAGAAACTAGTGGGATTTTAAGGGCGGTCATGTCAAACAATGCATGGGATTATATTGATCGGACGCCTCCAGCCACAGGTGTAAGAAGAATAGCTCATCCTCCCATCAACGAAAATGTTGAGACTCAGCAACCATTTCCTTGTCCGTTGGGTTACTTCTGTCGTGAAGGCGTGTCATCTGCAACTCATATTAACGATGATTATACAACCCCTCAGCGATGTTTTGATGGATACTTTTGTCCAGCGGGAAGTACAACTCCCGAGGGTACTGGAGCTTGTCCGACGGGATTCTACTGCCCTTCACAAACATTAGCCGTTGCGTGTGAAGAAGGACATCACTGTCCCGGTGTTGGTAACGTCTCTCCCCTTCCATGCTTTCCGGGCACCTATAGCGCAACGCCAGGTCACAGCAACTGCATATTGTGCGAAATAGGCTTTCAATGTCCTGGCTTCGGAAGAGTATTGCCTCAGCCATGCCAAGCAGGTTGGGTTTGTGACGAAATTGGTTTGTCCGTTCCAATAAAGCGATGTCCAAGTGGTTATGTTTGTCAGGAAGGTACAACCACTGATAATCCGAATCAGATTGGTTTCATCGAAGCTGATGATCCGAGGATTAGTCGACTGTTATCCATCCGACATGTACCACCATATCCATGCCCACCTGGAAGCTTTTGTCTCGGCGGAGTTTCTCACACCAACATATCTTCTTGGTTGCCGAGCTTTGAAATGGGCATATCGGCACCTCAGCCATGCTTGGAAGGATACTATTGTCCATCCAACTCCTCTACACCTTTGGGAGGCGGCAAGTGCTATCCAGGGCATTATTGTCCAGAAAATAGTCCGTATCCCATCCAAACACCACCTGGGGCGTTTGCTGGTGCAGGTGGAGGTGCCATAGCTGGAAGTCTATGCCTCCCTGGCACATTTGCCCCACGATCTGGACAAATCACGTGCTCCCCTTGCCCGGCTGGAAGCTCTTGTCTTACCTATGGTACTTACGTGCCTCGCATTTGTGGACCGGGAACGTATAGATCCAAAGGAGACTCCGTACAATCTATTTCTTGTAGACCTTGCCCAGATCGAACATATTCATTTGACTCTGGTCTAACAGATATAAGCCAGTGTCTACCCTGCGCAGAAGGCCGAGTTTGTGGGAAGCAAGGCATGACTGATTTGAAGCAATCAGATGCCTGCAGCGAGGGTAAGGTGTGTGGATACATGACAGATAGATCATCGCAAATCATGAATCTATGTCCAGGCGGATCATACTGCGGAAATGAAACCACCACGCTGAATCAATATTTGTATACTTGTTCGACTGGTAGCTACTGCGAAAGGGGTACAACGAGCAAACTCAATACAAGGGATAAATGTGCCAAGAACCACTATTGCTCGTCGGGTACACCGAAGCAAGATCCCCTCGTGTCACGCTGTCCACGTCAAACTACCTCTTTTGCTGGAGCGAAAGTCATGGACCTATGCTTTCCCAACTTTGTGGCCATTTGCGATAAAATGCCTTTCAGCAGTACCAATCCTTTTGATGGGCTCTCGTACTATCCTATCGCTCGAGAAGAATCAGTCGAAATGCTTGTGACGAAAAAGATTCTCCCTTTGGATAAGGACTCGTCAGATGTCGTGCCATGGGTGAACGACACAGTGGAAGTACTTCGAAGCTGTCCATCATATGGCGTCTATGCCAAAGACAGCACAGCCAAGTCCACCAACGACACACTGACCATAATCGGCCGCAATTTCGTTAATTCGTCTACCTTGACATGCCGCTACAGATTTTGTCAACGCACAAGCTGGATGTCTATCGGCGGTGTAATGTTGACCGATACAGAGCAATGCAGAGATGAAACTTCCAGCCTGAGTGAACCGATTACACACACGGGTACATATATAAGCAAAACTCGTGTGTCATGCCCGCTACCTGCTTTCAACCTTGACGATACATCTCGGTTACAGAATATATCTGACATACCAATAGCGACACAGCTCTGTCTACATGATGAGAAGGGTCAAATATTCCTTTCGCGACTATGCACTGGCTCGGATCTTATATCTTCGAATCAGTGCGTCTTTGAAGATAGTGTGCCGTATCTTGGATCGCGAAGGAGAATATATTCTCTCATTCTGCCATGTTTGGAGGACGATGGGTGGTGCGATGATGTTCCATCGGCATCATCGAATCTCAACCCGTGCCTTACACGGCGAATGCTTGTGGACGTGAGCAATACTGGCAAGAAATATACTGGCGACGAGACAGTCATTCCTTACACGTCGCTATCGTCTACTCACAACGATCCCACACATGATGCTTACGACTCTTATCGAGTACATCCAACATTTGCAACGTACGACTTTATTCCTCTTGAATATATGGCTCTACTAGAAGTGCAGCGGGGTAGTATTGATACGAAGCACTTGAAGTCAAGCATTGACGCCGACAGTCTGATGTGCCAACTTTCGAATATTCACGAAGAAGGACGACGCCTTGGGGAGGAGGGATGGTTCGAATCGCCGTATATGAGCCGTTTCCATATGTCGTTTGACTGGAGACATTTGCCAACGCACCTTGTTTACAACGAGCACTATAAGCTGGCTATTTATGTGGCTCCTTCACGTTGCCGCGAATCAATGTGTGATGATGATTCGGGAGGACGCAGCCACAAGTACGTGGAGCACATTCCGTGTCTACAGCCGCTAGTGCTGCCAGTATGGTTTACGGATGACTCTATTGACAAACATCAAGTAATGAACTTGACACTAACATCATTGGACGATACTAGATTCCGCGTTGAGATTCATGTTGTCAATGGACTGGCTTTACCTATTGCGAACTCGTTTGAAAAGACAATGACAGTGGTCATGGTGCAGCCGCAGAGAGCAAATACGCTTGGTAGTAAACGTAGTCTGTCTCCTCTGGTTAGCTTTGAGGAGAAGACCATATCGATGCCTTATATATTTGGAATACGCTACGATGTAGAGAATTCGCAACAAGTGAGTTTGCCAAGAAACTTGCCACCAAGATGGAAGTCATATGAACGAGGGAGGGTGCTTGTTGGAATGAACACAACGCACGAGAATGATGCAATCACTATTAAAGATGTACCTGAATCAATCGTAAGGGGAGAAGACTATTGGGACAATCCATTCCCGTCAGCGACAATGGCAAAGCAGCAGAGTGATATTTACTTTGAAACTTTTCATGGCATATCTCGATATGAACCGAATGGGGCATACATGTACGAGTACACGTCGTTGATTCTCCCTTATTTGCCGTTCTTTTCAAATTGCAGAGAGTTCGACTCTCATGTTCCACTCTGGGCAGTATTAGAGAGTGCCACTCAATGCGAGCTGCCTGGTGTCACAGAACAATTTCCTGAAGATTGGTGGAGGCGCGGCCTACCTCCACTTCCACACCAAGACGATGTGGTAGTTGTACGTCAAACTGATTTCTTGACATATTATCCTGTCGCTGACTGGTGTGAAAGGAAGCTTCACTGTACCTTTGAAGAGGACCTCCCCAAACCGGCAGCAACGCCGAGGTGGTTCGACGTCGAGAGTGGAACTGTTTTATTCTCAATAATCCGCGATCCTATTGACTATTATCAATACACTGGTAAAGATTCTACAATTGCAGGGATCGATGATGGAGGAGGACAGCGATTCATCAATGAAGCTATCGAAATGTTACCGGTGCAGACTTTTGTACCAGCCGTTGTGGATAGATCGTCGTCTCTCTACATTGAGGGTGGGTGTTCGGCTGGTTCGTGCTTTCCTCGAACAGTCACCCTTGCCGTATCATACCAACAGCTGACTGAGCATTCCAAACGGATTGTGCAAGTCCAAGTTCTATACGATGACTTTGACAAAGATACATCGAATGATGAATACGAGTTGGAGGTCAAGTTTTACCCACTAAACTACGAAGAGCTCTTGATAAAGTTCGCTTTCAGCCACGAACTTTTTCTGTTGCTCTTTATCCAAATTGGAGCTGGCACGGTAGCGGCTGCGTTCGTATATTGGATCGTCGTGCGTCTGACCACAAACTTGGAGCGTCCACCACGATTAAGGATCTTTAGCTTTGCGTGGCTTACTTTTTCTCCGATTCTTTCCGGATTTTTACTCGCTTTGATGCCAATCAGCATCGTTACTGGAGCCGTGTTTTATCTTATGAAAGGTTATCAGATTTTTACACCTGATGACGATCCTGACGGTAGACGATGGCTCTTTCTTTCGTCTACACGGCTGCATTACATTGATGTCGCGATCGATCCAGATAACTTACTACCAACTCGCCAAGGGCGGACTGGTTTGGCGTTTTTCACAATGGCTCTTGTATCCCTCTATTACACAAGCAGAATGTTTGCTCCAAAACTTCCATCTAACAGCAACATGATGACTGATCAGCAAGTCATAGACCGGGCTGTAACTACTTGGAAACGGGGTAATCTCATATACTGCAGCGTCATCATGGGATTGTTCCTGGTGGTAATTGTTGAATGGTCGTTATGGGGTTCATTTGGGGAATACATATGGGAAGCAATTATATTCCTTGAAATCCTCCAACTATTTGTCGGCTCCATTGTTGACAAACAGCTGGGCGAGGCGCTTTTGAGTGCCCCCGTAATGATGGCGATGGGATTGGTACAAGGCATCGTTACAATGTCTGCTAATGACTTTATGGACTTTCTCCTGTCGTGGATTGTTGGCTTTGGCTTTTTGATCATCGAGAGAATGTACACTGGCCCGCTCCAAAAACCCATCTTGGATACGGTATGCAGTATGTTCATGTCTTGCGTTACATACATGCGATCATTTATCTTATCCAAATTTGGCATCAAGGTGGACCAGTCTCCTTCAACCAATTCAAAAGATACTTTGACATCGAAGGAGAAGAGTCTAACGGTCGAGCCACTTCTTGGAAGCTACGCATCTTATTCATGCGATTCAATCTCTCTCTTGTATATGCCATTCATCATGATCGTTATTATGTTATTCCGAGATGAGATGCAGATCACGATCCTCTATGGAATCAAAGAGGATGATATGGAATACTATATCATGTTTGCACTAGTGATCATTCCGTTCCAGATCTTAGCCGATGTGTTTTTACATAATGCACTCGAGCTTCTTCATGGGTGGAAAATATACAATTTTCTTGAGTATTGCAAGGTACGATTCATGCAGCGCGAAATGTGGTGGAAAGGCTGTGAGGAGTGCACATTGGATGGGTGCATCGAGGAAAGTATGAGAAGTATGGATCAGTGGTGTTTCAGCAGTCAGTATTATATGTTGAATACTGTCCACCTAAATGCGATTGTATACTTTGTCCTTGGGGTTGAGATGATGGTCAGAGCGAAGTATACAGCGTTTGGAGATCCTGCTATGATTTCAATCGTAATGATGATTATTCTTTGTGCCAGTACTGCCAAAATGATGCTCACTATGCTTGCCAGGCTCTTCGGATTCTGGAAAATAAAGAAGCAAAAGAAGGGGTGGTATGCCGATGTATTGAATAGTGAAAGTAATCCAAACGTGAAGCAATTTGACGACGTAAAGGTCAAAGACCACGACCAGTTTCAATTGGAACAGCAAATAACTTCGGACACTTTCCGATACAAATTCCTCAGCTACAATCGATCGTGGCTTCTATCGAAACTTCCAGACCTGCTAACACCGCGGGTGTCAGCTTCACAAAAACCCTACTTAATTAATCAACTTGCCCGAATTTTGGCAAGCGCAGGGGATGGAGACAGCAGCGATAGCGATGACAGTGATGATGGTCCCAAATTTGAGACTCCGTCCTTGACAGCTAGTTCGAGGACACTTGCTAGGACGTGGCTTAAGGAAGCATCACGGGCATTGAGGCTAAAGAACCTTGTGCAGCCTTTAATTGAACAGTCAAAAGGGAATGAATGTCAAGCGTGCCTGAGTCGTTCTCAACTTCTAGTTGAAACATCTATCAGTGTTTTTGAGATGGATGAAGCGTTTAAGAAGGAATATCGCACCGAAGAGATTGATCAGGTTCTGTTTAAAACGTTTTGGCGACGGTATCAAAAGTATCAAACTATATGTTTAGCTTGTGTGAACAAGAGAAAAGAAAAAGAGCGTGAGCAAATTATCGCGGACGATCGATCAGACGATGACGAACCGAAGCAATTGATCTTGTCTGATAATATGACTGTGTCAACCGAATCAATCCTCGCATCATGGTATTCGGCAGCTAGGAAGAATGTTAATCCTCATGGGGTGTGAAGGGGGGCAATAAGGGGTGTGCAGCCTATCATTCCGCCAATTATTATTCAAGGCACCAGAGACCCCAATGTCCGACTGGAAAAAAAAATCACATCCTCCCAAATAAATTTAATGCCACTGCGCGTCAAAGATCTACCCAACCTTCTTCTTTAGCCCAAGCAAGGGAATAACAAGTGGAGGAATGAGCAGGTCGTCTTCTACTGCCCAGAGCGGAGCCTCTCTACCTCCAAAGGTCCTCGGTGAACTAATTGGGACATTAACAATTCGCCTGTTGTCGATTAACTATCATGAGTCCCATCGACATCAAGATGTCTTCGCGAGAGTTCAGTTTTGGGGAGAGGTAACATACGTAGATCTTTGTCTGTCGAAGGATGATGGATCTTCTTCCGCGGTTGTGTCTGGGCCGATTGAATACCCATTAGTTGGCAGTATTCACACCTTATGTAGTTACTTAAATGATGCTTCGCCGCTAAAAGTGACATTTTTACGTCAGTCAACAAATCATCAGCCAACGGAGAGCGGACAGCCTGAAATCGTTGGATATGCTTATATTCAAGATCTATGCATCAAAGACTTTTTGCCTCCATTGAACGTTCATCATGAAAATACACAAAAATCAATCAAGTTTGTGCTACGTCGTGATTCGCAAATAGTAGGAGGCTCGGGTAGTGACAGGCATGTTATCCGGGAAGCCAGCTTCGAGCTCAGCTTTCGTGTTCTAGTATGTCCCAACACTTCAATTGCACCGACATACACTTCAACCATTCCTATACCTGCTCCGAATCCACCTCCTGCAGAGAAGTGTACAAGCGTCAACATTTGCCCTGCTGATGACTCCAGTCAACAGCCCAGTGATATTGGTGGTATGAGTAGCAGTATAGAGGAGAAACAAAGCTTACTTGAAGAATTACTGGAGCTTTGCTGTGATGATATGACAATACCTACAGTCGACTCATCTAACACTTGTGTCGATCCGTATGAGCTTTGGATATCTCGCATGATTGCAAGTGCAAGATCGCCTACAAAGGAGTTTCCATCCCTCCTCTCTGCAGGGTCTAACCAATCCCACAACCTACATAAAGTTGTAACGATGAAGCTTGAGGTGACGGGGGTGACGTTATCGGCAAGAATCACAAATAAACTCAGTGATCCCGAGAATGTTTTTGTTCTGCAATATAGCAACCCTCCCCTAGCATTTGATAACGGCAAAGCTGTGGCTATGGCGATTAATACAATTACTTGTGATCGTTTGGATAGGCAGTCAAAAGTGACGGTGATGGCCGCAGGAAAATCGAAGTCAACGCAAGTCAAGCCTCCAAACACTACTGGAGGCACTCCTCTACTGAAGAGTGCGTATGTGAAGCACATGGATGTGAATTTCATGAATGATGATGATGTTCGTCTGTGGTTGGATGGCATCATGGAATTTAGCCTTTGCTGTCGAGCAGCTTCAGGATCAAAGCTGCCACGCGTGGCAAGACTTGTGGGCAAGGGGAAGGAAACGTTACCAAATTCCAAGTCTGCATGCTGTGTGGCGAAGGCATCGTTGAGTCTTCGGGATGTCATTCTGTCTGAAACATTCTCATTCCATGAGAAACTTCCTCTACTTTTGCTTGCAGAGAGTGTACATGGTGAGACTGGCAAAAGGGTTGGCACTGTGTCGGTGCATATTGCTCTCTCTTTTGCGCATGATGAGAAAGTTGGTGTATCGACGACGAGTAATAGCCCAGCTGCTACTACCGAAGAAGCCCACATGTCAATGAAAGTTAGGCCGACATTACCATTGACCTCTGCTCATCACCCAATATCCGTGCTCCTCTCCAACTTTGTTGGAGCCTCCAATAAAACAAATGCTGCTGCTATGCCGCAATCAAACGCCATAGGTGTGTCTTCACCTCAGCTGGGTGTACTCGAAAGTCGTCAGTCATCTCTTTCGACAAAACAAACACACGACACTCCTCTACTGCCGGTGAAGGCGCCATCTACATGGCTTGACATCAGAGTGGAACGCATATCAAAGTTGGTCGTCGATATAGCCAAATGGAACTCTGGTTGCTTTAAGCTGGGTATGTCTTGTAGCAAGCTGCAACCACAGAGTGAAATTGAAACATTCGGAAATGGCCCTCAAGAAATATATCCTTTGACGACCAATATCTTCGATGATACTCATCATCACGGCACTATCTGCTCGTGGAAAGTACCCTTAGATGCCGAGAACAATCGTGACAGATTTACGACTATTACTCTCCATTTGTGGTACTGCGAGAATGGATCCTCATCAATCCAGCAGCTTGTTGGACTTACCACCATACCGTTTCTTCTCGAGCCCGTAGAGTTATCGGAAGAAAAGATATGTGGTTGGCTACCAGGTATTGCAGCCAACAGTAGATTCGATCTACTTGATCCCAAGACCCACAAGTTGATCGGAACTGTTGATGTTTTGGTTGCAGCTGGATTGGTACGCCAAGTCAGGTCTTTGTCGGCGTTTTGCAAAAGTGCAGGAATTCTTCAGACATGGTGGAGAAGGTCCAGAACCGCCAATGCAGCAAAACATGAGACTCAACAAAATGTAGTTGACACGCATCTTCCATCAAACGAGGAAGTTCAGCAAGAAGATTATGACCCCGAGTTCGATACGATTCATGTTGGATTCATTTCTCAAGATGTAAGATCCTTGAGAGGACAGCTTAGGGAGGCAGTCTCGTCACCGGATTCGTTATTTGATGAATGGTCACAGCAATCGATTTCGACTATTAGTGGGTACAACATGTGCTCTGTTCGTTATGAGCAAGCTCACTCAGCCAAGCTTCCTGGAGGAAAGGAGATCCGCACGGGGATTCGCCTAGCATCATCAACAGCAAGTAGAGACAAAGATGAATCTCTTGCCAAGGAACATCCTCAGTCAGATGAGGAACAGCTTCCTGAAGGAGAGGAGATCCAGATTTGCGTAGCATTGGCAACAACAAGTTGTGACTCTCTTGCTGAGGAATCTCTTGCGATGGAATCACCCCAAGATGATGAACATGATTCAGAGAATTTGACAACGGAGGTAGAGTCGACAACCGCCGGGGAAAACATGATTCACGCTTGTGACAACGAAAACAAATCAACGAAAGTCAGCCTAATTCCACAAATGCAAGTCATGAGTACACTGAAACCAATGAATCTTGAAACCAGTTTTGCTAGAGAACAGCTAGATCCACCTGAAGAAACAAAGCAGGAATATCGTCCCCCACCAAGCGGGAAACGATTATTCAACATGCCCAATGAGCAGCGAGATATCAAGCGAAACCGCGTGACGGAATTTGCATCTTACTATCCACAGACAATGAATGCCGACTCAGTCAATCACTCAAGCACACCGGTCAGTACACAAGAGACTAATGGAGAGTCAGAGACTGTCATTAGTTCAGGTGAAACGTGTTTTGATGAATGTGAACAATCATCTGACTTAGACGATTCCATTTCATATCGCAGCATAGGCAGCATGATAGGATCATTGGACAATATAAACTCGAGACTTGTTGCTCGAGGTGCTGAACCCGCTACAAAATTCTACGCATCATACTCTATCACAAATTCGTCTGATGTACTTGGCACTATGGAGTCCATCAATGAAAATAAACGACGGAAACACGATCCCCCAGAGATAGAGAATGATGAATCCACATTATCATCACAACTATCCAAACCTGTTTGTCCAGGTCGTCAAATTGAACCAACGGAGGAAAATTTTGTTTCGAGAACTCCTGTTGTTCAACAAACTAGCTGCGATGAAGATAGATATGTGAACACTAGTGAGAAGGGAACCTCGCCAATGAGTGCCCCCATTCTTTCCAATATTGCTGCTAGTACTTCAGAAGTTATTGAGGAAGCCAACATGTTGTCTGACCAGTATGTGCCGTCGGCAACTAGGCATGTAATACTACGAAATAGGAACGACCAATCACCCCTCGAAGCGCTCATGCGTCATTACCAGACAACAGACAGAAGAAGAAATGTCGGTGAAGGTCCCAGTCATAGTGGTTTGTTTCATTGTCTGTCTCCACCACAGATAAGAGATGTCGCAATACTTCCAAGATTTGATACTTTTACACAAGGACCAAATTCTCTACTTGAGGCTAAACATGACAGAACGTTTGACAAACAGCGGCTAGAGCGAATCTTTCGCAATACGTAGTTAAGTTCTCCAGAGAAATCAAACACTTCATTTTCTCTTGTGCGATTTGTCAACTCTCTTGAAACCAATAACATGCTCTTAAAAGTTTATAAATCTCTTTATATCACACGGCTTGGATCATTGCACTTATATAAACTACTATATATCAATCATCCAAAAGCGCTCAATGTAAAGAAAAATTTTGCCCGTCTTTGGCGTTGTATATACTTGAACTTCAGAGCAATAATACGTTGGATCATCATCCTCGTCGATAAGTGAAGCGTCCATATATCATCATCAGTGTTATCATTCCTTGCTTCTTCTGATGGACGGTAGAAAATCAGGAACTCTGAGGCATCTGCGCTATAACTTCTTGATTGTGCATTATTATTTTGCTGTTACCATTTGTTTATCTTGTATCTATATCATTGTCAAGTCCCAGTCTTTTCTCATCCCGCATGGCTCAAACGCGTGGATGTTGGACTTGAGATAGATTGGTACATAGCGGAAGGGTGGTAGCTCTATTTGCTGGGTCGTCATTGATGTGATTGCAAAATAATGTGTTGGCATTACTTGTCTGGGAAGGAGACAAGCAAGTGGGGTAAGTTGGTTCCCTCATGAGTAAGATCTCTACATACACAAGTTGTGACCCAACCTCCAACACCCAACTATCGTCATCAGCTTCCTAGCATCTAGTGCTACACAATGATGGCGAACGAAGTCAATATTATTAACTGCATCTCTTCCGATGGAGACATGATTGGTAGCACTTCCGCGTTTGCAGGGGTGTTGCCTTTTGTTTTCCATTTCCGTGCACCAGCATCTTCGGCATCTTTGGCACCTTTGGTACCTTCTTGGATGGACAGGAGGTTACTGTTGCTTCTTCCTTTTATTATCGGGACTCCTTCTTCATTGGCATTGACATTGAGGACTACTCTAGATTGTGCTGTCTACCTTACCATTTACAAAAACATTAGGTGGCGCTTAGCCAACTATGTCGGATGTCGGCGTGTCGATTTTGTTGCCCAAACGGCGACATTCTGTTTCGTGTCGGCAACATGTCGCCGACATGTTTCGGTCATGTCGGCGACATGACTAGAGTCATGTTGGCCAGGGTGTCCAAAACGACACGACATGTCGGCTGTTCCCGACATGTCGGTTAAATGTCGTAGTTCTGTGACATGAAATTCAGCTCAAACATACAACATTCGTATTGTATTGGTTAAATTTAGTCTTCTGGAGCGACACCCTTATGACCCGTAGCCACTGTTGAAGGTGCTCAAACACTTTATATATATATAAAGAAGACCTGTATGAGTATGAACTGGATGAGGGGCCTCAATCATAAGTAGTAACAGAGGATCCAAGTGCGAATCCATGCACAACATCACTCTTAGTCTTAGGTCTTAGGTCCATGAGAGCATATATCAGGCTGGAGCTACACCCTTATGACCCGTAGCCACTGTTGAAGGTGCTCAAACACTTCATATATATAAAGAAGACCTGCTATGAGTATGAACTAGATGGGGGGTCTCAATCCTAAGTAGTAACAGAGGATCCAAGTGCGAATCCATGCACAACAACACTCTTAGGTCTTAGGTCCATGAGAGCATATATCAGGCTGGAGCTACACCCTTATGACCCGTAGCCACTGTTGAAGGTGCTCAAACACTTTATATATATAAAGAAGACCTGCTATGAGTATGAACTAGATGGGGGGTCTCAATCCTAAGTAGTAACAGAGGATCCAAGTGCGAATCCATGCACAACATCACTCTTAGGTCCCTCAGGCTGGAGCTGCATGATCCTTATGACTTATGACCTGTGACCTGGGATGTTCTGTCCTGGAGTCTACAATATTAATTCATATATGAGTGTTGGAAGAAAAGTATTACTAATTTTAATATATCAGGGAAAAGGGTAATACACCCAGGAAAACCCTGATCCACGTCCCATTCCTACTCCATTTGTTCTTGTAGAACCTTCACTCCCTCCTTCTGCTTGGTAGCCCCGATCAATTCACACGCCATCTCCAGAGAAAAAGGCTCATTACAACTTTCATCGTCTGGCTTGTCTGCACTAACACCAACCACAAACCATCCATTACCTCTCCCTCTACGAAACTCCATGTTTCGATCC
>Ga0247843_1003416_pt1 | contig 26170 bp, 19 predicted proteins | sample LaCruzMarch2017__FD_192420 | JGI IMG/M metagenome (GOLD analysis project Ga0247843, IMG submission 192420) | Freshwater microbial communities from meromictic Lake La Cruz, Castile-La Mancha, Spain - LaCruzMarch2017_8m | ecosystem: Environmental > Aquatic > Freshwater > Lake | place: Spain... | reverse complement strand
GGTGATATTCATCAGAGGCTAAAAATGTTTAGACAGAAAAGAATCAAACGCAAGAAGGTACGGGATGGCCGGCTCTCTATGAGATAATTATAGTAAATAATAAAATCCTCACGACGAATGACAATAGTGGAGAGGTCAGAAGTACCTCATCCTTTTTCCTCCTTGTCTTGATGATTCTCTGGTATGCTTTCATAAAAGTCAACATATCCGAAGACTGAATCATCGTCCAAACTGTCGCTGCATAATCGAGGTTGTGGTTTGAATTCACAAATGTTTTGTAAGATCTCACTATTCCTCTTCGCCTCCTCTTCCCACTTCTTGTGATTATAGGTTGGCCTGGCACCCTCGATACGTTCTAAAATTTTCTGATTCGCCTTGGTGATACGTTGTAGCTCACTTTTCCGACGCTCCTTACTCAATGGGTGAGAGTAATTAACATCATTTTTACAATCAATACCACCCTTCGTTCGCATTATATGTGACATCTTCTCGAGGAGTAGACGATTCTCCGTCTCTATTTGTGCACACTTTTCTTCAATGATTGCATTCTTCTTCGCCTTGTTCTTAAGGTGAGATGCTGCACGAGGACATTCATTGTCGATGCTACATTTCATATCACGAAGCTTTTGCTGATGACGTTCTTGACATCGCTGAACGTGACGTTCCATGCAAGCTTTGTTCTGCACTGGCATAGCCTTTCTACCGCGATCCATGGTTGTTGTTTGGTGGTTGGTGTGGGACCTTTTCTCGTTGGGTTAGGGGACTCTGTAAAAATTTGCGCAAAATGTTCAACGTTAACATTTTTTTATTTACAACGACCAACCTCATTCTTGTCACTCTTCTTCACACTTAACATTGTGACCCTCCAATCATCTCCTCAGCCATGTATAGCACGAAATCAATTCATAAGAATATCAATCCAAACTTTCCCCAGAGCTACACTTCCATCGGGGACCCATACAGCGGTAGCAATGATACACTTCCGCAAAGGTGGAAAGAGAAGCAGTTTGTTACGCAACGATTCCCAAAGGTAAGTCATTTCTGCGAAGAAACATTTTGAAAGACATACCCTTTTATCTTACCTTTGTTCCTTGCTCAACAACAACAGAATGCTGATAATGGCATGTTTATGAAGTTGACGTACAACTCTGAACCGTACACTGAAATCTCAGAAAAGTATTCCAAAACGCAACCATTGGACGATCGAAAGCTTGGATTTGGATCTCGCGATGCAAGTAAAACGGGAGAATTCACGTGCTGGAAAACAACCGAGCGCTATAGGAGCTTAGTTAAACAAGAGAGTCGTCTCATGGAATCTCATCGTGATGAGGCTAAGGAAAAGCAAACCCAAGCCGCAATACCGAGGACTGATCCACTGCCACCCAGAGACAGAGATGGCAAGATCCTTAAAATGCCGATATTCATGTATGACATTGGACGGTCGACTGACACTTGGAGCAGGGATAACAATGGTGTTTCCTTTTACGATCCAAAGTCATCTCGAGACTGTTTCTACAGCCTTCCGAAACACGCAAAGGGAGATATTCGACGATTAGGCAGCGACAGACCGTCAAGTGCTGTAATTGGACAAAACGCATGGAAACACAAGTATGGAAGACCTGAACACGGTTCCAGCAATCGCTGTCAAAAGTTCTACGATCGTGGGCATCTTTAAACTATAACACAAATATAATGCAACCCTTTGGAGAATAAACACTCGAGACAATTCTGCTCTTAATTCTTTGGACCCCCTTCCATTACCTCTGATTTAGTAATATCTTTGGACGGACCTTCCTCACGAAATTTGCTCAACGCCTTTGTCACCTCGTCTGGCGTCATGATACGCGGCATAACTCGTGGCGTGCCTTTGACTGCAGGTAGATTGATCTTTCCATCATCTACCACTGCGAAAAAGCTGACTTGGACTTTGCTCTCAATTCCGTCAATAGTGCACCATCCAGTCGTTTTTCTGTCTAGAAGTGTCCCTGTCCGTCCCTCAAATTGTCCTTTGTAAACGTAAACATTTGCACCCACAAGTTCATCTTTCGAGCCACAGAGATGTAAAGGTGTGCTTGGCTCTGTGTGAGTAGGTAAGCCGATTCCTTCAAACGCGGCCTCTCGTGCCAGATTGACGTTCTTCTCGCATTCATCCGCAGAGACATTTAACGATTGCTTTTCGTCCTTTAAAATTTGGCGAGCTATCTCGTAGGCCAGTGCGGCCTGTTCCTTGTTGTCGAATACGCCAATGTATCTTGACTTCCCAGCATAGTAGAGTTGCGCTTGCCACTTCCTCGATGGTCTCTGTGTGACCCCCCGCAATCTTGCTTCCAACAGCCTTCTTTCCCTCTCGTGTCCGACTCCGTACACAGCATTGACGGCGGCGATCGCATCAGCTATTCTTTGCTTGTCTGAGGGGTCTGTTGCCACTTTCGACACCACCACCTTGTCTGCCTGAACTATCTTGGGCTTGGGAGGTTTCTTTGGCTTGGGACGTAAAGACCGACTAATAGTCGCCTTCTTCTCACTGGGTTTGACTTTACCTCTGGCTACAGTCTCACTTTCGCATCCGTGATCATTAGTCGCCTTCTTCTCACTGGGTTTGACTTTACCTCTGGCTACAGTTTCACTTTCGCATCGGTGATCATCTTCACTCCCATCAGAAACATCCATTTTGTCCTTGGAGTCAATTGATGTCGTATCGTCATCAAATGACCGTGCGTTTGATTTTTTCTTTGACGTCTCAGGCGAGGAAACGTCGATGGTCTCATCGTCCAAAACAATCGAATAATGCTCGAAACTATCGACTGTGTCGCTGTCATGCCCGAAATCATCAATTTTCGACTGTTGTCCTGTCTTCTTGATCGTTCGCCACAAATATTTCACGCAAGATAGAAATACCTCATTGTAGAGTGACACTATATCACCAAACTCATCTGCACGATCCGAACAGTTCTTGATGCGGTATAGAATAGCATACGACACTTCAGAGCCGAGGTCATGTCTAACTTCCGTGTACGTATCTGCAATTCTTTGAAAGTTGACGATGGGTCCATGCTTACTCTGTGCACAAATTGATGCATAAAGGCAGCACAGCATCAGCTGATCCGGATGTCTGTTGTAGAAGATTTCTGTCCGATAATGAAGTAGATTTTGGAATAGATCCATAGTAATTTCCGTCGTAGAAGAAGAACAAGGTAGTAAAAGCAGCTCACACATGTCTGTGGTACGTTGTCTGGTGACATCGATTAGATTGTGTATTACATAGCAAACGACACTCTGTCCCCTGGTATGTTTCATCGCATCAGAACACGTTTGACTCCACTTTTCCGGGTCATTACTCCTCATTTCTATGACCATATTAAGAAAGGACGTAGATTCGTTTGTATCACATTCGACTTCCATCCATATCATTGTAAGAGTCATTTCTTTTAACTGACTAAGAACTCTACTCAAATATGAAGGTAACGACAATTGATGATTAGGCTCTTCAGATAATTCGTTAGCAGGCCTCAACTGAAACTCTTCAATGAAAAGATCCACCAGCTTGGCAAATGCAACTGGGCATTCACCAATGTCTTCGACCAGAAAGCATCGCCCATCTGGATCCTTTGCCTTCTGTAAAATAAAGTAACACAATGAGAACAACGAACTATGGAATTGTTTATCATCGAGATTACCCCTTGAGTTAAAATGATCCGCGCGACGCTCATTGCGAATAATCGATTCCAGCGCACTGTAGTACAGGCGAAGGACGGCGCCAGGATATTCATTACCCTGCTTGGTATTGTAAACACCATCTTCGGCGATCATAATTACATCTGAATCCAGTTGACAATCTCGAGCAACGATTTCAAGAAAGAAATTCAAGACTGGTATGACAATCTTACTCCATAACCCTTCTGTGTGATGCCGGAAATAGCTCACGAGCCATGAAGATGGCTTGACACTCGAAGTATATGTTGGCCATTTGTGAAGAGAAGTAATCCACTCATTTACTTCATTCAACTCATCTTCTGTCTTGGTTGGATTTTTTACTCTACTTATCTGGATGGCATTACAAATTGTAGGTTTAGTTTGCTTGCAGTAAATCATCGCCTCTGCTCGTAAAGGGTTTTCACGTTGTTCCTGTGAACAATTTCTTGAGGCAAAGGGAGCAACAAACTTTCTCTCAGTCAGAGACAAATTGAAAATCGAGACGGTGAAAGTGTTGCGCTGGAGTTTGCTGATTATCCAGCTCATATTGAGCGGATGTATTTCATCAAGAAGTTCGGACAACTCAGTCGTCACTTTATCTGATATTGCACTGGCATAGCTTTCCTTCAGCACATCCAAGTTATCCTGGCGTACTTTATGGGAGATGAATAGTGAAAGAAGTTGACTCGCGGGTGAAGTACCTTCGGACAAAGAAATATTCTCGACCTTTCCTTCGAGTAATGATAACACAGTCAACGCAACTTGCTGAGCACATCTAACGATATCCTTGTGCAGAATTGAACTCGGTTCAACCGTTACCGATGACAGTAAATCTGATGCAGCTTTAAGCAACATCTTCTTCGATTTTTCTCGAAGTCCCGTGTCAAACGTGCAGCCACCTCCAAGATGCATCGAACTCAACGCTGCTGCTGCCTCATCCTCAATAGAACGACGAGGATCGATATTCCCGAATTCAAAGCGCCGCTGCTTTCTATCACCGGCAATTATTGGCGCCATCAAAGCTGCGACCACAAAATCAATACAAGATGCAGCTCGAAGAATGCGCTGCTTCCGATTCTCGTCGATTTTTGAGTGTGAATAGTATGTGGATCGCGAAAGTATCCATGCCAATTCTTTGGCTACTAGCCTAATATTAACTGCATCGTCATTAGATTTAGTTCGCTTCCTACCTCCAGATGCCTCGTCGATACTGTTGGACCTGAAATCATTCAGAGTCGAGGACCATAAGTGCTCAAAGTCTGACAAATCCTCTAGACTTTCGATGGTATTCAAATGAATGCAACTCAGCGTATTGAGCAGCATTTGTTGAAACGATAGTACATTTTCTGATGATGGAGTCGTTGCCACCGGTAGAGTCTCTCGGGCCGAACCGAAGTCATAGAACTCCATAAAATGGCAGTACAACCCCTCGCTTTCGCCCCATTTATTCACAATGTCAGAACAATGACGAGCTAATTGCACCAGTGTCACGGGGGGCGTCGTTGCTGAGGAAGAGGTGAAGATGCCATTGTCACGTCCATAAAGGGAGGACTGGTAACGGACGAAATCGGTTAGTACACGTAAATTCCCCCCCAAGAAATGACCACTTGCTAAACCGGCACCGTGTACGGCAAGGCCCTTCACGATCAATGTCAGCGTGGCTGCGACGACGTTGGTTGGGATCGTGCTGGATTCATATTCTTGTAACCAACCGAGGACGGTTTGGAAGACTTTCTTATCATTAGGTGATTGGATATGAAAGTTTTCCATTATATCATGGTCATTTGTAGGAGTGATGGGGGTATCAGTCGCCATCATTTGGGGGGACGACACGTCGTGTCCTGCTCCCCCCTCCTCCCCTGATGTCGCGATTAATTTCGCAGGCATCAATTTAGTATCACTTGTAGTTTCAGCGATTAAAGGGGACAAACAATCTGCTGACTTCCCCTCATCTTCATCTTCCCCCGCCCCACGCTTGACGTTCAGGTTATCGTCCACAATTCTGGGGGAACCTACGACGATGCCAACAGGTTTGTCGTCTACGTCTTCATCTAGCTGTTCCGACACCGTAAATTGTGTCGCGTCGGCGGATGAAGAAGCCACATCGACTCTTGGCACAGCATCATCTTTTTGTCCTTGGTGTATCTTTGCCTCAGCATTTTTTGAGGCATTATCCATCACCTCAGTGGAGGAGAAGGAGGGGGGTGAGGCCAGGGCTGTGTCCATTATATCATTATCATCGAAGGGGCGTGATAATAATACAACACTCTCACGGCCCTCTGCATCGCTGCCGTCCATGAGGTTGCTCGGCACGGTAGCCAATGTATTAGGCAGCATTTTCCAATGACGATAACGAACGATGTGGCGTCCCCTACCTACCTAGATACATAATACTATGGTGTCAAAAAAATTTCATTCATTCAAACCCACATCATATCACAGTACAGCGACAACCATGGCAGATTCTAACGACCTGAGGCAAAGGCGGGGCAAGAAGAGCACTGTTACATCGTCGGCAACGACATCAGCAACGACATCGGCAACCACGTCGGCAATTCCCCTCGATCAAATACGAATTGCACACGCTCGTCTAGTCGTTTCACGTGATCGGACCGCAGACTTACACAGAGCATGGCGTGGCCAACTCCTTCGGTTTGCACCGCTCGTCTGGTTCGTGACCATGTACCAACTTAAAAATTCTATTTCGTCGTGTGTAAGCGAGATTAAGGGCCGCGATGGTGTGAAAACGGTAACTGGCATGGAGGCTAGCTGGATAATTTTTGGTGATTCCTACAGTGAGCTTCTGGGGATAGTCATATCCTCATTATTGGCGCATTTTCTGGCAGTGGGGGATTTGAAAGGCAAGCTGGAATTAGATGGCTGGTCATACATGCTTTCCAGTGTTCTTGTCCCGATATGTGTGGGTCTTTATTATTTCAATAACTCGACTCATGCGACATGTCGTGGGGTAGAGGAGGAAGTCTCCCTCGATGATGATAAGATGAGGCATCAATTCCCAGCTGTTATTCTATGGCACACGATGATTACAGGTGCTTACTGGTTCATGAAAAATGGGATGAGAGATTGTGAGGATGCAGTCAATACGTGCGCTCAGACTATTTCCGAGTTAGAGATAATGGATGAAAAGATGGTTTCGAGGTCTAAGTCGAACTGTGGGTCAACAAAAAAGAGATAAATTACGAGAATCATGCTAATTACTTAATACGATCCTCGGTATTATTGCTATGAAATGGAATAGTAAGCAGACGAGTCGTTCCATCAATAGAATACAAAAGAGGGATCTTCCTTGACCGATTGCAAAATTTTGCAGTCGTCGAACAGCCTGTGGCATGAATATGCACAGATATTACAACAGACTCGAATAGACGAAGATGACACATCTCATGACTCAGTGATTCCAGCTGTGGCGAGTCTGGTCCGTCCAACGGCGATGGACTGTGTTCATCATTCAATATTTGCGCCTTGAACCGTTCATCGCTCACCACCTCAAGCATCTTATCACCCTTCCGCCGAGTCGAAGCATCGACTGTAAATTGTTGATCGGGCACGATGATAGCACCCCGAGAATACCCAGTGTTCTGTATTAGCAATCGTAGTTCCACCACCGGTATGGGCAGATAAGATATCATTGTTTTGCCATCTTTCACTACTTTCTGTATAACACTTCGAGACGTTTCACCATTGCTTCTATCCATCAGTGACACCCAACAGCTTACAAGGCCATCGGATGAATTTGCACCTCCCAGTAGCTGAGTCCCTTCCATTGGAGAGTGTGGCTTGATATTTAACTCGGACATTCGACGATACATGATAAAATTCACGATATTTGCAAATTTGGACGTCAACATATCATCTTCATGATTAGTATCTTGCCACTTCCTTACAGCTGACACGCCGTATCGCTTAATGCACATATTGAGCCAAATTTCTGTGTTGTTAAAAATGTTCTGAGTCCTCCATCGCTTAGACACTTTCATGCATTTTCCCAAAGATGACGGGTCCATAAAGGATGCGATGTGCTGAAGAAGATTGGGAGAAGTGACAGTGCTGTGCATGGCATTGGCAAGACGTTCCTCATACGCACTTGCAGGATTCGAGATGACCGAGGAATTTATCTCTTCTGACTTCATCATAAGCTCGGGTACAGCTAATTGAAATTGTTCGACAGTATTTGCGTTCGATTTGTCAGGACTACTTGATCGTCTCCTCGAAGAAGAAGGATCACCCAAAGAAAGTGGAGTGATTTCCGCTACAACCTTACTATTTCCCATCACGCAACTGTTCACACTCTCAATGTCATCCTTTCCCTTGGCAGTGCTCCGAAATTGAGCAACCTCTCTCATAAGACTCTCGCACTGTGCATTAAGACTATTAATAATCGTGGCTGACAACCCTATGAAACTCGGTCTATCCCATTTCTTTGCGGTTCCGGCCTGCTGCACAGTATCATCGAAGAATTTTACTAAATGATGTTGAGGCAAAATTGGGTTTGTAGATGTCAAGGTGGTGGAAGAGGAAACAATTGCGTCTGGTCGTGTGTTCGTTATCTTAACCATATAATTCAACCGTTCCTTCGATTGTGATCCAGCTAGGTCGATAGCCACGGCAAGTTCATCAATTGCCTCATTCAAACGAACTCGTGCATCCTTGGCCCGTTGTTTCTTACGCTCGTAGGCCACGACTGAGCCAACGCTGTCTGGCAAATGAGTTGGACATTGTGGATTTACTTGTTTGAGTTGTGGAGCAAGTGGTTTGTACAGTGGAAAGGCCGACGACCCTGCTTTGATGGCAACGTTGGTAGATGGTGGTGGTCGTGGCGGCAGTGGCGGTCGAAGAGCAGATATAGCATGTGCGGCACTAGTGCTCTTGAGCTTTGGAGGTGGGCCCGGAACCGATGGAATCTTATGCTGCTGTCCGAAGCCAAATTTGGATCTTTGTACAGTGGCATGCAAAATTGATGCTTTAGGGATCGAATGTGCCACTGAGTATGCTTGTGATTTAAGCGATTGCGGATTTGACTTGGACGCAGTGGAGCTCCCTGGAGCACGCAATTGAATCGATAGTGCTGCTCCGTTCGTAACAGCCGGCAAATTAGTCGATGCTGCAAACCTCACTGACGCCCCCTTCTTGATCGAGACTCCTCCCGGTGATGATGAGGATAAATCCAATGTCGGTATGGGTAGAGGCTTAGACCGGTTGTATTGACGCCATGGAATGCTCGTCGAGTTGTGCAGCTTTGATGGAAAATTGAGCTCTTGCCGATTAGCACCGTGCATCAATTTTTTGCTATCGCCATGTTTACCCTTCGCTTTCGAATTTTCACCATCTCCATCATAATCTCCACCGTAATCAGAGATAGACATATCATCAAATTGCGTGAAGCTGTACGCGAGTGCAGCACTCGATCGGTCCTCACCGTCCATGAACCATTCGAATAAATTCATATCCTCCTCAGGTAATGTTGTAGTATCGATGGGGTCAACCTCGCATTGAACTCCCATGTCCTCCTCATTCAAACGCAACATTTCATCTATGGCGAGAATGGAATCCGCACGATTGAGTTTGGGCGATGGTGATCTAGAGGGGTTAAATCCACCTCGCGATCGTTTACGACCACGTGACGCTGGCGCCTGCCACGAGGATTGTTTTCGGTCGACTTGTAGAGTAAACGTGGGCAATCTGGAATTGTCTTGAACTTCCATATGTACCGCATTAGTTATGAATGGTTCAATAAATGATGATAGAGTGTCACTCCGAGGACGGCCAACATCCGATTTAATGGGAGACGAAGGTAATGAAGTATTGCCATCACCACCCAAAAGAAAGAGATCGAGCGATTCATCAAGCTCAGCCGTGATCCGTGGACTTAGGAAGCCGTCTAAAGGCGGCGTTGAACACCTCGTCGTCTTAGGAGACAGCAAGGGAATGACAGGAGACAGGGACATGGTTGACCACCGCACGAGCTCGCACGAGACGACTTTTTTGTACGTAGTACGTAAAGTTGAGGGATTCTACTGATTATAAATTAGAACGACAATACTCTATCATCTACAACATTGGCTAGTAAACCAATCTCTTTGCTTCCAACACAGTGATACTTACTTAATGGTGTTGTTTCAGTAACCATACCAGACTGTCCTCACACCCCCACACCACACCACATCGTAATCAGAGTTCTCAATTCTCAAAGTATATGTAAGCAACTATTCTGGACGCATTCCAACCTAGACCGAAGGGATACACCGCAAAATTAAATACATATATTGCTATTATAGCCGCTATTGGAAACAGAAATACTTCAGTATTGGAAAGAAATGGAAGTGCTGTTATCACAAGCAAGAAAACATTGTGAGTGATGATATGCTAGACACTTAACGTTAGTTGATGTCAAGAATGGTGACACATCCTCACCTCTGTATCCAAGATGTGTGATGTAGAAGTACCAGCCAAATGCTGCAGCATATAAAGTATTTGCTACTCCCATTGAAAGGAGTGATGTACCCAAAACTATCGGTAACAAGAACAATTGCAATCCATCTAAAGTAACACACACCACCCCAAAGAAAAAAGAATGATTAGTAACTCTAGCATCAATGGACATCCCCCCAAGTGCATGACAAATAAAATTACAATGAATAAGACACTTACATAATAGGACAAATAGTGGTACAAATGCATTACAATGTACATCAAATGCATACAACCATTCCACATCCTGTCGAACATGACTTGGACTAAGCTGAGCCGACATTAAATGTTGATTAGCCACCACTCTCCCCACACTTGCAACAATAATACCAAACCCCAACCAATGTAATAGTAGACTCTTGGCCACCCAACTAAACATGGCCGATATCGATCCGACACGGAATGCAAAGCCATAGGCTACACTAAATGCCATAACCATAATAACCTGTACGAAGCAGAATGCTGGGTCATCTCGTGCCCAATGATTCTTCGTTTGCTTGCGATAGTATGCCATTTTATATACCCGTTGGGGGTACAGTGAGAGCAAGGTACGCATTTGATCAATGGCACTTTGAAGATCCATCTGAGATAGATCGAACATACGTTGGAGGTATTGTTGAGGAGTAAGCGTCGGTGAGAAATGAGACGAGGACATGTATGGGAGGGAAGAAGAAGACGGGGCGGCTAAGGCTACGCCACCACCACGTGCGGATATCGATGATCGCGTCTGTGCGGGCATATCTGTCATCTGTGTTGCCTCGGTACAATTTCTCTCGTGGATAATAGCAGCCCTACTAGCGCCACGACCGCCGCGACACGAGAGACGGACAAATGAGCTGACAGGAGCTTCGTCTGTACAGACAAGATCCGCACAAGCTCGCACAAAGGAGACCCTCGTCATGTCAGTGCCATCAACAGAATCGTCAACCATGTCCATGCTATCACTCGTTCTTCTATCTGCCATTATGGTAGGCTCGGTGTCTTCCTTTTCATTTGACACGGGATCCACCACCAACTCACGCCGAGACATCTTGCATCAAGCAGCAGGTGCTGCCATCATCGCAATCCCCACTGCCGCGAATGCCTATGCCGTACCAGATCTTAATTATCCATTCGAGGCGTTGGAACCCTACATTGATGCACCAACCATGAAGATTCATCATGATAAGCATCATGCCACATACGTTGCCAACATCAACAAGGCAACTGAGGGTAAGGCCGAGGTTGACATTGTGGCACTTCAATTGAATGCACTCGAGGCAGGACCCGCCGTGCGGAATAATGGAGGTGGACATTACAATCATGCCTTCTTCTGGGATGAAATGTCTCCCCCGGACCAGGCCAAGAAGACAAGGCCCAGTGCTGCACTCGAGGCGGCAATTAACAAGTCCTTTGGGTCGTTTGATGAAATGAAGACTGCGTTTGAGGCACGAGCTGCGCCCGGGGCACTCTTTGGTTCGGGATGGGTATGGGTATGTGTATCGGGAGATGAACTCAAGCTTGTGGGTACGCCAAATCAGGACAATCCTTTGATGAAGGGTGTTACTGATTCAGTCATGTTTCCCATCCTTGGTCTTGATGTTTGGGAACATGCCTACTACCTAAAGTATCAGAATCGTCGACCCGAGTATGTGTCCAACTGGTGGAATGTCGTTAATTGGGACAAGGTTTCTGAGAACTATAAGTATGTTACCGAAAAGAAGGCGGGTGTACCAGTGCGAGGGTAGAAGTGTTTTCCAATTCGTTAATTCGAGTAGAAAGAGGATGATCGTGAAAGATACATATCATGTCTTAAAATTATTGGGGAAAAAGGATTGAAAAATAGGATGGGAATTCATCTGCGCCAACGTTGGTGCTTGTCTTCTCCTATTGACATCGACAGATTATAGCATGTAATGTCCTAAACTAATTATTACGATTGAGGTGCCTCTAATCCCGTTATAAGATGTTACACTAATACTGTGGATCAAGTCTCTCAAGTATTACAATGCACTAATAAAAGATGTAGGAGGAGGATTCGCCAACGTTTTCTTAATTCCATCAACAAGCATCTGCACTTCTCTAGGGTCATGTTCTGGTCGGTTCGAATCCTTAAGACGAACTAGGAGAGTCTCAACTGTGGCAACATGATTGATAAAGTGTATCTTTTGTTCTTCCAGCCTATTAATTAGCGCTTCATATTCCTCAATGTCGCAAGTCTCATGTAGACAATATTCGGCAACATTCTCGATGCACATTTCATCTATGGTGCTGAGTTCGTCCGTAGATTGCAATGGTTTTATCATCGTCATATGACGATGTTGTAGCTGCACTGCATGACGGCTGACGACATGGAATGCAGAAGTAGCAAACATGGAAGCTGCGAATAAGTACACCATCGACTTCATCATGCTGGATATCCGGTTCTCCTTCGATGTACCACCAATTGAAGTTGTCGATGATGTCGATCTTCCTCCGGCATTGTCGCCAAATGAATCGCCAAGAGACCTACGCGTCATTATTATTTGCAGTATCTATCTTGAGTCGCTTGGTCGCCATGGTCGTCCTTCTCGGTCTTTCGCTAACTGGTCTATCCATTGGCTCGCCGCATGATCCATTATTGCTCTGCTTTTCTTTATCTCCTACTGGACATGAACAACAACAACATCATCATCACTCAGGAAGACGGTGGAGGGTCCGACGAAAGACACAAACATTCCTTCCATCACCCGTCCGGGACGTATCTCACGAGGATGAATGTGCAATATTGGAACAATTGGGATACATTCCTCCGAATCTATGCTGTGTTTCAGCACGTAATGCCGCAGGGCGGCCGATTGCGATTAAGTCGTATCCACTACTTGTTGAGCAGCAGCTTGTAAAGAATGGCGCCGCCGAAGGCTGTGACAGTAATAACAAAGATGAAAATAACAACAACAAAACTCCATTTCCGACATTATATTGGTTGTCATGTCCACAAATTTCACGTGCAATCTCTGAATTGGAACGTGAGGGATATGTCCGTATATTCCAACAACGGATTGAAAATGATGTAGAGGAGTTGGGAGTTAAATGGTGGAAGTGTCATGAGCAGTATGCAAACGAACGATGGAATGTTCTTTCGAACCATGATCGAGATTGGCTACTGATGCCTGGAGAATTGAAAGAGACACAAAGACGACAAAGTATGAGAGATATGATTGAAATGTCAGGTGTGGCGGGGACTAATCATCGTATTTGTTACGGAGGAGGACAAGAACTAGGAGATAATAGTGTACCGTCGGTAAAATGCTTGCATAGTCACTACGCACATTATCGAAGTCAGTTGACATCATTACATTTCTCCAAGATTGCACGAGACGATGATAGAGATGGAAAGGTTGTGTTGAATATGGTGGGTCAATGGACACATGAATCACTGCTGGAAGGCTTTCCAGGACTTTTGATTTGAAGGCTGAGATTGATGGTTACAATAGATGCTATACCTCTTCGTTAAAGCGGATAGAATTGTTTTTACGATAGCTCAAAGCCTGCTGCGGACTCAATGGCATACAACAGTTTCTCTCTCAGCATCTCCTTGCTTGTGTACTTTGGCAGCTTCAATAAGTTCATGCACGTCGAACTCGTCGGTAAACGGATGTTACCCATCCCTAATTCCTCTGGTATATCCCGACCATGATTGTCCTCACGTAATCGTGTTTGCTGAATGCATGGTGCAGGAACCATTGATGCAAACCCTAGCAATGGTTGTCGCGAGCAGCTTGACATAAATTTGAGAAATTTGCGTTGCTGATCAGGCGTCATTTCACCAACTACCTCCCAAAGCCATTGTATGATGGGCTGGGAAGGATGGAATCCACCAGAATATCGCATGACAGCCATCATCCCACTAACGTCAATACCCTTTATAGCGTCATCACCACTAATTAGCTTTTGGAGTTCATAGGCAGAGAAGAGACGGACCCATTGAGAGGGGATAATGTCTCGAAATCCATGCAGGAATGCCATAGTTTGACGCGAGCCTCGTACATTCATTTTCTGATGGGCAGTCAAATGGATGTATTGGATAACATTTTCCTTCGTCACTGGAACGCTACTTCCCCCAGGTATGAGCTCGATGGTTGTTGTGGTGGCAGTGGAGTCATTAAGTTCAAATGACAGTCCAAGATCTCTTGTCTCTTGTGCACTTAATTGTTTCAGGGACATGAGATTTCTGTAGAATTCGGGATCAAGATTTTTCAGATCGTCAAGTGAATTTTGCTTTCCCAATAGTTTTTGAAGGAATGGAAGACAGAATTGAGGCTCCACCAGTATCGATTCTGATTCAGACAAAGGCACCGACAGATGAGATAAATAAACATGGTGTTAGATAGAAGGAAAGAAGAAAAAAGACCGTACCGTAAATAGCTTTTCCCAATACTCTCCCGAGGAATTCGTAATGTGAGAGAGAATCATTCCCATCTAGTGCCGTATTCACAGTCAGTGTCTGAAGAGGAGTTACAGTAAAGAAATCTGGATGAATTTCTACAATGCTATCATCGTCACTGTCATCTCCCTCCGCACTCTTTCCTCCTCGTACCAACTCTGGGAGAAATGCATCACTTATCAAGTCGTCAAGAAATTCCTTGAACACTCCACCACCATCAATGCCTGCCTCTTGTTGACCATGTTTGTTAACAAATGTCACCTGCACTTTCTTCCTTAGTCTCTTTCCCAGTTCATTCAACAACTGTTTAGAATCACTGTATAGCAAGTCTCGTCGAATAGTTACACGCTCTCTCCCATTATCTATTACCTGTCCATCTTCAAAGTTCATCATCATCTGGCGAAGGGCCACTGTCTCGTCTTGCGTACGCACTTTGTCCGCCTCTAAGAGCGAATTAAACAAATTGACTCTTCTACTAAATGGCATGGCTTGAGGAATGTAAGTAAGGACGCGGGCCATTTTGGGGTCACGGAATGTATTCGCGAGCTCATCGCCGCCGGCATCATTGGCAGAAATAGACGCTGGTTCATCCACTCCATCATCCATGGATGCACTTCCTACGCTACTCTCGTCCATACCATCAGAACCTTGTCCTCCAGAAGTAACATGACTTTGGATGATGGGATTATTTTCGTGCTGTCCCCTTGATACCATATGAGGAAACCACCAAAAATCTTCGTCACAGAATTGAACAACACGATAGAGCCGACACCAGCGTTCATACAGAGAATTGAATAACTTTGTTCCAGAAAGCAAGAGCCTTGCTCGCTGGAAACGTAGGATGGAATCAGGGTCGGTCAGAGAGTTTGTTATGTCTGATGCAAGGACAGGTCGAACCCAATAGAGATCGTTTAGAACAGCCCTTAGCACGTGAACGACATATCTAGCGGGGATAGAATTCATCAGTTGATCCCTGAAGGTGGGGACATTGGGACCGTCCAAGGAATGATGATGCCGTTTTAAGAAATCGTCATCGTTCACAGCAAGTAATTGATGTGAGAATGCGTCACAAAAGGTAGTCATAACTTCACATGCTGCTACAATCATTGATGTATCTACATCGTTGATGGCTCCATTGGGTACAATCAGTAACAGATTCTGAATTGAGCGCTGCCACAATCCATGAAGGAATGTTTCATTGAAAGCCAACTTCGCAAGTAAAGGAGATGCAGCATTGCGACCTACCTTAATTCCACTGCATAATGTCACAATCGTAGACAGTGCACCAGTGTATGCAATTTGTGCTTCTGTCTGCCAATTTGACCACGAGGGAGATGCTAGTTGTGACTGTGTTACAGAAAATAGGGAGTCGCCCAGCTCCTGAATCCATTGCCCTTTCCCAATCTTGTCGGCCAGGGCCACCAAAAGCTCTACATGAAGCGCGGGCATGGATCGCAGTCTATCGATTGTTGCCTTCTTTGCCTTAAGACTAATTGTTTGATAAAGAACATCCAATTTTGGTAATGTTTGCAGATCGGCACGCAAATACCTTGCCGTGGTAGCGGATGAGTTCTCACGAGAGGCTGGGCGCTGTGGTTGCTGTTGCGTTGGCTGCTCATCATCCTCGCTGTTCTCGTCGGAATCTATGTAAACTTCTGCGGCAGGAAAGTTTGCAACACTTTCGGCTGCTATCGGCATGCTTTCTACAACCCAGGATGACACATTCTCTCCCTGAGCAGCAAACATGGAGAGAATCGCCAAATCATGCTGATGCTGAAGAGTGTACCACAGAATGATGGGAATGGCATGGATTAATATGGTTTGACGTGACTCGCGTTGACACTCATTTGCATATTGAATGACTTTGTTCAGTAGAATATGCTCTCGTAAATAGAGTGTATCACGAAGTACATCGATAGACGAATTTGATGAAGGTTGTGCCAAGTAAGTTGGCAAGAATCCAGGAACATGTCGGCATTCAAATTGTTCGATGCTGGTTCGACACGCCGTAATCGAGATAAGACTCATCGAGATATGATTCATCGCGGTTGAAATATAATGAATCATCAAAGAACATGGGTCCGTGTCATCTCTACTAGGTAGTCGTCCCATGAAACGATGCTCCAACTTTGCTAGGCATGGGATCAAATACTCGTCCATCCACGAATCTTCGAAGTTACACGATGACAAGTAGAAAATTGTGCCCAATATGGCCAAACAGAGTTCATCCAGATGTTGCGGCTCTTGTTGTATACCAATCGTCTCATTTAATTGGACAATTATACGGCAACACCATTTCAATAGTGTTGACGACATTCGTCTACGTACGGCATCATCAATTGACGTGGCAACAACGACGACGTCGCGGATACAGATGAAGAGATTTATCATCCAACTAGTAATCAGCGATGATTTTGGTGACATCAACGCTGTGTTACTTCTTCCCCCGGATAGACATGACATGTAGTAGTCGCTTGTTCGATTAGTAAATATTAGAGAGGAGTCGACGTAACACCCACTTCCAATTCCCAATGTTTTGTCATAGTATTCCAAAATCCGATCGAGCAATTGTACAAGGTGTTCGTCATTATCCTGTCGAAGTTGTTGTTGATTATTGTCAGAAGAAGTAGAAGAAGAATAATTCATCGACTGGCGTAGCAGAATAAGTGTTATCGATGTAATTCTCCGTGCCGCAATTGGTGAAATTAGTTGATTATCGGGGTCGTAATCTTGCATTCGCATCGCGTTCTCCAGCAGTAATAAATCCTGACGTAAATTTCCTTCGGCAACGAAATGTTCGTCACCAACATTGTTGTTGTTGTTGTTGTTGTTGTTGTTGTTGTTGTTGCTATTATGACGGGATGAATAGTACGGAAGGAGTGCGGGTGTCATTCGAAATGCCAACAGTGTCGTGGCGTTGGCCAATCGTTCTAGTCTTTTTCGACCCCGTTCGTCGTCGTAGTCGCTCATCACATCATCATCATCATCATTCTTCATCAACAGCATCATCGATGATATAATCTCACTGTATCGACGACCAAACTTAATAGCAACGTCACGTCGACATCGTCGTCCCCGCCAACATCGTTGAATACGCACGGATGAATCAAGACGTGCCTTCGCCGCGGCTCGGGCCTGACGTTCCCGACGTGCCACTGCGAGGTTATTCTGTCGCGATGATTTCGATGATGCGGATGCACCGGCAAGGTTGATCTCGCGTTTGTTCGTGCGGTGTGAGCCATCGAACATTGTCGCTGGTCGATTTCGATCTCGATCTTGCTCCGTTCTCACTGAAATCGAAGGACCTGAAATCGAAGGACTCCGCCTTGTTTGCTTCGGTCATTCTTTTCGTATCGGCGCCGGACCATCGACGACGGCCCTCATCGGCTGGAGAGGATTGTCATTTGCTCGCCACTTTGTATCGACTTCAGCATGAGCGACAACGTCACGATACCTGAAGCGTCCACAATATTACCAGATGATGACATGCTCCCCGTCGAACGAGAGAACTGGCTACGCGAACGTGGAGTACTGATCGAAACCGTAAGCGATCGTCGCAGGGCCGAAGCGATCCTATCGTCGAATAACGATGACAACGGAGACACAACGAACATTGTTGACCTAGTCCGTCGTCGACTGTCAATTGAAAACAACGAAGGAACAATAGTCGATGGCATCAAATTCGTACATATTCCACAAGATGATACGAAACGCATATCAACACTTGTACTCCCTCGTCGTGTAGCTCAAGCACTCGGTCAGACCGCCGGGGATGTATTGCCAACATACATCAAGTCATACTTTGCCGATGGCGAGTCACTTGATGTTGGCTTATTCGAAGGACAGGCCAAGAAACAAAATCTAGTTGGTTCAGAACAAATCAAGTCACTTGGCACTTCGGCTTTGGCCAATGCAACATCGAGTGGGAGTGTCGAGACGTTTCCTTTAGTCCGGCCATCGTCGACAAATAAAAATGAAGGCGTATACATATACCTCGATGAGGTGGGACTGTTGAAGAAGTTGCCAATTAATAAACGTGCATCACAATTGGCATACCGATGTGGGTACAACCCAGCACCAAATTTCTACGGCGATGTCTTCGTTGGTCGTGTACGAACTGTTCCACATTTGCACAATGTAAACATGACCTCCGAGGATGTCATCGATACAACGAAGGAATGGCTGGTTCGTGCCCCTCAAGAGAATACTGCCTGGCAGCAAACACTAAATGAAGTTACCGGAAGAGATGGACAAATTCAGCCAGATCATGCTGGGACTGAGGGCAAGGCAGTCTTGGTCGATGACGCCGATGGTTGTTCGTACTCGTGGACACAAAACGAGGAAGAGATTGAGATTACAATATCCATGAAAGATTTGATCATACATGCAGCACCGACGAACATGGTACATAAGAAATCAATGAAGGTTGTATTCCAGCCACAGCAGATAATTGTCAAATGCAACAATGGTGAACCCATCTTCGATCACAAATTATATTCGAGGTTGGATATTGACGGGTGTACATGGACACTTGACAAGAATGGTGGTGGTTTGGTTATTACCGTTCAGAAGGCAAACGAGGGAGAGACTTGGCCTCGTTTGCTTGGTTGAAGTTGTAAATGTAAATGAAAGAAATATGATTAACACCATTAGACTTAAAAGTGTTGTAGCATTTCCAGTATTCATTATCATCGCCCATCATCATCATCATCATCATTATTATTTCCCTCAAGATCTTCGGATTCTCCATCTATTTCCTCATCAGCTCTTCCACCTGCATTCTCATCTTCGTCATCTGACACAACATGTTCATACAGCACACCCCCACTTTCAAAGGTCTCAGCCTTATCCCCATCAGCCGTAGAGTACAAACCTATACTGTGCATGGAATGACTACCAGTAACCTTCTTCTTTTTCTGCAATGCTGCACGCTTGGCAAGATTGATCCTCTCGCCTTTGACAGCGACACCTGATTCAACGTTGTCGTTGTTGCCCTCTACTTCAATTGCCTTATTCATGACCTTGACAACAATGGACGACGTGGGTGTCAATCTTAGCTGCGAAAGTGTTTTGGACATTTGGTCAGTGTCGGTCGATCGTACAGTGAGACGACGTGCGACACATATAAATTGTATAGTTGCATCCTGGGCAACTGAAAATGGAAGTTTTGTCAATAATTCAATCAATGTATCATCGGCATCCATTGTCACATCGTGTATTTTCTTTGTACCCTCCATTCTCAAATGAAGTACACAACTAGTCGACACTTCCTGTTCCATGTCCGCTATTTCACCTTTGTCGTCATCATTATTATCGACCACATGTTCCTCTACCTCGGAAGCAAGTCGTGCACGTTCCAATTCATCCCTCCGTTTTCTTCCTGCAGCGGAAATTGCATGCCGATTTCGATCTATCCATCTATCTATCGCATCTCTCACCACGACGAATGGTGCAATATTCACAACTTTCTTTCCTTTTGCTACTACCAGTGTTGAATCATCGTCAACAAACCCCACAATTCTGAGTAACTTGATACAACTAGGATGACATGCAATCTGTGTGGCAATAATTCTGTTGTCTAATTTGATTTTGCGAAACTTCTCATCAAATGGATGGTTGATTACATTCGACAATAACGATCGTAGTGTTCTAGCTGAATCGTCAGTAATAGACATTCCCACATCGCCACCACCAGACGAATCGACTAACTCATCAAGAAGTTTCTTAACATGACTCTGAAGATTCTCACGAGATGAGAATGATAATGATGCCGTCGATGCAAGTTTGAGTAACTTGGAGCTCAATTCTTTGTACTTTGTCTCTTCGTCCAAGGTTAGTGGTGGATTAATTTTCTGTCCAGGCACGATAAGTGACATCAGAAACTCTCGAATCATCTTTTCATCACGTGGCATCCCTTGGAATGAATTAATAATTTGTCCATCACTAATACCAAATACTGTAGGCAAAGACTTTACGTCTAGACAACCGGACACTGAGCGTTGTTGATCAGTATTAATCTTCACCAATCGTAGCATCCCACCAGCATTGACGCAAATTTGTTCCAGTGCAGGCGTCAGCTGCTTACATGGACCACACCAGTCGGCATAAATATCAAGCAATACGGGAACGGGTGACTCGATGACAAGTTTGTGCAACTCCTCAGCCGTGCCCTCGAATACGACCTCTTCTATCCTTGCAGGAGGTGGCTTGGTAGCAGATGGTAACGGAGGAGATGACGTTGATGATTCAGAAGCGGTCATTAGCTCCTGAGGAAAGTCCACGGTAACAGTTTTCATTGGTCGTTCCTCCTCTTCGTCCTCTTCATCCCTCCTATGATTCTCCTCCTCCTCGGCCAGCTCGTCTTCCCTGTCAGCGATCAGTATCGCACGTGCATCCTCAACGTTCATTTCCGAAAACGCCAGCGCCCGCCGAACCAAGAAGATATTATCGTATCCCTCATCGATGAGAGTTTGGACCTCGTCGCAGTCCTCTGGTACACCAGAGACGGCATTCAATTCGGTCTGTACAATGTCCCTCGCGGCCTCTTCATTGATTGCACCGGATGAGAGGGTGGAATAGACAGCCATGACAGATATATCAATCGGGACATTCATGTCGGTAGATATACGTTCAGCTAGTGATCTTGCATCATTTTCCTCATTCTGTGGTGCCTTCGACTCCTCCTTAACGTCGTCGTCGTCGTCGATAGCAGCAGCATTGTCATATTCAGCAATTTTCGTCTCGTCATTGTCACCCGGTGACCTCATCGAGCATGCTCCCCCCTCGCAATCTTCTTCTCCTATCTCTACTGCAACTGCGTTTGAAGAACGCGCTATATCGTCCTCGTTTTTGTTGTTAATACCATCATCAACCTCGAGGCCAAGACGTCGCATCGCCGCATACACACGATCGTCGAGAGATTCCTCTTCCGAAGTTGTAGTCGTTCTCGTCATCCCACCTTCGTCTTCGGACAAGTTTATACCATTATTTGTAATGGTCGTTTCGTCATATTCATCATCATAATCATCACCACCACGGGGGAATAGAACAAGTGCGGACCGAGAAGGAGGAAGGTACCGTCCATTCTTCACTAGGAACGATGAGTATGATGTCATAGTCGTTGAAGTTGTTCGGATTCCCCATCCGACGACAGACCGCGACGACTGAGATTGCATATTCGCTCGGATAACGGGCGTCGCAAGGAGGACTCCAGCGATCGACGATTTCATCTCTACTGTCCAAGGCAGTGGGACGCGGAGAGTGAAAAATAGAGAGAGGAAGTCTTCCCATCCGCGTGGAAGTTGAAGTAATTATGTAGAGTACGTAATATACCCTTCTCGTTCCCTTTTCTCGTTACAACAAGTATAATAGGATAGGAGCACTGCTTTCTGCCGTGTATTACACACATAATAAGTCAATCGTTATCTCCCCCGCCCGCCCACTCTCGTATCTATTAGACAGAATGCCAACCTTTGAAGATTTGAGGAGGAGGTAAAGCGGGACAAAATCTGGACAGACACTCCTGGTATGGTGAAAGAAGAGCCTCGCGTAAAAGCAGCAAAAGTTCTGTCTATGATTACCGACGCAAAAATGAAGGCCCAAGCAATGGCAAGTGAAAGTGCTCACTCTTGGGATTCAAACAACAGTGTTGAAATCAAGCCGGGGAGGCTAACGCCTGTGATTCCACAGCAGCATCATGTGCTGAATTTGCAACAAACTAATCTTCAATCCTTGCCATCGAGAAAGGTCAAAACGGACACGATATGGATCCAGAATCAGGAGAACATTGTGAAGCAGAAGTTGAATATCAAGACTCAGGAAACGAAAAAGAATTTGCCATCCCAATCATCAGCGCCAGGAGGGAGTATGGAGCAGTATCTTACGTGCTTCAAATCTGACACAGTAGGAGCGGCGTCAAGAAATGGATGTATCACCGAGAGACATCACCGGCAATATATTATACCTGACACCATCGAAGAAATGGGTTCCTTTTGATTTCACTCATCATTGGAAGTCTATCAAAAATCAGGAACAAGTCGAAGTTCGATAATATATCAATTCATATTTTACTGTTGACACAGGACGAGACACTACAGATGGGTACTTTAATATTAAAACCTCATCATAAAGATTAAATGATCTCTTCATAGCAATTCTTGTCGGCCGTAGCCTGGATAGAAGCTGTTGTTTCAACTTGAAATAAAATCGCTAGATCAGTTATTGCTCATGTAGTTGTAATTTACAGCGTGTATATTCATTTTGTTCTTCAAGCTGCCAACTGTGTAATCTTTTCCATCTCATCATTCGTCAATATGAAATCAAACACATTCAAGTCCTCTTCGAAGTGACTCTTCTTTTTACTCTGAGTTGAAAAGGCTGCCCCATTTTGTATGATCCAACGCAGCCCAACCTGTGCCGAACTTTTGCCATACCTCTTGCCGATTGTGTCTAATACATCACCGTATCGAGGTAGGACACGAGAGAGTGGCGACCATGACTGTACCAAGATATCCCGCTTGGTGTTGTACTCTAATACTCCCTTCGGATGATTCGCCACGGAGAATGGTAACTGGTTGACAGTCGGTTTGATAGAGTCTGGCTTTATTAATATTGCATCAAGCTGAGTTGGACTAAAGTTGGATACTGCCAAATCAGACACAGTCTTATCTATCATTGCCATATCCTCAAATGCTCTCCATTGACCACGTATACTCTCATCATTCGGTCCTGGATAATCTAACATGATCATGTCCAGCTTGGATATATTACCAGCACTAAATGCTGCCATGTTCTCAAGACATCCCTGCTTCGTCTTTTCATATGCCGCCTGCTCTCCATTCACTCTGTTGGATAATACAGTTCCACAAATATACAGCTCATCACGAGGGATGCCTGATGCCTTTATGGCCTTGGCAAAACCAATTTGATTCCCGGCCAATACACTCGCAAAGAAGTTACGATACCCCACCTCCAATGCCGTTAAAGTTAGCCGGTAGGCGGTATCATCATCATAAACCTGCAATCCAAATGAGGCAAGGGGGAATGCTTTACTATTCTTGTTACCATTATTTAACTTGACCACAGAATTTCCGGCACCCAATACAACATTCGTCGCGACTGCTGCTGGATTAAGAAAAGCGCTTGTTGTCGACAATGCAACGACTGCTGAGGAAGAAGTTACCAGTGTTGACACCGCCGATCGACGTGATATTTCATTATAATTTGTTGGGAGACGCAGAGCTGATGCAACGACCGGTAACAACAGCAGCAGTATCAAAGCTGTCTTGGCCATGTTCACCAACCCCCCAACGCGGATTGCCAACGACTATGGGTGTCGACTCTCGCGTTTGAGCGCTGATCCATGGTCCGCCCTTTTTTCGGTCGCCCACACAAAAAATAGCGTTTGAGCTGATCAGCGTGACGCGGGTGGTGGGCCGAGCGAAAGGCGGACAGAGCATCAAACTTGCTGGATCAGCTCAAATTGTGTCACTTCTCTCCCGAAACACCACGCACGCACGAGGAGAGACGAATGACGAATGACGACGCAACCAAGACGAATCATAAAGCTGAAACAACTAGGTACTCATCAACAATGATTGAGGTTGGTGGCGCATCGTTCTCCGAATGTCGTCGGATATTGGGCGAAAAAGAGAATGAGACAATACTAGTTGCTAAAGGCAAATCATATCTCTCTTACTTTTACGTTGGCGTTTGTTCGTCAGTCTTGTATCTTCCACCGCATTCTACCAACGATGCAGTCTTATGCCTCAGCAGTAATGACAGTCGCGACGACGATGACGACGTCAACAACGACATGCTACTGCCTCCAATTGCGCTAGAAATACACTATCACAAGCCTGCACGTGCGGTCGATTTACAGTGGGCAACGAAAAAATTCATAGAGGCAAATTTAGTATCGGAATCGGACGATAGTAAACAACAAACAATTGCAGACCTACCAACCAATATACAATTACAATTGACACAATTTAATAATCTATATCAGAATATATCAAGTGGTGATCGATATACATTAGTGTATCTACCAGGGATTGGTATACAATTAAGTTTAAACGACGTAAAGCTTGGGACTGTGGGTAAAGAATTGTCACTGACAGAACAACAAGAATTGGCACGTATCGTATATAGTGTTTGGTTTGGTAATGAATCACCATTCTCTGCGGAAATGAAACGAGAATTGCTTACTCCTTTGGAACCACCTGTGGAGATTGCTGTTCCGGTACAACTTCCATTATCATCCTTGTCGTCAGAATCATCGAATAGTTCTCAATCGACGACAACAGATGTTGATAATACAAACAATATTATCCAGCATGATCCCTCATCATATCCCTTGATACTTGCTACCAGCAATAGTAACACCACTTCAAATAATGACAATAATAATGTGCTGTCTGAGGAAGAAACTACACTATTGGAATCGTTGGGCTTGTCGCAAAGCATAATCGAGGAAGCTGTTGTAAGTAGTTCTGATGATGAGAGTTCATCGTTACCACCTCAAACTACGCAAACAACACTGGCACGTACTCGTGAGTGATGAGGATCCAAGATGTACATCTTATTTTCTCAATATTGTCATCATCATCTGACGTTCCCATCTTTCAACATTACTTCATCTCCCAGCTCTAATGATGACAACACGAATACACCACTATATATTTTCTCCTCCCAAGAATACGACTAGTACTATTGTCACACCTGCTAATTATAATACGTGTAACAACAAACAACAACAGTTTGATAGATACAATCCTCTATTACTTGGAATAGGCGGAACACTATTCCTACTACCACATTTGGCCATATTACTAAGTCTACCACCCGTACTACTCCGTCGGGGTGCACCGTACCTCCCAACATTTGGGACGAAGCTTAATTCAATGTTTGATTTAGTTAGACATCATATATCACATTCCCAATATATGCAACACAAGCAAGGAGGATTACGGTTTGTTGATTTAGGTTCTGGAGATGGACGTGTAGTATTCCGTGCTGCACGTGAACAAATGTTTGTATCATCGGTGGGGTATGAAATTAATCCAGCATTGCATTTATTTGCTTCTGTACGACGCTTACTAATGCCTCGATACTGGTATAGTACAAAGTTTTACATGACTGACTTGTGGAAAACTAAGCTACACGAGTATGATGTAGTGGCGGTGTATGGACTATCACCGATAATGCAACGTCTTGGTGAGAAGTTGAAGGATGAATTACGACCAGGTTCTATTGTTGTCTCGAATGTATTTGAAATCCCACGATGGCAGGCATCAAGCAATTCGGGAAAGGGAGTGTATTTGTATAGCGTCCCTGAATGTTATGGCAATGAAAACAAATGAGCTAGGAAGAGTCAAGGTAGATTGTAAAAAAATGATAAATACTAGGAGTACAATGTATAACGTTTATGTCGACAAAGGGTGGTATAACGTTTATGTCGACAAAGGGTGCACCCCCACTGACCACCCTTCACCCCCCTATCCACGCTCCCCCCTAGGTCTTGACCAGAAACTAAAATACCAGGTGTATTGTCACGGTTCATCCTACTCTCCCCCCCCACCACCT
>Ga0247843_1003415_pt1 | contig 26172 bp, 9 predicted proteins | sample LaCruzMarch2017__FD_192420 | JGI IMG/M metagenome (GOLD analysis project Ga0247843, IMG submission 192420) | Freshwater microbial communities from meromictic Lake La Cruz, Castile-La Mancha, Spain - LaCruzMarch2017_8m | ecosystem: Environmental > Aquatic > Freshwater > Lake | place: Spain... | reverse complement strand
AGGGGGCCTTTCGCGCCCGCGGCGAATGGTATCGCATGATTTGCGGCGATAATGTCGAGCCCGTCGAGAGCCTCGAGAAAATCTTCCGCGCCGTCGGCACCGCCGAGATCGTCGTGCCCTACACGGTTGAAATCCGCGGCCGGAGCCTTTTCCGGAAGGTCCTCTCGAAAATTTTCACCGCCCTTGTGAACGCGATTTCCGGCCACCGCATGCCCTACTACAACGGTCTCGCCGTCACCCGCACGGGCTATGTCCGCCGCTGGCACTCGAATTCCCACGGCTTCGGCTTCCAGGCGGACCTGCTCACGCGCCTTCTTTCCAAGGACCTCACGCATGTCGAGGTCCCGGTCTTCGGCAACGAACGCGCCACGGGCGAATCGAAGGCGCTCACCTTCCGCAACCTCGCCTCCGTCGCCCACTCGCTCCTCAACATCGCCATCCGCCGCGTCTCGAAGGTGCTCTACGGCCATTGCTGACGCCATGCGCATCGGTCTCGATCTCGACAACACCCTGGCCTGCCACGACGCCACCTTCGGCCGCCTGGCCGCCGCGGCCGGGATTCCCGATTCCATCTGCCGCTCGGGAAAAAAGGCCGTGCGCGATTCTCTGGAATCGTCCGGTCGCGGGGCGGAATGGACCGCCATGCAAGGCCTCGCCTACGGCGACTCGATGTCCACCGCGATTCCCTTTCCCGGGGCCATCGAATTCCTCCGCCTCGCCCGGCATCAGGGCCACGAGCTTTTCATCGTGAGCCACCGCACGAGGCACCCGATCGCCGGCGGAGACGGCGATCTCCACCGGGCCGCAACTGATTGGCTGGAAACCCATGGCTTCGCCGCTCTCGCCCACGTTTTCCTCGAAACCGAAACCACCCTCAAGGCCCGGCGCATTCTCGATCTCTCGTGCGATGTGTTCATCGACGATCTCCCGGAATTCCTCGTCCGTGCGGACCTCTCCTCCATTCCCCGGAAAATCCTCTTCCGTCCCGGGCCCGGCCCCGCGGTTCCGCTGGAAACGGTCTCCTCTTGGAATCACGCCGCCTCTCTTCTGCTTGCCCGATGAATGCCTCCGCCGAGATTCCCCCGCCCGTCCTCGACTGGCTCGCCGAGCGAGGCTGGGAGACATTCGAGAGGGTGGGGGGCGGCAGGAACAACCGGCTCTTCCGTGTTTCGAAAACCCATCGATCGGCCGCACTCAAAATCCACCGCCGAACTCCGGGCGACTCTCGGGATCGCTTTGCAACCGAGAAGGCGTTTTACGCCCTCGCCCGCTCGCGCGGCGCCTCCGTGCCGGACTGGCTCGATGACGACCCGGCGCTCGGAATCGCCCTGTTGGATTGGATCGACGGCTCGCCCCTTCAAGCCCCGCCGGACACCGAGGCCTTGAGGCAGGCGGCGGAATTTCTGCGTCGAATCAACGATCCTCCGCCGGAGCTTTCGTTCCCCGCGAGCGAGGCGTGTTTTTCCATTCGGGACCACGCGGATTTGATCGCCCGCCGTCTGCGCAAGTTGTCGGAATGTGGTTCCGCGGACGCTGCGGCATTTTCCCGCGAAACGCTCTCGCCGTTTGTGGAAAAAGCCATCGCGCACCTCGCCTCGCACCCTCACGCCGAATTCCAGGGCCGCCGGATTTTTTCACCGGGGGACTTCGGTTTTCATAACTCTCTCTCGTGTCCGGACGGCCGCATCGTCTTCCTCGATTTCGAGTATGCCGGTTGGGACGATCCCGCCAAAACCGTCGCCGACATTTTCCTTCAACCCGAGAATCCCGTCGATTGGTCCCTGATCGCGGACTTTTGCGAGGGTCTACCGCATTGGCCGGACCTCGCCGCGCGCACCGCGTTGTGGATTCCCTTCTTCGCCGCCAAGTGGGCGGTCATTCTCCTCAACCCGGCGCTCGATTTTTCCCTCGCCGGTCTCCTGCCGATCCAACTCGAAAAAGCCCGCGCCGTCCTCGCCCGCGGCGCGGAATTCTTGAAATGAATTTCCGACGCGCGCTTTTCCGGTTCAGCGTTAAAAAATTTGCGTCTTGGACTTCCTATTCTTGCAGATGGCCTGCGGGGTAACAAATCTCCGACGAAACTACCGGCCCCCACAAATGCCATCAACCTCACCTGATACCATGATTAAATATTCCCACCCTTTGTGCTCGACCTCGCCCGGTTTCTTCCAGCAGGGCCGGCGATGGTTTGGGCTCCTTTGTTCGCGATAGCCATGGCCTTCTGCCAAGCGGTGCAGGCCGCGCCGATCACGCCCGGCAACCTCGTGATCTTCCGGGCCGGATCGGGCACGAACTCGCTCGCGAACACGGGCAACGAGGTCTTCCTCGATGAATACACGACGGCCGGGTTGCTCGTGCAATCGATCGCGATGCCGTCAACCGGCAGCGGAACAAAGCTCGTCACGGCAGGCAGCTCGACCAGCGATGGGGCGCTGTCCATCTCGCCCGACGGCACCTGGCTCGGTTTTGCAGGTTACAACGCGACCATCCCGGCCGGCTCGAGCATCTCAGCCGCAACGAGCACAGCAGTCCCTCGCGTAGTTGGTCTTTTCAACACGACGACGGGCTCCTATCCGCTGACAGTGACGGGCACCTGGTTTAGCGCGTCCAGCCCCCGAGGCGCGTTCACCACCGATGGCAACAAGATCTGGGCGGTTGGCGGAAACAGTGGTGTGGTCTACGGCACGGTTGATGGCGGTCCCACTAGTTTTACGGCATCCGGAACGACTGCCAACACGGCGGCCATCGGCACCAACTTGCGCGTGATTGGCTAATACGGAGACCAACTCTATGTATCGACCGCTTCCGGCACCCTGCCCACCGTCGGCCGGTTGGCCGGCGACCCGATCCTCAACGGCCTTCCCACCGCAAACACATTCCTGCCGAACATCCCCCGGCAGGGCGGCTCGCCCACAACCACCCGCTACGGCTTCACATTCTTGGATCTGAATCCCGATGTGGCCGGGATCGACACGATGTATACGGTCGACGACTCCAACTCCTCCGGGGGTCTGTGGAAATACACGCTCAATAACAGCGGCACTTGGAATGCCGCCGGGTCGATTACGGCCCTCACCGGAGCATTGCGCGGCCTGACCGGCGGGCTTGACGGCACCAATGTGAAGCTGTTCATGACGGGGAGCGGTAACACGCTTTGGGCCTACACAGATACCGCCGCAGTCAGCAGCGTGCTCAGCGGCACTCTGGCAGCCTTCACATCGCTTGCCACCGCCTCAACGAACACGGCCTTCAGGGGGATCGCCTTGGTTGTTCCGGAGCCATCCACTGCCCTGCTTGGAGGCCTCGGTTTGCTCATTGCCTACATCCTTTTCCGCCGCCGGAAAACCTCCTGACCGCCTGCCGGTCGGGAAACGAACGGCGCACCGGCAAAATCGATGCCGTTCGATGCTTTTCTCGATTTCAAGGGAAAACCACGGGATGCTCCGCAGCCATGGAACCAGAAAACGGACTTTTAGACAGGTGGGCAGGATTTACAAGATTAACAAGAGTGGTTGCCGAAAGCGGCGAATCCTACAAAAAAATCCAATGCGATTAGGAGCAATTCATTCACTCTCTGTGTGCTCTCTGGTTAATTCTTCTGAATCCGAGTTGAAATGAATCTCCGCCACCCGCTTTGCCATGTCTGCGGTTGTTCCAACCCGGCCGAAGTCGAAGCTCTCGCGCACGGCGTGACCTCGGATTGCAAGCCGTCCCCTTTTGCTGTCGAGCTTTTCGAGTGCCCGGATTGCGGGGTGGTTCAAATCCCGATCGATGCCGCCTGGCGACGCCGGATTTCCGGGATCTACGATGCCTACGAATGCTACGCCCCCTCGGGCGGGCTCGAGCAAAAAGTGGCCTCGGCGCATGGCCTCGAATCCCGCTCGCAGGTGCTTCTCGATTGGCTCGCCGCCACGGGAGCCGTTCCGGAGCGCGGCGATCTTCTCGAGGTCGGCTGCGGCCTCGGCGGATTCCTTCACGCGTTCGCGCGAAAATTTCCATTCTGGCGCTCCGAGGCGCTGGAGTGGGATGCGCGCTCCGCCGCCGATTTGGAAAAAATCCCGGGATTTTGCACGCTCCATACCGGCGGAGTGGGATCCGTCCCCGGTCCGTTCGGATTTTTCGCGATGGTCCACGCGCTCGAGCATTTTGAAAATCCCGTTAGCCTCCTCGCCTCGCTCCGCACGAAAGCCAATCCCGGGGCCCTGCTTTTGGTGCAGGTGATGGATTGGATGGAAAATCCGATCGACCTCGCTGTGGCCGACCACGCCACGCATTTCACGCCCCACACGCTGGAATCCATCGCCCGCGCCGCCGGATGGGAGCCGGTTTGTCCCGCCGCCAAACCCGTCGCCAAGGAACTCACCCTGCTCGCCCGCGCCTCCGCAGCCACCCCGCTTTCCCGCGAAACCCTGCCGGGCATTTTGAAATCCCGCCTGCATTGGCTCGCCGGCCTGGAGGCCCGTGCCCGCTCGCTGGCCGGTTCCTCATCGTGCTTCGGACTTTTCGGAACGGCCCTCGCCGCGACATGGCTTGCGGAATCCGCCGGGGAAAAACTCGCCTTCTTTGTGGATGGCGACCCCGACCGCATCGGCCGCACCCATCTGGGAAAACCCATTCTCGCCCCCGAGGCTGTCCCCGCCGGAGCGGATGTGTTCATCGGCATGGCCCCGTCGGTCTCCGCAAAACTTGCCGAAAAATACCGCCACCTCGCGGCCATCTTCCACGCCGCGCCGCCGCTTCCCAAGCCATGATTCTCGTCATCGGAGCCGATGGATTGCTGGGGAGCGCACTCCTGCGCGAATTGCGGTCCGCAGGCCACCCCGCCCTCGGAACCTCACGGCGCGGGACTCCGGGCTTCGCGGCGCTCGATTTGTTGTCGGCGTCCCGCTTCGAACCGCCGCTGGATACCCGCCTCGCGTTCCTTTGTGCCGGGATTGACAGCCTTGCCGCCTGCGACCGCGACCCGCGAGGCACCGCGGCCATCAATGTCGCTGCCCCCATCGCTCTGGCAAAAAAACTCGCCGCCCGCGGAATCCCCTTGGTTTTTCCATCCAGCAACTACGCCGCCCTCCCGTGCGAATACGGATTGCAGAAAGCCGCCGTGGAGTCCGCGTTGCAAGGCCCTCTCTTCGCCGCCGTCCGCCTCCCGAAAATTTTGGAAACCCTGCGTCCGCGTTTTCTCGACTGGGCGCAAACCCTCGATTCCGGCCGTGAAATCCACGCCTCGCCGGTCCTGCGGTTCGCCCCCGTGCTGCTTGCCGAGGCCACGGCGGGCCTGGCTTCGTTCGCGTCGGATTTCCGCCCCGGGATTTTCGAGGCGATTCCTGACGCATCGTTCTCCCATCACGAAGCCGCCGTCCGCCTGGCACTCGCCTTGAACCGCCCCGCCGAGTCGGTTCGCAAGGATGAAACCGCTGGTCTCTCCCTCTTTCGCGGCACGCTGCCGTTTTTCGACTCGCCGCCGGCTTCTTCCTTCTGGCAATTTTCCCCCGCCTCGCAAATTCTCGACGCCTTCGTATCCGCCATCGCAGCCGGGGTGGTCGGCCGATGACCATGACACCCGATCCCGAACCGCCGAGCCGCATTCCCGCCATTTTGCTGGCGCTGTTTGCCGCCGTTTTCACGGCGGTGATCGGCGCGGGGTGGCTCCGCCAGTTGCCAACTCACGAGGAACTTTACGGCGGCGCCGCGCGGTTCCTGTTCGAGTTTTGGACCACCTCCCGCGCCTCCGGCGGCATTCCCTGGTGGAGTTCGAATTTCCTGCTCGGCCATTCCATGGCGGGCCTTGCGATGTGCGCCCTGCCCATCTCGTGCGGGCTCGCCGCCGTCTCGCTCTTCGGCGATCCCGCAGGCATCAAAATCGCCGCCCTCGCCGTGCTTCCGCTTTCGGCGCTGACGATGTTCGTGTTTGTCCGCCGCCTTTCCGGTTCGGCCTGGAGCGCCCTCGCGGCCGCCCTTCTTTACATGGTGAGCGCGCAAATGGCCGCCCGCCTCGCCGATTTCCAACACTGGATGGGAAGCTACGCCTACATCTTCCCTCCGCTCATCCTTTGGGCATTTCTTCGAATCGCCGATGAGCGTTCCCTCCGCGCCGCCGCGTGGCTGGCCTTCGCCTGGGCCGCCATGATGCTCAGCTACACGAAACTCGCCTTCCTCTTCGCACCGCTCGCCGCGGCGTTTGTTCTTTGGCTCTGGTTCTCGCGCCCGGACTCCCGCCGCGGGTTGCTCCTCGGCTCGCTCGCCGCGCTTCCCGCGATTTTTCTGCTCGCGGTCGTCCCGCTCCTGCCGCTCGCCCGCGAGTTCCGGTTCGTCGCCGCCTTCGACTTCGATCCGTTCATGGTCTGGCAGGAATCCTTCGTCTTGAAAAATTTCGCCTCCGTCTTCGACCGCGACAACGCCCTCTTCGCCGGCGTCATGCCGAGCTTCCTCGCGGACCGCGGCCAATTCTACCTCGGCGTCTGCGTCTTCCTCGCCGTGGGCTGGTATTTTTGGACCCTCGTGAGAAAGCCCGATTGGGAAGTCTCGCGGGATGGCATGATCTTCCGTGTCTTTTCCGGGATCGCCCTGCTCGCGCTCTGGCTCTCCCACGGCCCGATTCCGCCCATCGATGGAATCCTCCGCACCACCGCAGCCGCCGCCAATGCCAGGTGGCTTTCCGCATCCGGAATTCTCGCCGCCACCCTGCTGCCGCTCGCGTTCCTGTGGGCGATTCTTCCCCGCCGCAATTGGCTCTTCGCCATCCTCGCCACCGCCTGGCTTGTCATCCCCGGCTTCGCGGTGTTGGAAATCCTGCCGCCCCTGCGCGGCATCCGCGCCCCGTGGGGTTACTGGGAGGTCGGGTTTTTCTCCGCCGCCGTCGCCGCCTCGGCCGCCGCGAATGGCCTCTTCGAATCCATTCCCTTCCGTCCGCTCCGCGTCATCCTCGGGGTCGCCCTGTGCGCCCTCCTCGTCTTCGACATGTCGCCCTATCTGGCGAAGTTCTCCGTCCCCGGCCTTCCCGCCAAGCTTTTCGAGGACTTCTCCAACGCCCAAAAAACCCTCTCTGCCTCCAAAGTTCCCGGCCGCGTCCTCGCCTCCTCGAGCCGCTATTTCTTCCTTCGCACGCCGTTCGAATCCGGCCGCCCGCTCCTCAACGAATCCTCGTGGCAGCACCTCCAGCTCCGCGGCGCCCGTGAGCTCGTCGATGCCGGATTTTCGAATCAGGATCACATGCACTCGCTCCTTCGCATCGCCGGGGCCTCGCACATCCTCTCGGAAAAAAAAGACCCGCTCACCTCGCTGGAACTCGCCGACTCGCTCGCGCCGCGCCTCAACAGGGTCTTCGATTCCGAATTCTTCCGCATCCAGGAAAATTCCGCCGCGCTCTTCCCGGCCTTCACAGCCCGCGATTACATCGCCGTCGAGCCGGGCGCCAAAAACCTCTCCCTCGAATTCCTCGCCATCGCCGCCGTCCAAAATGCCGTCCCCGTGGAACTCGGCCCCAACGCCGCCACCTACCCGTTCCTCGCCGGCACCGCCGGGGCCTCCACCGGCGTGTTTCTTCCCGCCGTCGATCTCCGCAAACCCTCGCCGCCCTTCCAGCGCATCGACTACTCGCCACCCCGCACCAACCCCATGCGCATGGAATTCCGCCCCGCGCCCGGCCCCGGTTGGCTCGTGGTCTCCGAGGCCTGGCATCCCGATTGGAAAGCCTTTGCCGGACACGATCCCGTTCCCGTTTACAAGGCCTTCGGCGCCCTCATGGCCCTTCCGCTCGACCGCGCCCGCGAGCCCCTGCACCTCGAATTCACCCCGCCCGCCTGGTATGGTCTTTGTATAAAAACCGCCCTCGCCGCATGGATCGTCCTCACCGCCCTTCTCCTCCTCCTGCCCATCGCCCCGCGCCGCCTCCGCGATCTCTGGACTGGCCCCATGGAAAATCTCATCCCCGCCTTCCTCCGGGCGGAAATCCACCACGCCGCCACCCGCTTGTTTCCTCGCCATGACCCCTGATCCCGCAAACGCCCGCGCCTGGCTCCAGGATTATTTCCGCCGCTACGAGCGCACCCTCTTCGGTGCCGATGTCGCCCCCCGCATCACCGCCTTCGCCGATCTGCTTCTGGATATCCGCGCCCGCGGCGCCCGCGTCTTCCTCGCCGGCAACGGAGCCAGCGCCTCCATCGCCAGCCATGCCGCCGTCGATCTCGTCAAAACCGCCGGCATCCAGGCCCATGATTTCAACGAGCCCAACCTCATCACCGCCCTCGCCAACGACCACGGCTACGAACACTGGATCGCCCGCGCCCTCGAACTCCGCGCCAGCCCCGGCGACGCCGCCGTTCTCATCAGCTCCAGCGGCCGATCCCCGAATATCCTTGCCGCCGCCCGCCGCGCCCGCGAACTCGGCCTCTCCGTCATCGCCTTCTCCGGCTTCTCACCCGACAATCCCCTCCGCCCCCTCGCCGATATCGAATTCCATGTGGACTCCACCGAATACAACATCGTCGAGTGCACCCACATGGTCTGGCTCATGGCCACCGTGGACTTCCTCGCCCGCCCTCCGGCCACCGATTAAAAAACCACGCCCCATTCAAGGCCCGCTCGCCGGCGGCTCCCACACACTCCCCGCATCCTTCGGCAGGCGGCCGTTCTTCTCCTCCTCGTTCACCAGATCCATCGCCTTGAGGGATTCCGCGAATTTCGGATTCACCCGCAGCGCCGCGCGGAATGTCCGCATCGCCGCCTCGTTCAGATTCACCATCCTCAAAGTCGTCGCCAGATTGTGCAAATTCACCGGATCGTCCGGGTTCGCCTCGAAGACAATCCGCGCCTGCACCACCGCCTCGTCGTTGCGACCCTCCACCACCAGGGCCCGTATGAGGTTGTCGCGGATCGGCTGCGAGAGCGGCGAGCGGTCGGCCGCCCTGCGAAACGCGGCGCTCGCCTCCGGCGCGTTTTTCTCGCTCAATCGCGCGCTGCCCATGTTGCTGTGCAACTCCCCGAGGTCCGGCCTCAACCTCAAGGCCTCCCCGGCGTGTTTCCGGAAACCCTCCGTGTCGCCTTTTTGATTGAGGTAAAATGCCCCCAACCGCGAGTGCGCCTGCCAGGCCTCCGGGTTCCGCGCCAGATTGTGCGTCCACATCGACTCCTCCGATTGCCACACCGCCGCATAGCCACGCGCCGTCCAGGCCAGGCCTGCCGCCATGCCCAGCACCGCCAACGCCACGGCCGCCCCCGCCGCACCCCGCGCGGATTCCCGCCACCGCACCACCATTGCCCCCGCCAGCGCCACCGGCCCCAGCATCGGCACATACAGAAAATGATCCGAGACCCAGGTGAGCCGCATGTAGGCGATCTTCACAAATCCCAGCACCGGCAGGATCATCACCACATAAAACCCGAACGCCATCAGCGCGTGCCGCCCCCAGCTTTTCCGGAACACCCAAAAAACCACCCCCGCCGCCACAATCACCACCCACGGCAGGAAATCCCACAGCCCCGGCGTCTCCAGCTCCCAGCGCGGATTGATCGCCATCAGGTTCGACGGCGCCACCAGATTCCCCAGATAAAAAAGCAACGCCCGCCCCGCCACCGCCACCCGCGACACCGCCCCTCCGATTGGAACATCCTCCCCCGCGATCGCCTTCACCTGCTGGAAGTAAAGCGTCACCAGCCCCAGCACGAACGACACTGCGAAAAACGGCACCACCCCCCACCACTCCCGCCGCCCCACACCCCCGCCGCGCCACCACAGGTAAAGCAACGCCGCCACCGGAAACATCACCACCGAACTCTTCGCCAGCATCGCCGCCAGAAAAAATCCCAGCGCCGCCAGATACAGCTCCCGCCGCCTCCGCTCCGACTCCCCGCCCGCCTGCACCCACATCGCAAAAAATCCCCACGCCGCCAGGAACAGCGGCATCGACAGCGTGTTCTTTTGCTCCGCGATCCACGCCACCGACGGCACACACACCGGATGCACCGCGAAAATCAACCCCGCCACCCAGCCCCCCGGCACCCGCATTTTTCCCAGCGCCCACCACAGCATCAACGCCCCCGCCGCATGCATCGCCAGCGACATCAACCGGTAGCCATCCGCCACCCCCAAAAACAGACGCCACTGCACCCACAGCGCCGTGATCGTCAGCGGAAAATAATCCGGCGTCGAAGGGTTGAACCAAATATTTTGCAGACCCTTCGGCGAATGGATGTCGGGATTTTGATAAAGCAGCGTATCATCATCCATCAACCACCCGCCCGGCCCCGAGTGCCAATAAATCCCCACGCACGCCGCCACGATCAGCCCCACCTTCACCCAGCGCCGCCAATCCTCGAAGATTCCAATCACCCCCCCGTCCTACCACACCCCGCCCCCGCCCAGCAAGGAGCGGGGCCACAAGCCCGCCGTTTCCTTGGAGGGAGATGCTCCGTCAGCGCCCAAACTTCAGGCGCTCAAAACGCCGCCTCCGGGACCAAAAGAAAAGGCGGCTTCGCCCTAAAAATGGGACCCCGATGGCCTCCGGCTCGTAGCCTACGCCTCGGAGAGCGCGGCGTCCCTGCCCATGCTTTGTGAAAGGCGCTGCCGCGCCGCCTGTTCCACAAGCCATTCGCACTTTTGCCGCACCCCCCACGCCCTCACGCCCCCGCGCGCGGGATGTGCATGATTTCGCACATTTTTTCTTGCCAGCTGATTGCGATTTCGGTTTTTTACCCGGTTTCAGTTCAGGAATGTGAACACCTGCCTTGACTTCACAGACACACACAACATTTCCGCTGCCATGAAATCCTCGCAAATCTCCAAGCTTCCGGCTCCCCGCTCCCTGCTGCTTCTCCTCGCCCTGCTCCTCTCCGGTCTGGCCGCCCACGCCGCCGTTTTCGTCCAGCCCACCGTTTCCGGAACCACCCCCAGCGGCCTCCAATGGTCCGCCGTCGCCACCGGCACCGCCCTTCCCATCCGCTCTTCCGGGACCCAGAACGGCGCCGTCGGCGCTGTCGCCTATTGGAACACCACAACAGGCCAACTCCAGATCGACCCCAAAGGCTGGAACATCTCCCTCTTCAACTTCACCTACACCACCGGCACGGTGAATGTTTCCGGCACCACCCCCGGCCCCCTTCGCTACGCCTCGGGCACCTCCCCCACCTCCGCCGTGGTCTCCGGGGCGACCGGTTTGGAGAACCAGCGCACCCTGCCCGCCGGCACCTGGACTCTCATCACATGCTCCCAAGCTCGTGTCGCCGGCACCGTCAGTCTCGTCCGCTCGCCCACCCTCGCCACTTCCTATGATCCCGGCAACGGCGCGGGCAACGCCACCACATATGCCACGAATCCTCTCGGGGAGGCCATTACCGCCGGTTGGTTCACCCAACCCTGGGCCTTCCCGACCGACTTGGTCCTCTCCGGCAGCGTCGCCTCGATGACCATCGACAACTGGAAAACCTTCGGTGTCTCCGGCAATGCCAATGCCAACATCCTTGGCTTCGGCAACTACCGGTCCACCTTCCAATACACCATCGATGGGGTCGTCGGCAACATGGTCGGCGCGGTCATCCCCTACACCGACGGCCCCGTCCCCACCCTCTCCGCCACCCCCGCCAGCCTCACCGGTTTCACCGCCCCCACCGGCACCGCCTCCGCCTCCCAATCCTTCACAGTCAACGGCACCGGCCTCACAGCCAACATCACCGTCGCCGCCCCCGCGGATTTCGAAGTCTCCTCGGACAACTCGACATTCTCCTCGAACCTCACCCTCACCCAAACCGGCGGCAATGTGACCGATACGACCGTCTACGCCCGCATCGCCTCGACGGCCCCTCTCGGCGCCTCCTCGGGGAACATCACCCTCGCCAGCACCGGCGCGGAGAATCAAACCATCGCCCTCTCCGGGTCGGTAACCGCCATCCCCACCATCTCCGCCGCGCCTTCCAGCCTCTCCGGTTTCACCGCCCCCATCGGCAACGCCTCGGCCTCCCAATCCTTCACAGCCAACGGAACCAATCTCGAAGCCGACATCGCCGTCAGCGCCCCCGCTAATTTCCAGGTTTCCTCGGACAACTCCTCATTCTCCTCGAGCCTCACCCTCACCCAAACCGGCGGCAATGTCACCGCGACGACCCTCTACGCCCGCCTCGCCGCGGGCGCCCCGTTTGGCGCACTCTCCGGCAATATCTCCCTCTCCAGCGCGAACGCCACCACGCAATCTGTCTCCCTCCTCGGCTACTCCGATGACGGCGGTGTGCCTGCGGGCGTGAACTGGACCAGCCAGTCCTCCGCTGCGGACAACACCTGGGCGTCGGTGGTCTGGGGTGGGCCGGCCGGGGATGAGAAGTTCGTGGCGGTGGCGATCACCGGGGCCGGGAATCAGGCGATGACCTCCCCCGACGGGATCAACTGGACCGCCCAGACCACCCCGATCAGCGCCGGCGGGTGGAACTCGGTGGCGTGGGGTGGGCCGGCCGGGAATGAGACATTCGTGGCGGTGCCACCCAATGTTGCCGCGAGCGGGCTGATAACCTCCCCGGACGGGATAACCTGGACAATTCGGGCTCTACCCGCGAACAACAGCTGGCAGTCGGTGGTCTGGGGTGGGCCGGCCGGGCAGGAAAAGTTTGTGGCGGTTGCGAACACCGGGGGCGGGAATCGGGTGATGACCTCCTCCGACGGGATCAACTGGGCAACCCAGACCTCCGCCGCGGACAACCAGTGGCGGTCGGTGGCCTGGGGTGGGCCGGCCGGGGAGGAGAAATTCGTGGCGGTGGCGAGCGACGGGTCGGGGAATCGGGTAATGACCTCCTCCGACGGGATCACCTGGACCACCCGGTCCTCCGCTGCGGACAACCAGTGGTTCTCGGTGGCTTGGGGTGGGCCGGCCGGGCAGGAGAAGTTCGTGGCGGTGGCGGCGATCACCGGGACCGGGAATCGGGTGATGACCTCCCCGGATGGGATCACTTGGACCACCCGAACCTCCGCCGCAGACAACAACTGGACATCGGTGGCCTGGGGTGGGTCGGCCGGGCAGGAAAGGTTCGTGGCGGTAGCGGCCAGCGGGACCGGGAATCGGGTGATGACCTCCTTGGACGGGATCACCTGGGAAATCCAGAGTTCGGCCGCCGACAACGGGTGGCGGTCGGTGGCCTGGGGTGGGCCGGCCGGGCAGGAGAAGTTCGCGGCGGTCGGGGGCGGGCCCGGGACCGGGAATCGGGTGATGACCAGCCAGGCCATACCCCCCCCTCCCTCCATCTCCGCCAGCCCTGCCAGCCTCACCGGTTTCTCAGCAAATTTGGGCACCGCCTCCGCCTCCCAATCCTTCACCGTCAACGGAACCAATCTCGAAGCCGACATCGCCGTCAGCGCCCCCGCGAATTTCCAGGTATCCTCGAACAACGCCTCATTCTCTCAAAACCTCACGCTCACCCAAACCAGCGGCAATGTCACCGCCGCCACCGTTTACGCCCGCCTCGCTTCGACGGCGCCTTTCGGCTCCACCTCGGGCAATATCACGCTCTCCAGCGCAAACGCCACCACCCAATCCGTCTCCCTCAACGGCACCGTCTCCGGCGTCATCACCCCGTCGGTCTCCAGCCTCACCGGCTTCACCACCGCCAACGGCATCGCCTCCGCCACCCAATCCTTCACGCTCAACGCCACCCCCGCCGGCAACCTCATCCTCACGGCTCCCGCCGGTTTTGAAGTGTCTTCGGATAATTCCTCGTTCTCCTCCAGCCTCTCGCTTCCGCAACCCGGCGGCACGATCTCGAGCGTTTACCGCGGGGCCTTTGGCAACTACACCACCGCCTCGGGGAAAATCTGGTATGCGGGGAGTGGATCCGAGTTTCCAAATTCCCTTGCATTTGCCGCCATCACTTCCAACGGCTCGGTGGTGACTTGGGGCAATGCCAACAGCGGCGGGGATTCGACTTCCGTCTTCGGAAATCTGAGTTCAAATGTCACGGCCGTGTATTCGGCCGTATACGCCTTCGCGGCGCTCAAGAGCGACGGCTCGGTGGTGACTTGGGGCGAGGCCAACTACGGCGGGGATTCGACTTCCGTCTCCGGAAATCTGAGTTCAAATGTCACGGCCGTGTATTCGACCGGCAACGCCTTCGCGGCGCTCAAGAGCGACGGCTCGGTGGTGACTTGGGGCGATGCCAACTTCGGCGGGGATTCGACTTCCGTCTCTGTAAGCCTGAGTTCAAATGTCACGGCCGTGTATTCGACCGGCTCCGCCTTCGCGGCGCGCAAGAGCGACGGCTCGGTGGTGACTTGGGGCGATGCCGACAGCGGCGGGGATTCGAGTTCCGTCTCGGGAAATCTGAGTTCGAATGTCACCGCCGTGTATTCGACCCAATACGCCTTCGCGGCGCGCAAGAGCGACGGCTCGGTGGTGACTTGGGGCAATGACACCAACGGCGGGAATTCGACTTCCGTCTCCGGAAATCTGAGTTCAAATGTCACCGCCGTGTATTCGACCTTATACGCCTTCGCGGCGCTCAAGAGCGACGGCTCGGTGGTGACTTGGGGCGCTGCCGGCAGCGGCGGGGATTCGACTTCCGTCTCCGGAAATCTGAGTTCGAATGTCACGGCCGTGTATTCGTCCGGCAACGCCTTCGCGGCGCGCAAGAGCGACGGCTCGGTGGTGACTTGGGGCGATGTAGGCAGCGGCGGGGATTCGACTTCCGTCTCCGGAAATCTGAGTTCGAATGTCACCGCCGTGTATTCGAACCAATTCGCCTTCGCGGCGCTCAAGAGCGACGGCTCGGTGGTGACTTGGGGCGATGCCAACTTAGGCGGGAATTCGACTTCCGTCTCCGGAAATCTGAGTTCGAATGTCACCGCCGTGTATTCGAGCCAATTCGCCTTCGCGGCGCTCAAGAGCGACGGCTCGCTGGTGACTTGGGGCGATCCCGCATGGGGCGGGAATTCGACTTCCGTCTCCGGAAATCTGAGTTCGAATGTCACCGCCGTGTATTCGAACCAATACGCCTTCGCGGCGCTCAAGAGCGACGGCTCGGTGGTGACTTGGGGCGATGCCAACTACGGCGGCAGCGGCGGCCCCGCCAACATCGGCGCGGCAGGCACCCTGCCCGCCACCGTTTACGCGCGCATCGCCTCCACCGCCTCGCCCGGGCCCGTCACCGGCAACCTCACCATCTCGGCCTCAAACTACGAGTCCGCCACCATCGCCCTCAACGGCACAGTGACCGTCCCAACGATCACGCCCTCCACCGCGAGCCTCGCGGCCTTCACGGCGAACTCCGGCACGACTTCTGCCGCGCAATCCTTCACCGTCAACGGCACCGACCTCACAGCCGACATCACCGTCACCGCGCCCGCGAATTTCGAAGTTTCCTCGAACAACTCCTCGTTCTCTCAAAACCTCACGCTCACCCAATCCGGCGGTAATGTCACCACGACGACCCTCTACGCCCGCCTCACCTCGACGGCCCCTCTCGGCTCCACCTCGGGGAACATCACTCTCGCCAGCGCAAACGCCGCCACCCAACTCATCGCCGTCAACGGCACCGTCTCCGGCGTCATCACCCCGTCGGTCTCCAGCCTCACCGGCTTCACCACCGCCAATGGCATCGCCTCCGCCACCCAATCCTTCACGCTCAACGCCACCCCCGCCGACAACCTCACCCTCACGGCTCCCTCCGGTTTTGAAGTGTCTTCGGATAATTCCTCGTTCGCCTCCAGCATCAGCGTCCCCCAGCCCGGCGGCACGATCCAGAGCGTTTACCGCGGGGCGTTTGGCAACTACACCACGGCCTCGGGGAATATCTGGGGTGCGGGGAGTGGATCCGAGTTTCCAAATTCCACTGCATTTGCCGCCATCACTTCCAACGGCTCGGTGGTGACTTGGGGCGATGCCGGCAGAGGCGGGAATTCGACTTCCGTCTCCGGAAATCTGAGTTCGAATGTCACTGCCGTGTATTCGGCCGGCAACGCCTTCGCGGCGCTCAAGAGCGACGGCTCGGTGGTGACTTGGGGCAATGCCAGCAACGGCGGGAATTCGAGTTCCGTCTCCGGAAATCTGAGTTCGAATGTCACGGCCGTGTATTCGACCAGCAACGCCTTCGCGGCGCGCAAGAGCGACGGCTCGGTGGTGACTTGGGGCAATGCCAGCAACGGCGGGAATTCGACTTCCGTCTCCGGAAATCTGAGTTCGAATGTCACCGCCGTGTATTCGACCCAATACGCCTTCGCGGCGCGCAAGAGCGACGGCTCGGTGGTGACTTGGGGCTCTGCCACCTACGGCGGGAATTCGAGTTCCGTCTCCGCAAGTCTGAGTTCGAATGTCACGGCCGTGTATTCGACCGGTTTCGCCTTCGCGGCGCGCAAGAGCGACGGCTCGGTGGTGAGTTGGGGCTCTGCCAGCTTCGGCGGGAATTCGAGTTCCGTCTCCGCAAGTCTGAGTTCGAATGTCACCGCCGTGTATTCGAGCGAACAAGCCTTCGCGGCGCTTAAGAGCGACGGCTCGGTGGTGACTTGGGGCTTTGCCAGCAGCGGCGGGAATTCGAGTTCCGTCTCCGGAAATCTGAGTTCGAATGTCACCGCCGTGTATTCGAACGCCATTGCCTTCGCGGCGCGCAAGAGCGACGGCTCGGTGGTGACTTGGGGCGATGCCGGCGGCGGCGGGAATTCGAGTTCCGTCTCCGGAAATCTGAGTTCGAATGTCACCGCCGTGTATTCGAGCATCTTTGCCTTCGCGGCGCGCAAGAGCGACGGCTCGGTGGTGACTTGGGGCGATGCCAGCAGGGGCGGGGATTCGACTTCCGTCTCCGGAAATCTGAGTTCGAATGTCACGGCCGTGTATTCGAACGAAAAAGCCTTCGCGGCGCTTAAGACCGACGGCTCGGTGGTGACTTGGGGCAATGCCAGCAGCGGCGGGGATTCGACTTCCGTCTCTGGAAATCTGAGTTCGAATGTCACCGCCGTGTATTCGACCCAATCCGCCTTCGCGGCGGTCAAGAGCGACGGCTCGGTGGTGACTTGGGGCAATGCCAGCACCGGCGGCAGCGGCGGCCCCGCGAACATCGGCGCCCCCGGCACCCTTCCTGCCACCCTCTACGCGCGCATCGCCTCCACGGCCCAGCCAGGCCCCGTCACCGGCAACCTCACCATCTCGGCCTCAAACTACGAGTCCGCCACCATCGCCCTCAACGGCACGGTGATTGTCCCGACGATCTCGCCCTCCACCGCCTCGCTGGCCCCGTTCTTCGCCCGCGCCCTCGCGCCCTCCGCCGCCAGATCCTTCACGGTGAACGGCACCAATCTCGTTGCCGATATCGACATCGCAGCCCCTGCGGATTTCGAAGTCTCCTCGGACGGCACCAACTTCTCCACAAACGCCACCCTCACGCAGTCCGGCGGCAATGTCACCGCCGCCACCATCTACGCCCGCCTCGGCGCCGCCTCGACCGGCTCCTACTCCGGCAACATCACGCTCTCCAGCACCGGCGCCGCCCCGCAAAGCGTCTCCGTCAACGGCACCGTCGCGACCAACATCACCGCGATCTGGAACGCCGGCAGCGGGAATTGGACCGATTCCGCCGATTGGGGCGGCGTGTTGCCCATCGACGGCGACGCCCTCGAATTCACCGGCCCCGGCGGAGTTAGCACAAACAACAATGTCCTCACCTCCATCACCGGCATCGAATTCGCCTCCGGCGCCGGCGCCTACACGCTCGACGGCGCCGCCGTCACCATCGGCCCGGATGGAGTGATCAATCTCTCCAGCGCCACCCAGACGATCTCACTCGCCCTCACCCTCAACAGCACCCAATCGTTTGACGCCACTTCCGGCAACCTCGTCATCTCCGGTGGCCTCACCGGCACAGGCGGGCTAATCAAGGTCGGCAACTTCACCCTCACCCTCTCGGGCTCCAACACCTACACCGGCGACACCATTGTCAACGCGGGCACGGTTCTCGTCCCCGCGGGCGGCACCCTCAACGGCACGCCCTACATCCTCATCGGCAACGCCACCTCGGCCAACGCCCTCTCCATCCTCGGCACCGTCTCGACAGGCAACCTCACCCTCAGCGAACAGGTGGGTTCCAATGACAACACGCTCACCATCGGCGGCGGCTCCAGCGCCGCTTCCCTCACGGTCGGCAACCTGATCAATGTCGGCTTCGGCGGCACCGGCAACACCCTCTCGATCCTCGGCAACGGCACCGTCACCGCCGCCTCGACCTGGATCGGCGGCTACGGCTCGAACAACACACTCCACCTCACCGGCGGCATCCTCCACAGCACCACGGATGTCGTTGTGGGCTACTTCCAAGATAACAACGACCTGAACATCACCGCTGGCGGCAACGCCACGGCAGGCACGCTCGTCCTTGGCCTCGACCCCGGCTCCTCCGGCAACGCCCTGCTCGTCAGCGGCACCGGCTCCGTGTTCTCCACCAGCGGTCTTGTTTACCTGGGCCAGAACGGAACCTCGAATTCCATCACGCTCGCGCTCGGCGGCAAGTTCCTCTCTGGAAACCCCGATGCCGTTCTCGGCCTCGGCTCCGACTCCACAGGCAACACCCTCTCGATCGACGGCCTCGGCTCGCAGTTCACCAACAACGGCACCTTCTATGTGGGCCGCGCCGGTTCGGGCAACGCGCTCTCCATCGACAACGGCGGCTCGCTCTCGACCCGCAACGGCCGCATCGGCCATGATTCCACCTCTGCAAACAACACGGCCACCGTCAACGGCACCGGCACCCTCTGGGTCAACACCGGCACCCTGCGCGTGGGCTCCGATGGCTCGAACAACTCCCTCACCATCTCCGGCGGCGCGAATGCCACCATCGGCGGCAACTCGTTCATCGGCCACGGCGCGGCCTCCGCGAACAACTTCGTGGCGGTCCAAAACACCGGCTCGGTCCTCAACCTCGGCAACCTCACCATCGGCCTCAGCGGTGCGAACAACACCCTCCTCGTTGCGGATTCCGCCACCGTCAACGGCATTGGCATCCAACTCTCGGGAACGAATGCCACCCTGCAGATCGGCAATGGCGGCACCCCCGGCACGCTCAACCTCGCCCTCGGCATCGCCACAGGCTCCGGCACCGGCCACCAACTCGTCTTCAACCACACCGGGTCCTCCTATGTGTTCTCCACACCGGCCACCGGCAACCTCGCCCTGCGCCACACCGGCAGCGGCACCACCATCCTTTCCGCCGGAAGCAACTACACAGGCGGCACGACCATTTCGGCTGGCACGCTCCAGATCGGCAACGGAGGCACCACCGGCTCCATCGTGGGCGACATCCTAAACAACGGCACTCTCGCCATCAACCGCTCGGACGACACCTCCTTCTCCGGCAACATCACCGGCAACGGCTCGTTCACCAAACTCGGCGCTGGCGCGCTCACGCTCACCGGCAATGTCGCCTACACCGGCGGCACCACCATTGCCTCGGGCACCCTGAACTTCGGCACGGGCGGGGCTTTCCCCTTCCCCGCCGGATCGATCGTCAACAACGGCACTCTTGCCATCAACCTCGCGGGCAACTTCTCACTCACCAACACGGTCACCGGCACCGGAAACCTCGTCAAACTCGGCAATAACACCGTCACCTACGCTTCGAATAATGTGCTCCTGCGCACCACCGTCGGCTCCGGCACCCTCCTCGTCACTGGAACCACCGGCGACATCACAGTCGAAAGCGGAGCCACCCTCGCGGGCAACGGCACCACCGGCGCGGTGCTCGTCAAATCCGGCGGCGCCCTCGCCCCCGGCGGCAACACCATTGCCACCCTTTCCACCGGCAACCTCACCCTCGACGGCTCCTCGATTTGGAATATCGAAATCTCCTCCGTCAACGGCACAGCCGGCACCGACTGGGATCTCGTGAATTCCACTGGCAGCCTCACCGTCAACACCACCTCGGCCGCGCCAATCGCCGTCACTGTGGCAGCCACCGGCAACCTCACCGGCGTGAAACAAGCCACATGGATCCTCGGCAACTTCCCCGGCGGCCTCGTCAACTTCGACCGCGCAGCCTTCACCGCCAATGTCACGGGCTTCACCGGAGCCGATGGCGCGTTCTCGATCGGTGCCAACGCCACCACCCTCGTCCTCAACTACGCCACCGCCGAGATCTTCCCGTCGGTTTCCAGCCTCGGCAATTTCACCACCGGCTACGGCACGCCCTCGGCGTCTCAATCCTTCACCGTCAACGGCACCCAACTCCTCGGCAACATCACCGTCAGCGCGCCCGAAGGATTTGAAGTCTCCACCGACAACTCGTCGTTCACTGCGAATGTCTCGCTCACCCAAACCGGCGGCAATGTCACCGCCGCCCCGGTTTACACCCGCATCTCCGCGACCGCCAACGCCGGCAACGCCACGGGCAACATCACGCTCTCAAGCCAGGATGCGGATGACAAATTCGTCGCCCTCAACGGCACCGTCACCCCGCTTCCGCTCTCGGCCGCCGTGATGCGCCAGCCCGTCCAGACCCGCGCCGGCAGCCCGATCACCTCAAGCCCGTCCTCCAACCAGCCGCTGGTCGTGAGATTCACCTCCAACGGCACCGCCGTGGGCAACGCCACCGTCACCGCCGCCATCAATACCGGCAACTTCACCGTCAACTCGACCACATCGGCCACCACGGATTCGAATGGCAACGCGACCTTCACGAACCTCGTCCTCACCCAAGCCGCCGCCGGTTACACGATCTCGTTCACCGGTAACAAAACCAACTACGCGACCGCAAACGCCACCTCGGTCCAGTTCCCGATCATCGCCTCCAACGCTGCCAACGCGACCCTCACCACCGCACCCGGCAACGCCACCTACGGCGCAACCCTCACCCCCGCCGCTGTTGTGACGCTCACCGACCTCTACGGCAACCCGGTTTCGAACACCAACATCACGGCGATTCTCAACACCGGCAACTTCACCGCCACCTCGAACACCACGCTGCGCACCGCCGCCAATGGCACGGTGACCTACTCGAACCTCGTCCCAGCCCAGGCGGGCAACTTCACGCTCATCTTTGACCCCGCCGCCCCCGGCGTGGCCAATGCCACAACGAGCCTCTCCGTGGCCACAGCCAACCTCACCATCAATGTCGGCAGCGCGAACGGCACCGCCAGCCTCACGATCCCGACCCCGACCACCCCGCCGCAGCTCACCGGCCTCGTGCTCTCGGACAACGACACCTCGATCCTCGGGGCCAACACCACCTACACCTCGACCAACAACACCACGGTTGCCGGCGTTTACCCCAACGCCCTCGGCGTGGAAACCAACGGCACCGCCGCCGCGAACTACAATATCACGCAAAACCGCGGCACCCTCACCATCACCGCCGGCAACGCCACCTCGCTCACCGAGGTCGCCGCTCCCACCACCACCGAAGCCGGACGCCCGATCGAAGGTGTAAACCTCGATACCTTCGCGCCAGAGCCTCCCGCTGTGGTTGTGGAAGACGAATTCGGCAACCCCGTCTCCGGCATCACGGTCAATGCCACGCTCTCGGCCAACCCCGGCAACGCCACGCTCAACGGCACCGCTTCGCTCGCCACCGACGGCAACGGCACCGCCGTGTTCAACGACCTCGTCATCACAAAAGCCGCAGACGGCTACAAGCTCAGCTACTCCGCCGAAGGGCTCACCAGTCTGGTTAGCGAAGAGTTCAACATCGAGCCCGCCTCGGCCTACGACATCGTTGTCTTCACCCAGCCCGGCAACACCACTGCTGGGGATCTCATCCCGGGCACCACGGATACCTTCCCCGCCGTGCAAGTGCTCGACGAATACGACAACCCGGTCAACCGCGCCTACAATGTCGAAGCCACTCTTCTCACCAGCAATTTCACGACCAACTCGACCACCACCGTGTTGACCAATTCTACCGGCTACGGCGTGTTCGACAACCTCACCACCACGCAATCCGGCACCTTCCAAATCGAATTCGCCCCGCTCGCCGCCGGTGACATCGCCACCACCTCGGCGAACTTCACCGTCAATCCCGACTTCGGCTCCGCAAACATCTCCGTCACCACCCAGCCCGGCAACTCGACCGCCGGTGAACTCCTCGCCGGACCTCCAAGCGCCCAAATCCGCGACCAATACGCCAACCCGATCGGCAACTACACGGTCAACGCCACACTCAGCACCGGCAGCTTCTCGGTGAACTCGACGACGAGCAATACGACGGACACCACCGGCACCGCCACCCTCGGCGACCTGCGCATCGAAACCGCCGGCAACTACACGCTCACCCTCGCGTTCAGCGAAACCACAAGCGCCAACGCCTCCGTGACGACCTCGAACTTCACCGTCGATCCCGCTGATCCGACCAAACTCGTGATGGTCACCGAACCTTCCGCCACCGCCGAAGCCGGTATCGCCTTCGCCACCCAGCCCGCCGTGCGCCTGCAGGACGCCTTCAGCAACAATGTCCTCGCCAGCGGCACTTCAGTCAGCGCCACAGCCAGCGGCGGCAATGGCAGCACCGGCGGCAACACCACCGCCAGCACCGACGGCAACGGCACGGCCTCGTTCGCAGGCCTCTCGATCAACGGCACGGTCGGCAACTACACCCTCACATTCAGCTCCGGCATCCTCACCTCGGTGAACGCCACCACCACCATCGCCCTCTCGGCGGGCAACGCGACCCTACTCCGCGTCTCGACCCAACCATCCGCGACCGCGATGGCCAACGCGACCTTCAGCCAGCAACCCGTCGTCCAAATCCTCGACGCCTGGAGCAACCTTGTCTCGACTGACAATAGCACCGTCGTCGCCGCCAGCCTCAACACCAACGGCCTCAACGGCAACTTGAGTGGAAATTCCAGCGGCTCGGGCATCACGAACCGCACCACGGCGAATGGACTGGGAAGCGACATTGTTACCGGCGTCTACGCCGCTGGCACCACGGTCTATGCAGCCACCACTGGCGGGCTGAGCATCTCCACCGATGGGGGAGCGACCTTTACCAATAGCACCACGACGGATGGACTGGGAGACAACTTAGTTCGCGGCGTCTACGCCAACGGCACCACGGTCTATGCAGCCACCCTCAGCGGGCTGAGCATCTCCACCAATGGGGGAGGGAACTTTACCAACCGCAACACGACGGATGGACTGGGAGACAATGTTGTTAACGGCGTCTACGCCAACGGCACCACGGTCTATGCAGCCACCCAAGGCGGGCTGAGCATCTCCACCAATGGGGGAGGGAACTTTACCACCCGCACCACGACGGATGGACTGGGAAGCAACGATGTTTACGGCGTCTACGCCAACGGCACCACGGTCTATGCAGCCACCAGCGGTGGGCTGAGCATCTCCACCAATGGGGGAGTGAGCTTTATCACCCGCACCACGACGGATGGACTGGGAAGCAACGATGTTTACGGCGTCTACGCCAACGGCACCACGGTCTATGCAGCCACCCAAGTCGGGCTGAGCATCTCCACCAATGGGGGAGCGAACTTTACCACCCGCACCACGACGGATGGACTGGGAAGCGACAGTGTTCCCGGCGTCTATGCCGAGGGCACCACGGTCTATGCAGCCACCAGCGGTGGGCTGAGCATCTCCACCAATGGGGGAGGGAACTTTACCAACCGCACCACGGCGGATGGACTGGGAGACGATATTGTTAACGGCGTCTACGCCGTCGGCACCACGGTCTATGCAGCCACCCAAGGCGGGCTGAGCATCTCCACCACTCCTCCCAGCGGAACCTCCGCCACCGCCTCCGGCGGCAACGCCTCGTTCTCTGGCCTCGCCATCGCCGGCCAGGCGGGCAACTACACGCTGAACTTCTCCAGCGGCAGCCTCGCCAATGCCACCTCGTCCAATGTGACCATCACCGCCGACCTCACCACGGCAAACATCACCATGGGCACCCAGCCCGGCAACTCGACCGCCGGCTCGGCCATCATTGGCGCACCGTCGATCTCGATCTTCGACCAATACAGCAACCCAGTCGGCAACTACTCGGTGAGCGCCCTCCTCAACGGAGCCACACTCACCTCGAATTCGACCCGCAATGTGACCACCGGCACGGATGGCAACGCCACCTTCTCGAACCTGATCACCAACACCGCAGGCTCGGGTTACACGCTGGCCTTCTCGTTTAACGCCACCACGCCGACCACAGCGGGCAACAGCACGACCTCGGCAAACTTCACCGTCTCGCCGGATGCCGCCTACGGTCTGGTGATGGTGTCGCAACCTCCGACGACCGCCCAGGCGGGCGTGCCGTTCGATGATGGCAACGCGCCTCAGGTTCGCGTCAAGGACCGCTTCAACAACAATGTCCCGCAGGCGAACATGACGATCACCGCCATGGCCAACGGAGGCACCGGCAACGCATCGGGAGTCACCACCGCCGACACCGACATGTCGGGCACCGCGACCTTCTACGGCCTCGGCATCAGCGGCTCCACAGGGGTTTACACGCTCACCTTCGCCAACGGTTCGCTCACCACCAACGCAACCTCGAACAGCGTGACCCTCACTGCAGGCGTCCCGACGAAAGTCGTGATTTCACAACAACCGCCCGCCACGGTCCAATCCAACGCCACCCTCAGCCCAGCCCCGGCCGTGAGCCTGCAGGATACTTGGAACAACAATGTCACCACCCCCGGCATCACGGTGAACGCGACACTGCAGGGTGGGGGAGCCAGCCTTTCCGGCACCGGCAGCACGACGACCAACGCCACCGGCGCGGCCAACTTCACCGACCTGCGGATCGAAGGCGCGACCGGCAATTACGAATTGCTCTTCACCAGCGGCAACTTCGCCAGCACCAACTCGACGAACATCGCCCTGACCGCCGATCAATCGACGGCCACGATCGCGATCACCTCGAACGCGACCACCTCGACCGCCGGCCAAACGATCCAAGGCTCGCCTGCGGCAACGATTGAGGATCAATACGGCAACGCGCTCAGTGGATACTCCGTCACCGCCGCCCTCAACGGAGCCACCCTCGCCTCGGGCGCCACCAGTGCGAACACCGATGGCAACGGCACGGCAACCTTCAGCGACCTGGTCACCAACACGGCCGGCGACTTCACGCTCACGCTCTCGTTTAACGAAAACGGAGCCAGCGGCAACGCGACCACGCCCACCTTTACGGTCAATCCCGACGCCGCCGCAGCCCTCGCAATCACCACCCAGCCCTCGAGCACCGCGCAAGCCGGCATCGCCCTCGCACAGCAACCGGTGATCCAAGTGAAAGATCAATTCGGCAACAACGCGCCAGACTCCGGATTGGAAATCAGCGCGACCGCCAATAGCGGAGCCACGGCCAACGGCACCACCACTGCCAGCACCGATGGCAACGGCACGGCCTCCTTCAGCGGACTCCTCCTCGAAGGCACCGCCGGCAACTACACGCTCACCTTCGGCAACGGCACACTCACCAGCGTGACCTCAAACTCCATCGCCCTCGGCGCCGGAACAGCCGTCAAGCTGGCGGTGACCACCCAGCCCGGCAACTCGACCGCCGCCGGCGACGCCTTCAGCCCGCAACCCGCAGTGGGCCTGCAGGACGCCTGGAACAATGCCGTGAGCCAAGGCAATGTGACCGTCACAGCGGCTGTCACCACCGGCAACGCCAGCGTGAGCGGCAACACCACAGCCACCAGCGCAGGAGACGGCGTGGCGTTGTTTGACGGCCTGACCATCGCCGGCCAAGTGGGCAACTACACGCTCACCTTCAACGCCAGCGCCCTCACCGACGCCACCTCCGATACCGTGGCCGTAACCGCCAACCCAGCCACCGCCGTGATCTCGATCAGCACAAACGCCACCACCTCCATCGCAGGCCAAGCGTTCGCCGGACCTCCCGCCGCCACGATTGTTGACGGCTCGAACAACCCGCTCTCCGGCATCTCGGTGACCGCCGCAATCAACCAAAACAGCGGCAACTTCAGCGGCACGACGAGCGTCTCGACCAATTCGACCGGCGTGGTCAGATTCGGCAACCTCACGCAAACCGTGGCAGCGGCCGGTTACAACCTCGCGCTGTCCTTCAACAACGGCCAAACCAGCGGCAACGCCACCACGGCGAACTTCTCAGTGACCGCCGCCGCAGCCGCGAACATGACGGTCTCCCGCCAGCCCATCAACACCATCGCGGGCCTCGTGATCGCCAGCAACCTGCAAGGCACACTGTTCCCGGCTGCCCGCCTGCGCGACGCCTTCGGCAACCCAGTGATCT
>Ga0247843_1003414_pt1 | contig 26175 bp, 20 predicted proteins | sample LaCruzMarch2017__FD_192420 | JGI IMG/M metagenome (GOLD analysis project Ga0247843, IMG submission 192420) | Freshwater microbial communities from meromictic Lake La Cruz, Castile-La Mancha, Spain - LaCruzMarch2017_8m | ecosystem: Environmental > Aquatic > Freshwater > Lake | place: Spain... | reverse complement strand
CTTTTCCTATTATTGCCTTGATAGACGTAAGTTTATCGAACATAGTGATGGTAGTTTTGTTGGGAGGTCAGAGACCCCAAAACTGCCACACTTTTTTCTTCTCCCCTAAAAAACTACCGAACTATTGCGTGTTACAAACACTCTGTTTATTAGTTGTGCGCAGTCATCCTTCGGAAGACAACGCACAACTAATGATTGATTAGCACTTATCATGTTATAAATACCCTGTTTACCAATAATTTAAGTCATAAGTGCAAAACTTGCACTTATGACTTTTTTTCATTTGAAAGAAGGTGAGAATTTGGTAAACAGCCTATAAACTCACGCCTCTTTTCCAAGGCATGAAATCATCCTGACCGAGCAATTGGGCTTTGGTTTTGATATTGCCACTTGCTAATTCAATGCAATATTCCAGCAATGCTTCGGCAGTTTCTTGGATGGTTTTTTCACCTTCAATGATAGCTCCACAATCAAAATCAATGATGTCGGGCATTTTATGCGCGAGTTTGGTATTGGTAGAAACCTTTACAATGGGGCAAATTGGGTTGCCAGTTGGCGTGCCTAATCCCGTGGTAAACAGCGTAATAGTGGCACCTGCCGCCGCTTGTCCTGTTGTAGCTAACACATCATTGCCGGGCGTACATACCAACTGTAAACCCTGTTCTTTGACTACTTCCGTATAGTTCAATACGTCAGCGATGGGCGCTGCGCCACCTTTTTTAGCAGCCCCAGCCGATTTGATGGCATCTGTGATAAGTCCGTCTTTGATATTACCCGCTGAAGGATTCATGTCAAATCCCGCGCCTACGGCTTCAGCTTTGGCGGCGTAATCGCGCATGAGATTCTCAAATTTCCAAGCCTTTTCTTCGCTTGTGCAGCGGTCAATCAGCTCTTGTTCCACTCCGCAGAGTTCAGGGAATTCGGCCAAATACGTATTGCCTCCCAAGGTCACCACCAAATCTGATAGATGACCTAAAACGGGATTGGCTGATATGCCCGAAAAACCGTCGGAGCCGCCGCATTTGAGGCCTATGTTGAGTTTGGAAAGCGGTATAGGTTGACGTTCCAGTTTGTTGGCCTCAAGCAATGCCACAAAGGTTTCTTTGATAGCCGCCGAAAGCATTTCAAATTCAGTTCCGTACGATTGTTGTTCAAAAAACAGAATCGGTTTATCAAATTTGGAAGTTCCGCGACTATTGATTTCGTTCATCAAATCGGTGAATTGCGTTTTTTGACAACCCAAACTTAATACTGTAATCCCGGTCACGTTGGCATTGTGCGCATAAGCTGCAAACAGGGCCGCCAAAACAGCTGATTCCTGATTGCTTTCGCCACAGCCCGATTCATGAGTCAGGAATTTGATACCATCTAAGTTTTTGAACAAAGGTTGGTGGCTTGCTGCACCTGATTGTGCCGTGGCATTGTATTCTTTTAACGTGTTTGTATCTCCTTTTTCGTACAATTTGACCAAATCTTCCACCTGCTTCTGGTAAATATCCGGAAAAGCATAGCCAAGGGCTTTGTCAAAGGCTTCTTTGAGTTTGAGAATATTGCGGTTTTCGCAAAAGACCAACGGAATTACCAACCAATAATTGGCCGTACCCACTTGTCCGTCAGAACGCGGAAAGCCCATGAAAGTACGATTAGCCCATTTGGACACGTCGGGGGCTTGCCAGTTGGTTTGCGGTTTGCGTTTCAGCACCGAATAATCGTCGGATTCGTGTTTGAGATTGAATGTGGTAATTTGTTCGCCGCGAGCAATAGGTTGGGTCGCTTTTCCAACCAAGACCCCGTACATAGTGATGGGGTCGCCCGTGTTCAAATCTTCGGTGACGAATTTGTGTTTGGCCGCAATGGCCCGAGGCAAGACGTAGCTTTCCCCTTCAAATTCGATGATTTCGCCCGCTTCCAACGGGCGCAACGCGACAATCACATTGTCTGAGGCATTGACTTTTAATACTTTATGTTGCATTGGGGTATTGTTGCTTTGAAGTTAAAAAGAAGGTCTCCCACAGAGCAAGAGACCTTTCCTCACTTATTTAACCTATCAAAAAAAATCTTTTATGCTTTTTGAAATTCTCCGTTTACCAAACGCCAGATTTGCAGAGGATTAGCATCTTTTAGCTCATCAGGTAACAGGTTTTCGGGGAAGTTTTGGTAACTGACGGGACGCGTAAACCGATAAATAGCATTAGTTCCAACTGACGTACTGCGGGAATCAGTAGATGCCGGGAAAGGACCGCCGTGCATCATGGCATGACAAACTTCTACGCCCGTTGGGAAACCGTTGATGAGTAAACGTCCTACTTTTTGTTCCAACACGTCAATCAAATCGGTGTATTCGGCCAGTTCTTCGGGAGTGCCGTGAATGGTGGCTGTCAAATGACCTTCCAGATTTTCGGCAATACGCAACATTTCTTCTTTGCTGTCGGCTTCTACCAACACACTCGTTGGCCCGAATATCTCTTCCGACAAGGTATGATCCTCGGCAATGGCCTGTGCATCGGTTTTAAACAATATGGGTTGTACAGACGTGAAACCCGTTACCTCATGTCCCTTTGCTATTAAGGTAACACTATCGTTTTCCAAATGTTTTGAAATTCCCTGATTATACGCTTTCTGAATTCCGTTGGTGAGCATGACACCGCCCGCAACGTTTTTAAACTGGGTTTCCAAATCCGTTAAAAAAGATGCGTATCCTTCGGTTTTATTCGCAATAATCATCCCCGGATTGGTACAAAATTGCCCTACACCCATCGTAACGGAAGCCGCAAATTGTTGGGCAATTGCGGCACCTTTTTCTTTCATGATTTGGGGCAAAATGAACACCGGATTTGTACTTCCCATTTCGGCATACACAGGAATGGGTTCGGGGCGATTGGCTGCTAATTGAAATAGCGCCATGCCTCCCTGATACGAACCGGTAAAGCCAACGGCCTTAATGTAAGGGTGTTGAACCAATGCAGCTCCGATTTCAGTACCGCTTCCGTGCAATAAAGAAAAGACGCCGTCGGGCATTTGTGACTTGATGGCCGCTTGCTGAATGGCTTTTCCAACTAACTCCGAAGTACCCGGATGCGCCGAATGTGCTTTCACAATGACCGGGCAACCGGCGGCTAATGCCGAAGCGGTATCGCCGCCTGCTACCGAAAACGCCAAAGGAAAATTACTCGCTCCAAACACGCCTACGGGTCCCAAAGCTTGCTGCATCAATCGTAAATCAACTTTTGGTAGCGGCTGACGGTCGGGAATCGCCGTTTCGATGCGGGCATTGACCCAAGAACCGTCGCGCAATAACTGCGCAAACAAACGCAATTGTCCCGTAGTACGTCCGCGTTCGCCTTGTACACGGCCCGCGGGCAAGCCCGTTTCTGCGGTGGCGATTTGAATTAAATCATCGCCGATGTTTTCAATCTCTTCGGCAATTTTATCTAAAAATGATGCTTTCTCAAGACCTGATTTTTTACGATAAATTTTGAAAGCGGCTTGTGCTTTTTGCGCGGCCAATTCCAATTCCGCTTTGGTCGCCTTGTGATATTGGGTAGGAAGTTTTTTTCCCGTTGTTGGATTCAGCGCTTGAAAAGTGCTTTCTCCCTCGGCAGAAATTGAACTGCCTATTACTTGTTTTCCTTCTAACTTCATTTTAAAGTGGTTTTTGCGAGACCGTATTTACTAAAGTCCCGATGTGTTCAATGGTTATTCTGACTTCGTCCCCAACGTTTAACGTAAATTCGTTGGGTGGAACCAGTCCGGTACCTGTCATCAGGAACACCCCATTCGGAAAAGAGGTTTCACGGAATAAATAGCCAATCAGTTCTGTATGAGTACGTTTCATGCGATTGATGGAAATGTTTCCTTCAAACACAGTCGCGTCATTTCGTACGATTTCGATGTTGATTTGGGCATCCGGGTCAATGGGCTGGCTTGGAACGTACAAACATGGTCCAATTGCTGCCGCGCCGTCGTAGCTCTTAGCTTGTGGCAGATACAAGGGGTTTTCGCCCTCAATATCCCGAGAACTCATGTCATTACCGCAGGTATAACCGACAATTTTGCCGTTTGAAGTGGCAAAGAGCGTGAGTTCCGGTTCGGGAACATTCCATTTTGAATCTCTCCGAATCAAAACCTGTGCGCCGCTGCCGACGGTTCTTGCGGCAGTTGCTTTGAAGAAAAGTTCGGGACGGTCGGCATCGTAAACGCGGGCGTAAAAATCACCGCCTCCTGCATCTTTGGACTCTTCCATGCGAGCTTCGCGGCTTTTCATGTAGGTCACGCCCGAAGCCCAAATCTCCTGATGATTAATAGGGGCTAAAACTTCAGTTTTGAGGTTTTTTTCAAGTGAGTCGTCCGGGGAAAGGGTTTGAATTTCAGCTGAAACGGCATCAAACAAATCATCACGATTGACGTACGTATCCCAATCGTTTTGTGGTGAAAGATAGAAGTTCGATTCAGATTCGATAACAATACCCTGCTGTGTACGGTATAATTTCATGGTCAAATCAAGTTTTTTATTGGGGGTGAGAAGGTTGCTTTCAATAAAAGGACCAACGGGTTTAAAATTAATGCCGGAAGCAAACTTTTCAGTTTTAATCAGTGAATAATCGTATGCAAAGAAAAGGAATAAGAAGATAAAATTTATGTGAAATATTATACAGTTTTGATGAAATATTATCAATTTTGACAAATTATAGCATTTACAATACTATTATATCATGCAAGCTATTCTTCGTAAAGTCAACCCTTCGGCCAATTATTCGTTTGTCGCTCGGATTGATAAATTGCCTTATTTGTACGAAAAGTGGCACTTTCATCCTGAATTGGAACTGACCCATATTGTTCAAAGCCGAGGTACCCGTTTTGTAGGCGACAGCATTGAGGAATTTGAAGAAGGTGATTTGATTTTGATTGGGAGTAATTTGCCGCACGTTTGGAAAAATGATACTGCTTATTTTCAGCCCAATTCTTCTTTGCAGGCACAATCTGAAGTGTTGCAGTTTTTGCCCGATTGTTTTGGGAAAGATTTTTTGAATCTGAAAGAAATGGAAAGCATTCGACGGCTTTTTGAAAAGTCAAAGCGTGGATTGCGAATCACGGGAAAAACCAAAGAAAATGTGCTGAAGTTGATGACTCAATTGATTGAAAACACCAAGGGTGTTCAGCGTATTGGCCTTTTTCTGAACATTCTGGAATTAATTGCCGAATCGGAGGAGTTGGTTTTTTTGAGCAGTGAAGGGTTTTTGGATTCGTATCATCGCTTTGATACGGAGACAATTAACCATGTTTATGAATTTACACTTTCTCAGTTTAACCGACGCATTCTGATTGAAGAAGCCGCTGCTATTTCCCACATGTCGGTGGCTAATTTTTGCCGCTATTTTAAAAATCGTACGCAGAAAACGTACATTCAGTTTTTGACCGAAGTACGCATCGGTTACGCCTGTCGGATGTTAATTGAAAACAAAAAAAGCGTTCAGCAAATCGCTTTCGATTGCGGATTTCATAATATTTCCAACTTCAATCGCTCCTTTCGACTTCTAAAACATCAAAATCCAATGGCCTATCGGGCTGCTTTTGGGTAAATGCGCTCGAACAATTTATTCCAGCATTTCCCAGCTTTGTACTTTCCCGTTTTTTGTTTCTACGAGCCATACTTTGATGCCCGGAAAATGCTTTAGAAACTTTTTGGACTGCTTGATTCCCGAAACACTGAAAGCCGTTGCCAGCGCATCGGAAACGGTTCCATCCGACGCAATGACCGTAGTTCTGACGTGAAATCGCAGGCCAATGCCGGTTTTAGGATCAACAATGTGCGAATAACGAATTCCATTAAAATCGGCATGACGATACGTTGGCCCGGAGGTAGCCAAGGTTGTATTGGCTAATTCCAACGTTTTCAAGGAATCGCTGCCGTTGGAAACGACAATTTTCCAACCTTTTGAGGCGGGTGGAGCATCAGTCAATACCACTTTCCCCCCGGCATCCATCATGGCTGATTTTATTCCGTAGGTTTTCAATACCCTGATGGCTTCTTCGGCTGCAAAACCTTTTCCCAATCCGCCAATATCCAAACGCATACCAGCTTGCGTCAGCAATACTTTTTGACCCGAAGCATCAAGTTTCATTTTTTGAAAACCAATTTTTGAGCGCGCTTCCTCAATCTCGCTTTTGCTCGGAAAAGTTCGTTGCCGAATAGCACGTCGCCAAAGCTGAACAATCGGGCCAACCGTAACATCGAAAGCACCTTTTGTCTTTACGCTAATGTCTTGGGATATGGCTAAAATATTAAAAAGATCTTTGCTTACAGGCACCCATTGACCTGAGCCTGATTGCGCAGAAAGGCGGTTGATTTCACTGCCATCGGCATAATCACTCATGATTTCATTCAATTGCTCAATGCGTTTAAAAGCACTTTGGGCGGCTTTTTGTGCAAGAGAATCGTCAGAGGCGTAAAAAACCAACTTAAATGGTGAGCCCATCAGTCCCTTCTCAAAGGTGTAGCGTTTGTCTTGCGCAAGTAAAGAGCCGGTCAGATAAAAAAGTAAAAATAGAAATTGAAGTGAAAAACGCGTACTCATTCTGAATGTGAATTTAGCCGACAAAAGTACGCCAAAACTTAGGAAAGTTGTTTTTGGCTGTAAGCAATTATGCGCCCGCTGTTTGACCCCTTTGGGGTCACCTATTTGTAGGAATGAAGCTTTTTCTACAAACATCTGACCCCTTAGGGGTCAAATAAAGAGCAATTTATGGCTAAAGTGTAGAACTGTATTTTGATTTTTTTCTCCCTAAAATTGGCATCATTCAAAAAAATAAAAGTATTTTCATATTTGTGTAAGGAGTTTTTAGCCTCCCACTTGTCTTAGTAGTAGATTACCGAAAGGGATACACATCCTTTAAGAAATTACCCAAAAGCAAGAACAATGGAGCAGGCTTACAACGAAAATTCCGGAAAAGTCCCACAACCATTTGGTACCCCTTCCCTTCCGCGTCATTCCACTGAGCAAGTCCCTGCAACTTCCTTTGAGCAGGATGATGAATTGTTTATTCGGAAAGCGCTGGAAAACAACCTGCGACTCGGGGTGGAATTGCTCTACAAGCGGTATTTCCAACCCATGTGTACTCACGCGGTCAAATATGTTGGTTCCCGAGAAGTAGCGGAGGACTTAGTTTCGGAAATCTTCTTTCAATTTTATTCCAATAAAACCTTTCTCGAAATCACCTCTTCCTATCGTCTGTACCTGTTTCGTACCGTGCGCAACCGCGCCTACAATTATCTACGATGGGATTTGAGTCGAAAAGCCGATATAACGGAAGCCTCCCAAAAACCGGGCCTTGATGAACAGCAACCAGACCAAATCAGTCAGTTTGAGGAATTATACCATGATTTGGAAGAGGCAGTAAATAAACTCCCTCTCGAACGGCGACGTATTTACCTCATGCAAAAATTTGAAGGTAAAAAGTACCGGGAAATTGCCGATGAACTTCACCTATCGGTCAAAACAGTGGACGTACAGCTCAATCGTGCCAATCAATACATTCGAAATCTCCTCAGAGACAAGTGGTTACTGCCGGTGATTAGCCTTTGGTTATCCATTTCTATTTTCAGCTAAACCTGCTAAACCTATAAGGTCTTAACGGTACGACGCTCGCAGACCTTATAGGTTTGAACATAGGTTTGAAACTAACAATATCAATGAACGCAGAAATCAACAAAGAATTCGTATTCAGCTATTTGTCGGGAAAGACATCGGCTTTACAAAAACAGATGATTGATGAGTGGGTCAAAATTCCCGCCAATGAGGAGCTGTTTTACAAATGGTTGGTAGAATACGAATACCAACATCCGCAATACCTTACGGAATTGCCGAACGCAGTGGCTCGTTTTCAGGACTTTGCCGATAAGTTTGACGAAAACCCGGCGTTCGAATTTCTGGTACAGGAGAAATCGCTTCCCATTAAACGTCTGACGTGGGTTTGGATGGTGGCGGCTTCGTTTGTCTTGGGAATACTCATGAGCGGGTGGATTTTCAAGGATTCCTTTCTTTATCAAATCCATTCAACGGCTTTTGGCGAGACAAAATCGCTTTACTTGAGTGACAGCACAAAAGTGACACTGAATGCCAATTCGTCCCTGCGTGTCCCGCGTTTTGGTTTTGGAGCAAAAACCCGGGAAGTGCTTCTGACGGGAGAAGCCAATTTTGCGGTAACTCATCAACCTACTAATCAGAAGTTTGTGGTAAAAACGGGCAAAGGGCTGGAAGTAGTGGTATTGGGAACGGAATTTACCGTTTATTCTCGCCAACGAGGTTCAAAAGTGGTTTTGAACAAAGGAAAAGTTCAGTTGCGCTACCAAGAAGGACAAACCCAAAAGCAACTGATGATGAAGCCCGGGGACTTGGTCACCTTCGACCAAAGCAACCACCTCAATCGGGAAGTAACCAAACAGCCCGAAAAATACGCTGCGTGGAAAGATCATCGCTTTGTATTTGACGATACCACTCTACAGGAATTTGCCAAAATCATGGACGAAAATTATGGTATCAAGGTCATTATCAGGGATGAAGCCTTGGCCAAGCGTACGCTCGTAGGGTCTTTTCAAGCCGATAATGCCGATGAATTGCTCAATATAGTGTCTGAAATTTTTACGATTAAAATCACCAAAATAGGTGATACTGTAGTACTTACTGATTATCAATAACCCCCGAAACCATACTATACGATGAAGAAAAACTTACAACAATCTTGCCGAGTGGGTCTGCTGCTGCTTACCCTGTCGGTGCTTGGCCGTCCAAGCTGGTCTCAAATTTTTGCAAAAGTTCAAAAATCACCCCAAAAAGCAGAAGCAAGAACCGCTCCCGAAATTCAAAAACTCCGTGGTGTACTGAAAGACCTGAAAAGTCATTACAAAGTAGACATTCTCTTTGAAGGGGGATTGGTGGAAGGGGTAACTGTCTCGTCTGATTTGATGGACTTTAACGCTACTTTGGAATCAAATCTTGACAAAATTTTGCGACCTTCTGGCTTGAACTACAAGAAGGTAAAAGACGGTTCTTACGTGATTTTGGAAAACAAAAAACCAAAGAAAACGGCTGAAGCCGACGCCCGATTTCAGGAAACCCTCAGCCCCAAACAACAACTTACCGAAAACCCTCAACCCCTGACAAACGACATTTCGACGTTAAAGACCGTTGAAAAAGCAGAGGTAGCGGCACAGACCATCAAAGGAAAAGTAACCGACGAAAAAGGAGTAGGGCTTCCCGGAGTAAGCATCCTCATTAAGGGCTCACAACGAGGTACTTCCTCCAATGCAGATGGAGGTTTCCAACTGGAAGTACCTAATTCATCGTCTGTGCTGGTTTTTAGTTATGTGGGTTACGAAAGCAAAGAGATTACCGTCGGCAATCAAACGAGCATTAACCTTTCATTAAATCCTGAAAGTACATCGTTGGGTGAAGTGGTCGTAACGGCTTTGGGAATAAAAAAACAGGCCAAAAGCGTAGGTTATGCCACTGCGACCGTGCCAACGGAAGAAATGACAGTGAACCGCACCGCCAATTTTATGAATGCGTTGCAAGGAAAGATGGCGGGCGTGAATATCACTTCGCTCGGCTCCGGTCCGGCAGGAACCAGCAAAATTCGTATTCGGGGACAATCTTCTTTCGGCGGCAATAACTCTCCTTTGATCGTGGTCAACGGAGTTCCGATTGATAATACCAATAATGGTGCCCGGGGTGACGTATCCGAAAAAGGCAGCAACCGTACCTCCGACGGCGGCGACGGATTGAGCAGCATCAACCCCGACGATATTGAAGCCATGACGGTTTTGAAAGGAGCCGCCGCTTCGGCCCTTTATGGCTCACGGGCCAAAGACGGTGTGATTATGATTACAACCAAAACCCGAGGAACTGGCTCAGGTATTTCTCTAAGTTATAACTCCAATTATACCACTGAAACACCTTTGGATTATACTGACTATCAGTACGAATACGGACAGGGCGAAAACGGTGTTCGTCCTACGGCTCCTTTCCCGACCTCCGGACAGTGGAGTTTTGGGGAGAAATTTCAGCCCGGCATGACGCACATTCTTTTTGATAATATAACGGTCCCTTATGAACCGCAACGGAATCAACTCAGTCAGTTTTACCAAAAAGGCTCCACTTTTACCAATACCCTGACGCTGTCGTCGGGAGGTGAAAATGGAGGTTTCAGCCTTTCCGTTTCCAATTTAGACAATAAAACCATTCTGCGTAATTCGGGGTATAATCGCAGAACTATCAATCTGGGTTTTACCCAAACCCTGAAAAAGCTAACGGTTTCCGGTAATGTCAATTATTCCAACGAATACCGTAAAAATCCGCCCAACATTGCTGAGCAGGATTACAGTCCGGTGATCATCTTCAATATGGCCAATTCGATGCCGCTGGATCTGTTGGAAAAATACGCCTCCGATGCCAACGGCAACGAAACCGTATGGTCGCGCTTTACGAATCGTACCAATCCTTATTTTGCTTTAAAACGTTTTGATAATATCCGTAATGACCGCGTATTCGGCAACTTGACCGCACGTTATAACTTTACCAATTGGCTGTTTTTGCAAGGCCGTATCGGACAGGATTACTATTCCCGCGAACAGGATTACAATCTACCAACGGGTACCCAACGCCAACCCGCCGCGCCCGCAGGGTTTGTGAACGGCCAATACGTACAGGACGCTCGCAACGTGCGCGAACTCAACGCCGACTTTTTATTGGGGGCCAATAAGACCTTTGGTGCCGTAGGCGTAAACGTGAATGTGGGAGGCAACCAAATGTACCGCCGCATCAGTCGTCACAACGTATTTGTGCAGGATTTTTACACCCGCGACCTGTACACCATCGGCAATAGTCGCCAACGCGATGCGACCTATGAGTTCTCGGAACGTCAGGTAAATTCGCTGTATGCCTCGGCTGAAGTTTCCTTTAAAGACTATTTGTTCTTAAACGGAACGGTTAGAAATGACTGGTTCTCAACGCTGTCACCTGCCAACCGCAGTATTTTATACCCATCCATTACAGCGAGCTTTGTCTTTTCGCAAGCATTGGCCACCTCTTTACCCTCTTGGATTAATTTTGGAAAAATCAGAGCGGCCTACGCCGAAGTAGGTAGTGATACTGACGTGTCGCCCTATGCTAACAACCTTTTTTATGGTATTAATCCCCAGCAGTTCCCGTCGCCGAGCGGAGTCGCGCAACCCTTGGGAAGCATCAGCGGCTCTACCGTACCCAATGCTAACTTGCGCCCCATGAGGGTTTCGGAGAAAGAGTTTGGGTTAGAATTAAAGCTGTTTAATAATTTAATCGGTTTGGATTTTACCTATTACGATAAACTATCGTCCGACCAGATCCTCCGTGCTCAAACCTCCAACGCCGGCGGTTACCTCAATCAGTTGATCAACGTCGGTCAAAGTCGCAATCAGGGTTTGGAAATGTTGGTCAATCTGAACCCTATCAAACGGCAGGATTTCAGCTGGAATTTCATCTTTAATGCTGCCTATAACAAAACAAAAGTACTCGATCTGGGCAGCGGCGTGAGCGATAACATGATTACGGTCGGTACCGGTGATTTTACAGGCGAGCTTCGTCAGGTGGTAGGCCAACCCATGGGGCAATTGTTTGGATTCGGCTACCTGCGTGATGCGCAAGGCCGCCAAATATTTGATGCCGGCAATGGCCGTCCGTTACGTACTCCTACTCAAATTGCTTTTGGCAGTGCCCTGCCGCTGTGGGTAGGCGGTTTTACCAATAGTATCACGTACAAAGGAATAAATCTTTCCTTCCTGATTGATTTTAAACTCGGTCATAAGATGATTTCGGGTACCAACCACAACGCCTGGCGACACGGTTTGCACAAAGCAACGTTGGTAGGAAGAGCCGAAAACTTTGTTATCGGTGATGGTGTCAATCCTAACGGTGAGGTCAACAAAACCAAATCAGGCGTGCAGGCATACTACGAAACGGTACGCTCTCAAAACATTGCCGAAGAGTTTGTGTACAACGCCGGTCTGTGGCAATTACGTCAAATCACGATTGGCTATGACTTTACCAAATTCCTCCCTACGGCCATTCCGTTCATCAAAGGATTACGGTTAAATGCCGTGGCCAACAACGTAGCCGTTATCAAAAAATGGGTTCCCAACATTCACCCCGAACAATTCGGTTTTCCTTCGGACAACCTGATTGGACTGGAAGCCACGGGCTTGCCCGTTACGCGGAGTATTGGATTTAATCTGAATGTAAAGTTTTAAAAGCCCCGCATCGGCGGTCCGACCTAACCCCCAACGGGGGGATAACTGAAGCTATTTATTCAGTAACATCTTTTCCAAAAACAAAAATTTCAAAATGAAAAATATACTTAAATCTCTCGTTAGTAAAGCCCCCGTTGGGGGTTGGGGGGCTGTTCTTTTAATGGTGGGCTTGACTGCCTGCGACAAAGGATTTGATGAAATGAACGTCAATCCCATCGCGCTGACAGCCGTTGACCCAGGATATCAGCTCAATACTGCCATCGTAAATACGGCTCCGGGTTACGGCAATCTGAGTTATGAAACCACCATCGTTAAGCAAATGATCACACCCTTCAGTGGTCAGGGTTCGGCGGCCAATTTCAATCAGGACAATCGAGCGGTCGCGGCGGGCAACTGGAACACGTTCTATCAGTCAAATATCAAAGAACTGGCGGATGTTCTGGCCAAAACCAAAGACGTTCCGGCTCGTTCCAATCTCTATAATATGGCCCGCATCTGGCAAGCCTATTCATTTATGCTGCTAACCGATACCTACGGCGACATTCCCTACACGCAGGCGGGCAAAAACTACCTGGAAGGCATTGCCACTCCCGCTTATGACACGCAGGAATCTGTTTACACGGCTATTCTGAGTGAATTGGACGCTGCTTCTGCCGGTTTGGATGCGGCCAAAGCAAAAGTGGCCAGTGATGTTTTGTACGATGGCGATGTTCCAAAATGGAAACGTCTGGGCTATTCGCTGTTGCTCCGCGCCGCCATGCGCCTTTCGAAGATCAACCCAACCAAAGCCGCCGAATACGTAGCCAAAGCCGTAGCGGGAGGCGTCATGCAGTCGAATGCCGATAACGCCATCATTCGTCATAATGCCAATTTTACCAATCCTGTGGGCTCACAACTCAACGGAGGACAATCGGCGTTCTTTTATCTTGCCGAAGATTTTGTGGATTTTTTGAGCAAGACCAATGACCCCCGTCTGGCTTCGATTGCCGTTCGTTATGTGGGGGCTACGAGCGGTGCTCAGCAAGTAGAATCAAGGGCGAACCGTACTCCCGCATCTCAAATCGGTGCCCCGCTTGGCTACGACAATACCACCATTAGTGCGGCTGTGACGGCTAAAAAATTGGCAAGTTTATGGGATTATAGCCAACTTGATCGGACCCGTATGGGCGGCCTTACCGCGCCCAGCTATTTGGTTACTTATTCCCAAACCCAACTTTTACTGGCCGAAGCCGCCTTTCGGAAATGGACCACAGGTGACCCCGCCACCTTGTATTCCAATGGCATAAGAACCCACATGCAGCAATTGGCGGCCTATGGCACAAGTTCAGCTGTTCCGGATGCTGCCATTACCACTTATGTTCAGGCCAACCCCTTGGCGGCCGGCAAAGAATTGGAACAAATCAATACGCAGTACTGGGTAGCTTCTTTTTTGATTGGGCCGGAAGCGTGGGCTAATTTCCGCCGTAGCAATTATCCGATTTTAACCCCCAATACCTATCCGGGCAGTGACCTCAAAACCGAGCCGTTTATTCGCCGATTGACCTACACAGATGCCGAATTGAATGTCAATAAAACCAATGTACAACAGGCCATCAGTCGTCAGGGGCCGAACCTTTTAGATACCAGAATATGGTGGGATAAGAAGTAAAATCGGTGAATCCGCCACTTTCTGTGTTACTATGAAAAATCTAAAAAAACGTCTCCAACAGGGAGAGACCCTGCATGGGTGTTGGTTAAATTTGGGAAGCGCACTCACCGCCGAAATCGTTGGTCTATCGGGATTCGATTGGGTATTGATAGACCTCGAACATGGCGCCGGCACGGAGAAGGACGTTTTGGCCCAGTTACAGGCGTTGGAAAGTACATCCACTGCCGCCTTTGTACGGGTAGAAAGTGCTGATTCGCCCCGCATTTCTCGCGTGTTGGACATGGGGGCCGCCGGGGTCATGTGTCCCAAAGTAAACGATGCTGTCGAAGCCAAAAAAGTAATCAACGGACTACATTATCCTCCATTCGGTAACCGAGGGGTTGCCAAAATGGTACGGGCCACGGCATTTGGGCAAAATTTTCAGGCGTATTATGATTCGTCAGAAGAGAATTTATTGGGAATCATCCAAATAGAAACCGCCGAAGCCCTAAACCATTTGGACGAAATTGCGGCGTTGGAAGGGGTAGATGTGCTTTTCATCGGGCCCGCTGACCTTTCGATGGAACTCGGAATTTTCGGACAGTTTGATAACCCGATTTTCATAGACGCACTAGAAAAAATAAACCAAGCGGCTCAAAAAGCAGGAAAAGCCACGGGTATTTTGTTCTTCAATCCTGATGATTACAAAAAATACCACGACATGGGCATCCGATTTATTGCCTGCGGCGCTGATGCCACTTTTGTGGCTGATGGTGCACGGGCAATGTCCAAAAAATTGGATGCTTTTAGGGCAAGTTATAAGTAAACTAACAGCGTTTCGATTTTATCCACCACCACGATTTGTAAACCCATCCCTAAACCTCTTATTGAATGACTGATCCTATTTTTATCTTATGCGTTGGTGTCGTGATCGTTGTGGGCGGTATCATCGGTTTAAAGCTGCATCCTTTTCTGGCGCTTTTATCGGCAGCGTTAGTCGTAGCTTTACTTACGCCTACGGCCTCACTCGAACAGTTTTATATCTCAAAAGGCAGTTCAGCGGCTGAGGCCATCAAATTAGCGCATAAAAGCATTGGTGAGCGTATTGCGGTAGAGTTTGGAAATACCTGCGCCAAAATCGGTATTTTGATTGCCATGGCGGCCATTATCGGCAAATCCATGCTTGACAGTGGTTCAGCCGAAAAAGTGGTGAGGGCCATGCTTAAATTAACCGGTATTAAAAAAGCTCCGATTGGGTTTATTCTCAGCAGCTTTTTTCTCACGATTCCTGTCTTTGTGGATACTGTTCTTTTCTTAATGATGCCTTTGGCCAAAGCCATGAGCACTCGTTTGGGTAATAAAAATTACCTGATGTTGGTTTTAACGGTTATTGCTGGGGCCGTAATGGCTAATTCATTCGTGCCACCCTCTCCAGGACCGTTGTTTTTAGTGGGAGCGCTCAATGTTCCGATTGGATTAATGATGGTTTGCGGAACGCTGTTGGGACTTTGTACCATAACGGTGGGTTATTTTTATGCCATTTGGGCCAACAAAAGATGGCCGATTCCGCTTCGCGATGCGCCCGATGCTCGGTTGGAAGACATTGCCGCCATTGCCAACAAAGACGACAAAGAACTTCCTCCTTTGGGTTTGGCGCTGTTGCCCGCTGTATTTCCGTTGGTTACGATTTGTATTCGCTCGGCGGTGGAGGCTTTTGTTACTCCAAAAGTCCCTCTGACCGGTAGCCCTTTTTTGAATAAATTAATTGATATTGTTCTGTTTTTCGGGGATAAAAATATTGCCCTATTCGCAGGGGCTGTTTTCGCTTTGTTGGTTCTTATCCGCCAAAAAAAGACAATGAAATCGGGTTTGACGGCGTTTGTTCAAACGGCTTTGTTAAGCGGTGGCGGTATCATTTTAATTACGGCTGCGGGTGGTGCTTTTGGCGGGATGTTGCAACAAACGGGCATCAGCAGCCGTATTGCCGATATGACCAAAGACTACCAGATGGCATTAATTCCGTTGGCGTTTTTCGTTACAGCCGTTGTACGTACGGCACAAGGTTCGGCAACGGTGGCCTTAATTACGGCTTCAGGAATTTTAGCCGGAATGGCACAAAATGCCAATTTAGGCTTCAATCCCGTGTATTTGTGTCTGGCGATTGGGGCAGGGGCAAAATTAGTGCCTTGGATGAATGATGCAGGTTTTTGGATCATGTGTAAAACAAGTAATCTCACCGAACGCGAAGCGTTGAAAACCATAGCCCCCATGCAAACCATCATGGGACTTGCCGGTCTTATCTTGACCATGATTGCAGCGCAACTTTTTCCAATGATTTAATAAGAACGTCGGCAGGGGTTTAAACGGACTAACCAACCCTTGCCGACGTTAAGTAGGTCAGACTTTCTAAGTTTTCAATACTATTGATTTTCAAACATTAAAACCTAAAACTTGGAAAGTCTTGTTCTGCATAAAAACATAATATGAAAAGCGTAAGTGAAAATACTATAGTACAAACAAGCCCATTAGACAATGTCGGCATTGTCTGTCATGCATTTGGTGTACGAAAAGGGGCCGTTGTTTTGGAGCATATTGTAGTGGCGCAGGACATTCCGATGGGGCATAAAGTGGCCTTGCAGGATATACATGAAGGAGAAGAAATTGTACGCTACGGACAGGTCATTGGCTATGCTAATGCCGGTATTTATACAGGCGAATGGGTGGATGAACGAAAAATGAACTTGCCTCAACCGCCTGATTTAGAAAGCATTCCATTGATCATTAATCCGTTAGGCGATTCTAAAGAAGTACAAGCAGAACCGTTAGACGGGTTTACCTTTGAAGGTTACCGAAATGTGGATGGGAGTGTCGGAACTAAAAATGTATTGGGAATTACCACCAGTGTACAATGCGTGGCAGGAATCACCAATTACATTTCCAATAAAATCAAGCAGGAATTACTGCCTAATTATCCTAACGTGGACGATGTCTTTGCCTTCAATCACAGCTACGGTTGCGGTATTGCCATCAATGCACCTGCGGCTATCATTCCGATTCGGACGATTCAGAACATTGCGCAAAACCCCAATTTTGGCGGTGAAATCATGGTGATTGGATTAGGTTGTGAAAAACTCCGACCCGAACGTTTATTGCCCACTATCGACAACAACGGGGACTCTTCCATACTCTATTTGCAGGACGAGGCCTTTAATGGCTTTGAAGAAATGGTGGACGGAATCATGGAGATGGCCGAGAAACATTTGAAAAAACTGAACAATCGAAAACGCGAAACGTGCCCTGCGGCGGACTTGGTCGTAGGAATGCAATGCGGTGGCAGTGATGCTTTTTCGGGAATAACGGGAAATCCAGCTTCCGGTTTTGCGGCTGATTTGATTGTGCGGGCTGGCGGAACAGTGATGTTTTCGGAAGTGACGGAAGTAAGGGATGCAGTGCATTTATTAATTCCCAGAACTTCTACACCCGAAGTTGCCCAAAAGCTCAAAAAGGAGATGCAATGGTATGACGACTACCTTGAAAAAGGACTGGTGGACAGAAGCGCTAATCCAACGCCGGGCAACAAGAAAGGCGGCTTGAGTAACGTCGTCGAAAAAGCGTTGGGTTCCATTGCCAAATCGGGCACGAGCCCTATCGTGGATGTGGTTGCTCCGGGCGAAAAAATACGTCGGAAAGGCTTGAATTTTGTTGCCACTCCCGCCAGTGATTTTGTGTGCGGTACGCTGCAATTGGCCGCCGGAATGAACATGCACGTCTTTATTACTGGTCGAGGCACCCCTTATGGCTTGTCGATGGTGCCAGTGATCAAGGTTAGTTCCAATTCAAAATTGAGTAACCGATGGTTTGATTTGATTGATTTTGATGCGGGCCCTATTGCTTTTGGCGACAAAACCATTGAAGAAATGGGTTGGGAATTGTTTCACCTTATTTTGGAAGTGGCGAGTGGCAAACAAAAAGTAGCTGCCGACCGGTTGGGCATTCACAATGACTTGGTATTGTTCAATCCCGGACCATTAACGTAAATGGTTGATGGAGCGCTGATTAAAACCGATAAAAAAATCAGCGAAAATCAGCGTTCCCGAACTCTTTCGGGATTCGCGTCATCCGCGTTCCAATAATTTATTGATTATTAATTTTTTACAACAAAATATGGAAAAGGTAGGATTTGTCGGACTCGGAATAATGGGGAAACCCATGGCTTTGAACTTATTGAAAGCCGGCTATTCCGTGTCTGTTTTGAGTAAAAGCGCTGCCGCTGCCGAATTGACGGAATCCGGTGCGACGGCATACGCCACCAATAAAGAACTGGCGGCGCAATGCGATGTTATCATCACAATGTTGCCCGATTCGCCCGATGTAGAACAGGTAGTTTCGGGAACTGACGGTGTCTTGGAAGGAATTCAATCGGGAGCCTTATTTATTGATATGTCCACCATTGCGCCGGCTACGGCAGTCAATATCTATCAATTGATGAAGGCTAAAGAGGTAGAAGCATTGGACGCACCCGTATCAGGCGGGCAGGTCGGAGCCATTGGTGCTTCCTTGTCCATTATGGTTGGGGGAACTGCTGCGGCTTTTGAACGGGCGTTGCCGTTGTTTCAGGCCATGGGCAAAAATATTGTCCACATCGGAGAGCCTGGTGCAGGACAAACCACGAAAGCCTGTAACCAAATGATTGTCGGTATGACGATTCAGGCCGTGGCAGAGGCGTTTGCATTAGCCCAAAAAGCAGGGGTTGATTTGGAGAAAATGCGGGAAGTGCTGTTGGGAGGATTTGCTCAAAGTCGCATTCTTGACCTTCACGGCAAACGCATGATTGACCGTAATTTCAATCCCGGTTTCAAAATCAAATTACATAAAAAAGACATGGGTATTGCACTTCAAACGGGCGAAGCGTTTTCAGTTCCACTAAAAGGAACAGCATTGGTAGCGGCTCAAATGGAAGCCGCTGTCGCGCAGGGAAACGGGGAATTAGACCACAGTTCGCTGTTTATGCTACTGAGCCCAGCCTCCTAACCCGCGCGGCGTACCGTCCCAATGGGGGAATTTTTAATACGAAACTCAACGCCTCTGCCGCTACGGCTTGTCCTCGAAGGGGCTTATCACACACTTTAAACTCCCCCTTCGGGGGCAGGGGGGCTCTTTACTACAATGAAACGCAGCAATTTTCTCAAAGCCATTACGGCGGGTTCCGCGGGAGCGGCCATTTTTGGATCTGATCATGCCAAGGCCGCGACCAAACCCGTTCCTCCCAAAAAAGTACTCATGAAAGTAGGGTGTCAATCGGGTGGTACAAGCGTTGAAAATCTGGAGTTTAAAGCGCGTCACGGGGTGTTTAATATTGATGGAGGTTCGCCGATAACTATTCCTGGTAAGGGATGGGATTTGGAAGATTCGTTGAAGAAAAAGGAAGCCTGTGAAAAATACGGGATCAGCTTAGATGCTTACCATTATCCGTTGACCTCTGCGGGGATTGACAAAGTGGCTTACCCGAATGTGATGCTGGGCAAAAGTCCCGAACGCGACCGGGAAATCGAAATTCTGCAACAAATGATTCAGGTAGCGGGCAAATCAGGCATTAAAGTATTGAATTATAATACGACGATTTTACCCGTTTTGCGAACTGGAAAATATACCGACCCCAAGCGCGGAAATGCCGAATACAGCGTATGGAATTATGAAGAGGCGTTGAAAAGAAATGACCCAAAAACAATCGCGGGGGATGTTTCTGTTGACCAACTATTTGAGCGCATTACGTACTTATTGGACCGTATTCTGCCCGTTGCCAAAGAATATAAAGTAAAACTCGCCAACCACATTGCCGACCCACCTGTACCTGCTGCTTATCGGGGAATCATGCGTTGGAACAGCCCTGATGTTTTTAAAGGCATTCAACGATTTGCAAAGCTTTATGACAGCGAATACCACGGTTTCAATTTTTGCATCGGCTCCATTGCCGAAGGCCTGAAAGATCCCAAAAATGACATTTATCCCATTATCAAATGGGTAGGGGAGCGCAATCAGATTTTCAACGTGCATTTGCGCAATATCAAAGGCAGTTTTAACAACTTTCAGGAAGTGTATCCTGACAATGGTGAAATGAATTTTGCGCAGGTAATCAGAGCGTTACGGGATGTAGGTTATGCCGGAATGGTCATGCCCGACCACGTGCCGCACCACCACGATCCGGCGAGCAGTTTACAGGCTTTTTCATTCTGTTACGGCTATATCAAAGGCTTGTTGCAAACCGTTTCAGAAGAAGTATAATCAAAAAATAGTTGGCTTTTGCTTCCATTGACGCCGTTGCAGGTGTTCTCACCTGCAACTTACTGCTAACCACCAGTCACCGGCCACTTACCACCGACCTCTAACACACATGCATTATACATCCGGACCCCGAATCAAAGAAATTGTCATTACCCCCATTGCCGTCATTGACCCGCCGCTCCTGAATGCCGCAGGATTGCACGCACCGTATGCGCTTCGTACCATTATGGAGGTGATTACCGACGACAATATTTCGGGTATCAGTGAAATTCCGGGCAATATTGACATTGACATCGCTTTGAAAGCCGCCGGAGAACTGTTGATTGGCCGAGATGTATTTCAATTGAACGAAATTCGGCAGGTATTGGAAGAACGATTTGGCATGGAAAGTACGGCCGATAGAGGGACAAGGCCGTGGGATCAACGCAAAGTAGTCCATGTTTTCAGCGCCGTTGAAGTGGCTTGTCTGGATATTATTGGCAAAGTTACGGGAAAGCCGATCGTGGATTTATTGGGTGGAAAAATGCGGGATAGAGTGCCTTTCTCTGCCTATCTTTTTTACAAATACGAAGGGGCCGGCGGAGAATTAGCGTTTGATATTGACCCGAATGCAACGGGATGGGCCGCCGCGCGTCAGGCAAGTGCATTGAATCCGCAGGAAATTGTTGCCCAAGCTCAAGCCATGTGCAAAGAATTTGAGTTTCAATCCATTAAATTGAAAGGGGGCGTGTTTGAACCTCGTCAGGAAGTGGATGCCATGTTTGCCTTGTATGAAGCTTTTGGGCCCAAGGTGCCGCTCCGCATTGACCCCAATGCCCTTTGGACGGTGGAAACGTCTATCAAGTACGGTAAAGAAATGGAGCCCATTCTGGAATATTTGGAAGACCCTACCCAGGGACAGGAAAACATGGCAATGGTGCGGAAAGCCGTCAAAACGCCGCTTGCTACCAATATGTGTACGACCTCGTTTGATGATATTCCCGGCAGTATTGCCAAAGGTTCAGAGGACATTATTTTGAGCGACCACCACTTTTGGGGAGGGCTGCGTGCTTCCATGAACCTTTCGGCCATTTGTGAAACGTTCGGTCGCGGTTTGTCCATGCACTCCAATAGTCACTTGGGCATTTCATTGGCGGCCATGGTGCATTTAGGCGCTGCTATTCCCAAAATGACGTATGCTTTAGACACGCATTATCCCTGGCAATCGGATGAAGTCATTGTGGGTGGGCGCATCAAATTTGAAGAAGGGGCCGTACTTGTTCCTCAGGAACCGGGGTTAGGCGTAGAGCTTGACCGTGCAGCCTTGGCAAAACTGCATCAAAATTACCTCGCCTGCGGCCTCACCAAACGAGACGACGAACCCGAAATGCAAAAGAAAGTCCCCGGTTGGAAATTTAAGCCGGTTCGTTGGTAACTTTTTCCTTTCGGCTCGACTCTCGAACAATCAAGTGGGTTTTCAAGACCTGATGAACCGGTTTCCATTCGGAAACGTCAGCATTTATTTGATGAAGAAGTAAATGGGCGGCCTGTTTTCCTATTTCACGCACAGGTTGTTCGAGGGTCGTAAGAGATGGTTCAATGATGGATGAAATCGGGTCATTGCTGAAACCCACAATACCTAATTCCTGTGGGATTTTGACCCCTCTGCTTTTGGCAACCAGCATAATTTCAATGGCCGTTGGGTCATTGATGGCAAAAATAGCGTCGGGCGGCTGGGGTAAACTCAATAAATAATTAGCGTAAATGCGGGCTTTTTCTTCCGTTAAATCATAATGAATAATCAGTCCATTTTCAACCGGTAAATTATGTTTTTGTAACGCATCCAAATAACCTTGTAGTCGCAAACGACTCACCAATAGGGAAATAGGGCCCGCTAAATGCGCGACGCGCCGATAGCCCTGTTCAATCAAATGCTCCACCGCCTGAAACGCCCCGTTGTAATCATCAACAATGACCTGCGGGGTTTCCAATTCCGGACATACCCGGTTAAAAAATACCAACGGTACTTCCTTCCGTAATACTGCCCTGAAGTGGTCAACGTTATTGGTTTGCGCCGCTACCGAGACCAAAAGCCCATCAACACGGCTGCTCATCAGGGCTTTTACGTTGGTTACTTCGGTTTCGTAGGATTCGTCCGACTGGCAAATCATTACGTTGTAGCCCGCTTTAGACAGCACTTCCTGCGCCCCCATAATGATGGTAGGAAAGAAGTAATGCCGAAACTCGGGCACTAAAATGCCAATAATGTTTGTCCGACTTTTCAGCAATGCATTGGCCAATGGATTAGGCTGGTATTCCAATTGCTGCGCCAAATCCAGAATCATTTTTCTTGTACCAGCATGGATATCGGTATGGCCGCGTAAGGCGCGTGAGACGGTTGACTTCGAAATCCCCAACTGATTGGCAATGTCCATAATGGTTACCTGATGATGTCGCTTCCCTTCGGTCGGATTGGGCGGTTCGGGCAATGTAAAATGGTAATCACACGACTTACAAAAGTACCGTTGTTTGCCCCGAACAATGCCTGATTTTTGGACAAATTCAACTTCACGACATTTCGGACATTTAATCATAGTATTTGTACTATTCCTTTAAAAGAGACTTTTTGTTGTTTTCGGGTAAAAAACGAGAATACCACAAATAAAGTCAATATCGGATTTGAAATACTACTATCGCTACCAGTTTCGGGAAAGTTCCCGATAGTTTTTGTGGACAAAATTCAATTTTTTCTCTTGATTATTTAAAAATACCTTCTAATTTCAATCAAAATTGTAATTGAAACATTATAAAAGGCATTTTTATGATTGATTTTAAAACCCTTTAAAATTGTATAATTTTTATTTTAAAACCTCTAATCCTATGCTTCAGCGTGGGGATAGCCCAAGTAATAATCAAGAATGGCTTTAGCCTTGATTATCAGTATTTAGTATGAAACAACTTACACCATTTCTATTTTTATTGAGTTGTGCCGTTGTGATGGGACAAACCAAACCTTTGATTCTTTCAAATGAAAAGATAAAAATCAGTTGGAATCAAACGCAAGACGGTTGGGAAATCAATCTGGCAGCGGTTAAAAAAGGGAATAATTGGGTAAATCTAAAAACGCCTTTGGGCGAAAATACCCTTCTTTTCAGTGCTGAAAAACCAAAAAATACGCCCGATTCAGTCTTTAAATCCATTACCGGCGAAAAGTTTCCCGAAGACATTTATCATTATCAAACCAAACAATGGGCCGAAAGTACCAATCCTGTTTCATTAAATACGGCAGGAAAAGCCATTTATTTTTTTGCAAAAAAAGGATAACAAACGGCATCAAATAAGCTGACTTTTGAGCACGAAACGGAAGCCGCTAAAGTGACCACCGAATGGAGTTTTGACCCCAAATTCCCCACCGATATTATCGTTAAACAAACGCTCACCCCTAAAACTGCAGGTTTCTTTTCGTTGGCTACGCCGACCATTGCCTCTGTGAGTGAAGCAGATATGGCTTGGGCTTCGGTACCGGGCTATTTTCAGGGAAATTTTATACAACCCAATTTTGCGTTGGCATACGCCTATGGACATGGCGTGCCTGCATTGCCTGTAGTGTATCGGGAGCGTTCAGCGAGCACGTTGAGTCCATTGGTCACGACCAAAAACGGCATTACGATTTCAGTCATTCCGGACCCAACGCTGTGCCGCGACCCGTGGGAAAAAGACAAAAACACGCACCAAAGTTGGAACATTGGACTTTCGCACAAAAACCGCAAATCGCAACTTTCGCCCACGCTGTACTATCCCGTGTTGGGTGAGCCCAAATCCGCGCTGAAAGTGGGGGAGGTGATCACGTATTCATTCCGTTACAGCTTGATTGATGGAGATTGGTTCAAAGCCATCAACCATGCCGCCTATGCTATTTTTCAACTCAAAGAAGCCCTCTCTTTACGCCAAAGCAAGCAATCGCTGACCGACCGTATCCAAAAAATGCACCATTATCTAACCGACCCAAAAACGTCCCTTTGGAATATTGAGGAGTACAAAGGGTTGAAAATAGGCGCGCAGTCGTATCTGGGCGGCGTGGTGGGTTCCAACAAAGACGCCATGAAAAATTCCGATTATGGCGCCATGTGGATGTTGGCAAAGGCTACCAACGACAGCTTGTTGATCAAAAATGTATTGCCTTACGCGCTGAATTTCAAGAGGGTGCAACAAATCACGGACGAGGGTTTTTTCAAAGGAGCCTTGGCGGGACAATATTATCTGGCTAAATCAAAACGCTTTACCGAAGAGTGGGGTGAGGTCGTGGAACCCATTGCCGTGACGTATTATACGATGTTGGACATTGGGAATATTTTACTTTTTGAACCCAACAACCAACCTCTTAAAACTCTTTTACAGTCGGGTGCCGAATGGTTGCTTAAAAATCAAAAAGCAAACGGAAGTTGGGCGGTAGCATACGACCGAAAAACCGAAAAGGAAGTTTACTGCGATATTCAGGATGTACGCCCTACCTTTTATGGTTTGTTGATTGCCTATCGCATTCTGAAAGATCCTAACTACTTGGCTGCTGCCCAAAAAGGAGCTGACTGGTTTGTAAAAAATGCCGTTGAAACGGGTGGTTTTCTGGGTGTTTGTGGTGATGCTCGCTACGCACCCGATTTTGCCACGGCACAATCCGCACAGGCGTTGCTGGATTTGTATGATATTACCAAAGATTCAAAATACAAAAACGCCGCCATTACGGCCGCAAAGGTGTATACTGCCTCCATTTATACGCACCCGATTCCTACTCACACTCTTAAAACTGTAAATGGTGGACAAAGGGAAGATTGGGAAATCTCGTAGGCAGGGCTGAGTTTTGAACACGGCGGCATTTTCGGTTCGTCCAATTCACAGGGGCCGATTCAATTGGCGAGTTATGCTGGGATGTTTATTCGCATGTATCAACTGACTAAGGAGCCCATTTTTGCGGATTTGGCGCGGGCTGGGGCGTGGGGACGCCATGCGTTTGTTGATGCCAAAACAAGAGTGGCTTCTTATCTATTGGCAAGCCATGAACCGTGGGGCGGGTCCGTATCCGCACCATGCGTGGTGGCAAATCGGGTGGATCAACGATTACCTTATGGCTGAAGCCGAACTGCGTTCCAACGGGCAGATGAAATTTCCGCGCGGATTTGTGGCTCCCAAAGTGGGGCCGCACCAAAGCTACGGTTTTGCTGCCGGAACAATCAATGGAGAACAAGCAAACCTTATCGTGAATGAAGACTTAGTAAAAGTAGATAATCCAACGATTGATTACATTCTGGCGGAATCGGAAAAGAAGGATAAGCTCTTTGTGGGATTGCTCAATAATCGCGCACAGGCTACTGATTTTCAGGTGACAGTGAAAGGGAAGTTAATGAAGAAACAGCTTCCGGCCGTTGGGCTTGAGGTAATGACGATTGAAAAATGAAACCGAATGATTAAAAAGGGAAGGAGCAAGCAGATTTATTTTCGCTTCAAGACAGATAAGTCCGTTTTAGCCAAGATTTCGTTAGCCTTTGCCAGTTTATCAGAAAATGGAATCTTTCCATCTTTTGATTTGAGAGCGGGCAACGTTCTTTTTTCAATTTTGGAAATAGTCTTGACTTTCATGGAGGGAGAATTTTAAAATAAAGTTAAAGAATTATTTTTTCCTAATCAAGAAAGCATGGTATGGAAGGTTTGGAACAAAAGGTTCTAATTCGTTATTCATAACACCAAACATTTCAAAAGCTAAATCAAGTTCACGAAAACTATGATTAATTGCAATTCTGTAAAGACGATTTCGAGCCGGTGAGTTGCCTGAAAAATAGATTTGATGATGAGGATATAAAGAAAAATAATGGCTCACAATTTGAAAAATTGAGATTGTCTGGTTTTTCCGCACACAAAAGTCTCCTTAATTTTGTGTACTATGGACAAGCCAAAAAAGCGAAAACACCGCAAGTATGATGCGGATTTCAAGAAAGAAGTTCTGAAAATGTTA
>Ga0247843_1003409_pt1 | contig 26220 bp, 22 predicted proteins | sample LaCruzMarch2017__FD_192420 | JGI IMG/M metagenome (GOLD analysis project Ga0247843, IMG submission 192420) | Freshwater microbial communities from meromictic Lake La Cruz, Castile-La Mancha, Spain - LaCruzMarch2017_8m | ecosystem: Environmental > Aquatic > Freshwater > Lake | place: Spain... | reverse complement strand
CCGTTCATAGGAGAATGAGGCAGGCGACGGTTCACCATCATTGCCTTGTTTTGAGTGGAGTTTTGACCAACGGGGAAAAAATGCGGGGTGGCGATAAGGAGTTTTCGAAATTAGACACACTCCATTCCACTCATCACACGTGAATAACATGCTACTTACAACGCTGGACCTTGGGGCACAAGAGTATTCTGCTTACGTGATACCTGACCTTACGATCCTCCACGCGATGTTTGCAAACAGCATGGCATCATGCAAGCATGCGTTTGAACCCATTTAGTAATCTTTTTAGACTGCTTAGCAGTAAGCGTATGTTTCGTTTGGTTTTTACGCTTTGTTCAAGTACCACATAAAGAGGCTGATAAGTTCACTTGATATGTGAATCGTATGCAATGTAACTGACAAAAGAACAACTTTGGTAAACTGGCCCCGATTTGGATGAAAGTTGCTAGAACAATTTGCGAACGTTGCATGGAACTAATCGAACAAATCATGTCGACAGTAATCATTCGATATATCTCATAATTCCTCAAAAACACATCAACAAGAAGCATCAAACTACCCTGTCATCCTCTAATCAAACAGTCCAAGTATGAAATTGATCTCTCTCCAATCCATCGTCCTTCTACTATCCGTGTCGACAGCTGTGGCTCGTGGTGTGGACGGCTACCTTCGGCAGGACACACGCCGATCATCCGTCATCGACGAGCAACATCTCATCAATGGCGACACGGGAATTCAAGTTGGCGAAGAGTCCTCCCTCAAGAATCACCGTCTTTCATGGTGGGCAAAGCTCGACAACAACAACAATGATGCTGTCCTCCTCGGCGACGAACAAGATATTGAAGTCTCCAGCTCTGCGTTTGCAGGCCAAGGACCTGGCATTACATCCAACATTCACTCCACTTCCAATGCGCCTGTGGGCCAAGGTCATGGCAAATCATCCTACAACACGGCCTCATTGAATTCCTGGCATCGAGGAGGTCACATCAAGGAAAGGACCATCCTGGATTACAAACAGATACAATATCAACGCCAGTCCAAAACATCAAAGTCCATGACATCAAGACCCACACCTGCAACAACATCAAAGCCCAGAGCATCTAAGTCTATGAAATCAAAGCCCATGACTAAGTCTCCCACAGCTCAATATTGCTTTCCTGACAGGGATACTTTAAAATCTGCTGTTGACAGCTACATCATCGAGGGATGTGAAACAAGATGTGAAACAACCAATATTACCTGTGCCACTTGTACTCAGTTTGGTGGGATTGGAACTTGGTGTGTAAAGTTTGTCATAGACATGTCTGGCATGTTTGCTTATGCATCAAGCTTCAATTCTGATCTTTCACGTTGGGATGTTGGCTCTGTCACATTCATGGATGGAATGTTTTACGGGGCATCAAGTTTCAATTCCAACATTTCAAACTGGGACGTTGGGCGTGTGACAAGCATGAATAGCATGTTCGGTTCTGCATCAAGCTTCAATTCTGATATAACATTGTGGGACGTTAGCTCTGTGACAAGTATGAATACCATGTTTTACGGGGCATCAAGTTTTAACTCAAGCCTTTCAAACTGGGACCTTAGCTCTGTGACAAATACTGTTGCAATGTTTGCATGGGCATCAAGCTTCAACTCCAATATATCAAATTGGAATGCTGGGTCTGTTACAATCATGGATCAGATGTTCCTTTATGCATCAAGTTTTAACTCTGACATTTCACATTGGGATGTTAGCAATGTGACTAGCACGCGGATGATGTTTTACGAGGCGGCAAGCTTCAATTCTGATATTTTGAATTGGAATGTTGGGCGTGTGGCAGACATGAATAACATGTTCTTAAATGCATCAAGCTTTAATTCTAACATCTCGCTGTGGAATGTTGGCTCTGTGACTGGTATGCTTGGAATGTTCTTTAATGCATCAAGCTTTAATTCTGACTTATCAAATTGGAATGTTAGCTCTGTGACAAATATGGAAGGAATGTTCCATTTTGCATCAAACTTCAATTCTGTAATTTCCAATTGGAACGTTAGCTCTGTCACTGACATGGGGGGCATGTTCGATGGGGCATCAAGTTTCAATTCTGATGTTTCACTTTGGGATGTGCGGCGTGTGACAGAAATGGACAACATGTTCTATGAGGCGTCAAGTTTCAATCAAAACCTTTGTCCTTGGGGTTTCAAATTGCCAGCTACCTTCTATTATGGCACAAATATTCATGGCGGCAATGCTGTTGATGGCATGTTTTTCAACTCTAGTTGCCCAAACCAGAACAATCCTACAGGAGGTGCAGGACCCTGGTGTGCTGTGACTAACTGCACTGCTTAAAGACATGCCATCATTGTCCACTGTGAAGGTCTTGTGTGTGTTACATCGAAGGTATATAGTTTGTCCCAAAAAGATTAGAGTTGTGTGTATTGAATACATAATAAGTATGTGGTGTGAAAAAAAGTCTTGTACCTTCTTTTGCGAAGATTCTTTTCACTTCTCTAGACTCAGAGAACGGTTGGCAGTCGCCTCGCCCGCATCCTCCTGTTGCATGCCACCGTCGCGTCGTAATAGCCGAGGAAGTTGCCGTGTTCTACAATGAACAACAATCTTACGGATGCTGATACAACCAATGACAAACCGCACGTATATTCCGATGCCGTCGTTTCGGCACCACTAATAACATGGTTTGGCCTGCCCACACTTATTGAATTGGAACAACCCACAACAACATCGTCATCGTCTACATCAGTCGTCGCGGCCGATGATCAGCAGCAGGGTGGTGGTCTACTCATCCCATCTATTTCCGAAGAGGGTGACTACGATGAAGGAGGACGCGGGTTGTTGTCATTGACTAGAACACGAAGTTCGTCCAATTTTGACGAAGAGGAGGAGACGATTTATGCATACACCTACCGTGCACGACGGAAGTTGATGGACAATCCAATCGGATCATTTAACGACTCAGAAGATAGACATCAATTGCTGTTGTATCAAAATCCAGATGGGACGTATAGTGATCATGCCACTCCCGATGCACAGGGTAATAGAGACGAGGACCGCCCAAAGGTAGTAGCAGAGTATCATGAAACGGATCATCTATTCTTAGATAAACAACAACTACGCGACGCTAAGAATCGATATACAACATCCATCTCACTAGACACGGTAATTAATTTAGAAGTTACTCTCGAAAAGATGGATGACGGGACTCTCCCACCACATATCCATCCATATGTACCGGATGAAATATTAAATACACATTACCTACGCACAACGCCCGCATTAAAATTATGGCCACTTGCCGTATTAGTATTTTACAATGTCAGCGGTGGACCATTCGGTATTGAACCATCCATACGTGCCGGTGGGAACTTGTATGCCATATTAGGATTTATCATTTTCCCTTTCGTTTGGTCGATACCCGAGGCATTGGTCACGGCTGAATTAGGCGCGGCATTCCAAGATCCGAGTGCCGGCACGGCATGGGTCGAACATGCATTCGGTGAGGATATGGGCGGGATGTGTGGGATATTGGCATGGGTATCCGGCGCGACTGATAATGCCATCTATCCTACATTATTCATGGAATATGTTGCCAGCGTGGCCGGGTGGGATAAGGATGACTTCGGTGGTATGGCACGATTCGTTTCATTAACGTGTATTACTATACTATTGGCAATGTTAAATTATGCTGGATTAGAATTTGTCGGTAATACGAGTTTGGTCATATGTGTTATTGCCATGTCTCCATTTGTTATTATGACAATTGTGGGTGCACCACAAGTGGTGCCATCGCGGTGGTTCCAACTGCCCGAGACGGAGACGGAGTTAACGGATTTACAGAGTAGTACATTTGATGATGATTATGAAACTAGTCCTGGTCCACTTCCATTACTTACCCTTGGAGGGATATTATGGAGACCATTTTTGAATAACATGTTTTGGAATCTCAATAGCTTTGATAATGCAGGAAGTTTTGCTGGCGAGACATCCAATGTGAAAACTACGTATCCACGTGGGATATTTATTGGTGTTGTCATGGTAGCGCTGGGATACCTAGTACCACTGCTTGTGGCCGTTGGCGCCACGGACTATAGTCAGGCTGAGTGGGTAGATGGTCATTTGGGTGTTGTAGCCGTGGATATTGGAGGACAGTGGTTGGGTGCATGGATGGTCTTTGCTGCCGGTATATCCAATATTGCCATGTTTGAGGCTGAGATGTCATCTGATGCATTCAAAATCATGGGAATGGCCGAACGTGGGTATTTGCCAAAATGCTTTGAGGCAAGATCCAAGTATGGCACACCAACGGCGGGAATACTTACCAATACAATTGTGATAATTGCATTCAGCTGTGCTGACTTTGGCCAGCTGTTAGAGCTGCTAAATTGCACGTATGCAATATCAGTTCTTCTGGAATATGCTGCCTTTGTGAAGTTGAGACTGTATCACAAGGAATTACAACGACCGTATCGTATTCCCATACCCGATTGGGCTTCGATATTGCTTGTTTTTCCACCGTCTCTCGGAATTGTTTGCATATTCGCAACGTCGAATTGGTGGGTTTATGCATTTAGTACTGGGGCAGTACTCTTTAGCTATACACTTTCCAAGCTTTCGGGGTTATCAAAAAGGCAGGGTTTATTTGCCCCTCTTCCTCCACAAAAGAGCCACGAGGGCATTAGAAGATGAAGAGAATGGATTAATTTTGACGAAGAACAGTTTTGGTTAATTTCGTTGTTCCTATTTTGTGTTTCCCCTGATGTCTATCATTATTAGACATTCACCCCATCCACAATCTCCTTCCCAAGAGCCTCCTTCTCCTTCTCAAGGATTGGCATAATTTCTTCTGCCAAGAACTCTGTAGTCTGCTCCACGGCCCTGCCCACGAACAGTCGTGGATCAATCAACGTATCAAGCTTGTCATGTACAGCCGTGAATAATGGGTCGGATGCAATACGCTCAAGTAAGTCGTTCGACTTGCCTTCCCCCTTCACAAGTGCACCGGCGGCCATGGAATGGACACGTATTGCCTCATGTATCTCCTGACGATCACCACCTGCCTTGACACCTGTGGGGAATGGGAGGATGAATACCAAATTGTGGTGGATGAGAATATATAAGCGACACACAAATATCACGGACAGTGTAGTAAGACAAAAAAAACAACAAAAACACTCACATTCCATAATAATAACCTCGGTGGCCATGAATGGCAATTCCTCCAAGACGTGCTTCTCCACGACCTTTTCCCACACGACCATCCCATCGCCGATATTCATTAATAAATTCAATATCACATCGACGGCCAAGAATCCCTCGGGTATGACAATTCGTCGTATGGCACTATCATCCAACGTGCGTTCGAACCATTGATTGGCATGCGTGTTGGCCGCATTTATGGGCAACGACATGACGTACCGCGCCAACGAACATACACGTTCCGAACGCATCGGATTGCGCTTGTATGCCATGGCCGAGCTGCCGATTTGATGTTCTTCGAACGGTTCCTCGACCTCCTTCAAGTTGGCAAGCAGTCGTACATCGCCGCACATTTTATACGACGATTGGGCTATCCCGCTCAATACCGACAGGACGTAGTAATCGAGTTTGCGCGTATACGTTTGTCCGCTAACGGGAATGCACTTTACCTTACCACCGGTGGGGTCAATACCGAATCCCATTTTGGTACATACCAATTCGTTCAATTTCTTAACCTTATCGTGATCCCCGTCGAATAATTCCAAGAAGGACGCCTGCGTCCCGGTAGTGCCCTTGACGCCGCGTAATACCAACTTGTCCATTTCGTGACATATGCGATCGTAATCCAATAACAGGTCCTGCATCCATAGAGTACATCGTTTGCCCACCGTGGTCAATTGTGCCGGTTGATAATGCGTAAATCCCAACGTCGGGAGCGCCGCGTACCTGGTCGCGAAGCTCGATAGTACATTTAACACTTTGACCAACTTATCCTTGAGCAGCGATAGTCCCTGCTTCATGATTACGATATCCGCATTATCTCCCACGTAGCAGCTCGTGGCGCCCAGGTGCAATATGGGCATGGCGAGCGGCGCGACGGCGCCGTACGCGTGCACGTGTCCCATGACGTCGTGTCTGAATTTGCACTCGTATTCGTCGGCCACGTCGAAGTCGATATCGTACAAATGGTCCTTCATCTGGAGTAGCATTTCGGACGATATGCCTCGCAATCCCAATTCGTATTGCGAGACGGCCAACGCCAGCCACAGGCGCCGCCACGTTGCGAATTTCATCGCCGGGGAGAATATCGCGCTCATTTCCTTCGTGGCGTAGCGCTGCACGAGCGGATGTTCGTAGCGTCGATGATTCGACAGGGCGGGCGACGTCGTGATGGGGAAGGCGGATAGATCGACATCGTCGAATATGTTCGAGGAGGACGACGAGGACGAGGAGGATGCCATGACGATGAGATATGGGGAGTATTCTAAAAAACGACGCGAATGAGGGATTGGCCGGGGGGCGGGAAGGAAGGTGGAAGACAAGGGGGAGGACATACAGACGGTGCCCACGAAAGCTAACCTAACAATGATTGGTACCATGAAGGTCGTCGAGCTGAAGGAGGCATTAAAAACGCGCGGTTTGTCGACCGATGGTCTCAAGGCAGACTTATCGAGTCGATTACGGGCCGCGATCGATGCCGAGACTGACGCCAACGAGGAGACGGGCATCGACGATGATGATGGAGGAGTCGACGTGAATGGGGAGGAGGACGCGGCCACGACGACGACGCGCAAGCGCAAGTCGGACCAATCGCATTCAAGGTCGAAAAAGTCGAAAGCAGACGACGAGGATCCAGCTATGGAGGAGGAGAAGGCGGAGGAGGCGGTCGAGACTACGAATGACGAGGGGGTGGAACACGCCACCACTACTGTTGTTGAAGAGGCAGAAAATAACGAGAAGGATAAGGAGACGGAGGTATTAAATCACAACGAAGAAGAAGAAGAAGACAAAAAAGATGAGGACGTGGTGGTGGTGGCGGTGGCAAAGGACGATGACGACGACGACGAGGAAGTTTCGACGATTGATAAGCCACCGCAGTTGGAGGAGGAGGAAGAGCAGCAGCTGCATCACCCCTCGAGTAATAATAATCATGGTGAATCTATCATCGCAAGTGTAAATCATGACAATAACAACAACGCTGATGATGATGATGATGATGATGATGATGATGGCGTACCTCGTGGATTGTCAGTAGCAATATCTACTCCCATTGATGATAATACCTCCGCTCCTCCTCCTCCTTCCTCTACTTCTACTACTACTAATGGTGGTGGTGGTAGCGATGAAATGATGATTGAAGAACAGGGATCAGTATCCACGGCCTACGTAGGCCGGGTGATAGGGAAAGGTGGTGAAATGATCCGTGACCTCCAAGCACGATCGGGATGTCGGATTGATGTGGATCAGAATGTCCCCATAGGTGAACCTCGTATTATTACATACCGAGGCATACGATCTGCTATTGACTTTGCTAAACAATTAGTTGCCCTGCTATGCACGGACACGCAGGGCAAAGATGCTATCGAATTGCCACTAGGGAAAGCCTCGATTAAGGTATTACAAATACCCGGAAATGTAATAGGTAAGATTATAGGTAGAGGCGGAGATATGATCCGTCGATTACAGAATGAGAGTTTGGCAAAGATACAGGTGAATCATAACGTAGGACAGGATGGTGATCATCGACAGGTTACTATTACTGGGAATGATACCTCTATTGCTAAGGCGGAAGAAATGATTTCATTCTTATGTGCCAATCCAGCCATGGATTCGGTACAGGCATTAGAAATACTCATGCAACAGAAACATCAACGGGGAGGAGGTGGGACCGGACCTACTATGGCTACGGCCTACCAACCACTACCGCATGGTAGTAGTAGTGGTGGGGGCAATGGGGGGATTGGGGGGATCGAAAGTGAAATATTCTTCGCAGCGAAAATGTTCATGGGACGGATTATTGGTCAACGTGGGATAACAATTAATGACCTACAAAAGCGGAGTGGGTGTGACATCCAAACGAAGCAAAATGTCCCAATTGGACAGGATTGTGAGGTTAGTATTAAAGGCAGTCGACAGGGGATTGAATTAGCGAAGCAGATGTTACGTGAGATTATTGATATGGGTCCCAATCATCCATATGCTGGAGGACGTGAGTGAAAACATATATTGAAGTGCTATCGTACTCTATGAATTTTTTCTCCCCCGGAATCCTGTTTTTCTCACTTCCATCTTGTTGTTGTTGTTTGCTGAATGGAAACAGATGGTTCGTTTGGTGGTGGAGGCATGGGCGGGGGTGGGTATCAGCAGGGGCACTACCAACAACAACATCAACCCTATCAGCAGCAGCAGCAGCAACCATATCAAGACCCTTATCGTCAGCCCGCCGCTCATCATCAGCAGCAGCAACCACAATATGGTGGACAGTACGCAGTATATCCGCAGCAGCAACCCTACGCACCAATGCAGCAATATGGCATGCCACAACAACCAGGTGGTATGATGCAGCATCCTCCGCAGCCACTCGATGCCTCACCATGGAGGACGGCAACTGCCGCTGATGGACAAGTTTACTACTATAATCAAATTACTCAAGAGACACAGTGGGACAGACCAGCGGGAATGTAAATTTTGGACACACCTTCCAACCAACCCCTCTGTTTTTTTGTTTCCATTTAAGGAAATGATATGTTTGACTTTTTGACGTTGCTTCCATGTTTGGTGAATTGATTTGATTTGATATACTCTCCCCCGATACCTTCAAGACTGTTTTGTCGCCTATATATCGAAATTGCACAAGCCTCTCTACACTGCTGCTACTACTTTTGCTCTGCTGTTTATTGATCTTCGTTGGCTCTGTTTTAAGTGCCTGATGTTGATTCACAAATTGTAATGTCTCTCTTTTGACCATCAATTTTGTATTTGTTGTTGCTGTAATCGACCTCTGCTGATGCTGTCCTCAAAGATTCAGTTGGTTTAAGTTCGAACGAGCACGGTTTAGTCCTCCTACTTATGTGAGAGGCAGACAGATCTTGTGGGTAAAGTAAATTATAACTAGGAGGAATATGAATCAAGTGATTCAGATTTATGGATAGTATGCTTCTATTTTTGAACCATAGACAGAATTGAAGTCAATTTTGCATCATGAAATTTCTCCTATCTCAAACAATGGAGATTCGTTTTCATACTCCCACTCTCTATCTTTTTGCTCAATTGTCGTCATCCGTTCCTTCGAGTCAGCATCACTACTATCCAAAGGTGTCTTATCATACTGGCTGTAATTTTCTTTCGTTTTATAGGCACACCATCCACGGTTCTTGAATATCTTCGATAGCTTGAAGAGAGATGTCCCAAGAAACAATGCAATCGCGCAAAAGACATACACGTACCAATTCGAAGTTGCAAAAATGAATGAAATACCAAGCGTCGGTGGAATTACAACTAGTATTGCAGCCCAGTCAGGTATTGGGATACGATATGGTCGTGGCACTGCATAATTGATGAGCCAATATTATTTGTAATACATGATGTGACGAGTGAGGACTAGACAATAGAGTAGTAGACTTTAAGAACTTACAATCTTTGTGGTAAAGGCGAAGCTTTACAAATGCGGCATATTCCATGAGGAGAGACATTGAGTACGCTGAATTGAGAAGCTCCAACAACTGGCCAAAGTCAGCACAGCTGAATGCAATTATCACAAGTGTATTGAATATAATACCAGCTGTGGGCGTGCCGTACTTTGATCGTGTCGTGAATATATGTGGAACATAACCACGTTCTGCCATTCCCATAAGTTGGAATGCATCCGATGACATCTCGGCCTCAAACATGGCAATGTTAGATATGCCCGCGGCAAAGACGGTCCACACGCCAAGCCACTTACCACCAATGTCTACTGCCACATTTGCTAAGAATCCATCTACCCAGTCCTCTTGACTGTAATCTGTTGCACCGACGGCCACTAGTAGCGGCACTAGGTAACCCAACACAACCATGGCAAGACCAATGAACATCCCACGTGGGAATGTTGTGCCAACAGACGTCGTCTCGCTAGCGAAACTAGCTGCTGCATCGAAGCTATTGAGGTTCCAAAACATATTATTCAGAAATGGTCTCCATATAATACCCCCAAGAGTAAGTATTGGAAGCGGACCAGGATTCGTCTGGAAGGAATCATCAAATAGTTCGGATGATCCATCCTCTACAGACTCGGGCAGTTGGAACCACCGCGATGGCACAATCTTGGGTGTACCAATGATTGTCATAATAACAAACGGTGACAAGGCAATTACACATATGACCAAACTTGCATTCCCAACAATTTCTAATCCGGTATAGTTGATCAAAGCCAAGATGATTGTAATTGCCGCGATGGAGACAAAGCGTGTCATCCCGCCGAATTCATCCTTACTCCACCCCGCTGCACTTGAGACATACTCCATGAATAATGTAGGATAGATGGCATTATCGGTAGCACCTGCCAACCAGCCAAAGTACCCCGTCAAACTCCCTAATCCCTCCCCAAAGGCAGCTTCGACCCATGCCACACCCGCCGACGGATCCTGGAAGGCCGCACCTAATTCTGCCGTGACCAATGCCTCGGGTACGGCCCAAACGAATGGAAATATGAGGAACCCTAATATGGCATAAAAGTTCCCGGCCGCACGTATCGATGGTTCTATACCGAACGGTCCACCACTCACATTGTAAAATACTAATACGGCAAGTGGCCAAAGCTTTAACGGATTATTGGGTCGTTGTTGTTGTTGTTGTTGTTGTTGGACGATAGTATGATGCGAATTTGACAACGATGACGACGAAGGCGGAGGAATAATAATCGACGATTCGTCCTCCTCGGCTTCTGAATTATAATCCATGGCCACTGAATGCAAAGTAGTGCCGGTCGATGATGACATAATATTTGGACCATCATCGTGGGGCATCATCATCATTTGTAACCCACCACCGTCGTTGTCATTATTCGTAACATCCGAGTCCTTCAGCCTTCGCCCGTGGTTATTGAGCATTAATAATTTGACGCTTGGCCGCCAAACAACAACACTACTTTACTCGTACACGGCAATGACATGGCGTTTAAGCTGGTTCCGGAGAGTTCGTGTACTCGACCACAGATCCCACCTGTCATCTCCAAATGACCATGACAATTGCTCGCCGACTCCCTGCAACGAGGAGGGGGAAGCAAAGTGCTACATATGCTTAGGCGGGGGATCTGATTAAGCTACTATCACTGGTGATGATCTACGATACCTCTAAGACGTGACTAGACTGTTCGTGCCGTGGAAGCGCGATGCGGGATTTGTCAACCTCTCGTACCTTGTTGACTACGTGAGACTGCAAGCGATGGGTTAGTGATTTGGTCGTCGTCAAGCCATGGAAAGTCTGCCCCAACGAGTCCGTGCCCCAACTGTCGCCAAGAATATCCAAAACAATCTCAGAATTGATATGGCAGCCGAGTAGTTTTTATCGTTCGTCGAGGAGAATTTTCCAGGCGATACAATGAGGCGACTTTGTGCCATACATGAAAACTTGATGGGTATTAATCTACTATTTCATATTTGCAGCCAGAACATAAAAGGAATGCTGTAGAAAATACGAACAAGATATTATCATCGATTTGCCAGATGAGAGGAGAAACGCCACAAGTTGTTCCACCGAGAGGATATATGCATGTAGAAAATTGTACCAAATTAGGAACCGATTTTTAACGCCAACTGTACCAATGGATAAAATTATCACAGGTTATGAAGCACTCGCTCACACTTATCTTGGCAAGATATAGCTCTTTATCACGAAAAAGTATGCAAATGAAGCATTAAGTCACTTTGAGAAGCAGCTAGAACTTTCCAAAGCAAATGGCGATGCCTCGTTTGCCGCCAACGCAAAGGAAAATCTTGTGGGACAAAGTCAAGGTTAGAGGGAATTGAGTTTAAGTATCAAGCTGACGAGGATACATTTTGGGAATTACAAGATTCGTACGAATCAAATCTTGCGAAGTATGCATTAACCATATCGTCTGGTGAAAAAATTGCTTTACAGCTACTTTTACGTATCAAGGAACAAAACAGCTTACCACAGCTTCCGACAGAATTACTTGGCAAATCTAATCATTGACTGAAGTACAGATACTTCTGACAAAATGATTCGACTTTAGTAAGCGAATACACGGTCCTGATCATAGACAAACCATGAGTATAGAATGGTTACTCACAAAAGTAGATGAAATGAAAACACCATGTCAAGATATTCTGCGATATCAAGGAAATCTTGGACAGTGCTTGATGTAGAAGAATGATCTGATGAATAGGATCTACCTTGATGATGTCACTTGATCGTGCCAAGGTACAACTCATCTTTTGTGTAACTGTAGTAACCTTTCTGTTTGTCCTCGCTTTCTATTATGCTGTAGAGAGTGCTCTTCAGCTTTTTGCAAGTGCAATTTCAATGCCTGTTATAAGTGGGAGTGGCGAGGCTACCAAACCTTTATTAATCGTGTGATTGAAGCACATGTACTCCTGACAAAATTATTTGCCATCAGTAAACGAATACAGGGTCCGGATCACAAGCCACTTATGCAGCCTGCAAAATTAGCTTTAACAATAGCATTTGACGTCAGCAAACAAACACTATATCCTGATCACGAACAAACTAAGTGTACGGAAGCTCTGCTCGCAAGTTTTGATGCATGTCGCAGGATGACTAATATTTATAAGACATAAGATGGTAGGTACTGGTAGTATATGTGAATATAAGTATATTGTTGGTATCATGTGATATGAAGAAAATCTTGGAGAGGGTGAAAGCAGAGAGCTAGATTGAAAAGAATGATTTGATGAATAGGTGTTGGACATAGACTTATTACTATCAGTTGAACTCAAGGTGTAAATGCGTCCACGCTTTCTATTTTCCTGATCCGCATCTTTGAGCTCGCATATTAATCCTGTCGCTAAGGCCAATGCTCCTCGTCCACCTCCATAATCATGTAGGGAACAAAATATTCACTAGACCCACCACAGACATCCCAATTATCCCATCCTTGCTCTCCTCTTCTGCCAGTATGAAAGAGCACGGATTTGGCAATATAGTGTGCACACCCTGCCTTGAAATCGTTCACTGCCCAACACACAATGCTGTCAAGTACACGTTCCATATTCGGCTCGACGAACTCGCCAACATCTTCATCTTCAGTGAACCTCTCTTGAACCTCATTACACCATTCCAAGCAACTGTAAAAAGGAAGGGGGGGCGATGACCCGTCCACTTTCAGGACAGAGCGTAGCAGGAGCAGCTTGTTGTCAATAAACTGAGCAAATTCCCGATACTTCTGAATGGCTGGCTTGGGTGTACCTTCGAGCATGAGGATATAAAAGTCGAAGCGAGGGTCTTGAAAGATGTGAGAGTTGAATTCATCGAAATTTCTCTCCCCAGTTTTCAAGAGACGCAGGAAAGCTGCACGGTCCTGGTCACTGATAATCACCGTGGAGTATGTTACGTTCTTGACAGGTTTCTTGCAGCTGTATTTGAAGACGCTGTCCCACGCATCAGGGTTGGGATGCATTTTTAGCGCTTCGGCGGTTGGGCCATGCCAAAAGCCTTTGCTTGGGTCATGGTTGTCGTGTTGGATACGGACAGGGACGCCTGTATGATGAAGCATTTCCATATTCTTTTCTTTAAACAGCTCGGTAAAGATATCATACGCAACCATAACGTCTTCTACGTTCGGACCAGAATCGTGCGACATAAACTCGAACAACGGATATTCTGTCATTAGGTTCTCAGTCATACCAGAATAGAGAACGTTTTCATGATCTGGGTTGGCAATGACATCGCGAAATTGCTTGCACACGAGAGAGTAAGTATATAGCTCTCGGGCCGGGCGCAAGATTTCAAGTCGCACTGTCTTTTCATCCAACAATTGGGCATGGGAATGTGGAAATGATCGTTTGAATCTGCGTTCAAATCTGTCTTGCTCCTTTTTATGCTCCTTGTCATCATATTCCTTCGAGTATCGCGGACGAGTTTCAACCAAGTAGCTGAGGATGGTCAGGATTTGACCATCGGCCAGCTCACAAATATGCATCCTTCCTCACTTCTTCGTTCTTCCACTGTATGCCAAAGTTTTCACTTCGTTCGACGAATGTCCTCTGGATATGGAGAGGGGAATGGTTGGTGGCCGATCAGAGGTGCCGCGTGAGGAGGTCGCTCAAGTCGTAATACTTGTGAAATTTTGGCGCGACACAAGGCCACGAACTCCCTCACGTCTCACGTCGTTCTCTATCTACGTCTCAAAAGTACGTAAATGACTGAGTCTCTGTGGGATCAGACTGAAAACAGAGAGCAAGATGAGAAATCATTGCCGCGCGCAAGGCTTTTTGGATGACGAACACATCCTTGTAGACGACAAAGTTGAGGGCATTGTGTAGCTCTCCAGCGCGACGGTGGCAATTGTTTTGGTTAGGGAGTATTACATAACAAACAACAAAAGCATTTTCAAAGTTCTAGCTTTGGGACTCATCGGAAATTTCATGATGCACTACTAACAACATTACATCAAATCTGCCCATGGTCATCTGGAAAGAAGAGAGGGAAGAGGAAATCTCATCCCAACAACAGCAGTATCAGGAGGAAGAGTCTTCGGAATTCACACCGCTGAACAGAAGGGTCTTTCCTATACACTCGCGGTCGTACTCGTCCAACGCCGGTATAGAACACCCGATGAGCATACCCTCACTCATCCGACGTGCGACCGGTGGCAATACTGAGGTTGTGACGGCAATCTCTCATTCGTCTTCCATCTATCGACGATCGGATAACAATACCAACAACGGCAATGGAATTACCGTCCGACTAACGCCCCGGGGAGAGTATCTACGCGAATCATCACTCAGCGTGGCAATATCGCCGGCATTAAAGTTAGAAGATCCATTAGCGAATATGGTCGCGGGGATATTGCCTCCACCTGGCTCTGCCGAGTCACCAAGGACTGCTCCATTCTTGACAATGTGGCCATTGGCTGTTCTTATTTTTTATACCGTAAGCGGTGGACCATTCGGTATAGAACCATCGATACGTGCGGCTGGGAACTTTTACTGTATATTGGGATTCCTTATATTTCCATTCGTTTGGGCTGTACCAGAAGCATTGATGACGGCTGAGCTTGGTGCGGCCTTCCAGGATGCATCGGGTGGTGTGGCATGGGTAGAGCATGCATTCGGGGAGGGTATGGGTGGTATCTGTGGTTACTTGGGTTGGGTATCCGGTGCGACTGACAATGCCATCTATCCTACATTATTCATGGAGTATGTAGCCAGCGTTGCAGGTTGGGATAAAGACGCATTTAGTGGTTGGACACGCTTTCTCTCACTCACAACGATTACAATCACTCTGGCCATGCTTAATTACACGGGGCTGGAGATTGTTGGCAAATCTAGCTTGACAATATGCATAATCGCCATGTCACCATTTTTGATAATGACCATATTAGGAGCACCGAAGGTTGTGCCATCACGGTGGTTCCAGATGCCGGACTCTACGGAGGATGCATCGTACGCATTGTTCGACGATGACTTCCAAACTAGTCCTGGTCCACTTCCATTACTTACCCTTGGAGGGATATTGTGGCGACCGTGGCTTAGCAATATGTTTTGGAGTCTTGGAAGCTACGACAGTGCCGCTAGCTTTGCTGGCGAAACAGCTCCTGGGAGCTCCACCTATCTCAAAGGAATATTCTTAGGCCTCATCATGACTATTGTGGCATACATTATTCCCCTGTTGGTGGCCGTGGGCGCCACAGACTATGACCAGGCAGAATGGGTAGATGGCCATTTAGCAAATGTAGCCGTGGACATTGGGGGTAAATGGCTTGGCGTGTGGACTGTTTTCGCTGCGGGGATAAACAATGTCGCTCTTTTTGAAGCCGAGATGTCATCGGATGCATTCAAAATTATGGGAATGGGTGAGCTTTGTTATCGTTGACAACGCACACTTTTGTACCCTCTTTACTCACGCATTATCGTTTCAAATGCAACGTATCATTTAGCCGAAAGTGGCTATCTACCAAAAATATTTGCATCGAGATCAAAATACGGCACCCCGAAAGCTGGAATTATATTGAACACCATCGTCATTATCACATTCAGCTGCGCCAACTTTGGCCAGCTATTAGAGCTTCTGAATTCTGTGTATGCGATTTCTCTACTCATGGAGTATGCCGCCTTTGTAAAGCTTCGACTTTACCACAAAGAATGTGAGTTATTCATCATTGCCTCTGCAGTGTATTCTTTTATTTCGGCGGTGGCATCTCATGTTGCATCACAAATCAAATTGCAGTGAAAAGGCCGTGGCGCATCCCAGGACCTGACTGGGCTGTAGTACTCATGGTCATTCCACCAACGATTGGTGTAGTATTTGTCTTGGCTACGTCTAATTGGTATATCTGGGCCTTTGCTGTTGGGTCCTTAATTTTTGGTGTACTAGTCATGCGACTTACAGAAGTGTCGAAAGATCGAGGGTGGTTTGAGTACTGCGAATCGAAAGCCGATCGACGTAATTTGTATGACCCTCCTACTAATAATGTTGGCGATGATGATAAAACAGAGTTCTCTAAATCCGATTCTTCTCCCGACTGGGAGCAATCCCCCCAGCAATTATTTATGGGCAGGTATGGGGTTGGAGATTTGACTTTGTATGAAGAGCGAGAGTTGACATGACACACCTGAGTATAATGTACTTGAACTAGTCACAACGATCATTCATAAAATAATATATGTAGTTTAGTTTCTATTGCTGCGCCTGGTTGCAGCAACAGATTGCTTTACATGAGCCTCAAGATATACTATGATGCAGTGAGAAAATTTACGCCCTATCTCTGCCTGTTCTTAAAGTCGCTCATGTATTTGTCTCTTGCTTCACTCCTCATCTCGACACAGGAGGTATTGTAGGCTGCCAAAGTTGAATCAATCGTATCTCTATTAACCATACCTATTCTGAAAGCGACTAGCAAGTTATGCATTGCTTCATGATGCCCAGCTGATGCAGCAATCTTCAAATGCTTCAATCCTCGTCCCACATTTCCTGATTTTCCCTCCAAATTTCCAAGGTTGCATCTTGCCTTTTCGTTTCCTGCCATAGCCGCGGCCCCTAAATGGAACTTAGCCTTCTTCAAATCTCCCCCTTCATAATACTCAGCACCCAGGTAATCATGCGCCTGACTAGAACCTAGATCTGCTGCCCTAGCGAAAAGTTCCATTGCCTTTGTCCGATCCTGCTGCAAACCTCCTTCTCCATGGCGAAAATACATAGCTAGTTCACACATCGAACCGGCATCATTTGCTTTCACCCGCTTCATTATATCTTTAACATCTTCTTCGATTGTTTTTCTTATCATCTGCGTTTTGCAATACGGGCACGTCCCCTGGTTGCCTGTCTGAAAACAGGAGTGCAAGCATACTAAACAAAGGCTCTTTCCACAGCATGGAAAATGTTGTTCCATAAGCTTCCCTGACAACTCCACATTTGCAACCGCATAATCGTAAATAGGTACGGACAATATAGTTGCCGGTGGAAGGGAGATACTAGATATTAATCTTATTGGCATTGGTAGGAAGCAAATGGGACATTCCTCCTTGGCCGGCGGGTCCTTGAACAGCGCCTCGTCGTATAGCTGTTCGCACTCTTTCTTGTGCTTCGGCCAATGATTCCGTTGGCAATTGGCGTTGCAGTACTTGACGGTCATACAGGCCTTACACGTCTTTAGACTAATGCCCTCTCCTGCCACGCCGCCGCAGTCGGCACAGCATTCGGTCGTCGCATCGCCATGATGGTCCATGTCGTTGCACGGTGGTCGATTTTTTTGGTCTGTCTGTCCGTCGACGAAGGTGCGAATCTCAACGATGACACAGCGGCCAGCGGACCAACAAGGAGAAGGATGAACAACAACTCCTCAACCGATGACGACATGAATGACGAGAATGACGGTCCATCAAGAGCATTTGGAATTAGGAGGGGGATATCCGATCCTCTCCTCACGTCATTGTTTGTCCTTGATGCAAATATGATACGTCGTAATTTCCTATACATGTCAATCCTATTTGCTATCAATCATGGATGCTCCGTTTCGGTCCTCGGTCTTGCGAATGCCAAATTAGGCACTGCTGGTGTTTGGTCCTCCGGCACCTTATATGCAAGTTATACCCTATCTGCACTGATCGGTGCAAGTTATATTGTGGGCAAATTGGGTAGTCGGAATGGATTAGTTGTGGGTATGGCCATGGTTGCAATATATGTTACCAGCTTTTATGTTGCACTTGCAATTAATATTGCTGATGAATCGAAGAATGTAGGACGATATATTGTGGTCATAGGTGGAGCTGTAGTAGGTGGGGTAGGAAGTTCAATACTTTGGGTTAGTCAAGGCAGTTACTTTGCTACAGCATCACGTCTATTGGCAAACCAACAAAATCAGCAAGGAATTGCGATTGCAGCAACTTCGTCAACGAAGGAGGATGCAACAAGTGAATTTGGCGCGACATTTGCCTGTGTCTTTCTTTTGTTCGAGGTGATACTTCGATTATTATCCACATTCCTTGTTAAAACCGTGGGACTATCGTGGGAGATTGTCTTTGGCTGGTACGCGTTCCTTTCGATTCTGCCAGTTTGTGCGATGGTGGGCGTTGTAGATATAGATAAACGAGATCGACGGTTGTACGATCCAATCATTCGGACCGAGGAAGATGATGGCGAAGACGAACACGAAAGGAGGAATGAGCAAGTAGAAGAAGATCGTCGACCGCCACTCAAGGCTATGGCAGCATTAAACCTGATGTGGAAGGATCCGTTGGCAAAGTATCTGTCCCCGATATGTATACTCTTTGGTCTTAGCACATCATTCGCATCATCAATACTTAACGGTGAGATTATTCAACGTGTTTTGTCAGATCCCAACTCAACATATGTGGGACTTTACACCGCCATAACTTCATTGGTCGCTGCGATTGCAAGTCTAGTATTTGGTTATTTGCAATCATCCAATGGACGAATGCATTGTGGGAAAAATGGAGCACTAATGACTGGAGCAGCATCCTACCTTATAATATCATTACTCTTCCTCTTCCTCCTTACTTGGGATCGTGGAGCATTGATATTAGTATATACATTACTCGGCATTGGTAGGGCAACGTACGAGGGAACTCTTCGTGCCGTATTTGCTGATTACTTTACAGCCGAAAAAGAGGGTGCATTTGGGATTATCATCCTCTTCACAGGTGCGGCAAGTACGATTGGATATATATTGAGTGTCACAGGTTCGCTAACGTGTGACAAAGTTAGTAGATATTGTTTACAGTATAGCGATGGAACGATACACAATGTACTAGTGATGGAATTGGTGACAATTGTCATAGCCATGATTTCTGTTCCTTCACTGTGGAGAGCCGCGTGGATGTTCCGAAGTCGCATAATCGATGACAGGACAGAAGAAATAGTGTAAATAAAGTGTAAAAATGTGTATTGCTTGTGTATGGTCAGCATTTTGTTGCTTCCTTAGTTAGCTTTTATGGCTGCACGAGCCTCTGGCAAATCCGTCTTTTTTCTTCCCGTTTGAGCCAACAATCGATGCCAATCTCTTCTTCTTCTTTTTCATGCTCTTACCAGGTGTTTCCTTATGAGCTTTCGTTGACAACCTAGCAACATCTCTAACACTCTCGCCAGTAAATACAAATCCAAGGTTCGACACATTCATGGCAAGTATATCATCCAAGCAATCTACCGACACAAACACCCCCGGTAAAAGATCGCAGTAATAAATTTTCTCTCTAGTAGGGATATGAATGACAACAAGAAAGAAGTTTGTTCTGCGTCCCCTAACCCAATCTTCATATTCAAATTGCTCCTTAAGAATAACAGCAATGTAATGGTCTCGAATTAGAATGAGATTGTGAACATTATAGTACAAATCTCCGATATCAATGGAATAAACACTGCTGTCTGTGATTGTCTGAACATGTAAGCGAGGACAGGAATCACGTGGATTTGATGTTGTAAATACTGTCAGAGTGGACGTCAACACTGCATCCACTTTTGAGCATCGAGGATGTAAGTTTCGACAATCGATCACTGATTTCTTACATATGTCAGCAATTCCATTTCGTTGAATCTCTACAGAGAATAATGAAACTGAACTCATGGCACTTTGGTGGGAAATGAGCACGTTAGTAAGCAACGCATCCGAAGCGTTTTCACTCGAATTCTTGAATGGGCGTGAGGCAAATAAATAAGTGGTGGTTTCCAAGAAGCCTTGGATATTAAGATTAACGCTCTTGATTATTTTCCCAGTGCGTCCGTAATCGTCATCTCTTTTCATTGTTGAAAAGAGAAAGAGACGTTGCCCACTAGGAGAAGAAGGAATACGGTGAAATCCGGAACCGTCGTTGTCACTGTCACTTTCGGAGTAATCAACATTTCTTAGAGGGATGTAAATTTGAGCAGCGAATAGGAAAACGCCTTTTCCACAGGCTACTACTTTCGATTTCACATGGATGAGTATGTCTGACAATATACATTCTTCCGAAGCTAGGTAATTGTGTAGTGCATAATGCATCTCCTTGTAACGGATATCATCTTCAGACCCACTCAATATATGATCAAGAATCAACTGTCGAAGATCGTACAATTGCAGACAATCATCTTCCAGAAGGCCTTCATTCCCAGCACACACGATGTCCTCGCGAGCAACCAGAATCAACCACGGATGAACCCGTGGATCAGCCAGATCATCAAATGTATAAGGCGAAGGTCGTGGTTCGAATGTTTCATCGACAAGGCATGCCACACTCTCATCATCCAAGTCAAAACTCATTATCTTGCAGCTATCCTTCTTCTTCTGCGAGATGAATAGTGGTACCATACGCAGACACACAACCTGTCGACATTTGGTGGGAGCAGTAGCTTCATTACTGTTGTCGGTTGTTAATCTTCCTTGTACTACCTCAAAGAGACGAAGAGTGAAATCCTTGGGATATACCGCCAATGCTCTTGGAGCCATAGTTGTACCAGTGTGGGTGGCCTTGACTTCAGTCCAAATTTTTACCATTTCTCCTTCATCCCTTTCCAGATTATGTGCACCCTTTGTACCTTTGAAAGATAGTATTGCCGATTCACGTTCATGCAATCTGCAACCACCCCCCCCTCCTACAGACGTGGTGTATTCGATAGCGTCCATTAATGCACGCACATCCCGTACTACTTTGTAATGAGAAATGAACGCCTCACGACATTGTGCAATGTAATTTGGTGAATCATCATCTATTCCCCCACCATCGTTATCATCATCATTTACTGTCTCTGGCCATCCATGTCGCTGTAATAGCATTTTCCATAGCTTGCCTATCTCGGTATACCAACATTTGCATACTAGAGACAAGGTCACAACACATGTATCTTCAGAGTACGAGATTATTTCATCAAGTATGCTATGGGTAAGTTGTTCATGTACGACCAAGTGATTGTTGTCCTCGAAGACAGATGGGGGGCATTTCAAATGATACATACTCAAAGCAGCAAAGTCGTCTACAATCATTGGCTCCCCAAATAGCAAATACTGTTCCTGTTCCTTTGTTACAATAAGACCATCATCACGATTACGATCGTAGACTAGTATACCGTCTATGACAAGGTATACAATCAATGGTAGGGATAGGTTCTCTCCGTTAAGGATTTGTTGCACTGCGGTAAGAAATATACTACTACTACTACTGCCCTTCACATCATCATCATCATCATCATCATTGTTGTCGTCATCATCTTTGACTTCGTCATATTTTTCATTATCGTTGTCTACGAAAACTTTGTCGTTTACAATTTGCTTGTGATGAGTCATCCCTGAAGCACCATTATCCACGACTAATTGTGTATGATGGACCATGTTAATGTACGGGAAGGAGGGAGAGGACGCATGAGTATCACCTCCAGCATGACCCCCATCCACAACGCTTGGCACAATGACTGCCGATGCATTAAATGCGGATTGGAGTACTGGTTTATTATATAGCTGCTTCGATACCTCTCCCCCTCCTACTACCTGAAATAATGTCATGACATTATATTTCTGCTGCTGCTGCTGCATGTTCTTACTACTACCCTTCATCTTGACTTTGGGTAAATATTGATAATGCAAGTGGCTACAACATTTCTGATGTTGATCATCATCAGTTATGCTGTCACCACGACTCTTCCTCCTATCACCCCTTGGTTGTCGTTGCTTACCAACCCTTGGTTGTCGTTGCTTTACTTGTTCCTGCGATTGCCGCACACTCTCACAGTTGCCAAAGAAAAATTCATTTGCACATAATTTGTTGTTAACACTGATCTCTTTTTGTTGTTGCTGATGATGTTTCATTCTGCTGCTCTTGGTATTAGGATGCGCCTTTCCTTTACTTTTCTTAGTAAATCTCGCTACTCCTTCTACATCATCATGTTTGTTTCCATCGTCGTCGTGGTTTTCAACGACAATGTCGTCGTCATTCTCGCAATTGACAAAATTATTATAATTATCAACATATTGTTCATATTCTAACCTTCGTGACATGGGACAAATGTCAGTCCAGACATCAACCACGAATCCGTCATTGGCGGCATTGTTGTCGTCGCTGTTCCAAACCTGTCCGAAACGAACAAGCCATTCCTCCAACCGAAGCACGCTACGTTCAATAGTAGTAGTATCTACTGTCGTAGTCGAATTACTCCTTGGTTGTTGTTGGTGACGACGACGGTTGGCCTTTTCTAATTTAGCCGCTGCACGTCGAGCGTTCGTTAGCTCGATACGACGTTCCCAATTCCCCTGGACCATATGCGGCAACAATCCGATCAACATACAATCTACAATTACAAACAATACAGTATTGTTCAGGGAGTTCCCGCCTTTGGAAGATAGTATGTATGTAGTATCTCTAGAATAATAGTAGTGCATGGACAATTCACATTCGACCCACTGCTGTGCCGACTGCGGCGGCGTTGCAGGAGGGGGTGCTGGTCTCAAGGCGTGTACGTCGTGTAGACTCGTCAAGTACTGCAACATTAAATGCCAGAAGAATCATTGGAAGAAGCATAAGAAAGTTTGCAAACAACGTGCTGCCGAGCTACGCGATGAGGCGCTGTTCAAGGACCCTCCGCTCAAGGAGGACTGTCCAATTTGCTACCTACCAATGCCAATAAAATTGATAGCTTGTATGACGCTTACACCCGCCACTATATCATCCGTACCAATTTACGATTACGCGGAGGCGAATGAGGAGGTGGCAAATATTGGTACGGAAACATATTATTCATGTTGCGGGAAGAGTATTTGTAAAGGTTGCGTAGACTCCTTCCGTAAGTCTGGAAATATTGGGATATGTCCGTTTTGCAATGCAATGACTGGTGGAAAAACAAATGCAGAAATAGTTGAAGAACTGATGAAGCGGGTTAAGGTAAATGATGCTGGTGCGATTTATGTACTGGGGAATGATTATCACAATGGAAGTGAAGGTTTGCAGCAGGATCAGGAAAAGGCACTGGAACTATGGACTAGGGCAGCAGAACTTGGTTCTAGTACGGCGCATTTTGCCTTGGGTCTGTACTATCGTGCAGGGGGGGATTTGACGAAGGCCAAGTTCCACTACGAGGCCGCCGCTATGGCAGGGAATGAAGGGGCAAGGAACAACCTTGGAAATATGGAGTATAGATCAGGTAAAAGGGAACGAGCTGTGAAGCATTTGATAATTGCTGCATCAGCTGGTTGTTACAATGCTATGCAGAACTTGCTTGATTTATTCAAACATGATTTAGTGTCTCTAGATGAAATTGAATCAACTTTGACAGCTTACAATAATTCTTGTGCAGAGATGAGGAGTGAATCTAGAGACAAATACATCAGTAAATTAAAGGGACCAAGAGAATGATGCACAGTCCAACTTTTGCTGCATTAGTCATGCACACGCGATCACTTGAATCACTAGCTTGGGCAGCAGTAGACTAAGCTAAATATATTTTACATAGACTGGACGTTGTGACTCCATACCGTGATACTTTCACTGGACCCAATGTGGTGCATGTGGACAGGGCAGGTCTGACCAAGATGTATTACGTCCAAAAAAGCTTGTACCAAGACTCGCGAGCAAGGCTACTACGACAACAACTGATGGAGGTGGTGGTGGTACTACAGGAGGTGGAGGTGGGGCCAGTGCCGCGTCTAAGATCCAGTATGTGAGTGGTGGAGGACAGCATTCAGCGGCTATTGTCAAGACTGGTTCGACGGGCTTTGCGTCGTTAATGTAAAAGATGGATGGGAATTTTATGTCTAATATTTAACATTTATTCGTACTAAAGATTGAGTTCCAGCGACAAATCTTGTCATTACTCCTACTCATATCAGAACACAAATAATACGGATAGTCTTTCCAGTCTGAGCCACGATATCCAGTGGACTTCCTCAAATAATCACCCCCTTACTTTTGCGATTCCTCTCTCCTCATCTTGCACCGATGCTGGTGATATCTAAATAGCAGCGTCTCTTGCTTTACTTCTCATCTCAACACACAAATTATTGTAGGCTGTCAACGTTGAATCGATTGTAGCTCTACTAGTCGAACCTTGATTGAATGCAATTAACAAGTTCTTCATGGCTTTGCAATGCCCACCAGATGCAGCAATCATCCAATGCTTCAAAGCTCGCTCCATATTTCCTGACTGTGCATCCATTGTTCCTAAGTTGCATCTTGCATCTTCATCCCCTGCCATAGCCGCGGCCTCGTAGTGGAATTTGGACGTCTTAGAATCCCCCCCCTTCATGATAGTAGACACCCAATTCATAATGAGCCTGGCTGGAACCAAGGTCTGCTGCCCGAGTCCATAGTTCTTTTGCTTTCTCTTGATCTTGATTCAAACCTTCATTTCCCTCGATATATTGATCAGCCAGCACACACATTGCACCAGCATCATTTACCTCAATCCGTTTCTTCAGTTCTTCAACTCTTTCTTCATCTGTTTTATTCACATGATCTGCTTTACAAAATGGACAATTCATCATATTTCCAGAATTAATGAATGAGTGGACACATCCTGCACAAATGCTCTTTCCACAACATGGAAAATGTTGTTCCATAAGCTTCCCTGCCAACTCCTCATTTGCCAAAGCGAAATCATAAATTGGTATGGAGGATAGAGTCGCGGATGGAAGGGTCATACAAGATATCAATCTTAATGGCATCGGCAAGAAGCAAATTGGACATTCTTCCTTGGCCGGTGGGTCATTGAACAGCGCCTCGTCACGTAGCTCGGCTGCATGCTGCACGTAGTTTGCACTCTTTTTGCGACCGGAGGTCGCCTATTTTCATATCCACCCCCCCAGTTAACCCTACTTATGGCGGGAACGAAATGTTTGGTGTTTTTGTAATAGATAAAATATGTAACTCTCACCGATGATACACAGTTTAAGCTTAAGCTCTACACATCATGTTGGCGGCCGAGAAAAAAGAATTATTGGTCTCTGAGATTTGAACCCTAGACTGGAATCAGGTTCAAAGAGTGCTCTACCACTAAACTGGACCACAGTTCAATCCCACAAGAGAATGTGTGGGTTTTTTTGCCTTGCCACCCTGTCTCACACAAGACTCCACACAGAATGAGCCAAGTGCGCCTACTATGACGTCCCAGTTCAATCCCACAAGAGAATGTGTGGGTTTTTTTGCCTTGCCACCCTGTCTCACATAAGACTCCACACAGAATGAGCCGAGCTACGCCGTACTATGACGTCCTCCGCGCTGGTGTCTTACGACCGCTGTAGTGGTGCGGAACCTACGCCGAGCCACATATAGTCGGCCAACATGATTAATAAGAGGATGGTGTTGTTAAAACTAAATTTGTTTATTCTTAATATTAATAGTAGTCCTTTTTCGGCGATGCTATTTCTCATCCCCTCTATGCCGCTGTTGACAAATCAGCTCCTTATTTCACCCGGAGTCGCTTCATGAAAGTATCAGGTATTGACCACAGTTTGACTTCGCCGGTGGTTGTTGTTGTTGTTGTTGTTGTTGTTGTTGTTGTTGTTGTTGTTGTTGTTGTTGTTGTTGTTGTTGTTGTTGTTGTTGTTGTTGTTGTTGTTGTTGTTGTTGTTGTTGTTGTTGTTGTTGTTG
>Ga0247843_1003408_pt1 | contig 26221 bp, 18 predicted proteins | sample LaCruzMarch2017__FD_192420 | JGI IMG/M metagenome (GOLD analysis project Ga0247843, IMG submission 192420) | Freshwater microbial communities from meromictic Lake La Cruz, Castile-La Mancha, Spain - LaCruzMarch2017_8m | ecosystem: Environmental > Aquatic > Freshwater > Lake | place: Spain... | reverse complement strand
GCGTTTGAGTTGCCGTTCTGAGCGACGCCGAGGGCGTTGTAGAACAGGTTCAAGCTGTTGGTGTTGGTGATGTAGGTGGCGTTGCTTCCGGGGGTGCCGCCGCCGAAGCGACCGACGGTGTTGTGGGCCGCCGCCGCGGTGGCGAAGGGGCTCAGACCGGTGCTGGTGGCGTTGTCGCGGAAGTTGGCAAGGTCCTGCTTGAAGTCGTCGATCACCGAGTTGTAAAGCTCGCCGGCGAAGTAGTCTTCAATGGTCATGCCGTGGTTGCCCTTCTCGACGGTGGGGGAGGCCGTGCGGCCGCCGCCGATGATGGTGGCATTGTAGATGACGGGCTTGGACAGCGTCAGGCCGGCGTTGTAGCCGAGACCCTGGTTGGTGCCGTTGCTCGGGGTGGACTCGATGCCGTCCCACTCGCCGCCGCCGTCGGCGGTGTTGGGCTGCTGGACGGAGAACCAGAACTGGTGGGTGCCGGTGTGTCCGCTGTCGATGTCGAAGCTGTCGTCCTGGTTATAGGCCATGACGAGGTGCTTGGCCGAGACGGTGCCACCGAAGAACTCGATGCCGTCGTCGGTGTTGGCGAAGACTTCGACGAAGTCGATGATCGTGCCGGAGCCGACTGCGCCGAGGGTGAGGCCGTTGATCTCCTTGCCGGTGGCAAACTCATAGCCGCCGTGGCGGATGGAGCAGTAACGGATGATTCCGGAGTTGTCGGCGTCGTCGCGCGGGAAGCCGGCGTCGAAGCCGTATTCGATGGCGTCGGCGCGCGTGTCGCCGTCGGTGGAAGGGAAGCCCATAGGGAGGAAACCTTCGATTTCGGCCTGGGCGATGTTGACTCCGGCGTCGTCAGACTGCGAGAGATAGGCGTTGCCGAGCAGGATAATGCCGCCCCACTGTCCGCCCTGGTTGACGGTCGGTGCAGGACCGACCACGGCGTCTGGATCGAAGGCGGAATCCACTCCGGTCTCGGCTTCAAGCTCGCGGATGGAGGTGAAAACGATCGGGTTGGTCGCGGTGCCGTCAGCGACCAGGCGGCCGCCGCGGGTGGCGATGATGGAACCGACCTTATCGTCGGATTTGTCCCCGATCAGCAAATGATCGTTGAAGGAGCCGTAAACCTTGGTGCCGGGTTCGATCGTCAGCGTGTCGCCGTTCTTGATGAAGAGGCGGTCGGTGATGATGTATTTGTTACCGGCAGTCCAGGTTTGTGAGCCGTTCAGAACCTGAACGCCGAGAACGGCATCGAAGACGCTGACCGTTGGGTCGCCGATCGCGTCGATTTCTGCTGCAAAGCTTTGACTGGTCGCCAAGCCGATGCCGAGGGCACCGGCCAGCCAGTATTTGGATAGTGTGAGACGAGGTGGTTTCATAGGTTGGGCATCATTCAAAATGCGCCCTGTCTATCGACCAACCCCTTCAGAGGGTCACTCCACGTTGGGTGACGAAACCGCCATCACGAAGAACTGGAGGCGTGTGTCATTTCTGTTGGCGACCCGCACTTGATGCGGAGGTGGAAGACTCAGAACGACGCCTTGAGTTCAAGCCAATAGGTCCGGCCATCGACGTTCCGGCCCGCGCTGCGACCGTTGTAGATGTAGGAGTCCTCAGAACTGAGCAGGTTCTTGATACCGCAGCCGACGGAGAAGTCCACACCGTCGCGCTCGATGTCCTTTGTCATCACGAGATCCATCGTGGTGAGCGCTTCGCGAGTGACCTCGGAGTCAGCCGCATTGCGCTTCAGGATGACGGGATAACCTCCCGTGTAGTTGATCACGAGGCTGGTCGTGAGGTTCCACGGTTCATGGAAATGGCTGAGGGTGCCGTTGAGAATCATCTTCGGCTGGTAGGGTAGCTGGCTCGTGACCGGCTCCGGCAAGCCATTGACCTCGTAGAAGTAATTTAACTGCGCATCGATGTAGGTGAAGTTTCCCTTCAGCGTGAAAGGCCCGAGTTCGGTCAGCTCGCCTTCGAGCTCAATTCCGCTGATGGTTGCCGTGTATTCGGTAGTTAGTCCGGTGGCGGAGTCGATGTAGGCGTCCTTGTAGAGAATCTCCGCGCCGTCCGAGGTGGGCTCGTAGAAGTTGACCAATGGTCTGACAAGGTTCTTGTGGAAAAATCCGGTGCGGAGGGTCATCCGGTCGTTGGGCAACCAGGTAAAGGCAAGGTCGGTGTTCGTGATGTCGGTGCGGAAGAGTGCGCTGTTTCCGCGACGGGAAAGGCCGGTGCTTTGATCGACGCTGACGGTGGGGACGAATTCCCAGAAGGTTGGCCGGGCGATGGTCTCGGACCAAGCGGCCAGCACTTGGAGCTTGTCACCGAAGAATGAATTCCCTGCGGCCACTGAGGGGAGGAGGTCTTTCTGGCTTTCCCGGTTCTCCCAGCCGAAGGCGGCGATTTCGTCATCGTCGAAAGCGGACTCCGGTGAGGGCAGGACGTCGATTTTGTAGTCCTCGGTTTCCTGGCGGGCACCTGCCACGATGAAAGCCTTGTCCCACTGGAAGCGGGAGCTGGCATAGAAGGCGCGTTGCTCAAGTTCTGTGAGCACGTTTTCGACCCCGCGATTGCTAAGCGCGTTGAGATAGTAGGGGCCGTCCTGATCAGTTCCGTTGAAATAGTTGGCTAGCAGATCCGGGTTTAGCGCCAGCATCTCGCCGAGATTCTCGCGCTCATCCGGGCTCAAGCGATCAAAGAATCCGGGTGGGAAACCGCTTCCTGAGCCACCGTCGCTGCGCAGCACCAGATCGTAAAGCCGGGTTCGGGTCTGGCGCTTCTTGCCGAAGTTCCGCGCACCCACCCGAAATTCTAGGACGCGGTCTTCGGATTCCCGATCAAGACGGATCGGATAGGTCAGATTAACTTGTTGGTCGCCGGCCGATTCGATGGTGCGCTCGCTGCGGCGGCTGCTGAGCTGGCCGCCGTCGCGTGCACCGACGTAATTGCCGTAGGCGAGAGTCGGCACACGGAATTTACCGCCCAGTACCCCGCCGTTGGCGATCTTCGGCAGGCCGTTATTGTCTTCGATGGCTGCAGTGGATTCTTCGCCGATGAGGTCGACCACGTCGGCACGCACGCTGGTCCAGGTCGCGGTTGCGGGGTCGATGCCGAGAATCGGAGCCACGGTGTTTTTCGCGATGTCATCCAGCGCGACGAATGCCCGGTCGACGAAGGGCTGGAGGGCGCGTTCCGTGAAATCGAGCACGCCATATTCGTAGTGGGTTGAATAGGGGCGGTTTTCCTCGGCACCACTGGTGGTGACGTTCCAGTCAAGCTTCAGGTCGGTCTCGCCGAGCTTGTGCTCGCCCCTGAACTGGAAGATGTCGAGATCCCGCAAGGTGGTTCCGATGTCCCAGGACTCGCCGAAGTAGACCGCGTCACCACCATAGGCATCCGAGATATCCACGGAGCCGCCGGAGGCTAGGTCACCATAGCGCAGAGAATCGCTGCTTTGCTTGATGTCGTAGGCGAGTTCGGCAGTGTCCTCGGCAATGTGCTTTTTGAAATAGCTCGCGGAAAGGGTGTGGTAATCTCCGAGCTCAAGTGCGGCCGAGGTGAAGGCGGACCACTCAACACCGCGGGTGTAGGTTTCCTTCGTGTAGTCGCGAACTGGATTGCTAATGCTTTCGCCGAGGTTCGACTCGTCTCCAGACGACTGCCCAAGGGCGACAATTAGCCCGATGCGATTCTCACCTCCGATATCGTAGGTTTCTCCGTAGGTAACCCCGTAGGAGGTGCCAAACTCCGACTCGTCCTGGGCCGGCCGCAGACTTTGCGATCGATGAAGGCCGGTCCAACGACGGTCGAGATCCTCTGTGGTGGTGTTACCGCTGTCGATGAACTGTGACTCACCGGGGGGCGGGTTTTCTCGTTCGAGATAAGTCGGGAGGGTATGGGTAACGTTGCCGAGGAAGCCCAACTCCCGATTGGGGTGGACATACATGGTGTCGGCCAGTGAGTCGTTGAAGGAAATCTCTGCCTTTGCTTCCAAGATACGTTCTGCCGGAAATGCCCGTGTCCGGATGTCAATCGATCCACCACCGAAGTCTGCGGGCAGCCAGGACGAATAGGTTTTCTCAACGCCGATGCTTTCGATGACGCTGGTCGGGAAGAGGTCGAGCTGGATTGCCTTTCGTGAGGGATCCGCCGAAGCAACTTGTGCGCCGTTGAAGAGGGTGGAGACATACCGGTCGGCCAGACCCCGAACGACTGCGTATTTGCCATCGACGATGTTTGCGCCCGAAATTTTGGCGATTGCCTCGCCAGCGTCGCCCACCGCCGTTTTCTCAAAGTCGTCGCGATTGACGCCGGAAGCGATCGAAGGGGTCTCGGTTGCAAGGGTGAGGTTGAAATCGCCCTGGGAAGACTCGTTGTATTCGCCGACGACTTCTTCTTGATCGAGTAGGAACTCCTCCGTCCCACTCTCAACCGGTTTGAGTGTAAGGTTGAAGCGGAGTTCAACTGGCGTAGTTGGGTTCGGGCTGACGCCAAGCACCTGAGGGGAGTAATTGAGCGCCGAGGCTTCTGCTGTAAAATCGCCCGCAGGCAAGCCTTCGATTCTAAATCGACCTTGGGCGTCTGTTCTTCCAACGCGACCCGTGCCGACGATATCAACGAAGGCGTCCACCACCGGATCAAGACCCGAGGCCACTTCGCCAAAGACCACGCAGTTCCCCGCCTCGCGTTCGATCGGCAGGGCACCGAAGAGGCCGGCTGGCGGGACGGGGTCGGCTCCAGCGAGGATCTGACCCGGTTGCCAGAACCCGTCGGACCGTGGGGCGATGAGGAGGGGAGATGGCTTTGCGGGGAAGGTCTCGCTCAACAGCGAGAAGGGCGCACGGGGCGCGGCGGGCCGGATTTCGGGTGAGCGCCAGTACGTGTTCAGCGGCTGCCACAGAAGTCGTGGCGCTTGTGCGTTTGGGGCAGAAGATACCTGCCGTGGGAAATCTTCGCTGCGCTCGGGGAGAAGCGCGGCAAGCAGCACCATATCGCCATCCAAACCGCCCTGTGGAAAATCGTCGTTGGCTGCCAAGTTTTGCCAAGGCGTCACCAGCATTGCGACGTTGGTGACTAGCGCGGTAAAAAAGCGAAACCACTCCCGAAGTTGGAGGGGGCCGAGGGAAGCTTGAAAGGGAAAGAGCATCGCAACCGCAGTGGGGGCGCTAGATAGCGTTGGGCCTTTGAACGGCGAAGCGGCCGCCTGTGACGCTTCTGTCACCTTGTTTGCGGCCCGATGTTTCACCGGTGGCGGCGCGATTGCGGATGTGACGGAATTGAAACGTAAAGGATGTGGAGCGGCTTTGGGGGCGATGGACTGGATTGAAGAAATGAAATCACGACAGTTCGGCCTGATTTTGCTCTCCGCTCTTTGCTTCCTGATTCCCGCGCAAGGGGAGGAGGAAAAGAAGAGCCCGGATCGTCCAGATGTAGCTGCGAGCGAAGAAGGAGCAGGGCTGAAGTTGCCGGAGCGCCTGCGCGAGTCCGGTTGCACGATTTTCATGCGTCTGGTCGAAGCCGCCGGGATGACCGAAACGCTGCAGGAGACCGGGCCGTTGACCTGTTTTGTTCCCAATGATGAGGTGTTCGAGGCGTTGCCCGAAGGTTCAGTGGAAAAATTGCTGCTACCAGCGAACAAAGAGAAGCTAGCCAAGTGGCTCTCTTACCTGGTCCTCAAGGGCGATCTCACCATGGAGAAACTCATGCTCTCGCGCCGCCTTGCTACCGTCGGAGATGAGATCATCACAGTGTGGTTCATGAACGGGGAAATGACTCTGAACGAAGGCGTTAAGTTGACCCGCACGGACATTCGGGCAGCGAACGGGGTGGTCCATACCATTGACCGACTCATGGTCGCCCCACCGGCGCCGCCGAAGCCCGGTGAGTGACCCTGGTGATTTTCTAGGCACGTAGCCCGGTGCTCGCCTGTAGTAGCAGCTCGCGAAGGCGCTCAGGGGCGTCCGCTGACGTTTTCGCCACAAAGCCGCGGGCGTGGGCGAAGTGGACGTCGGGCTCGGACTCGATGCGGGTGAAGTCGAAAGCCGGGTGGTCGTTGTGGCGGGACAAGCCGTAGCCGGTTCCGCGGCGGTCGGGGTAGATGAGGGCGGCGACTTCCTTGCTCTTGCCGATGGCTTCCAGGTGGCGGGCGAGGCCGGAGGACGGTTCGTCGGGCATCGGCTCGGTGCGGGGGAGGAAAAGGACTTCTTGATCGCCGACGGTCCACAGCTCGGCGTGGGCGGCGATGAAGTCGAGCCGCTGGCGCAGCGAGCGGACGTAGTCGAGCAGGTCCTCACCGATAAAGCGCATCATTTCCCAGATCACGTCGCCGGGTCCGAGGCGCGAGGCCTTGGCAAAACGGCGGAGCAGGGTGACGTCGACGGGGGAGTTGAGTTTGGAAAGCGTGTCGCGGTCGATGCCGAGCCACTTGGCGGTGACGTTCGGGCCGCGGGTGTCGAACCACTCGGCGGGCTCCAGCCAGTCGCAGAAAGTACGAGCATCCTCGTAGATGCCGAGGTGCTGGAGGACCAGGGTCAGCGCGCAGGCCGGCGGATGGTCGGCGGGGAACTGGTGGTGGTCGAAATTCATCCGCTCCGGGGCGTGTTCGCCGCCGACATCGACGACGGCGGTGGCGGGGTCGGCGAGGTCCTCCGCGGTGGGTTCGCGTCGCACGACCTCGACGCCGTGGACGGCGACGAGCAGGCAGCAGGCGAGGAGTTCGTCTTTGTGGGAGCCGCCGGGGTGGGTGAGGATGGAGGTGATGGGCATGATTTCGGGAAAGGGGCGGAGGCTAGCGGGGATGGTGGGGGCTGCAACCCCGGGGTGAAGGTAGGGGGGACATGGACTGCGTGCAGCCTGCTGCCGCTTTGTTGCCACAGCCTGCTGTGGAGTCCGGCAGGACTCGTCAGCAGGCTAACGAGTGAGGGCGGCAGCAGGCTGCACGCAGTCCATGGGAACCACGGTCCTGCAGTGTCCGGCCGGACTCGTCAGCAGGCTAACGAGTGAGAGCGGCAGCAGGCTGCACGCAGTCCATGGGAACCACGGTCCAGCAGTTCCTGAATTTCTTCTTGCCGGATACCTTGCAATGCACGATAGCTTGACCGTCTTCGTGAACTCACCACCTCACCCGCCATGGAAGCCGCTTTGATCATCGTCTCCTGCATCATCGCTTGCGTGATCAAGCCGTATCAAAGCGGACTGATCGACCACGCCAGGTCTCCCACTGGTGCCGACTGCGTGGTCACCCAGCAGTGGAACGGTTGGGGCGGGGAATTCTACACGGTGGAGCTTTATACAAGGAAGCCCGGCGGTCGTTGGTCGTCCCATTACATCGACCATGAGGCGACTCACTGGGACCGTTGCGAGATGAAGTTCGACGCGGCTGGCACCCGATTGACGATGATTGGGGGAGACAAGGTGGAGAGGAGTTTCGACCTGACCGTTGAAGGGCAGGAAAAGAAGCCGCCTTTCCTGCCCGCCGGTGTGAAATGAAGCCACCACGCCGAGGATCGAGACTCCTTCGTAATCTAACACTTCACCCGTCCATCATGAAAACCACCCTCTTCATCGCCCTTTTCGCGTTGCTTGGTGTTTTGTTCTACACGACACCCCTTTCCTACCTCTACTGCCTCGCCCGCGAGGATTCGTGGATGCAGGCGAAGACCCGGGGTGAGATGCAGGACCGGCTGATCGGCTTCTACTCGGAGTCGCCGATCACGCCCGAGGTGCCGGGCTGGGGAATTGGGCGTCCGCTTAAGGAAGGCGAGAGCATGATCCGCTACCTGATCCTGGGCAAGGAGCCGCTGGACGTCGTCTATTCCGAAAGCGGGGACGTTGTTGTGATCTACAGGTCCTACGAATGACCGCCTGACCCATGTCCGACTCCGATCCAAGTGAGCTGTTTGAGAACTGGACCATCCAGATGCGCAAGGGCGTGCTGGATTTCTGCATCCTGAAGGCGCTGGCCGGGGGCGAGTGTTATGGCTATGCGCTGGTGAAGGCGCTGGTGGCGATCCCGGGGATCGGGGTGGCGGAAGGGTCGATCTATCCGCTGCTGTCGCGCTTGAAGAAGCAGGGGCTGGTGAGCACGCGGCTGGAGGAATCGAGCGAGGGTCCGGCGCGGAAGTACTACAGGCTTACGAGTTCCGGCCGGCTGGTCGGGGAGGAAATGCAGGCGTATTTCGCGGACATGGCCAAGGGCGTGGCGGGACTGGGCGGGCAGGTGGATTTCACGCGGACTTCACCGGATCTTCCCAAAGGGCAGGCAGGACAAAAAGGCGGCAAATTTTAACCAACGAACTCTCCCATGAAAACGTGGACCAACCAGGCCGAGAAGCGATTGGCGGAATACCTTGAGGAGCGGGTGCGCCGCGAAGGATTCGACGGCGAGGAGGCGGACGAGCTGAAGTCCGACCTCCGCCGGCACATCCATGAGGAGGCGGAGAAGGAGGGCGGCGAGGGGATCGGGTCGCTGCAGTTGGAGTGGATCCTCGGGCGGCTGGATGCCGGGTATCAGCCGCGGCCGGAGGTGGAGAGTCTGGAGTCGTACAAGGCGTGGTCCGGCACTCCGAAGAAGCTCCGGCCGTTCTGGGCCTGGGCGTGGGGCGTGGTGATGCCGTTGGGCGTGATCCTCTTCGAGCTGATCACGGTGTTTTGTGGCAGCATTTTCTTCGATCCGGTGGCGACGGGCTGGCACGTCGCGCTGGTGCTGCTGGTGCCGCTGGTCAACGCGTGGATTCTGACAGGCGCGGCCGGTGGCAGCGAGCGGGGCAAGGGCTTCGCGGCGGGCTTCGTGCTGGTGATCGCGCTGCTTTACCTGCTGCTGTTTCTTCCGCTGCTGCCGGCGACGGTGATCGCGGTGTTTTTCTTCGTCGGCGTGCTTTCCCTGACGCCGGTGCTGGCGGGCTTGTGGACGTGGAGGATCGGCCGGAGGCAGCGGCGGGAATCGACGGATGCGCCGGCTTACCGCCGCGGATGGCGGACCGGTTTTGCAGCCGCGCTGGTGGTGCTGGTGGTTTTGGAAGGGCCCGCCGTCTGGACCCGGTCCAATCTTGCCGCGGCGACCGGCGAGGGGGATTCGCAGGCATCGGCGATCGGCCGCTTGCGGGCCTTCCACTCGCAGCGTGCCTTGCTGCGCGCCTGCTACGAGGGCAATACCGGAACGACCATGGCGACCGATGTTCCCGGCTGGCTTTCGCGCGGCTGGCAGGTTCCGGGCATCATCTTCGGCGGGCGCGGCGATTTCAACCAGGGGGATTCGGTGAAGATGCGGGACGTCTTCTTCCGCGTCACCGGCAAGCCCTTCAACTCGGTCAAGCCGCCGCGGATGGTGCGCGAGGGCGGGCTGGGGCAGGGGCGGAGCAATGCTTTCCGCGAGATGGAATTCGACGAGCATCTCGGCGGCGACGAGGTGGCGGTGCGGCTGAAGCATCTCGATCTCGCGGAGTCGCGCTTCGACGGCCATCTCGATGCGCGCTCGGGGCTCGGCTACGGCGAGTGGACGATGGTCTTCCACAACGGCGCGGCGAACGCCCAGGAGGCGCGCTGCCAGGTGCTCCTGCCGCGCGGCGGCCGGGTCTCGCGGCTGACGCTGTGGGTGAATGGCGAGCCAAGGGAGGCGGCTTTCAACTCGGTGTCGAAGGTGAAGGCTGCGTACAAGGAGGTCGCCGTCGTGCAAAGACGCGATCCGGTGCTGGTGACCATGGCCGGGCCGGATACGATTCTCATGCAGTGCTTTCCGGTGCCGGCGGGCGGCGAGATGAAGATCCGCTTTGGCATCACCGCGCCGTGCGATGGCGAGCTGTGGGAACTGCCGCGGATTCTGGAGCGGAACTTCGGGACCAAGGATGGACTGGAGCACGCGGTGTGGTTGCAAGGCGAGGCTCCGTTCGATCTGTTAGAGCGCGGCGCGGCACCGCGGAAGGCGGCGGTGGACGGGCCCGGGCACTCGATGATGCTGAGCCTGCCGCCGGAGTCCTCGATGGGCGGCTTGCTGGCGGTGAAATGTGGAGGAGCGCCGACGGGGGAATCCCCGGCGCTGTGGTGCGAGGACAAGTTCGCGCCGGCCTTCGAGCGCTTCCTGATCCGCGAGCCGAAGCCGGTACGGCAGGCTGCCGCGGGGAGGATCCTGGTGGTGGTGGACGGGTCTGCGGCGATGGAGGCCGCGAAGCCATGGATCGTGGCGGCTTTGAAGGACCGGTCGGTCGAGCTGTTGCTGGCCGACGACACGGCGCGGGCGGTCACCTTGGCGGAACTTGAGAAGCAGCGCTTCACCGGGGGCCGCGACAACGAACCGGCGCTGCGCGAGGCGGTCCGCCGTGCGAAGGCGGGCGAGGCGGATGCGGTGGTCTGGCTGCACGGGCCGCAGGCGGTCGGGCTGGCGCAGACGGAAGCACTGCTGCAGATGATCGAACGCGGCACGCGGGTGCCGGCGATCCATTCGCTGATGGCGGTGGCGGGGCCGAACCGCCTGGCCGAGTCGCTCCACCGCAGCGGTGTCCTGCGGCGCGGGCCGGCCTTGTTAGACCCGCGGGCGGACCTCAGTGCTTTCGTCGGAAAGCTGGCGATGGAGCACGATGCGATCGCGTGGCATTGGCGGCGCAGTGCCACCGCGCCGGAGGATCTCGGCACGCCGGTGTGGGATCACCTGGCGAGGCAGTGGGCGATCGATGCGGTGGATTCCCCGCTATCCGCGGTCCCGGAGATCGACCGGCCGGCGCTGGCGGCGCGCTATCAACTGGTCACACGGGTTTCCGGCGCGGTGGTCCTTGAAACGATGGAGCAGTTCGAGCGGCACGGCTTGAAGCCGGTGGACGCCGCCGCCGCGCCGAGCATCCCGGGCGTGCCGGAGCCGTCGAGCGCGCTGCTACTGTTGATTGGCGCGGCGGGTGCCTTGATGAGAAGGAGAAGATGATCACTTCCGCGCCGCCTCCATCGCGGCGCGGATTTTCCCGGCGGCGATCTCCTGCAGATCGTTGTGCCGGCCGCCGGGGATTTCGGTGTAGCGGACGATGCCGGGGAATTCCTTGGCAAGATCGCGCGACATGGCGACGGGGATGGCCTCGTCGTTGTCGCCGTGCAGGATGAAGATTTCGGCACCGTCATGCTTCGCCAGGTCTGTTAGACGGGCGCGGTTGTCGAAGCGGTGCCAGACGATGAAGCCGAGATCGACGCCGAGCATCGCCTCGGTCATGTCCATGGAGCTGGTGAAGGGCGTGAGCAGGACGCCGCGGCGGAGGTCGAACTCATCGGCCGCCATGAGGGATACCGCGCTGCCGAGGCTGTGGCCGAAAAAGCGTAGCTTGGCGTGATCGGCGGGCAGGGACCACTTCAAGGACTCCAGTCCGGCGGGGAGCGCGGCTTTCAAAGTGCGGCGGATCGAGGCGGGGCGCGGGCTTCCCTGGCACGCGCCGTAGCCGGGGATGTCGACCAGCAGCCACGCGTCCTGCGGCGGTCCGTTCTCGCGGAGCCAATCGGACCATTCGAGGGCGAGCGTGCCGTTGCCGCCGCAGACGATCCAAAGGCGTTCGGGTTTTGCCGAGGAGGAGAGCAGATAGGCCTGATGCTGGCCGTCGGTGGTTTTGTAGTTCACCACGGTCGTGCCCGGCTCGGTGTCCCATCGTGCGACATGGTCGGGGCCGTAGGGGCGGGGGAAGTAGATCAGTTTGCTCTGGCAACCGGTGAGCAGGGCCAGGACGCCGGCGAGGGGAATCAGGATCGCGAGGGAGATGCGTCGAAGCAGGCGGGGCATGGTGCTGGTTAGCAGGAGTGGCAGGGGGCGTCGAGGCGGTAGCTTTGGACTGCGGGCAGCCTGCTGCCGCTTTGTTGCCACAGCCTGCTGTGGCGTTAGGCCCGGCCCCGTCAGCAGGCTGACGAAGCGAAAGCGGCAGCGGGCTGCCCGCAGTCCATGGCCTGCGGCTGACACGCATCCTTGCGAGAACCGGGGAGTTCGGCTTGTAGTGTCGGTAACATGAAAACCCCGCTGCTTTCCCTCCTGCTCTGCCTGCCGCTCGCCGCGCAGGATCTTCCGTCGATCGCGGCGATGAAATCCGCGGCCGATGCTTTCCTCGGCTCGCTCGACGAGGCCAAGCGCGGCAAGGCGGCGTTTGCCTTCGACAGCGACCAGCGTGAGAACTTCCGCTTCACCCCGCAAACCCGCAGCGGACTGCCGCTGGCGGAGATGGACGAGGCCCAGCAGGCCGCGGCCATGAAGCTGCTGGAGGCCGCGTTGAGCGAGAAGGGCAAGCTCAAGGCGATGCAGGTCATCACGCTGGAAGGGGTGCTGCGGGAACTCGAAAAGCGGCCGGAATTCCGCGACCCGGGCAAGTATTACGTTTCCATTTTCGGCAAGCCGGGCGATGCCAAGGGCTGGGGCTGGAAGTTCGAGGGCCACCACCTCGCGCTCAATTACACGGTCGTCGGCGGCAAGGATTTCTCGGTCACGCCCTCGTTCTACGGCGCAAATCCCGGCGAGGTCCGCGAAGGCGAACACAAGGGGTTGCGGGTGCTCAAGGCGGAGGACGAGCTGGCCCACGCGCTGGTAAACGTCCTGTTGGAAGGTGGCAAGAAGGAGGTGGTCTTCACCGACAAGCCGCCCGCCGAGATCCTGACCGCGGAGCTCCGCAAGGTCGCCGCGCTGGAGCCGGTCGGGATTTCCGCGGCCGACATGAGCGAGGCGCAGAAGAAGGCGCTGCTCGCGCTGATCTCCGAATACACCGGCCGCCACCGCGAGGACCTCGCCGCCGCCGATTTGAAGAAGATCGAGCAGGCCGGCTTCGACAAGATCCGCTTCGGCTGGGCGGGCGGCACCCAGCCGGGCGAGGCTTGGTACTATCGGGTGCAGGGTCCGACCTTCATCATGGAGGCCGCCAATACCCAGAATAACGCCAACCACGTCCACGCGGCGTGGCGCGATTTCGAAGGGGATTTCGGCCGCGACATGCTGGGCGAGCACTACCGGCAGCACGAAAAGGACGCCGGCGACCACTGAGCGGGAAGGCGAGGCGGTTACGAGGAATCTCCACTTTGCGAGATTCTTCCCTTTGAGCTGGCGGCGATCCGGTCCATGGTGGCGGGCCCGGCGGGAATCGCCGGCAAGAAACCAGATGCCAACGATGATCGCCGCTAAAGACCTTTCGAAGGAAGCCCCCACCAGTCCCCGCGTCCGCACCCGCGGCTACGCCATCCTTGCCCGCATGGCCGACAAGGGCCGCGCCGAACTCGCCGGGACGGCCGGCGGCTACCACTTCGATTGCCCGCTCGACAAGGCACTGTTCGATTTCAAGGGCGTCAAGGTCGAGGATGTGCGGACGATGTTCGCAGAAGGCGCCAACGACCTTGAGATCGCCGGGTGGTTCGACTCCCACGGGAAGTCGAAGAGCACCGCCGACATCACCAACTGGTCCGACAAGATGGAGAAGTCGATGCCGTTCGAGGATCCGGAGATGAAGGAGTGGTTCATCGGCGTCTGTGCCGAAGCGAAGATCGACCCGGAGGCGAGCAGCTTGTTCGACTACCTCGAAGCGGACGACCGCCTGAGCTTCCCGGCCGCATAAAGCGCTCCGGGCCCGCATTTCGGCGGGGAGCTGCCGGTCCGATCAAGGAATTGCGAACGGCCGGTTGTGTTTCGCGGGAGATCTCTATAGTGGGTCGCGTAATGGAGCGCGTTGTTCTCAACCTGCCATCGGGCACGGGTTGGATCGCACGCTGCTTCATGTCCCTTTGATCGCCCGCCATGTTGAAACTTTTCCCCTCGATTGCCCTTGGATTCACCCTGGGATCCTGCCTTTTGATTCCCGCCTCGGCGGAGCCGGCGCTGCCGGGCTTGACGTCCAGTCAGCTCGAGCCGGAACTCAAAGGCCAGGTGCTGATCGAGGAGTTGAATTGCGTGGCCTGCCATGCGGGCGACGCGTCGCTGGCCACCCGGTCGAAGAAAGCACCGCGCCTGTCCGGGGTCGGCTCGCGGGTGAATCCGGCTTACCTTGAGTCCTTTATTCATGCCCCGCACGGGACCAAGCCCGGCACCACGATGCCCGATGTCCTCGCGCAACTCGGCGAGGCGGAAAGGAACGAAGTGGCGCGATCGATCACGCACTTTTTGTCATCGATCCAGGAGAGCGACTTCGCCCTGCAGCCGCCGGATCCGGTGGCGGCGGAGCAGGGGCAGGCCTTGTTTCACTCGCGGGGCTGCGCGGCATGTCATTCGCCGCGCGATGCCAAGGGGCTGGAGCTGAAGCCCGGGGACTCGGTCCCGCTAGGCGCCTTGGACAAGAAATACAGCTTCAAGAGCCTGGTCGGATTCCTCCGCCAGCCGCATGCCAGCCGGCCCTCCGGCCGCATGCCCGACCTGCGCTTGCAGGGTCAGGACCTCGACCGCATCGCCCACTACCTGCTGCAGGACACCCAAGTTCCGGGACACCTTGCTTACACGCTTTACCGCGGCCGGGTCTGGGAAGGTCTGGAAAGCGAGGAGGTGAAGGCGGAACGGGCCGGTCACGCGAAGGATTTCGATCTGGCCGGCCTAGGCCAGGTCCAGCAGCACACGGCGATCCGCTATGAAGGCTGGCTGAACATCCCGAAACCGGGCACTTACAAGTTCAACCTCGAGCTGAACGGCGGCTCGCTGCACGTGGACGATGCCGCAATCGTCGAACAGGAACCGAGCGACCGGCGCGGGGTGAAGAAGCTGGAAGGCAGTGCGGACCTCGCGGCGGGCTGGCGGAAGATCCGGCTGATCTATTTCCACACCGGCCAGAAGGCGTCGTTCTCTTTTCAGATGGAAGGTCCGGACTTCGCGCGGCAGGCGATCCCATCTTCGATGCTCTCGATTTCCAACGAGGAGATCCCGGCCTTCGTGCCGCTCCAGGTGGATGCCGGGCTCGCGGCTCGGGGGCGCGAGCATTTCAAGCAGTATGGCTGCGCGAATTGCCACGACGATCTCAAGGTGGAGCCGATCGCCGCGACCGGATTCGGCAAGCTCGGTCCCAGCCGGGGCTGCACGAGTGAGGCCGCCGGCCCGTGGCCGCGCTTCGACCTGAGCGCGGAGCAGCGCGAGCTGATCGCCAAGGCGCTGCCGGGCGCGGAGAAGCCGGTGCTCGACGACAAGCAGCGGCTCGACAAGACGCTGGTCGCTTTCAACTGCACCGCTTGCCATGAGCGCAGCGGGCTGGGAGGCATCGCACCGGACCGCAATGCGCTCTTCACCGGCACCGCCGATGCGCTGGGCGACCAGGGCCGCCTGCCGCCGCCGCTGACTCACGTCGGGGCGAAGCTGACGCCGGAATGGATCGCCCAGGTGCTGCTGCACGGGAAACGCCAGCGCGGCTATCTGGACGCGAGCATGCCGCAGTTCGGCGAAGCGAACGTCGGTCATCTGGTGGAGTTGTTCGGCAAGGTCGACAAGCTCGAGGAAGTGGTCATTCCGCCGACTCCCAACATCCAGGAGTCCAAGAACGCCGGCTACGAGATGATCGGCAGCAACGGGCTCGCCTGCATCGCCTGCCATGACTTCAACGGCCAGAAATCAGGCGGAGCCGGAGCGCTCGACATCGGCCCGGTGACCGAGCGACTGAAGAAGAACTGGTTCCATCTCTACATGCGGCAGCCGCAGCGCTTCCACTCCACGGTGATCATGCCGAGCTACTGGCCGAACGGCCAATCGGTCCGCCCGGCGATCCTCGGCGGCGACACCGCGCAGCAGATCGAAGCGCTGTGGGCCTATCTTGAAGATGGCGTCCGCGCGAAGAAGCCGGCTGGACTTTCCCGGCAGACGAACGAACTGCGGGTGGGCGACGTGACCGAGATCTGCCGCGGACGGAGCTCTGCCGGATACCGCGGGATCGGCGTGGGCTATCCCGAGCGCGTCAGCCTGTCCTTTGACGCCGGTGAAATGGCGCTGCGCCAGCTTTGGAAAGGAGAGTTCGCCAACGTGGACGCGGGCACCTTCACTCCGCGTGGGACCGATAGCGTGGCTTTTCCGCCGGGCATCCCGTTCCACCGCCTGAAGTCGATGGAGGACAGTTGGCCCTACAAGGGGAAGACCAACTACCTCTTCCCGCAGGATCAAGGCTACCGGTTCCGCGGCTATCATCTGGATGCCGCGCGCAGGCCGACCTTCCTCTACAGTTATGGCGACATCGCCGTGGAAGACTATTTCGAAGACGTGCTGGGAAAAGACGGCAAGCCTTACTTCAAGCGGACCTTCCGCTTCGACGCGCCGTCCGCCCAGGCGCTGTTCTATTTCCGTGCGGGTTCCGGCAAGGTCGCCGTGCGATCGGACCGGGACTTCGGAATTGATGCCCTCCAGCTTCGCATCACCAGCGATCACAAGGGCATCAAACGCGATGGCGATCCGGGCGAGTTGCTGATCCCGCTGACCCTTCCGCAAGGACGCTCCACTCTCACCCTGGAATACCAATGGTAAGCCCGCGCATCATTCCGATCCTCCTCGTCCTCGCATCGAGCCCCGCCCTCTGGTCCGCGGAAGACCTCGGGGCCATGTGGGGCACCGCCGCGGAAGAGGCGAAGTACTATCCGATCGTCGATATCCCGATCCCGTCGGAGGTGCCGATGCGGCCGGGCGGCTTCGAGATTTTGCCCGACGGCCGGCTGGCGGTGTCCACCCGGCGGGGTGATATCTATTTCATCAAGGGCGCTTTCGATTCCCCGCCCAAGCCGGAATACCAGCTCTTCGCGAGTGGCCAGGACGAGATCTTCTCGCTCTCGTGGAAGGATGGCGCGATGACCGCGGTCTCATGGGGGGAAGTCACCCGCATTTCGGATGCCGACGGGGACGGGGTGGCCGACAACTACGATACGGTGACGAACGACTGGGGCTTCGGTGAGTATCACGAGTTCGCGTTCGGCTCGAAGCCGGATGCCGAGGGCAATACCTGGGTGGCGCTGGGATTGAGCAGTTCTTACTACTCCCGCAATCTGTTCCGGGGCTGGGCGGTGAAAGTTACGCCGGACGGGAAGATGATCCCGGTCTGCAGCGGGCTGCGAAGCCCGGGCGGCGTCGGCGCGAATGCCGAAGGGGCGATGTTCGCCATCGAAAGCCAGGGCCCTTGGAACGGCTGCTGTTCGCTGAAGCATCTCAAGGAGGGTGGCTTCATGGGGCATCCCGTGAGCTACAACTGGTATCCCTTCGCGCCCGGCGTCAAAGCTCCGGCGCTCGAGCCTAACAGCGCCTCACGGATGGGAGTCGAAAAAAAGCGGGTGAAGGAACTGGTGCCCCCGGCGGTGATGTTTCCCTACATCAAGATGGGCCGCTCGATCTCCGGCTTCCGGATGAACGATACCGGCGGGAAGTTCGGTCCCTTCGACAAGCAGATCTTCCTCGGCGACTACACGCTCAGCCTGATCATGCGAGCGACGACCGAGCAGATCAACGGGGTGTGGCAGGGTGCCTGCTATCCTTTCCGCGAGGGACTGGGCAGCGGGATCATGAACGTCGAGTTTTCTCCCGCCGGGCAGCTCATTGCCGGCGGCTTCACCACCAACACCCAGTGGCCGGTGCGCGGGACCCAGCCCTTCGCCCTCCAGCGCATCGACTGGAACGGCGTGGTGCCCTTCGAGATCAAGGAAATCAATATCCAGAAAGACGGCTTCCTGGTTCACTTCACCAAGCCCGTCGATCCCGGGGTCGCCGCAAACCCGGAGACCTACGACGTTTCCACCTACACCTACATCTACCACGCCGGCTATGGCAGCCCCGAGGTCGATCACACCACCGCCCGGGTCACCCGGGCCGTGCCTTCGGCGGACGGGCTGTCGGTGAGGGTGTATCTGGAGAAAATCGTGGAGGATCACATCCACGAATTCGATCTCGCGCCGATGAGGTCGAGCGAAAGCAAGGCGCTGGTCCATTCCAAGGCCTACTACACGGTGAACGAGATCCCGGTGAAGTAGCTGGCGATTTTCCCGAACTTTCCGCGAAAGAAACCGGCGGAATCGGGTAAGTTCCTGTGGAAATGTCCGCCGAACCGCACAACGCCGAGGAAAGGATCGTGGGCCTGATCGCCCGCCATCAGGCGGAGCTGCATCGCTACATCCTGTCGCTGCTGCCCGACCGGATGCTGGCGGACGACGTGGCACAGGAGACCAACCTGGTGCTGTGGCGCAAGGCGGCGGAATACAACCCCGTCGAGCCTTTCCTGCCGTGGGCGCTGACCATCGCATGGTATCAAGTCAAAGCCGCGCGCCGGGATGCCGGGCGCGACCGGCACGTGTTCGATGACTCGCTGGTGGAAATTCTGGCCGCGGAGCATCGCGAGGCCGACCCGGCGGAGCGGGACCTGGAGCAGGCGCTCGACCGTTGCTTGCGCGAGCTTTCCGAAAAACAGCGCCAGCTCATCCTGGCTCGCTACGCCCCGGGGGCCTCGGTCCAGGATCTGGCCGCGGAGCGGAACCAAACTCCGACCGCTCTCTCGCTCGCCTTGATGCGGATTCGCAAGGCGTTGGAAAGCTGTGTCGAACGCAAACTCGCGACGCCATGAAGGAAGACCGGCTCGATCTGCTGCTGCATGCGCTTCTCGAGGAGAGCCTCGGGGAGACCGAGCGCGCGGAACTCAACGCCCTGCTCACCGCCGATCCCCAGGCCCGCCGTCGCTACCGGCGGGTGATGGCGATCCATGCCTCGCTGATCCGGAATGAGTCCGCCGCGTTGCCATCGTTCGCCGCGCCTGCGTCCGCCTCGCGAAAGATCCGCCGTTTCCCGTGGCGGATACTTGCCGTGGCCGCGCTGGTCCCGCTGGCATTCACCCTGATCGCGATCACCGACATGCGCGCCGCGCGGCAGGCGATGGCCCGTGCGGAGGTCCTGCAAGTCACCAGCGCCGTGTGGCCCACCGGGTCGCCCGGGCTGGAAAAGGGTGCGCTTCCCGTGAGAACTCCGGTGGAACTCACTTCCGGGCTGTTAGAAATCGGCTACCCGAGCGGCGCCCGGGTGGTGGTCGAGGGTCCGTGCCGCTTTAGTCTGGACGCGAAGGAAGCCCTGACCGTGCTCCACGGCCGCGCCTCGGTCCACACGCCGGAAGGCGCGGAGGGCTTCCGGATCGATACCCCGGGCGGCCGCTTCATCGACCGGGGCACGGAGTTCGGTGTGGCCGTCGGCAGCGATGGCAATCGTCCGGTGGTCCTGACCGAAGTGTTCAAGGGCGAGATCGACGTGAGCACCGCCGGCAAGTCCGACATCCGGCTGACCCGCGGCGAGGGGCGGGTCGTGGCCAGCGACGGCAAGCTGCTCAGCTCGCTCGACGAATCCCCGGTGCGTCTCTCTAACAGCCTGCACCGGGCCTTCGTGCCGACGGACGCGCCGACCACGAATCTCGCGCTCGGCAAGCCGGTCCTGAGCCCGGGCTACTGCATCCGTCCCCACGGCTCGGTTTTCCCGCCCGACAAGCTGACCGACGGGCGGCTCGATGACACCGGCGTGCCGGGCGATTGGTCGTTCTGGCTGGCTCCCGACGGGGAAAGCGGCGAGTTCACCGTGGACCTCATCACGCCCGAAACGATCTCCCGCATCGCGCTCCAGAACACCGGCAACCGCGGGATGGACGACCGCGGCACGGAGGCGTTCGAGATTTTCGGATCGCTCGACAACAAGGCTTTCTTCCCGCTCACCGGGGGAATGCTGCCGCGGGTGACTGCGGCGGATTCCGGATCCTCTATTCCGTTCCACGAGTTCCCGTTCGCCCTTGCGCAGGTCCGCTACGTGAAGTTCGTGGTGACCCGTCACTACCGCCACGAAGAACGGCCGGCAGACCATCCGTGCCAAGGCGGCGGGCTGAACGAAATCCGAATTTTCCCAAGATGAGCAGATTGATCCAAGAGTATGCCGTGCATGTCCGGCCGGACGTGGACTGCGGCGGCCCGCTGCCGCTTTCCGACCGCCAGCCTGCTGGCGGGGCAAGCCGGTTCGTGAATCCGAGGGATCGGACTGATCCTGTGCTTCGATTCAAGCCGCGGTTGTCCGGCAAGACTCATCATGCGAAGACTTCGCCAGCAGGCTGGCGAAGGGAGAGCGGCAGCAGGCTGCCGCAGTCCATGGCCGCGGCAGGCCACGGCGTGCGATGGATGATCGCGGGATGGCTCATGACGACCGGCGCTGCCCATGCCAAGATCGACTTCGCCCGCGATGTCCGCCCGATCCTCAACGCGAACTGCACCGCTTGCCACGGCGGCGTGAAGGAGGCCGGCGAGGTGTCCTTCATCTACCGCGAACAGGCTCTCGGCAAGGGCGAGTCCGGCAAGCAGATCATCGTGCCCGGCGACCCCGCGGCGTCGGAGATGATGGTGCGCATCCTTTCGACCGATCCCGACGAGGTGATGCCCAAGCCCGAGCACGGACCGGCCCTGGCCGCCGGGGAGGTCGCGACGATCCGCCAGTGGATCCAAGAGGGTGCGGAATGGGGCGAGCACTGGTCGTTCGTCGCGCCGAAGGAGTCGCCGGCGCCGGCGGTGAAGGATACCAAGTGGCCACGCAACGACATCGACCGCTTCCTGCTCGCCCGGATGGAAAGCGAAGGGCTGAAGCCGTCGAAAGAAGCCGACAAGGCGGCGCTGCTGCGGCGGGTTTCGCTCGATCTCACGGGCCTGCCGCCGTCGGTGGAAGAGCTCGATGCCTTCCTCGCCGACGCCGCGCCGGATGCCTACGACAAGCAGGTGACCCGCCTGTTAGATTCGCCGCGTTTCGGCGAGCGCTGGGCCAGCGTGTGGATGGATCTTGCCCGCTACGCCGACTCCGAAGGGCTGGGAATCGACAAGCGCCGCGACGTTTGGAAGTACCGCGACTGGCTGGTCTCCTCCTTCAACAAGGACCTGCCCTACGACCGCTTCACCGTCGAGCAACTGGCCGGCGACCTGATCCCGAATGCGACCCTCGAACAGCGGATCGCCACCACTTTCCACCGGCTGACCCAGGCGAACAATGAAGGCGGAACCGATGACGAGGAGTTTCGCGTGACGGCCGTGATGGATCGCGTGGCGACGACTTGGGAAGTCTGGCAAGGCGTGACGATGGGCTGTGTGCAATGCCACAGCCATCCCTACGATCCGATCCGCCACGAGGAATACTTCTCGTTCATGGCTTACTTCAACCAAGCGGTGGACAACGACGTGCCGGAGAATCATCCGCTGCTGCGCGTCCCGCTGGACCCGGCGAAGTATGCGGAGGCAGGGACACTGCAGAGCAAGATCACAAGCCTGGAGGAAGAGGTTTTTCAACGGCGGCAATCTCTGGCGTCCCATACGGCGTGGCTGCCCACGGCCGGCATGAGCGGCAGCAGCACCAAGTCGAAGATGGAAGTGGTGAAGCATGACGGGGTGGAAGAATTCCGCACCATCGGCAACGTCGCCGCGGGAGCGGTCCACACGCTCGACATCCCGAAGCCCGCCGGACTCGCGTCGCTCAGCGCGTTCCGGGTGGAAGTCCGGCCGGTCGACGAGGCGAAAGCGAGCCACACTCCGGAGTGGGGTGCGATGTTGAACAAGATCCGCCTCCAACTGGTCGCGGCGGACGGCAGCGCGACGGAAGTTCCGCTGGCGGAGATCGTGGCCGACGAGGCGCATCCGATCTTCGATCCGAACCAGTCGCTCAAGGGCTCGAACAGCGGCTGGGGGCAATACACCAAGATCTTCAAGCCGCGCCATGCGATCGTGCTGCTGAAAGAAGCGCTGGCGATTCCCGATGGCGCGAAACTCCGCGTCATCCTCGCGCACGCCACCTACTCGGCCGGCGGGGCTTATCCGCTGATCGCCAAGCGCGGCCGCATCGCGCTGACCGGCGAGCCCGGCTGGACCACGCCCGACCCGGAGATCGACGGGATGAAGGCGGAGCTGGCGGCGACCCGCAAGGCCCTCGCGGCGATTCCTTCGACCACCACGCCGGTGATCTGCGACCTGCCGCCGGAGCACGCCCGCGATACCCGGCTCTTCGTCCGCGGCAACTGGCTCGACAAGGGGGATGTCATCAAGAAGCCCGGCACTCCGGCGGTGTTCCCACCGTTGGTTGAGGAGGGGAAGCCGGCCCGCCTCGCGATGGCCGAGTGGATCGGCTCGCCGCGCAATCCGCTGACGGCACGGGTCGCGGTGAACCGCTTCTGGCTGGAGCTTTTCGGCGTGGGCATCGTGCCGACGCCCGAGGACTTCGGATCGGCCGGTGAAAAGCCGACTCATCCGGAGCTCCTCGATACCCTCGCGGTGCGCTTCCAGGGCGGGATGAAGTGGAGCATCAAGTCGCTGCTGCGCGAACTCGTCACCAGCGCCGCCTACCGCCAAGACGGCACGATCTCCCCGGCGCTCGCCGCGCGCGATGCCGACAACCGCCTCGTCGCCCGCGGCCCGCGGCAACGGCTGACTGCCGAGATGGCCCGCGACCATGCGCTTGCGGCTGGCGGCCTGATCGCGCACCGCGACGGCGGCCCGCCGGTCCATCCGCCGCTGCCGGAAGGCGTTTGGCAGCCCTTCGATGGGGGCGACAAGTGGACCACCCCGCCGCCGGGCCAGGCCGACCGCTACCGCCGCGCGGTGCATGTCTACTGGAAACGTAGTATTCCCTATCCCGCGCTGGCGACCTTCGATGCTCCGACCCGCGAGATGTGCTCGAAGCGGCGGATCCTCTCGAACACGCCGTTGCAAGCGCTCGCCGTGTTGAACGATCCCGCCTTCCACGAATGCGCCCAGGGTCTCGCACGGCGGATGAAATTCAATGCCGCGGGGGACCTCGACGCCCGCCTTTCGCTCGGCTACCGCCTGGCCACTTCGCGGGTGGTGACGCCGGACCGCCTCGCCGAGCTGCGCGGCCTTTTCCAGAAGCTGGAGAAGGACTACGCTGCGGATCCCGCCCTGATGAAAGGCATGGCTGGCACCCCGGACGGCGCGGCGTTCACCGTGGTGGGGTCGGTGCTTTTGAACCTTGATGAAGCTTTGATCCGATGACTTCGAAGCACCATTCAATCTACTGGACCGCAGCCGGAGCGAAGCGGAGACGGACTGCGACGATTCAATCCAACTTCCCGCAGTCAAACTTTAGTCCGCTCGAAATCCCCAACCTTCCAAGCGGACTAAAGATCCGCGGTCCAGTACACGGCCAGCCACTCCGGGCCTCATCCTGAAAAACCATTTTACCATGCTCCAGCACCTCCAGAACGAAAAGCTCCACCACATCACCCGCCGGCGTTTCCTGCGGGACTGCCCGACCGGTCTCGGCGCCATGTGGCTGGCATCCCAGGGACTCGCCGCGGGTGCCGGGAAGCTCAAGATTTCGCACGATCCCTCCGCGCCGCTCGCCCCGCTGCTGCCGTCGTTCGCACCGAAGGCCAAGCGCGTGATCTTCCTCCACATGGACGGCGCGCCGAGCCAGCTCGAGCTGTTCGACTACAAGCCGCAACTGGTCAAATACAGCGGCAAGGAGTGCCCGCCGGAATACCTCGAAGGCCAGCGCTTCGCCTTCATCCAGGGCGTGCCGAAGATGCTCGGTCCGCAGTTCGCTTTCAAGCAGCACGGCCAGTCCGGCGCATGGATTTCCGATCGCCTGCCGGAGCTGGCGAAGCACGCCGACAAGCTGTGCTTCATCAAGACGATGCAGACCGACCAGTTCAACCACGGTCCCGCCCAGCTCCTCCTCCACACCGGCAACCAGAACCTTGGCTACCCAGCGATGGGATCGTGGCTTTCCTGGGGGCTCGGCACCGACAACCAGAACTTGCCTGGCTTCATGGTGCTGATCTCCGGCGGCCGCTTCCCGCGCGCCGGGGCCTCGCTTTGGGGCAGCGGATTCCTGCCATCGGTCTACCAAGGCGTCCAGTGCCGCTCGGCCGGCGATCCGGTCTTGAACACGACCAACCCCGCCGGGATCAGTCGCGACATCCGCCGTGCCGCTCTAGACTCGCTGGCCAAGCTGAACTCCAAAGCCCACCAGGACTTCGGCGACCCGGAGACGATCACCCGCATCGCCCAGTATGAAATGGCGTATCGCATGCAGGTCTCGGTGCCGGAAGTGATGAGCATCAAGGATGAGCCGCCGGAGATTCACGCGATGTATGGCACGCAGCCCGGCAAGGATTCCTTCGCCAACAACTGCCTGCTCGCCCGCCGCCTTGCGGAAGCCGGCACACGCTTCATCCAGCTCTTTGACTGGGGCTGGGATTCGCATGGATCGAGTGCCGCCGAGTCCCTCGGCGATGGCTTCGTGAAGAAGTGCCGCGATATCGACAAGCCGATCGGTGCGCTGCTGACCGACCTCGAACAGCGCGGGATGTTAGAAGACACGCTGGTCGTCTGGGGCGGCGAGTTCGGGCGCACGCCGATGCAGGAAAACCGCGGTGGCGGCGATGGCAACCGCTTCACCGGCCGCGACCACAATCCGAACGCCTTCACCATCTGGATGGCCGGCGGCGGGGTGAAGCCCGGCCTCACCTATGGCGAGACGGACGAGATGGGCTACCACGTCGCTTCCGATCCGGTGCATCTCCGCGATCTCCATTCCACGATGCTCCATCTCTTCGGCTTCGAGTCCCAGCGGCTGGCCTATTCGTTCCAAGGGCTCGATCAAAAGCTGACCGGGGTGAAGCCGTCGAAAGTGGTGAAGGGGATCCTGGCGTGACCTCTCACTGATCCGTTTCCGGCGAGAATTTGCGGGGTGGCGAGGGGTAAGAGGGGTTTCAGACGTTGATCGTTTGAAATGTCCCGCTTCCTTCACCTCTTGGCGCCGAGCGTCGGCGCGTTGTTATTGTTCTCTTGCCGCGAGAAGGATCAGTCCCGGGTCGTGGAGGTGGCAGTGGATCCCGTAGCCGCCGTTCCAGCGCCCGCGGCACCGGTGGTGGGGATCGGGTTGAAGATCGCCACGGTCGACATGCAGCAGCTTTTCAAGGAATACCGAAGCACCAACAAGGCGCAGAAGGAAATCAACGTCGAGCGCGCGCGGATCCAGAAGGAGAACAACGACCGCCTCGCCCAGATTCGCGAGCTGGACACCGAGCTCCAGGAAATGCGCAAGCAACTGGAGGATCCCTCGGGCTCCGAGTCGAAGAAGCAGGGCATTTTCAGCGAGTTGAATCTCAAGCAACAGGAAGGCATCGCGCTCGACCGCGAGCGCCGCGAGTTCCTCCAGCGCCGGAATCAATCGCTGAACGAGAAGATGGTCCAGCGGATGAAGGTCATTCTTGAGGAGATCCGCAAGCGGGTGGAAGAGAAGGCGAAGGCCGAGGACTACGATTACGTCTTCGACAAGTCCGGTTTGAGCACGACGCAGGTCCCGTTCTTCCCTTATACCAAGGGCACGACCGATATGACCGCCAAGCTCCTCGAGGACTTGAACGCAGGGATTTCCCCATCCGAAGAAACGGAAGCTGGCGGGGACGAAGTTGATGACCTAAAGGAATCCGATTGATGGCGGAGGAGATCGTCAACTTGACCCGCGGGTTGGTCGGCTGCGACGAGCAGGCGTGGCGGAACTTGCACGCCCGCTACTTTGCGCGGCTGAAGTCGCAAGCGATATCGCGGGGGGTGCCGGAAGGTGATGCGGCGGAGGTCGTGCAGCGGGTCTATCTCCGGGTGCTCCGGCATGCGAAGGTCTTTGAATCGGAGGACGCGCTGTCGGCCTGGCTGGGGTGCCTGACGCGCTGCGAGGCGATTGATTTCACCCGCCGGACGAAGCGGCGGAGCTGGATGGGCGAGCGCTTCCAGCAATGGCAGGAGGCGGGGCGTCCCGGGCATGAAGTGGACGGCGAAGCGCTCGAGTCGGCGATGCTGGCTTTGGCAGAAGAGGATCGCCAGCTCGTTTCGCGGCACTATCTCGATGGATGGTCGCAGGAGGAACTGGCAGTCGAGCAGAGGACCAGCGTCAAGGCGGTGGAGTCGAAATTGGCGCGCTTGAGGCGACGCCTGCGCAAGCATTTGGAAACCGGAAACCCTGTGAAGTCATGAGATCCGATGAAGAGATCGCGGACGAGGTGCTGCGCCGGACCTTGATCGAAGTGAAGGCGGCAAGGACGAGGCGGCGTGCCGTCAAGGGGGCGGTCGCGGGGCTGGTGGTGTTGACGCTGGGGGTCGTTTTGTTCCAGCGCCCGGCACCCGTGGCCACCACGGGGCAGGTAGTGGTGGAGGAAGCCGCCCCCCCGCCGCAGCCGAGTGGGGACGAGGCGATCGCCGTGATGGTGTGGAAAGACGGGTTAGCTCATTTGGAATGGATCAACCTGCGCGATCTCGGCACCGTGGAACTCCAGTTCAGCCTCGACCC
>Ga0247843_1003406_pt1 | contig 26250 bp, 23 predicted proteins | sample LaCruzMarch2017__FD_192420 | JGI IMG/M metagenome (GOLD analysis project Ga0247843, IMG submission 192420) | Freshwater microbial communities from meromictic Lake La Cruz, Castile-La Mancha, Spain - LaCruzMarch2017_8m | ecosystem: Environmental > Aquatic > Freshwater > Lake | place: Spain... | reverse complement strand
CACTGAAAAGTCCTCCTCCTCGCTGGGTCATGCGATAGTGTTTCATGCCCTTCTACATGGCTCATGAATGCACCCGGCGAAAGCCTCCCCTGGGGAAATGAGGTTTCCAGAGGTGCCCTAAAGTGAAAATCGGTTTAAAACACGGATTACACTGACATTCGCGGCGCAAGGAGCGTCTCAATTAGACCTTACTGCACCGTGCTCTTCACCTTTCCGCTGCGGAGACGGGTGATGAGGATGTCGCCAGACTTGAGTTGGGCGGCATCGCGGACGGGCTTGCCTTCGCCTGTCAGGGTGTAGGAGAAGCCTCTTTGGAGAGTGGCTTCGGGACCGAGGTTGCGCAGGAGGTCGGCACGAGCTTTCACACGGTCCTCCAGCCGGGTGAAGCGGTGCGAAAGATTCTGTCGCAGCGCGATGGTACGTGTCTCGATCTGGTGCGTGGCCTCAATAAACAGGGCACGTGGATGATGCCGGGCCAGCACCTGCTGCTGCTCGATCACGCGGTCCGAGAGACTACGAAGCTCCTCCTGAATGGACCGCGCGAGCCGCGCCTCCCCATCATCCACACTCTGTTCCGCCTGCTCGATCATGCGAAAGGGCTCGCGGCCTAGGGAGCCTTTCCCCAGGAGTTCGAGCACGCGCTGGTGATGATCGAGGACGGCCAGCACCCTGGCACGTAAGGTGCGCTCGGTAGCTTCAAACTGGCGCTTGAGCTCAATGCTATCAGGCGCGAGCAGTTCGGCGGCCGCACTTGGCGTTGGGGCACGCAGATCAGCAACGAAATCAGCAATGGTGAAATCTATCTCATGCCCGACAGCGGAGATGATGGGAATGCGGCTGGCAAAGATGGCACGGGCGAGGGATTCTTCATTGTAGGCCCACAGGTCTTCAATACTGCCGCCGCCGCGTCCGATGACGATGGTGTCAGGCCGTGGCAGTCCGTGCAGTTCTGCGGCATTGAGCACCTCCAGCGCGCGGATGGTTTCCTGCTCCACGCCCTGCCCCTGGACACGCACAGGATAGACGAGCACACGCAGCCAGGGGGCGCGACGGGTGAGGATATTCAAGATGTCCTGGATGGCGGCTCCGGTAGGCGAGGTGACGAGCGCGACGGTACGGGGGAATCTGGGAATCTCCTGCTTGTAGGATTGATCGAACAGCCCCTCGTCGAAGAGTTTCTTTTTCAGCGCCTCAAAGCGGGCCTGGAGGCTCCCCTGTCCCTTTATCTGCACCTGCTTCACGACGATCTGGTACTGGCCGCGCGGCTCATAGACGGAGATGGTGCCATGCACCTGCACTTGCGCGCCATCGGTCAGCCGAACGCCGCTGCGGGTGGCTCCGCGAAACATGACACAGGAGAGCTGTGCGCTGGCGTCCTTCAACGTGAAGTACTGGTGACCGCTGGATTGCAGGCGGTGGTTGCTGATCTCCCCCTCCACCCAAACGCTGCCGATGCGCCCTTCCAGCACCTCGCGGATTTCACGTGTGAGTTGGGTGACGGATAAAACAGTGTCAGGGGTCTCCATGTCCACGTGAGGGTGGCGCTGAACCCGCCGCGTGCCAATGCGAAGTCACCAGAAAGTGCCAAAGCAAAACTGCCACACTGCCGCCGCCGTGCCCGTCCAGCAGCGCCCCACCTCCAGCCAGCCCAGGCCGGGCGCGGGCGATGCCGCCAGGAATAGCGCTACCAGCAGCAGCACATTGATCAGAAAGATGAGCAGCATAGAAAAAAACTCGCCGTTCCACTCCAGGTCGCCCTGCTTGGCCAGGACGGTTTTAAAGGTGAATGTGGCGTGGAACCACCAGGTCAGGCCCAGCGCGGCGTAAAAGATCCAAGCCGGGCGCAGATGCAGTGCTTGCGCGCCTAGCGGGATGGCGCACATCTCCTGTAGGTTCACCTTCACACCCACCACGCCAAAGATGATGAGCACCACTGCTGAGTAAAACGGCACTAGGTAGGGTGCCAGGGTGATCAAGGTGTTCGTTATGTTCGTCTCAACATAGCCGCCCTGTGCAGTCACCTTCCAGCCAAATATCTGGCCGCCGTAGGCCTTCGCCACCAGCAGGTGGCTCAGCTCATGCCCCAGCACATAGGCGCGCACGGGACGCCAGCCTGTCGCATACGCCGCCGCCCAGGCCAGGCCGCCGAGGTGGAAAAACACAAACTGCTCCGAGCGCCAGAAGTCCAGTCGGCACATCGCACGCCACAGCATCTCCCCGAACGTCAGTGCGGTGATGAGGCCTAGGGGGAATAACAGCACCAATGCCAGCCAGACTTTGAAATGCTTCATGCGCCGCAACTGCCGCTGCGTCGGGTGGCGACGCGTGTTGGCGGGTTTTGAGCGCTCCTGTCGCTGGGTCTCACGGTCGCGGGTGCTCAGGCGGTAGATATTTGATGACATGAGAGATTGCTCTGATATTTAGCAAATATTAACATTTTAACAACACTAAGTGTTCACATGTGCAAAAACAGTCGAACAACCCCGGCCACTGTTCCCACCCTGAAATCTTCACTCGTTCTAGTTTTTTTATGTTGTAGCCGAAACCGCGCTTGTGGAAAGGCATTCTGTGAACGAAAATTCTCGACTTCCTCGAGGAGGTTCAGTTCACCATGAACCCTGATGTGATTCAATTTCAGTGCAGCGCTTGCCAGACCGTGCTCACCGTCCCCGCCCACATGGCGGGCGTCAGCGGCCCCTGCCCCATGTGCGGCCAAACGGTGACTTCCCCGCGCGCCGCGCCTACGTTTGGCCAGGGGTTTGCGCCCGCCCCACCTTCGCCTCAGACGATTAATCCGGCCCCCCAGGAAACGCAGTTTCCGCAGGGTGGTGCGGCGGTGCCTCTGCCGCACATGATCTCGCAGCATTTACAGCCTCTGGGGGGCAGCAGCCCTGGTGGCTTCTTGGGCCAAGGCACGCCCGCACAGCCCCCACCACCTCCCGCCTGGCAGCAGCCGGGGCTGGGCCAGACATTGCTGGGGGGGATGCCTGTGCCGCCAACTATGGCCTCGGCCGGTCCACCCAGTGGCTTCCTGCCGCCGCGTCGGCCAGAGGGCCAGCCGCCGCAGGCACCCGCGCCGCCTCCCTCTGGCCCTATTTCGTGGGGGGCAGGGGCACCCCAGCAGCCTGCCTTCTCAGGGGGGCAAACCACCACCGTTCTACCCCAGCAGCGTGGTCCCCATCACAGCAGCCTCATCCCCGGCGCACCCACGCTGCCCACCTTGGGCAGCTCAAATCCGCTGGTGGAGGCGGGTGTGCATGGCTCCCTACTCGGACGCAGTATCCCTGCTGCCGCCCCCACTGCCCCGCCGACACTGCCCGCGCTCGGTGATGCCAGCCCCGCCGCCGTCCCGCCAAGCCGCCCCAGCGCTGACCTGCGTACGCAGAGGGCGAGGAAGAAGGCGGTGGCTGGCCGCGCCTCCAATGTATTCATGTTCAGCCTTGCGCTGCTATTACTGGTAGGGTTTCTAGCTGCGGTCGGTTGGCTGTTCCGGGAGCCCATACTGGAGATCGTCCACCGCTACCTTCCCGCCATCATGGGGAAAGAGCAGGCTCCTGTCGCTGCTGTTCCGCAGCTTGATCTCCCCAGTCCGGTCACCGCTAGTGCTGAACTTAAAGCGCCCGCGCCTGTCGTAGCTGAGCCGCAGCCCGCCACCGTCAATGTTCCCCCCGCTAGCACCCCCAACTTTGACCCAGAGGAGCCGCAGACAAAGAAGGCCCAGCCCGCCACTCCGGCTGACCTCGTCGCCGCCCTCAACCCGCCCAGCCTAGCTCCTGCGTCACCCACCAGCCCGCCATTTCCTGAAGCCAAGGAGCCAGAGGCCACATCGAAGTCCACAGCCACTGCTCCTGGACTCATGGAAGTGCCCTCCAAGACCGTCGCCCCCGGCATCCAGAGCGGTGGCAGCGACGATCCTGCTGCCGTGCTTGCCAAGAGTGAGGTCAAGCTCGACGTGCCACCGGAGGCCGTGCCCGCTGCCGAGGCGCTGAAAAGCTTCCTCAACGCCACCAGCCTTGAGGAGCGCCTCAAGCACACCCTCGCCGCCGAGACCATGCGCCCGCTCATGGAGCGCTACTACGCCGCACACGCCCCTGGGCCTATCCTCGTGGATGCCATCGGCCTCGTCCGCCTCGACCCCAAGCCCCAACTCGGCGGCGGTGCCCACGCCGTCTTCGGTGTAGAGAGCAAAACCTGGGAATTCCCCGTGCCGGTGATGCTGGAGCACAGCGGTGGCCGTTTCCGTGTGGACTGGCTCAGCTTTATCGAGTTCAAAGACCGCCTTTTGGAGCAATTCCTCCAAGGATACCAGGAAGGCCCCGCCCGCTTCCATGTCGGCATCACCCGCACCCATTACTTTGACGATAAAATCCCCAATTCTGCCTCCAAAGACGCCTACCGCATTAGCCCCGCGCCACCGAACCCCTTCCTGAGCACCGTCTTTGTGGACAAAGACAGCCCCCTCGGACGTGAGTTGCGCGACAAAATCCCCTGGGACGCTCAAGTCTGGGCCATCGTAGAACTCGAATGGATACGCCTCGGCACCCAGCAGTGGGTTCAGCTCTCCGCCATCCCCCAGCTCAACTGGTACTCCGTCCCCGCTGCCCCCAAGGCAACACGGCCCGGCAGCAGCACCAGCCTTGGCGAGGTTCCTACTGAGATTCAGAGAGCCGTCCCTATCGGACGCTGATATAGAGTAGCCCGAAAAAGACATCAACCGCGCCGATGGCGAGCCTTACGCCTTCCAGCGCGTGAAGTGCCTCTGAGTTGGGAATCACGTTGCGCGTCGCCATGCTGTCACCCACCATCACAAATCATGGTTTTAGCCGCGAAACTTCCAAAACAAACGTCACTGCCGCGCCGATGTGCATCGGCAAGTATCGCGACCGTGCAACCTTTGCTTGACCTCTTTGGTCAGAGAGAAGCTGCGGGCACCGAGGCACTGCTCGACATCAAAGGAACTACTTCCAACTTTGTAGATAATATGCGTTTGCCGGTGCATCGCTGGTTCCGCTACTCTGCGGGATTTTCAGCAGAGTGGGTGAAATCGGTCGTGGCCGCGCGCGACGACGGGCAACAGCGTGTGCTCGACCCGTTTGTTGGCTCTGGCACGACTTGTCTTGCGTGCGACGAAATAGGAGTGCCCTCGATTGGGCTTGAAGCCCATCCGTTCGTAATCCGTGTGGCGCGCACGAAGCTGGGTTACACTGCGGACGTGGAGCGATTCACGCGCCTTGCGGCGGAGGCGGTGGCGCGGGCGCGCAGCCTCGCAACGGAAGTGCCATCCACTTCCGCACTGATGGGAAAGTGCTTCAGCCCGGAGTCCCTTGCCGCACTGGAGCAACTGCGCGCCGCGATTGAGCAGGCGGACGATGGCTCGCCGGAAGCATCGTTACTCTGGCTGGCGCTGGTAACTTCGCTGCGCCCGGCATCGGAGGCGGGCACGGCTCCCTGGCAATATGTTTTGCCAGGGCGTCGCAAAACCGTGCCGCTTGATCCGGCGATTATTTTTCGCCGCATCGTGGATATGTTCGCGGCGGACATGAAGGCGATGGTGCGGGTAGCAACGCCGCTAGCTCGTATTGAGAATGATGACGCGCGCGAGTGCCGCAGCGTGCCGGACGGATGGGCCACGCTCGTCATCACATCGCCGCCTTACGCGAACAACTACGATTACGCGGACGCAACGCGGCTGGAGATGACCTTTCTCCGTGAGATTTCCGGCTGGGGCGATTTGCAGGAAGCGGTGCGACGGCACTTGGTGCGCGCATGTTCGCAGCATGTGCCGCCGGGATCCGTGGATCTCGACGCGACGCTCGCCCACGCCGACCTCGCGCCGATTCGTGACGAGATTTCCGAAGTGTGCCGCCAGCTTTCGGAAGTGCGTTTGGAGAAGGGCGGCAAGAAGACCTACAACAACATGGTAGCCTGTTATTTTCTCGACATGGCGCGAGTTTGGAAGGCATTGCGCCGCGCGTGCGCCACGCCGTCGGAGGTTTGTTTCGTCTTGGGCGACTCCGCGCCTTACGGCGTTTATGTGCCCGTCGCGGAGTGGCACGGCAGACTTGCTGTAGCTGCGGGGTTCACGGGTTGGACGTTCGAGAAGCTGCGCGACCGGAATACCAAGTGGAAAAACCGCAAGCATCGCGTCCCGCTCTGCGAGGGACGCCTTTGGGTTCAAGGCTGAGAACTAGAAAGGGCATGGCAGAATCACTCGCACATCGTTGGGGGCAGATTATCGGCGACGTTTTCGAGACGTTTGTGCAGCGCGTCCTCGCGGATGTCGCTAAGCGTCACAACCTCTACCTCGATTACAAGCAGACGAGACGTGCACGCACCTCCACAAAAGTGACGTGGCAGGACGGCTACGGCAACAAGCACGACCTCGACTACGTGCTCGAACGAGGAGGCACCGAGGACGCTCTCGGAGCCCCTGTGGCCTTCATCGAATCCGCATGGCGGCGCTACACGAAGCACTCGAAGAACAAAGTGCAGGAAATCGAAGCCGCCGTGATGCCCATCGCGCTCACGTTCAGCCGTCATCAGCCTTTTTGCGGCGCGGTGCTCGCTGGAGAGTTCACGCGCAGCGCGCTCCAGCAACTCGAAAGCAAAGGCTTCGCCGTGCTCCACATTCCTTACGCTTCGATTCTCGCCGCCTTCGTCGAACTCGGGATTGATGCGTCATCTGCCGACGGCGTTGCGGGCACTACGGAAGCGCAGTTTCGCGAAAAGATTGGCCGCTGGGAAGGTCAGATACAGCCTGCGGCCACAGACCGCCTCTTGCAACATCTTCACCGACTTCACGGTCCACAAATCGCGCAATTTATGGAGCGGTTGGAATCGTCGCTGATCCGTCGTGTAGTTTCTGTGCGTCTCACGGTTCTGCGTGGTCATGCTGTCGAATGTCAGGACGTGCCAAGTGCGATTGATTACCTCATTGAGGAAGAAAACTCTTTCCGCCTCCGCGAGGACAGCGAACAGCGCGAAGCGTTCGAGGTGCGGGTGCGCTTTAACACCGACGCGCGCATTGAGGCGTCATTTTTCAAACGCGCTGAAGCAATCGCGTTCCTGCGCACTTTCACTTAAAGCCGAAGTCTCTCCCACCTGGTACGGCGATTTACAAGTAGTCTCCCGGCTCGCATGCCACTTTCTGCACGACTTGGCTCTGGAACCTGCTTCTATCGCATCCAGCCTGATGCTCACCCAACCCCTCACCATCCTCGACGTCTTCAACCGTTATCGCCATCCCGGTGGCGAGGAGTATTCCGCCGAGCGCATCCGTGTCCACCTCGCCCGCCGTCATACCGTGGCCGAGTGTATTTTCGACAGCAAAGAGTGGCTCCAGCCAGGTGCCCCCAGCCCCCTCGGTCAGGCGCGTCGGCTATTCTACAATCCTGAAGGCAGGAGCCGCTTCGAGGCTGCCGTGGATCAGCACCGCCCCGACCTTGCCATCTTTCACAACATCTACCCTGTCGGCTCACCCGCCCTCTATCATAGCGCCCTACTGCGGCGGCTGCCGGTCATCCAGTTCCTCCACAACTACCGCCCCTTCTCTGTTGGTGGCACCCTTTACTCGCGCGGTCGGCTTTTGCCGGATGCCCTCCACGGCAGTTACCTTGCTGAGGTCCGTGAAGGTACCTGGATGGGTTCCGTCCGCCGCAGCGCCCTCATGGCTTTGCTCTTGAAGCTCCTCCACCGCAGCGGCTGGTTAAAAAGTGTCCGTCACTGGGTCGCCATCTCTGACTTCATGCGTGCCCGGCTTATTGAGGCTGGGGCCGTCCACCCCGACCGCATCACTACACTGCGCCACGCTTGGGACACCATGCCCCAGATGCCGGAGCGGCACGACGCAGGTTACTACCTCTGCCTGGGGCGGCTCATGGAAGAAAAAGGCATCCCCACCCTCCTCACGGCTTGGGACAGCCTGCACCAGCAACTCGGCAACGCCACTCCGCGCCTCCACATCGCCGGGGAAGGTCCGCTCGCCGCCCTCATCACCCATCACGCCCGCAACAATCCCTACATCTGCGCCCTCGGCAAAGTCGGCGGAGACACCAAGACCGACCAGCTACTCCGCTGCCGCGCCGTTATCGTCCCCTCCGTCTGGTGGGAGCCGCTCGGCCTCGTCACCTACGAAGCCTACGACTACGCCAAGCCCGTCCTCGCCGCTCGCACTGGCGGCCTCACTGAGATCGTCCAGCATGGCCGCACCGGTCTCCTCCATCCCCCTGGCGATGCCGCCGCACTGCTCCGCGACGTCCTCGACATCGAGTCCATGAGCCCCACCCAGCGCCACGTCCTCGGCAGCGCCGGACGCTCCTGGCTGCGCCATGAAGCTGATCCCGCTCTCTGGCTGCAACGTTTCGAGACCATCGCCGCCCGTGCTGTGGAGCCAGTGCCAACAGGTTCCGCGTAAATCCGCCCCATCGGCAAAGAAAACCCTGCCTGCTTGGATGAAAACCAAGAGATAGCCCTCTTTCGCCGTTTCCTACGCAATGCGCTCTCTCCTGCTTCCCCTGCTGTGCCTCTGCCTGAACCTTCACGCGGCTGATCCTGCCCCTAAACCTGCCCCACCCGCGCCCGCCCCGGCGAAGCCAGAGCCGAACCCGGAGCCTAAGCCTGTCCCCCAGCCCGCGCAGGCGGAAAAGAAGCCAGACGCTATCCCAGCGTCTGCCACTGCTGCCGCTCCCGTAGCCGCGGCCAAGAAAAAAACCGTCGCCGAGGTCGTGAAGGGCCACACCCGCGTCACCGGCCTCTTCGACATCTACCTCGACAAGGAAAAGGGCGGCTTCCACCTTTACATCAAGAAAGACCAGATCGGCCCCGAGTTCATCTACTTCACCCACACCGTGGATGGCGTCGTCCAGGCCGGGCGCAATCGCGGCCAGTACGGCAACGAGTCCATCTTCCGCATCGGGCGCATCTTTGACCGCGTCGAGTTCATCGAGGAGAACACCGCATTCTACTTCGACCCGCAAAGCCCCCTCGCCCGCTCCGCCCGCGCTAACACCTCCCACGCCATCCTCGCCAGCGAGCCCGTCATTGCCGAGGACGACAACGGCTTCCTCGTCGCCGCTGGGAATCTTTTCCTCAAAGAGAGCCTCCTCATGGTCAAGCCCCCTGCCAGCGACGTCGGCAAGGCGGTGCTCGGCAAGCTCTCCGACACCAAGACCAAGGTGCTCACCCTGCGCGGCTACCCGGACAACACCCTCGTCACCATCGAGTACGTCTATGAGAACCCCGCGCCCACCTGGGCCAATGACAATAAGGCCCGCGCCGACGAGATCACCGATCCCCGCTACGTCAGCATCAAGGTCCAGCACAGCCTCATCCGCATGCCGGACAACGACTTCAAGCCCCGCCGTGATGACCCCCGCATCGGCTACTTCATGAGCCAGGTCACCGACATGACCAGCACCGACGCCACACCCTGGCGGGATGTCATCCACCGCTGGCATCTCACAAAGCAAAAGCCCGGCACCAAGCTCAGCGAGCCTGTGCAGCCCATCGTCTTCTGGATGGAAAACACCACCCCCGTGGAACTGCGCGATCTCATCCGCACGGCCACCCTGCGCTGGAATCAGGCATTCGAGACCGCTGGCTTCAAGGACGCCCTCGTCGTCAAGCAGCAGCCAGATGACGCCAAGTGGGACGCCGGCGACATCAACTACAACGTCCTCCGCTGGACATCCTCCCCCAACCCCCCCTTCGGCGGCTACGGCCCCAGCTTCGTCAACCCCCGCACCGGCCAGATACTCGGTGCCGACATCATGCTGGAGTTCAGCTTCCTAACCAACCGCCTGCGCAGCCAGCGCCTGTTCATGGAGCTTGGCCTCGCCACCCCCGTGGAAGAAGGCACCGACCCGCAGTGGAAAGACCCGCGCCTGTGTCTGGACGCCAGCTTTGCCCAACAGGGCATCCTTTTCGGCCAGACCGCCCTCCGCCTCAGCGCCGCCGCCCCCGTGGAGATGAAGGCGCTCACCAATGAGGCGCTCACCAAGCTCATCCTCCACGAGGTCGGCCACACCCTCGGCCTCAACCACAACTTCCGCGCCAGCCACCTCTACGACCCCGTCACCATCCACAAGAAGGACATCACCTCCAAGACCGGCCTCACCGGCTCCGTCATGGACTACATGCCCGCAAACATCGCCCCAGAAGGCACGCCCCAGGGTGAGTATTACATCACCAAGCCCGGCCCCTATGACCACTGGGCCGTCGAGTACGGCTACAGCGAGGCCCTCGAAGACCCTGCCGCTGAGGAGCAGCGCCTGCAAAAGATCGCCGCCCGCTCCCACCAGCCCGAGCTCGCCTTCGCCAACGACGCCGACGACATGCGCCGCGCCGGCAAAGGCATAGACCCCCGCGCCATGATCTATGACATGAGCGGCGACCCCGTCGCCTACGGTGCCCAGCGCTGCGAGATCGTGAAGAAAAAGCTCGCCGCCCTCCTCACCCAGGAGCCACAAGAGGGCGAAAGCTGGCAGTCCCTCACCCAGTGCTACATCACCCTCACCCGCGAGTCCGCAGACGCCCTCACCGCCATCTCCCGCCACATCGGTGGCGTCCACGTCGAGCGCGCCGTCGCAGGCCAGGCTCCCGACAAAAAGCCCTACACCCCCGTGGCCAAAGCGCAGCAGGAGGCCGCCCTCGCCGCCCTCGCCAAATACGCCTTCGCCGCAGATGCCTGGGACGTGCCGGCCGACCTCGTCGCCCACCTCCAGCAACAGCGCCGCGGTTTTGAGTTCAGTAAAGAGGATGAAGCGCCGAAGCTCCACGACCGCATCGCCACCCTCCAACGGAGCCTTTTGGACCAACTCCTGCATGTCGAAACCCAGCGCCGCATCCTCGACAGCGCCCTCTACGGCAACGAAGTCCCCCTCGCCAAGGTCATGGCCGCCCTCACCACCGCCATCATGGATGGCGACCCCGCCACCGGCCCTGGCAGCATCCGCCAGGCTCTGCAAAGCGAGTACGTGGACCGCCTCCTGCGCATCGTCAACACCAGCGCCTGGCTCCCCGCCGCCCAGGCCGTGGCCTTCGGCGAGATCGCGTCTGTGCAGAAGCGCCTCACCGCCGCCCCTGTCCGCGCCACCCCCGCGCACGCCGCCTTCCTCGCCTACAAGATCAAGCGCGGCCTCGACCAGGAGTGACCGTAGCGGAACCGCGTGAGCGTTCCGCTGGTGGGCGGCTTTTCCACACGCTGGAGCCAAAAGTACCTTCAAAGAAGGAAGGCTCACGCCATCCTCTACGACACGGGGCGGCTTGCAGTGGGAAAGCTCACCCTGTGCATTTCGTGGTTGGCGTAGCCACTGATTTCTGATTACTGAACTGCCATGCCTGACCCTCTGCACCATCTCCTCATCAGTGCCTCCGCAGGTTCAGGAAAGACTTATCAACTGGTGCGGCGGTATCTGCATCTGCTGGCTCTGGACCAGGAGCCGGAGGGCATCGCGGCGATGACCTTCACCCGCAAAGCGGCGGGGGAGTTCTTCAACCGCATCCTGCGTCGTCTCGCTGAATTGGCGGTGAAGCCGGACGGGGCAGGGGATTACTTCAAGGATGTGTCACCTGCGATCACCACGACCCCGGATTTCCCCGTGATGCTGCGCCGGGTGACGCGCCGGATGCACCGGCTGCGACTGGGCACGATGGACAGCTTCTTTGCCAGCATGGCGGCCTGTTTTCCCCTGGAACTCGGCCTGCCCGCCGGTGTCCGCGTGATGGATGCGGAGGAGACGACCCTGGCACGCAAGGAGGCGCTGGATGCGCTGCTGGAGCGTCTGTATCAGGACGATGCCACTGATGCGCAGCGCCTGCTCATGGAAGCCTACAAGCAGGCCACCTTCGGCGCGGAGGAGAAGACCGTGGATGCGACGCTGCAACAGTGGGCGGAGTCGGGACTGACGCTCTGGGAGGACAGTGTGGTGGGAAATCCGAAATCCGAAGTCCGAATGGCGAACCTGCGTGGATGGGGGGACCTGGAGAGGATATGGGGATCAAGGGGCGCGGGATTGAATAGGCTGCCAGCGATGACCGATGTGGTGGCAGAGGTGCGCGCGAGCTTTGTGCCAGGCAATGCGAAGGGCGATGACATGCTGGAGGAGCTGTGCGCGCAGGCGCTGACGGCTGAGCCGGGCATGAGCCTGCCTGCACGGGTGGACTTCTTCCTGAAAAAACTGCCGGACATCTGGGATGATCTCCGCGCTGGGAATGCCGAGCTGGCCTGGGGAAAGAAGGTGAAGCTGACTGGAGATGCCGCACGATCATTGGTTAAGCTCGCCGAGACCCTGATGCTGCGGGAGATGGCGGTGCGTGCCGAGCGCACGCGCGGGCTGGCCGCGATCATGGGCATGTTCGCGCAGGAGTATGCGCACCGTGTCCGCGCGCGCGGCAGGCTGTCCTTTGCCGATGTGCAGCGGCTGCTGGCAAATGCCGTGAGTGAGAAGTCGCCGTGGCTGGGGGCCGAGGGCGATCTGTGGTTCCGCATGGACGGGCGCTTCCAGCACTGGCTGGTGGATGAGTTCCAAGACACGAGCCGGACGCAATGGCATGTCATCGGCAGTCTGGTGGATGAGGTGATCCAGGATGACGGCGGCGCGCGCAGCTTCTTCGCCGTTGGTGATCCAAAGCAGTCCATCTATCTCTGGCGTCAGGCCGAGCCGGACCTCTTTGACGACATCCTGAGCGGCTATCCTGCCGATGGCGCGCGCGGCCTGCACACGCAGCCGCTCAGCATGTCCTTCCGCAGCGCGCAGCCGGTGCTGGACGCGGTGAACGCGGTCTTTGGCAGCACGGACGTGCTTGAGGAGCTGATGCCCGCAGGCTGCCTCAAGGGCTTTGCCTTCCAGCCGCATGAGGCCAGCAAAAAACAGCTCACCGGTCATGCCGCGCTGCTTTCGCCGCCGCGCGCCGAGTCCAAGGAGGATCAAGAGGAGCCGGTGGATGTCGTGGCGGCTTTGCTCCATCAGATCACTCCGCTAAAGCGCGGCCTGTCCTGCGCCATTCTCGTGCGCCAGAACAAGGAAGCGCAGGAGATGACCGAGCAGCTCCGCGCCCTGACCAGCATGGAGATCGTGTGCGAGTCGGACCAGCATCCCTGCACGGACAATGCGGTCACGCTTTCCCTGCTCTCCCTGCTGACCCTGGCCGCGCATCCTGCGGACACCCGTGCGCTGGAGCACCTGAAGATGACGCCGCTGTGGCCGCTGGTGCACGACGAAAAGCACTCCTGGCGCTACACGATCAGTGTTCTCCAAAGCGAGGTCTTCGAGCAGGGCTACGCGCACTTCATGGAAACTTGGACGCCGAAGGTCTGGGCCGCGCATCCTGGGATGGATGAGTTCCACGCGCGCCGCATCGCACAGATGGCGGACATCGCGGCAGAGTTTGATGCTGCGGGCAACCGCGACCTGGATGCCTTCATCGAATTCGCCCGTGAATATCCGCTGCGCACACGCGGCAGCGCCAGTGCCATCCAGGTGATGACCATTCATGCCTCCAAGGGACTGGAGTTTGATGTCGTCATCCTGCCCACGCTCGATGGCGGCTCGATGGACAAGGTGCGCGGCGATGATCTGCTGGTCTCCCGCACTGCCGATGGCGTCCAGTGGGTGCTGCAAAATCCGCCGAAAATTTACGCAAAGCTGGATGCCACGCTGAACGCCGGACTCATTGAGTCCGAACGCCGCGCCGCCTTTGAATCCCTATGCCGTCTCTATGTGGCGATGACACGCGCCAAACGCGGCCTCTACATGATCGCCAAACCCGCGCCCAAGGATGGCACGGCAGTCAAGGAGTCGAAGCTGCTCCGAGCGACGCTCATGGGCGACGCGAAGCCGAAAGAGCCTTCCGAGCAGCCTTGGGTGCTGGAATGGGAAACCGGCAATCCCGAATGGTATTTCGCAAGCACCGTGCAGCCTGAATCATTGCCTCTGCCAGTGTCGGTGCATGATCCGTTAGGCCAACTCCTCCGCCAAACCCAGCCCATGCCGCGCCGCCGCACCCCGTCGGGAGAGGAAAGTTTCCGCATCAAGGGCAAAGTGCTTTTCAGCCCAGGTCGCGAGCCGGGGCGCAGGCTGGGCACGCTGGTGCATGAGCTGTTCGCCGAGGTCGCCTGGCTGGAGCCGGTGGAGAGCATCACTCCGCGCTGGCACTCGAAAGGCTTGCTGACAGATGCGCCCGAGGCCGCCGTGGAAATGGTGACTGGCGTCCTCAAAGCCCCGGCATGTGCCCCAGCCTTTCAGCCACTGTCCCAGCACACGCTGCTCTGGCGTGAGCGCCCCTTTGACCTAGTCATGGATGGCGAGTGGGTCTCCGGCATTGTTGACCGCGTGCTGCTGGACCGGGATGCCTCCGGCAGATTCACGCGGGCATGGATCATTGATTTCAAGACTGATGAAGTGCCGAATGAGGAAGCCGTGCGTGAGAAGCTGCAAGGCTACAGCCCGCAGATCGCCTTGTATCGCGAGGCTGTGAAGAAGCTCACCGGCCTGCCTGACGCTGACATCCGCGCCTCGCTGATCTTCACGCGGCTGGCACTGCTGGCAGACTGTTAAGGCGGGAGGTCCGGCGACTGGAGGCGGTCTGGGAGGTTGTTGTTGTCGCGGTCAAAGGGCAGCGCGTCGTCGTGGTCCTTGCGCCCGTCCCCATCCTCATCACTGCCGGGCTGTAGCCACGTTCGGGCGGCAGGGAGCATCTCGCCCTTGGCCAGGAGGATGCGGTAAAGATAGTCCACGCATTCGGCGCGGCTCAGTGGCACCCTGGAGTACTTGCTGGCGAGCAATGTGGGGCTGGCGGGCAGGCCGAGCGCGGTCAGCCAGCGGTGCAGCACGGCCATGTCCACGCTGCCCTCGGGCTGAAAGGTGGGGCTGGGTTTGCCAAAGTCCCCCCAGCTCATCACCGCCTCAATGTGGGCGCGGTCCGGGTCGGCGGCGGGCACGTCGGTGAAGCGTGGCGTCTTGGAGTCCGGCCATGCTTTCGCCCCGGGCAGGGCGCGGCAGAGCTTCGCCAGCGCGACCGCCAGCTCCCGGCGGGTCACGGTCTGGCGTGGATGGAAGAAGACATTGTCCGCATCCGTCCGCCAGACGCGGGTGAGGGCCAGCATGTTCGCCGCCTCAAAGAACTCGTCGTTGGGCGAGACATCATGCCAGGGCCACAGCAGCGTGCCGGGGCCGCCTGCTCCACGCACGAGCCGTGTCTGTACCTCGCGGACTAGCTTCATGGAGCTGGCGACCTCGCGCGGTTGGATGCCCTCGCGCAGGCAGACCGCCGCCACCGTGGCCGTAGCCGCGCCGACATGCATCATCTGCCCATGCAGCCGCAGGGAGGACTGCACCATGCTGGTCACGCCGATGTTCTTCGAGCAGCCGAGCAAGCCCTCCATCTTCACCGGCACGAGGCCGCGCAGCGGAAACATCGCCCGGTCCGTGTCTGCGGACCAGTTGCGCGTGCCGAAATGTTTGCCCTGCCAGGGCTGGCTGCGGTCATCATCCACAAACTTCCGGCGCGTGGGGTGGAAGTCCATGTTGAACTGGTAGCCGAAGACCCCGTCCGGCACCATCACGCGCGCCCACAGCGGCTTCTCCAGCTCCGTGCGCACGTCCTGCTCCCGCAGCACATAGAGCGCGTCCAGGCGCAACCCCTCGCGGATGTAGGGCTTCGGCGGCAGGCGGTCGGCGGTGCCGTAGTCTTCCGCCAGCCGCATGTAGCGGAAGGACTGTGGGAAGTCGCCCACGCGGTCATGCGCCGCTGTTTGCAGGTAGTACAGAAGCTCCAGCGCGCGCTGCTTCGCGTCCTCATAGATGATGCGGCGCTGGGCGCTGCTCATGTCCACGATGTTCTTCTTCGCGGTACCCGGCTCCGTCCTCTCCAGGGCCTCCGCCACATGCTGAGGCAGCGTGCAGAGCGGGTAATCATGCGTCGGCCAGTTCAGCAGCGTGGCTTCGGTGCCTGCGGGCAGGTTGTTATGATGGCGGTCAATGATGCGGCGGTGCGTATAGACACACCAGCCCGCCGCATTGTAGATGCCGCCGCTGCCATCCCAGTCACGCCACGGCGGCACGCTCCTCATGTCGGCAAAGCTGCGTTCATCATAGCGGGCGGGCTTCGGGATCGTCACGTCCCTGCCGACTTCCCGCAGCAGCGGGCACCAGGACAGCGGGTTCATCTCCTGGTGACCGTCCGCCTCCAGCCTCTCCGGCGCGCTCGGCTCCTCGTAGCGTGATTTCAAATCAGGCCCGGCGCTGTAGGCGGCCCCGCTGAGGCGGATGACATCCCCCCAGTCAGATGAGTCAATCGTCAGCCCTGCCTTCACAGTGAGGCGGGGCGCATCTGCTGCCCCCACTTTTTGGAACTCAGTTCCGACGACTCTACTTGCCTGCACCAGCACCTTCACCGGCTCCCAGGGCCGAAGCACATGGATTTGGCCGCTGCCCTTCTCCGTGTAGGGCACCAGCCAGTCCTCAAAGATCTGCGCCGCTGCCTTTGGCTCAATGGTCTCCGTGCCACACCAGCTGTTCCCCGGCGTGGCAATACCGTAAGTTAGGCGATTGTGCGCACGGATGCGCTCAATGATCTCCAGGAACATGCCTGAGCGCGGGAAGCCCGTGCGTTTGCCATCCACCAGCGTCCATTCATCCACCGGGCCGATACCTTGTGTGCAAAACTGCCCGCCCAGCCACTGGATGTCATTGGTCAGCACAATACGCTTTACTCCCAGCCGTGCGGCCTGCACGGCGGCGGCGCAGCCTGATTCATCCGCCCCCACGATGAGCAGGTCGGCCTTGATGACCTCGGCGCGGGAGAGCAGAGGCAGCAGGAGTAGAGGCAAAAGGATTCGGTGCATCGCGGGAGGCGATGACAATATAAAGAGCAGAGGCGAGCGCCACAAGGGGCATGAGTACTGAGGGCGCGTGCGTAGCCGCGCACTTTACGGCAGCTCGTAGCACGCTGCCTCGCGGTCATTGCGCACCAGCAGGAAATGGCCGGAGAGCGTGGGGTGGTTCCAGGTCTTGCTACTCAGCGCGGGGATGCTGCCCAGCTCCTTGAAGCCTTCCTGCTTCGCTGCGGCGAGATGCACGGGGCCGCTTTCGTTTTGGATGAGGATGACATCCCCCACCAGCAGGGACTGGCCGGAGGCAAAACGGCCCTCTTTCCACAGGCGCTCACCAGTGGCGATGTCCAGACAGGCCAGGCGCCCGTCATCGAGACCGTAGAGATGACCGCCGTGCAGTGCGGGGCTGTTGAACTGCGTCTTCATCTTCATGCTGCTCCACAGCTCAGTGGCACTCAGCTTTCCATCCGCCTCAGCTTTGATCTGGATCATCTGGCAGCCCATGCCATAGCCGGCGGAAAGAAAGATGCGGTCCGCGCCCAGCACGACGGGCTGGGATGCCTTCGGCCATTTTTCGATGCCCCAGACATGCTCCAGAACCACCGCACCGGTGGCCGGATCATGTGCCGTGAGGGCGCGCGCGTAATTGCCCACGATGACGCGCCTGCCAGCCAGTGTGGCAAGCATGGGGGAAGCATAGGTGGCCTGGTCATCGCCCGCCTGCCAGAGTGGTGCCCCGGTTTCCCTGTGGTAGGCGAAGAGCACGGAGCCCCGGGTGCTGCCGCCGGTGACGATCACCTTGTCATCCACGATGAGTGGGGAGGCGCTGATGCCCCATTCCAGGTTTTCGAGCTTGTTTTCTGCCAGCACCGAACGCTGCCAGATAGGCTGGCCTGTGGTCGTGTCCAGGCAGTTTAGCAAACCGGTACCGCCATAAGCATAGACACGCCCGCTGTCCACAGTCGGCGTGGCATGGGGTCCGTCACCGCTTTGCCACTGGGAGAAGCGCACCTTATCTGCGTGCGCCCACAGCAGTGTGCCTGTGAGCAGGTCGTAACAGCTCACTAGCTCCTCCTCACCGCGCTGCTCCTGCGTGTAGGCGCGGCCTTTGACGACTGCAAAGGCTGACCACCCTGTGCCGATGGGCTGCCGCCAAAGCTCCTTCGGAGGCGCGCTTTTCCAGTCCTGCGCTAGCTTCACGTCGGGCACCACGCCATCGCGGTTCGGGCCAAAGAACTGCGGCACATCTACCGCCCGCGCCAGCCGTGGATCATCCTCGCGGATACTCGCCGTCGGTGTGCTTTCCGGTGCGCTTAGGCTGGCCTGCTGCGGGGGCGACCATTTCCATGTAAAGTTTGGTAGGCCCGTCCCATCAACCGTGCCTTCCACCCGCACCGCCGCCTTTAGGCCAAAGGCGAGGAGCAAGACCGCGCTGAGACCTATCAGCTTTCTGCGCCAGGGGAAGCGGGGCGCGATCAGGAACCACAGCAAGTTTAGGATCAGCCACAGCAGCGGGATCACTGCCGTGAGCCAGCCCGTCAGATTGCGCTCAAACTCTGGCAGTGAGCGCACATAGAAGACGCCTGCGCAGGCGAGTGCGAGGGTGATGAAGGGAAACAGAGGAAGTCGGCGTTTTTTCATAGTAGCAGCATTCCTTGCTACGCCTGATCCACAAGAAAGGACTTTGGCACAATCAAAGCGGCGTAGGGTCACAGTGGGCAGCACGCCTGCGCCCATGCTCAAATGTTACACAAGAGCCTGTGGCAGTTACTTCCGCACCAATAACGTCTCCCCTGTCATCTCGGCAGACTTCGCCACGCCGAGCATGTCCAGCAAGGTCGGGGCGATGTCGGCGAGCTTGCCGTTGGCGACGGTGACGTTCGCGGCATCGGCGGCGATGTAGAGGCCGTGGACGAGGTTGGTGGTGTGGGCGGTGTGGGGGGAACCGTCGGGCTGCGCCATTGATTGCGGGAGCAGAGGAAGAGGAGGCGCATGAGTCAGCCGTTAGTGTGGAAGAAATAGACGCCCTCAGAGAGCTTGTAATGCCAACGGAAAGCGCCTTCGCTGGGCTCGGTAATTCCTTCTACGGGCAATACTTCGGGGTCGATACTCAATCCAAACCAACCAGGCAATGTACCACCCCAGAAGACTTCGATCTCGACTCCACGACGATGTGGATGCAGGGGTTCAAGCCTTGGTTTACCCCAGCTACAGCGATGAAAGCTTGGTGGCAGTTGCTCGACAGCCAGTCTGAGAAAATCCTCGGAGGTGTTTCCCTGGCTAGCTTTGTCTGCCGCAATTTTACGGAGTTCTTCAATGTCTTCTTTGCTGACGGTATAACGGACAGCATCCAGGCAACCGGATAAAAACGAACTCACTCCTGGGACATTGAACAAGTTGAGGCTCCATAGCCACGAGACACACAAGACAATTCCCGCAAACAGTGCCGGACGAATCCAAATTTGATGCCATTGAGTGGCAACTGGGTACATCATCCAAGGCAGAAGCAGAAGAAATCCTGCCGAAGCAAATGGGGGTATGCACAGAACAAAAGTCAGAAATACCCACCCAATTTCAAAATAGCATCCCGCTCGATAATACAGCCATGACACAATCATGATGCTGACCACGATCAGCACGGACAAAATGCCATCCATCCAGGTAACCCAAGGCCGACGGATGGATGGCATAAAAAGAGAGGGGCGCTACTTCCTCACCAGCAATGACTTCCCGGTCATCTCTGCTGACTTCTCCACACCAAGCATATCCAGCAAGGTCGGGGCGATGTCGGCGAGCTTGCCGTCTTTAACGCTGTAGTCGGCTGCATCAGCGGCGATGTAGAGGCCGTGGACGAGGTTGGTGGTGTGGGCGGTGTGGGGGGAACCGTCGGCGTTGCGCATCTGCTCGCAGTTGCCGTGATCGGCGGTGATGAAGAGTTTGCCGCCGAGTTCGAGCACCTTTTCGACGATCATGCGCACGCCGAGGTCAATGGTCTCGCAGGCATGGATGCCGGCCTCGACGACGCCTGTGTGGCCGACCATGTCGGGATTGGCGTAGTTCATGATGACGAGGTCGTAGTTCTCCAGACGGCGGATGACTTCAAAGGTGAGGTCGGGGGCGCTCATCTGGGGTTTCTTATCGTAGGTGGGGACTTCCTTGGGGCTGATGGCGAGGTAGCGGTCCTCGCCGGGGTTTGGCTCCTCGACCCCGCTATTGAAAAAGAAGGTGACGTGCGGGTATTTCTCAGTTTCAGCAGCGCGGAGTTGCTTCAATCCAGCTGCGGCGATGACTTGGCCGAGGTTGTTGCTCAAACTCTCCGGCGCGAAGATGACACGGCAGCCGAGGTCGTAGTAAGTCGCGTCGTATTCGGTGAGTGTGTAGTAGCTGACCTGCGGCGTGACCTCGCGGTCGAAACCCTCGAAGCCCGCCCGCAAAAATGCCTCGCTTAGTTGGCGGGCGCGGTCAGCGCGGAAGTTGAACCAGAGGATGACATCGCCATCACGGATGCGCTGCTCGTTGGCGTGCGCGAAGATCATCGGCTGCATGAATTCATCCCCGCGCGGGTCGCTGGGGTAGGCGGCTTGGACGGCGGCGCTGGGTGCGTCAGTGCGGACCTCACCACGACCGTGGACGATGGCGTCCCAGGCGAGCTTGTTGCGCTCCCAGCGCTTGTCGCGGTCCATGGCGTAGTAGCGGCCGATGACGGTGGCGATCTTGGCACCGCTGGGCATTAAATCGGCTTCCAACTTCGCCAGGTAAGCCGCACCGCCGGTGGGGGAGGTATCGCGACCATCGGTGATGGCGTGGACGACAAGATCATCCACACCTGCGGTTTTGGCGGCGTTGCAGAGTGCGGCGAGGTGATCCTGATGGGAATGCACGCCGCCATCGCTGATGAGACCGAGGAAGTGCAGGCGCTTGCCTTTGGCCTTTGCAAAGGCTTCGGCGAGCACGGGCATCTGCGCCAGTTCGCCATCGCGGATGGATTTGTTGATGCGCGTCAGGTCTTGATAGACGACGCGGCCCGCGCCGAGGTTGAGGTGTCCGACCTCGCTGTTGCCCATCTGCCCCTCGGGCAAACCGACGTCTTCACCGCTGCCGCTGATTTTTGCCCAAGGATATGTGGCATAGAGATGATCGTGGAAGGGGGTGTGGGCGAGCAAGGTGGCATCGCCATTGGCGGCGGCTTGGGGTTTGCCACCGGGGTTGATGCCCCAGCCGTCGCGGATGATGAGAACAACAGGTTTTTTGGCCATAAGGTGCGCGCTTCATGCGTCAGGATAGGCGGCAGTGCAAGCAGCGTGCGTGCCGGACAGATTTGTTAAGCCAGGGTAAATCTGAATCACTAGCTGCGGAAATGTGCGTTGTTGCACGCTGTGAAACGAGCATCTTCATCACGAGCCGAATACTGGCAGCAGCAGATCAGAGAGGCAACTGAGCGCGCGGATTCTAGGCCGATGGCATCCCGCATTTTATTTCTAGTGTTGGTCCTGCTGGCGATTGTCGCGCTCCTCAATGCCCAGGTGCCACTGCCTGCGCCAGAGGTGACGATCACCGAGGAGCGCGGCCAGCGCATCCTGCGTGCGAATGGTTTGCCGAACCATCAGCCGGGACAGTTCCCGAATCCGGGGAATCCCAATATCATCTCCGCGCAGCGCTACGAGTTCCGCATGACCGTGATGCCAAAAGTGACGACCAAGCCGGTGTCGGCGAACCGCGCCTTTTTCGGCGTGGCGGTGAATGGGGTGCCCTTTGAGCCGGGAACGGCAGAGGCATGGAATAATGATCAAAGGTCAGGCTGGAGCTATGAGGCGAAGAGTGGGCGCATCAATCTGGGGCTAGATGTACATGATGCGCATGTGCAGCCCAATGGTGCCTACCACTACCACGGCCTACCCACCGGGCTGATTCAGGCGCTGGGTGGCGATGATGGGGCACGGATGCTGCTGCTGGGCTGGGCGGCGGATGGCTTCCCCATTTATGCCAGCTATGGATACTCTGATCCGCTGGATGCCAGCAGCACGTTGGTGAAGATGCGCTCAAGCTACCGCCTGAAGCAGGGCCAGCGCCCCGGAGGTGACAGTGGTCCTGGCGGTGCCTATGATGGCACCTTTACGGAGGACTATGAGTACGTTCAGGGTCATGGTGATCTGGACGAGTGCAATGGCCGCTTCGGCGTGACGCCGGAGCATCCGCAGGGCATCTACCACTATCACCTCATCGTCGGCTTTCCGCACATGGGGCGGCTGTGGCGCGGCACGCCGGACAGCAGCTTTCAAAAGCAGGGCGGGCCTCCAGGTGGTGGACCACGAAAGGGGAGACGTGGTGGTCCTGGCTTTGGGCCACCGCCTCCAGGTATGGGAGGACCACCCCCTGGCTTCGGGCCAGCGCCATTCAGGTGAGAAGCTAGAATAGAAAACACAGCCGTCCCATAGCATTTGAGTGTCGCAGTGCGATCAAACTGGGACGGCTTGTAGCACTCAAAACTGGACAAATGCGCAGAGCGAATTGCGCTTCTCGGCGCTAGCACACAGGATACGACTCTACTGGAGAGCACCCGGAGCGGTGTGGCAGTCCAGGGGTGATCCTCACCCAACGGCCCCGTGTCGTCCGTCAGGACGGCGCGGGGATATTGCTTTGGGTAACAGATCAATCTTGGCCCAAAGCGTCAAACTCCGGGGGGGGGCTTGGGGGCAGCGAAAACAGTCACGCGAGTGCGGCGATTTGGAAGTTAGCGCCCAAAGAATGGGGCTGTCAGCGGGGATCGTCGCGGGGGCTTGCTCTTTCGGCACGGTGGCTCCTTCAAAGCCGGGCCACTCGCCCTGCAACAATCGTTGCCACTGCGCAGTAGCGGCGCGGCACTGGCTGGACTTGGTGTAGAGTTCCCTGTCAGAAGACTTGATTGAATTGAAAACACGCAGGCGCTAGTATCCCACATAATGAACGCAACCCTAAGTCTCGACATCCCTGCTGAAGCACTCGCGAGCGCACGCATGACATTGGAGGACATCCGGCTTGAACTGGCCATCTTGCTGTTCCGGCTGGATCGGTTGTCGATGGGCAAGGCGGCGGAGTTCGCCCTCCTGCCAGTAGGTGTGTTTCAAAACCACCTCGCGAGCCGGAAGGTGGGGCCTCATTACGATGTGGCTGATGCCCTGGAGGACGCTGCCGTTCTTGCCTCTCTGCCTCGGTGAACGCTCATGATCGTCGTCGCGGACTCATCGCCTCTGATCGCGTTGTGCCGGATCGGCCGGCTGGAGTTGCTGCGCGACCTCTTTGGACAGCTCGTCATCCCAGAAGCCGTGTGGCAGGAGGTCGTGGCAAGCCATCCGGGGAAAGCCGGTGTGACTGAAATCGCGGCTGCGACGTGGATTGGACAGCAGACGGTCAAAGATAGGCCGCTCGTGAATCTGCTGCGTCAAGACCTCGGTGCAGGTGAATCCGAAGCCATCGTGCTCGCACGCGAAATCAGTGCCGATGTGCTGCTGATGGATGAACGTCGAGGCCGTGAGGCGGCGAAGCGTCTTGGGATCACCTGCACAGGCTTGGTCGGCATTCTTCTCGAAGCGCGCAGGCGCGGCGTCGTCAACGATCCAGCGAGCATCGCACGAGACCTTCGAGACATCGCTGGGTTCTGGATTTCGGACGAACTCATGACCCTGCTCCGCTGACCCTCCGCTTCGACATTGGTCATTCGGATTTCGTCATTTCCTTGTTCACCGCCAGCCAGTCCTTCGTCGCCACTTCCTCCAGGCGTTTCAGCAAAGCAAAGTAGTCATGAGCTTCAGCTCGTGACAGCGTGGCAGGCCAAAGCGGCGTCTTCTCGCGGAATCCAAGCGGTGCGAGCTAAAGCTCAGCACTACTTTTCATCCCGCAGCACCGCCAGCCAGTCCTTCGTCGCCACTTCCTCCAGGCGTTTTTCAGCAAGGCAAAGTAGTCATGAGCTTTAGCTCGTGAAAGCGTGGCCGGCCAAAGCGGCGTCTTCACGTGGAAACCAAGTCTGTGCGGGCTGAAGCCCAGCACTACTTTCCCTCCTGCAGCACCCCCTGCCACTCCTTCGTCGCCACTTCCTCCAGGCGGTTCAGCAAGGCGGCGCGGGGAGCGCTCATGTCGGGGCTGTCGTCCTTCGCGAGGGTCTGTATCAGGCTCACGATTGTTGAGAGTTGATGGTTGATCGTTGATGGGCCAGCCGCTGAGCCGCCCTGTCAGGCTATCAACCATCAACTCTTATCCATCAACTTCCCCTCCGTCCGATGGTGGGATGACCGTGAATCTGCGGATGCTTCGTCGCATCGATCAAGGCGAGGAGGTAGAGGCGGCGGATGGGGCTGTCGGCGGGGATCGTCGCGGGGGCTTGATCCTTCGGCAGCGCTGAATGATCGGGCCGCCGCGCTTGAACGGTGCGTGCATTCGTGTTATCGAGCGATCATGAAAATGACCTTTGCCATCCCTGACGATGTCAGCCGCCGCTTTCGAAAAGCGGTGCCTGCGGGCAAACGCTCCGCCGTTGTCACGGACATTCTTCGGAAGAAGCTGCGTCCATCTGAGCAGGCTCTCACAGCCGTGTGCTTGCGCGTGAACAAGTTAGCGGTGCTGGACCAAGAGATGACTGAGTGGGAATGCTTCGACGACCAGTAGGCGCATGAGCCGTGGTGAAATATGGCTCGTCAATTTTGATCCGACCGTCGGCTCGGAGATCAAGAAGACCCGTCCCGCCATCATCATATCGAGTCAGCCCTTCAACCGCCATCGGCGCACGGTGGTCGTCGTGCCGCTATCTACCGCACACACCAAGACCGAGTTCCCCTTGCTCATCGCCATCGGCAGCAGCGGGACTCCATGCGTTGCTGTGGTGGATCAAATCAAGGCCGCAGCCAAAGAACGATTCATTCGCCAACTCGGCAAGGCGGGCACCGATGAGATGGAGCAGATCAGCGGCGCGCTCGCTACACTGCTGAAAATCGACTGATCGCCAAACGTAACGGATGGCTACTTCCCCGGCGTCTCCCGCAGCACCGCCAGCCATTCCTTCGTCGCCACAGGCGTTTCAGCAAGGCAAAGTAGTCATGCGCTTCAGCGCGTGACAGCGTGGCAGGCCAAGGCGGTGCCTCTTCGCACGAACCACGTCTGTGCGAGCTAAAGCTCAGCACTACTCTCCGCGCAGCACCGCCAGCCAATCCTTCGTCGCCACTTCTTCCAGGCGTTTTAGCAAGGCGGCGCGGGGAGCGCTCATGTCGGGGCTGGCGGACGTTGGCGAGGGTCTGCATCAGGCTCATCATCGCGAGGGAGATTGTGGGCGTGGCCATCATCTCCTTCGTGAGCACGGGTGCTATCTGTAAGGCGGTCTGGCAGAGGGTGGGATGCCCGTGCATCTGCGGATGCTTCGTCGCATCGATCAAGGCGAGGAGGTAGAGGCGGCGGATGGGCTGTCAAAACTCAACACCTTCGGCCATGAGCGAGCGTCTCAGCAAGACGGTATCGATTCGGTTGATGCACAGCACGTTGATCGTGGTGCGACCAATCGCCGTCTTCCCCACCAGTTTCGGCCCCGTCCATCTAAATTGATCACTCCAAGTGTCAGCCCGAGGATTGAACAGCCTCGCCATTTCCCCAGTTTGCTCATCCAATCCTGCCAGATTTGGTCCCTTGTGCGAGTTGCAGCGGAAGCAGGCCCAGCAAAGATTTTCCAACGCCGTGGCACCACCGTGTTTCTCTGCAACGACGTGATCGGCTTGAAATCGCAGCTCTGCCAATGACTCGGGCAGATGGCAATACTCACAGCGAAAGCCTGCGCGTCGTCGGATCTGGCTGCGCAGTCGCGGACTCATGGGCGATGCTCATTGTGCTTTCGTCAGGCTGCGCCGTGCCTTCGATTTCAAAAACTCAAGAGCCGTGCCCACGGAACGATAGCTCTCCAGTTCCGATGCCTCGTCACCAGAAATCTTGCCTTGTGCTGCGCGCGCCGCTAGTGCGTCGGCACGATCCAAATCACGCTTGCTGAGCTTCAGATTCAGCAGCGCTCGTGCCGAGGCGGCATCCAATGTGCGTCGTGCAGGCTGGATGGCACGCTCCCAGATGGCGATGCTGGAGATCGGGGATGATGTCGTCATGCGCAGAGCATAGCAGCAGGTGCCCAAGATTGGCAATCCGAAGTTCACAGCCCATATGCCTGCTACTTCCCCGCACTCTCCCGCAGCACCGCCAGCCGCTCCTGCGTCGCCACTTCCTCCAGGCGTTTCAAGCAGGGCGGCGCGGGGAGCGCTCATGTCGGGGTTGTCGTCCTTCGCGAGGGTCTGCATCAGGCTCATGAGGGTTGATGGTTGAAGCTTGATCGTTGATGGGCCAGCCGCTGAACCGCCGTGTCAGGCTATCAACCATCAACTCTTATCCATCAACTTCCCCTCCGTCCGATGGTGGGA
>Ga0247843_1003404_pt1 | contig 26257 bp, 26 predicted proteins | sample LaCruzMarch2017__FD_192420 | JGI IMG/M metagenome (GOLD analysis project Ga0247843, IMG submission 192420) | Freshwater microbial communities from meromictic Lake La Cruz, Castile-La Mancha, Spain - LaCruzMarch2017_8m | ecosystem: Environmental > Aquatic > Freshwater > Lake | place: Spain... | reverse complement strand
CATATTATTATACTCCTCAAAATGAATGAGGTAATGATGATCCTTTTCTCATAAAAATCAATAGGTTAAGGTGTTTTTTTGATTACTAAATTTGAGGGGATCTCTGAGAATGCCAAGACTAATCCTCAATGATGAGCTTTGGTCGAAGCCAACAACGAGCTTGCTTGAAAATGGGATTGATGACAAGCCCAATTTGCGAATAATGGTAGAAGGAATACTTTGACACAATTAGATGTCGGAACAGTGTTTATCAAAAATTTAATCGATGGTCCCCAAACAATAACCTAATGATTATTTTTAAAGACCTGGCTTTTGAACCAGACTTTGAGTTGGAATTTATTGATGAAGCATTGTCAAAGCGCACCAGAAGCACGGGAGCTACTTCTTACGAAAATGAAGTAATCGGTAAATCTATGGGCGGAAATACAACAAGAGTTCATATAGCAATTGATGCGAAGATATCGAAAAGCATACAAAATTGGAAAAAAGTATTTATAGCTAATTCCGGCCTAACTATTAACACAGATATAGCCATAGCCGAGATAAAAACACAGTTAATGTGTTAGGGATTTAAACTTTGAGACTCTTGTCCTGCTTCAATATGTTGTTAAAAACAATCGGAATGGTATTATAATAACTAATATGGTGTTATAATGACCAATACAAACCAAAGGGGAATCTAAAATGTTTACTAAGATCTATAAAAGCCTTCAACAAGGCTTTCAGCAAAGCTGGTTTAAAGTTTTATTTCAGAACACAGCTATTGCAAAGCTATTATCTCAAAAAGAAGAGCCCTCGGCCTGGGTGTTTTTCAGCACTTATCTTTCCTCATGGTGGTGGAATCGTTTATGGTTTAGGTCATGTATTCAAAATAAAGACACATCTGTTCAATTTGATGCTATTCTTGAGTCTCTACAAATTTTACAGAGAGCAGGGTCTTTTACTGAAGGTAATGGTAGTGCTGTTTTATCGACGCTTTCTTGCTTACAACGAGCTGGGATTGGGATTTTGGACCAAGAGAATCGAGCGCTGGTCGTCGCCCACACCAATCTTGTCGATTTGACTTCGGCGCTTTCTGACTTACAGGAAGCCGGGATTTTAAACCAAGAGAATTTTGCGCTGGTCGCCAACCACGTCAATCCTGACGGCTTGGCTTCGGTGCTTTTTCACTTACAGAAAGCCGAGATTTTAACCCCAGAGAATCGAGCGCTGGTTGCCGCCCGCCGCAAACTTTGGGACTTGGATAAAGCGCTTTCTTGCTTACAGAAAGTCGTGATGTTAAACCAAGAGATTTTTACGGTGGTCGCCGCCCACGCCAATCCTGGCTACTTGGAATGTGGGGTTGGTTGGCTAGTGCAAGAAGGGATGTTTAACCAAGAGAATTTTAAGCTGGTCGCCGCCCACGACAATGCTTACGCTTTGGTTGCGGGGCTTTCCTCCTTACAGCAAGCCGGGATTTCAAACCAAGAGAATCGATCGTTAGTGGCCGCAAGCGCCAAACCTGAAGCCTTGGCTTTGGTGCTTTTTCGCTTAGAGCAAGCCGGGATTCTAACCCCAGAGAATCGACCGCTGGTCGCCGCCCACCCCAATCCTTGTGCATTGAATGGAGCACTTTATTATTTAGCGAGAGAAGGGTTTTTAACGCAAAATAATTTCACCCTGGTTGCCGCTCACGCCAATCCTGACGAGTTGGAACAAACGCTTAAGTACTTAGAAGACGCCAGGATTTTAACCCAAAATAATTTTTCTGCATTAGTTGCACCCAACCACGCTGCTTTGCTGACAATTGAAGCGCTTGAAGGAATATGGGCGAGAATTCCAAATCATCTTCTAACTACAGCCAATTTCCAAAGACTTTTGACTGCAGCAGAGCATGCCAATCCGATGGTAGGACTTGAACAATTAAGAGGCCAAATCCTAGGTGCAAGAGAACATGAGCAGAGCATGCCAATCCGATGGGGTAGGGCTTGAACGATTAAGAGACCAAATCCTAGGTGTTGAGGATGCAAGAGAACATGTTGTTAACTTTAACCCAAGTCAAAGCACACATACAGCCTCGGTACATAAGTCCGTATCTGCTTCTGCTGTAAGACTTAGGAATAGTTATGGTAATTATCTAAACCTAGAGAAAAAGATTGTAGAGATTAAAGCTTATATAGATGGTTTGGATGCTTCCCCCTAGCATCAAGCAGCAAAACGCTGTATTGACCGTATTACCGCAGCGGATTATACATTTACCGATACATCCGAGGTCTCAACCCGTCAATTATTAGCACTCGCTTATACTGCCATACATGATAAAGGCAGATGTTCGGCCAGTCCTGAAGATGCCAAAGCTTTATTTGTGGAAGGTCTTTATGAAAGTCAAAGAGGGTATAACATTGAATTTGGTCAAGGTCCTGAACAAGGGCAGGATGCTCCAATTTGCGTGGCTGGAACCTTTAATAAGGTGATGGAAAAACTCAATGGGATTCATACTGATGTTGAGCTTTTCTTTATTACCCGTGAGGGCGCATCTTCGAAGTTTCAAAGATTAGCTCAAGAGCATGCAAAGGCTTATCTGCAAACACAAGTCGAATCTGTAAATGCTGGAAACCATCAAAGCGTACAAGACTTACTTGAGCGTCTAAATAAAGATGGTAGCCTTGAGCCAATTTGGGAAGCCATTAAAACTCAGGTTCAAACAGAATTATGGGATGAATTTAGTAAAGCGTACGGTGACAATCCAAAGAAAGTTCGATTTCTAGCCTTAATAGACCATGGTATATATGTACCTTTCACAGATGTATCTGCCCTTGAAACTGCGTTCATTGCCTCAACTGGGGATCAAGCTTCCCCTGCACAGGCATGTGAAAGTGTTGTGCAGCATAGTCTCTGGGCTTCCCCTGAGTCAACTGGTGCTTGCGACACCAAAGATTTGGGAGTTACCCCCCCGTAGGGGGTTGGTATTTCGAAGTTGCCCATTGGTATGTAGGTACAAACTCTTATAATTCAATTTCTCTAAAAGAACGAAAAGAGTTTGTAATGCCAAGACTACTTTGTGAATAATGGTAGAATAAATACTTTATCGCATCAGGGTAGGACGCCCTTGGCGAGACATACTGACATAATTGGGTGTTAGAACAGTGTTTATCAAAAATTTAATCGATGTGCCTCAAACAATAAACGAATGACTATTTTCAAATCCCTGGTTTTTGAACCAGACTTTGAGTTGGAATTTATTGATGAAGCATTGTCAAAGCCCACCAGAAGCACGGGAGCTACTTACCTACTGACTTGTGAATACATGACGCTCTTCTGGTTCTGTATTGAATTGATCATGCCGGAATATTTTAAATCAAACGGTTTCTAAAGTAGAGTTGGGTTGGTTCTATTTACAAAAAAAGCAACTACCTTGGGGGGAAAATTTCCCGATCTATCACGTAACTAATACTGTTCACTTCACTTTTGAATTGGCAGAATTTTTTTATTCATAAATATGAATATGCATTTTGTGCCAAATTCAGATAAGATTAGGCTTAATTAAAAGTGATATTTCAGTTTGATGATAAATATTAAAAATCTAGATTTTAGTTATCAAGACCTACCCGTCATTCATGCATGGTCATCACAATTACAAAGTGGATGTATATGTCATTTGCGTGGTTGTAATGGGAGCGGGAAAAGTACTTTACTAAAACTTATTGCAGGTATTTTGGAGCCTTTTGCGGGTTCCATTGAAACTTCATATGCTTGTGCTTATGTTGGTCATCAGTTAGGGTTGCATCAACAGCTTTCAGTGTTAGAAAATTTGATGTTTGGATTGGGGGGGCATGTGAGTATCGATTGGGACTTGTATTTAAAACAAGCCAATCTTCTGTCTCATCAACATCGCTTATGTCGAGAATTATCTTTAGGTCAGCAACATAAGCTGGCCATACTCGGTCTTATCGCTAATAATGTCAGATTATGGTTGCTAGATGAGCCTTTTTCTAATTTAGATCATGAAAGTGAAGCATGGCTTTGGGGTTTGATTAATGGTCATCAATCGCAAGGGGGGATGGTTGTTTTTACGGCCCATCAACGTGACTTCAGTAGTCAAGGAGTGGTTGAATGGCAAATGTGACGACTACGCCTTGGTGGGTGCGCCAAATCCAATGTGAATACTTGATTATTAAAAGACAAAAACAATCTTTGGTGCAATCATTGTTGTTTTTTCTCATGTTTGTAGCGTTTTTTCCATTAGCCATCCCCTATGATCCCGCAATATTGCGTACCATTTGCCCTGGTGTGGTTTGGATGTCTGCGACACTGGCCGTTTTTTTATCAGCAGAACGGTTTTATCAGCAGGATATTGAGCATGGTTGTTTAGAACAATGGTTAGTACAAAAACGACCATTAACAGTGTATGTTGGGATTAAGTTAATGATTCATGGCCTGTTACATTTAACAGCGATGCTCCTGATGTCGCCACTCATCGGATTGATGTTTCAATTGTCCATTTGGGAGTGGCAGACTTTAATAGCTAGTTTGATATCTGGCATGCCTGCACTGGTTGCGATGTGTGGTTTGGTTAGTGCATTTGGATCATATGGGCAAGGGCGATCGTTGGTGATGATTTTAATCCTATTGCCGCTTATACTTCCGGTTATTATGCTTGGAAGTAGTAGTATTGCTGCTGCTATGCAAGGATTGCCTGTAGCTGGTTTTTTAGCCTTTTTATTAGCGTTATCGTTGGTGATGCTATTGATTTTACCTTATGCCACTGCTTCAATATTGAAAATTTGTTTGCAACAAGGGGGCTTATGATGAATTTTGTTTTCTTTTGTCCAAAAAATGATAAAATAATGACAAATTTTGAGGTCTTTATATGTTAAATTTTTTGTATGCATGGGGTGCTCCCAAAACTTTTTACCATTACTCTAAAGTCTTGAGTAAAGGTTTTGGTATAGTGTCTATTTTAGCCCTATTATTCGGATGGGTCTGGGGCTTATGCTATTCGCCATCAGATTACCAACAAGGTGATTCCGTGCGCATTATGTATATCCATGTTCCTGCTGCGTTTTTATCGCTTTCTATTTATGCCTTTATGGCCTCGTGTGCCTTAGTTACGTTGGTATGGCGTATTAAAATCGCCGGGTTATTGCTGAAGTCAGCTGCTTTGGTAGGACTGGTCATGACGCTATTAGCATTGGTGACTGGCAGTCTATGGGGTAAACCAACATGGGGAGCCTGGTGGGTATGGGATGCTCGTTTGACGGGAGAGCTCATCTTGCTATTTATCTATGCGGGTTTATTGGCTTTAGACAATACCCTTGGAGAAAATCCAGCATCGGATAAAATAGTGGCAATTATTTGTTGGATAGGACTTTTGGATCTACCCATTATTCACTATTCAGTACAATGGTGGAATACGCTTCATCAAGGCAGTAGTTTATTGGTGATGGCTAAACCAAAAATTCATGCCAGCATGCTGTATCCATTGTTATGCTCTTTATTGGGAATGCTTTGTTTTGCCGGATGGGCAATACTTTCTCTTACACAGGTTGCATTATTAAAACGAGAATATCGACAACAATGGGTTAAAACCTTGGAGTTTAAATGATGTGTTATCTATCCGAACTGATGCATTCTAAATATGCACTTTACGTTGGCGGCTCCTACCTGACCGCAGCTGTCAGTTTTTTATGGGTATTTTACCGAGTTAAAAGTAGTCAACATCATATTCAATTATTTTTAAAAAAAAGTTTGCAACAGCCATATGAATAAAAAACAAAAAACAAAAATGATAGTTTTGCTTTTCATTTCGGTAGCCGTCCTTTTGATTGTGGCACTCGTGAGTTATGCACTACGCCAAAACATCAGTCTTTATTTCACGCCTATGCAAATTTTTAAACATGAAGCACCTTTAAACCGTCCAATCCGGATAGGGGGGATGGTGGTAAAAGGTAGCATCAATCAATCTAAAAATCATTTGGATGTAAGGTTTGTACTGACTGATTATCAGCATCAGATTAAAGTTCGTTATCAGGGTGTATTGCCAGATTTGTTTCGTGAAGGCCAGGGTGTTGTGGTTAAAGGTTTTCTATCGGCACAAAATCAATTCGAGGCTCAAGAAGTGTTAGCCAAGCATGATGAGAATTATATGCCCAAAGAAGTTAGGGATAGTATTAAAAAGGTGGTAAAACACGCATGATAATTTGCTCACAATGGGGGTTATTACTGTTATTGATAGCCATGGCACTTTTATTGGGCGTACTGATATTGCCAAAAAAAGATCCGGTCCTTCCGACCCGTTTGATACGCATTGCTTGTATTAGCGTTATACTTTCCTACCTCTGTCTTAGTATATGTTTTTTAAGCAATGATTTTAATGTGTCCTATGTTCTACAACATTCGAGTCTATTATTGCCTTGGTATTATAAATGCTGTGCAGTATGGGGTGGACATGAAGGCTCAATTCTTTTATGGATGAGTATTTTATCAATGTGGACATTGGTTTTATCCTATCAAATGTCTGCATTGCAGCCGGATTTTGGATTGCGAGTTCTAATCGTTTTGGCGGTTATCTTATTGGGCTTGGTATTGTTTGTTGTATTTACATCCAATCCTTTTACATTGCAATTTGGAGAAGTAGCAAGCTCTGGTCGTGACTTAAATCCTTTACTACAAGATCCTGGATTTTTACTGCATCCACCGATGTTGTATTTGGGTTATGTCGGCTATGCTATCCCTTTTGCTTTTGCGATGTCAGCATTATGGCTAGGCCAGATTGATAATCAAGCTTTACGATTGCTAAAACCGTGGGCAATGTTGTCTTGGTGTTGTCTTACTTTTGGCATCACGCTTGGAAGTTGGTGGGCTTATCGAGAATTGGGGTGGGGTGGTTTTTGGTTTTGGGATCCGGTTGAAAATGCCTCGGTGATGCCTTGGCTTGCAGGTACGGCATTATTACATGCTGTGATTATCAGTGAGAAACAGAAGACCTTTATTGCTTGGACTATTATGCTTGCGATCACTGCCTTTGCATTAAGTTTAATGGGTACATTTTTAGTGCGGTCAGGTGTACTAACATCTGTTCACGCATTCGCAGTGGATCCGAAACGAGGCTTGTATATATTGGTTTTCTTAATGGTAATGATGACATGGGCATTTGTGATGTATATCAGCCGTGCGCATCATTTGTTTGTCAATAAACCCTTGTATTGGTTTTCAAGAGAAAGTGGTATTTTGATAAACAACATTTTATTGTTTGTCATGATGTTAGTGGTGCTATTGGGCACATTATACCCCTTAATTATTGATGGCCTGGGTTTGGGGAAAATCTCAGTTGGCGCACCTTATTTTAACGAAACCTTATTTCCTATCGTATTACTATTACTATTGATGATGGGACTTGTGATTCAAGTGAAATGGTTAAAAGATGATTATGTGGCCGTTTTAAAAAGAGCAGGTTTACAGCTGTTGATAGCTTTTGCGATCGCAATGATTTGGTTAACTCTTGAATTTCATGTGCTTAAACCGCAAGTGCTTTTGGCATTGACCTTGTCGTTTTGGGTGATAGTGTCTTTATGTTTTTCTTTATATCAAAGGTGGCATTCTCCTAAAAGCCTGTCTTATTGGGCAATGTGGAGTGCACATATTGGGTTTGCCTTGAGTATCATAGGTATAACCATTACCAGTACTTTTGGTGTGGAACAAGATGTCAAAATGCAACCTAAAGAAGTTGTGACGGTCAAACACTATCAAGTACAGTTCGATAAAGAGTATCCACTCAAAGGTCCTAATTATCATGGCACAGAAATCCATTTTCATATCAAAAAAGAAGGCTTTCAAAGCGATGTATATCCACAAAAACGGATTTATGATGTCGGTAATATGGTGATGACCGATGCTGATATTTCTTACAATTTATGGCGTGATATTTATGTTGCTTTAGGCTCGCCCATTGGCAATACGGACTGGTCGGTGCGCTTGTACTATAAACCGATGATACGTTGGATTTGGTTGGGTGGGATACTGATGACTTTAGGTGGTGGCTTGGCATTTTTAAATTATATTCGTTTGTATTTTGGGAAAAAAGTATGCTAAAAAAAATGATTCCCATGGGTGTTTTTTTAGTAGTATGTGGTTTTTTACTTCGCGGACTGCAGTTGCATCCGCAAGAGATGCCCAGTGCTCAATTAGGTAAAGCGATTCCCATGGTGGACGTGGTCGATGTAAACACCTTGAAATCTTGTAATCTATCCCATTGGTTAGGTCAACCGATTCTTGTTCATTTTTTTGCAAGCTGGTGTGAAAATTGTACCGACGAAATGCCTATATTGATTGATTGGCGCCAAACACATCATGTGACAATCATTGGTGTAGATTATAAAGATAATCCGGAAGAAGCTAAACAATGGCTATCATTATGGGGCAATGCCTTTGTGGCTTTTTTAGATGATAATCAAGGGCAGTTTGGTTTGAATTTAGGGGTGGTTGCCACCCCTGAAACATTTTTAGTCGATGAGCAGGGTATCGTTCAATATCGTCATCAAGGACCATTAACCCCTGAGATTTTGACCCGAGAGATAGAACCCAGAATTCAACAATGGAGTCACAAGCATGTCTAGACGAATTTTGACTTTCTGTATATTTTTTATCTATACATCTTGTTATGCCGAAGTTAAATATCCGTTTTCTTCGAAAACACAAGAAGCGCAATTTACTCACTTAATTACTGAACTTCGCTGTATGGTCTGTCATCATCAAAATTTAGCTGAATCAGAAGCGCCTTTGGCGTTGGATATGAAACAAGTGATTTATCAGAAAGTAAGCGCAGGAGAAAGTGATTCAGAAATTCGTACATTTTTAACTGATCGCTATGGAGATGTTATTTTATTTAAACCGCCTTTTAAAATAATGACCTGGTTTTTATGGTTAGCACCAGTGCTCTTTATTTTTTTCGGGATCGCCGTATTTTATCGGCATGTGAGGGTTGAAAAATAATATGATTCTATTTTATAGTCTTACAATATTAACTTTGTGCATGCTTGTAGTTGCGTTATTTATTCTTTATAAAGTGGCTGATAACTTTAAAAATTTTAGCGTGCTTTCAGGTATTCTGATTTTGTCATTGTCCCTTGGACTCTGGTGGAATCAGGATTTGTATCTTTGGTATCAGCATTTGTCTCAGCAACAGGCATATTTGCAAGCGAAAAAAATATTAAAGCAACCTGGAAAAGTAAAAGAACTTATAAAACGTTTGGAGTTTCAAGTTGCACATCATCCTGATGATGCCAAGGCTTGGTTCTTGTTAGGGCGTTTATATGCTTCAGATAATCACTGGACAAAAGCCCATGACGCATTATTTCAAGCTTATCGCCTTGACCCTAATAACAATAAAACATCTATCTTTTATGTTGAAACCATTTGGCAAAGCCAAGGTAAGATTACGGATCATGGACGATTGATTTTAGAAAAAGTGCTGAAAAAGGATGCAAATCAACCTGATGCACTCATCATGTTAGCTGCAGATGCTAAAGATCATCAATGCTATCAACAGGCGATTGCTTATTGGCAGCGAATACTCGTGATATTACCTAAAGACAGTGAAATGGCACAAGCGATTACTGATGCTATTAAAAAAGCGCGTAAGAAAAAAGATAAGTGTCTTATTAAAATTTAAGCTCTTTTCCCACCACTTGATAACTCAGTGCTGCTAAAGCAATAAGCACGGACAGAATGACTACTGGTGGGCTAAATAGAAATGTTGAAAGAGCCCCACCAATAAAATATCCAGTTAAATTTGCTAACACATCAGCAGCTAAAATAACGCCTACAATGGTGGTGTTTTTGTTCCACATGCCATATGTTGTTATATTAGTTGGCGGCTTTGGAACACCACGAGCACAACCTGCCATAGCACTAAGGGCCTTATTCTTATCAATTGCTTTTTCTAACGCCTCAGTGTGAATTTTTGAAATGTCATTGCCGTCCAGATAAATTTCTTTTAAATGAGGGTTATGTCTTATTGCTTGTGCAAGTGCTATAGCACCAGTATTTGAAATGTGATTGCCGTCTAGAGAAATGTACTCTAAACCCGTATTCTCTTTTATTGCTAGTGCTAGCTCAATAGCGAATTTATCTGAAATGTCATTGCCGTCCAGAAAAATTTCTTTTAAATGGCGGTTATGTCTTATTGCTTGTGCAAGGGCTATAGCGCCAATATCTGAAATGTGATTGGCGTCTAGAAAAATTTTTTCTAGACTTTGGTTATGTTTTATTGCTTCTGCTAACGCAATAGCGCCAGTATCGCCTATATTATTGTCTCGAAGATCAAGTATTTTCAGTGCCTTATTTATTTTAAGTGATTCAGCAAGCGTTACAGCACCTTCAGCGGTAATTCTACAGCGATTTAGATGTAGACGTTCGAGCTTAAAAGAAGGGGTTTTTAAACTATTTGCGAAATGAATGGCGCCTGCATTACCAATAGGATTACCGCTTAAACTAAAACATTGAAGATGATTTTCTTGTATTGCGCTAACTAATTTTTCAGCACCAACAGGTCCAATTTGATGCCAGTCAAGTTGTATACTAACCCAGTCTGTATGTTTAGAAATTTCAGAGGCGATTTCAATAGCACCTGCATCTCCCAGAAACATCTCAGGAGATTTCCAAATTTTGACTATATGTCCCCGACTTGATTCGTATGGATTGCGCATATTTATTCTATAAATGGCAATGAAAATTAATTGCAATTATTGCATATTATTTAGTCTATTGCAATAATTTTATAAGTCTATGTGACCATTTGATTTTTGTGGTCTTTGATGAACTGAAATCCTTGTTGGGTGATATGCCATTTGCTGATAGTATCAATTCTGAGACTTATCCAGTTTTTTGCAAATATCTGACATAATAAATGATACCAGTACCATTTGCCTTGTGAATAACCGATACCAAATGTGCTTAATTGATGAAAGTTTTTGGTTTTTGGACTGAGAACGCCAAGTAAAACATCAACGACGTTATCCCAGTCCGCATGGTTTTTCATGCGATATATGCAAGATAGTAATTTAAGGGCATCATCATTAAATTCAGTAATGCCTTTAAGACAGGCATGACATGTACCGCAAGGGGGGATTGTAATATGTTCAAAATAGTAGAATATTGTTTTTTTGAAACAATCATTTAAGCTCACCGTTTGAGCCACCATTCGCAACTCTTCTATGAGCTCTTGTTGTATAGTGGTCTTGGCTTTACCAATGCGCCAAAGATTGAATTGAAAAAAGAGTTCTGGATGATAAAGAATATAACTGGTGGCCGGTTCTCCATCTCGGCCGGCGCGGCCACTTTCTTGAACATACTGATCAAGTCGTCCAGGAAGATCTTGATGAATAATAAAACGAATGTTTTTTTTATCAACGCCCATGCCAAAGGCCATTGTTGCCACCATCACGCCATCGGGTTGTTGATAAAACTGTTTTTGTTGGGCCTCACGTTGTCCACTTTCTAGACCAGCATGATAATACGTTACGGGAATATTGGTTTTTTGCAAATAATAATAAATATGTTCAACACGTTGTCTTGAACTGCAATACACAATGCCAGATTGCATGGGATGACGTTGTAAAATATTTTTTAAAGAGGTCCTTAAATCTTCTGTAGAAATAACTTGATAATCAATATTTGCTTTGTATGCCGAATGAATATGTTTTTTAGCGTTTAATTGTAATTGTTCGATAATTTCATCTTGTTGCTTGGGGGTAGCGGTAGCAGTCAGCGCCATAACCGGTATGGTTGGGAAATGCTTTTTTAATTGTGTTAGTTGTTCATATCCAGGGCGAAAGTCCTGCCCCCAATGTAAGATACAATGGGCTTCATCAATAGCAAAACCACTGAGTAATATGGATTTTAATTGATGTAAGAAATAGGACTGTACAACACGTTCAGGTGACACATAAAAAATCTTGAGTTGTTGGTCTTTCAGTTGCGAGATGATAGATTGCTGTGTGGTCTTGTCTAATCCAGAATGAAAGCACTCTGCGGCGATTCCCAATTTTTTTAAGTGACATACTTGTTCTGTCATTAAGGCTATCAATGGGGAAATAATGACAAATGTACCGGGAAGGATAATACCAGGGATCTGATAACAAAGCGATTTACCACTGCCAGTTGGAGATACAACTAATAAATCATGTTGTTTTAGAACATCAGCAATAATCAGTTGCTGATGGGGCTGTAATGACTGCAATTGGAAGATTTCGCGGGTGATCCGATCTACTTCTGAAGTCATTGATTATATTTATCTGATGTGAAGACCCGGATGTTAGCATCAATCACTCAGAGAATGAAGTTATTCTAGGTTTAGCAAAGGTAATATTTGTTGATTTTTAAGATACCACAAAAAATATACCGGAATGCCAGAAACTACAAATAGTGAAGAAGTCATGATAGTTAAAATTGGCGTTTGTAAAATAGTCCAAATGCAAAATATCAATGCCATTAACGTATAAATCCAATGATAGATTTTCGCATGTTCTTTGATCAGTGTTTTCATATAAGCGATCACACTGATTAGGTAAACAAATAAGAAAGCGATAACAGAGAAGTCAATAATGGCGGTAATTTGATTCGATATCATGGGATTACGGGTTAGCCACAACAGCGGAATAATACCAAGACAACTAATTATTATTCCTAACCGTGGTGCTTGATATTTGTTTTTTTGTTTAAAAGCCTCTGGTAATAGCTTGTCTTCAGCGAGGCCTAATGCAATTTGACCACTGGCGAGTATCCAAGCGTTGAGTGTTCCCACACAAACAATAAATGCGATGACAGCAATAAGAAGATGCCACTGTCCACCAAATAAATATTGTGTTGCGTCAACATAAGGTGCTTTAGAAAGGGCTAATTTTGCACTAGGTATCATTCCCATAATGCCTATGCAATTGAGCATATAAAGTAGTGCTGTCGTTATGGTTCCCAATACGATAGCCTTTGGGATGGTTTTAGACGGGTTATCAATCGAACCCGCAGGTGTGGTTGCTGTTTCCAAACCAATAAACCCCCATAATGTTAGCAATGTGACATGGGCAAGATTTGAGGTATGTGAATTTAAATGGATAGAGGGGGCTATCAAAATATTATCAGCATTAAAATAAAACATTGCGATGATGGGTAATATCAATAAAGGGATGATTTTAAGTACAGTCAGAATGAATTCGGCTTTACCCGCTGCCTCAATGCCTTTGAGATTAAGATAGGTCATGGCAATTAATAGTAATATTTCTAAACTCAGCTCCAGGTGACACGAAGCGTTGGGGATAAATGGACTTAAATAAGAAATACTTGCAATAATGACAGCTGTCGTACTGATCCATGAAATAACCCAATAGGTCCATCCTGTAAAAAAAGCAGCGTTAGCTCCAAACATTTCTTTAACATATACATGGGGGCCTCCTGTTCGAGGAAAGCGATGACAAAGCCCAGAAAACACCAATGCCAAACAAATTGCCCCTATTCCTGAGACAAGCCAGCCTAAAAAACCGTATTGCCCATAAGGTGCTAGACTTGCTGGGAGCATAAAGACACCTGAACCCATTTGGCTGCCAATAACAATAGCGAAAACAGACCAAAAACCTAAATTTTTTGACATATATAGCCTACTGATTCATAATTTTAAAAGAATTTTACTAATATTCTATCATGATTTTGTAATGATGTGTCATGGAGCTGACTGATGAACTTGGAATATTGGTTGCAAAGTTGGAAATTAAATCATATTGGATTTAACCAAAATAATCCAAATACTTATATGCAACAGTACTTCCCTTTATTAAAGTTACCCAAGGAAGCACGTATCCTCGCACCTTTATGTGGTAAAAGTATTGATATGCTCTGGATGTTAAAGCAAGGATATCAAGTATTGGGTATTGATATTAGCCGATTGGCATGTGAATCTTTTTTTAAAGAAAACCATCTTGCTTACAAAGAAATTAAGCAAGATGGACGGGTATTTTTTGAAGGTAAAAATATTAGCTTATGGGTAGGGGATTTCTTTGATTTAGATACCAAGATGCTTGGCGCAGTGGATGCTGTATATGACAGAGCATCATTAATCGCTTTACCTGAAAAATCAAGGCAACAATATGCCGGTTTTATAAATGATATTTTGAGCCCTGGCGTTAAAGTATTATTAATTGCAGTGACCTATGATCAAACTAAAATGCAAGGTCCTCCGTTTTCAGTCAATGAAACTGAAGTAAAAGTTTTATTTTCAAAAAATTTTTCGATTACAAAGTTGCACGATAAGCCTGCTCAATCCCTACCCGTTCATTTACAAGAAAAAGGATTGGACAGTGCTACAAATCAAATCTATCTCATGGTCAAATAAGATAAACAACTGTTTTCCTGTTGATACTCTATTACACATAAAGCCAGACCTGTGAGAAGAAGTATAGAGCATGGTAGCATCGGAAAAGAAAAAATCATTAGACCTAAGGACGACAAGGATGCAATCAATCCTGTGATGGCCATCATATATTCTTTCGAGCTTGGAGGCGTTGGTTCGGGCTCTCTAATCACTTGTGGCGCCAGTTGATGTTGAATATGGTATTCGTCAAGAGCAATCATTTTACCATTGAACTTTAGTAGTCGAATTTGTTTGGGTAAAGAAAGTAGTAAGGTATGGATATCTGTTTGGGAATAACGTTCAAAGCCATTTTTATTTAAATCTAGTTCTTTTAGGGTCTGAGGAAACGATTGAAAAATATGTTTGAGTTCGTTTATTGAAAAATTGCTGAATTGATTCTCACCAAGTGAGAGAATTTTTAAAGAAGCGGGGGTTTCTTTAAATATGTTAGCAAGTTCTATAGCGGTTTTATTTGATAGCTGATTTTTCACAAATTCTATATGTTTAATTTGTTTAGGAATAGCCTGAAAGACTTCAATTAATTCTTGAGCCGATTTCATGCCTAATTGATTGTGATTAAGTTGAAGATGTGAAATATTTTCAGGAAGATTCTCTAGAAAACTTTTGAGTTCTTCACCCGTCAACTGAACCAAATCATTATTATTTAATTTCAAAAGATGAATGGATTTGGGAAGGGCTGTGATCATAGTGACGAGTCCTTTGCCATTTTTTGAACCCAGATTATTCCCATAAAGATTAATAATTTTTAGATTGGTTTTACATAAGGATTTAAAAATACTCTCTAATTTTTCCGTTGAATACATCGATAGGTTGTTAAAACATAATTCCAGTTCTTCAAGACCAGTCGGAAGCGTCTCCATTCCAAAAATGAGGTCTTGGTAATTTAAAATACCAATACGATTTTTCGATAAAATTAAACATTTTAGGGAACGAGGTAGCTTTTCTATCAATTGATGGAATTCATTAGCAGTTCTCTGATATAACATATTTGATGACAAATCCAATTTTTTTAAACTTGTTGGTAATCCCTCGAGTGCGAGTTCTAAATCTTGTCGATGCAAGTGACCTAAGTCATTAGCGCTTAAATCGAGTGTTTCCATCGTTGTTGGCAACCTTAAAAAGGCCGTTTTTAGTTTTGCTCCACTTTTCATATAAAATTTATTACCACTTAAATCGAGCAATCGTAGATCTTTAAGCTTCGAAAAAGCGAGGGCAAGCTCATCACCTTGTTTTGAGGCCAGATCATTGTTTGATAAACTTAAACTTTCAATCGTACTTGGTATACGACTTAAAATATTAGCAAGTTCCTCAGTGGATTTATTGGCGAGGTTGGTTCTGGATAAATCCAACAATTTGACATGAGCAGGTATTTTTTGTAAAAGAAAAGCCAGTTTATATGAGGATTCATCCCCAAAATTATTCCAACTTAGATCGAGATGTTGCAGTTTTTCAGGGAGTGATTGCATCATTTTTTCCAGTACATGATGCGGTTTTTTCATGAGGTCATTACCGCTTAGGTCTAAACTAACCAACGTTAATGGTAACAAACTAAAGCCTTCTAATATTTCTTGATTAGATAGTTGCCCTAATTGATTAGAGCTTAAATCTAAGGCTTTTATGCCATCAATAGGGAGTTTATCTAATGTGTCTTTGAGTGATGTATGCTGAGTAATCCTCAATTTAAATTTTTCATGCTCTTGATGGTCTAAATATTCTTTTTCTTTTTTGAAAAGATGGCTACTATTTAAAATCATTAAGCCTTTGGAAGTGAATGCTTCCTTATTGAAGAGTTCTTGATATTTGTTGCGAATAAAATTAATTTTATTCTCTAATAATAATCGATGTTTTTCGATGAACTCTGGGTTTTCGACAGTTCGGGTTAAAGAGGATATAGTTTGTTGAATACGAGCTAAACTGCTATTGAGATCATCAAGCATTCGGCGAAGAACTCCAATAATACTTCTATTGTTGAGTTCCGTGGAAGTTATAATGGCATCAAGTTCTTCAATATAGGTACCCAGTTGATCATACTCAACTTTAACCTCAGATAAAAATCGAATTAAAAATTCTTGAAAGGATGCATCTTGTAAAAACGATTGATATTTCGTAATAAGCTCTGCCACGGCATCAAGCAATACGGTAACTTGCGTTATCTTATATTGCTTAGCAGGGAAATTATCAATGCGAGAACAGGTTTCTTGATGATCAATAAATAAATAGGGGGATAATTTCCAATGATAATAACTATTGCTCATGGTAGCACTGGCATTGATTTTTTGGCTCTGTTCTAAACCATTCATTACAGAAGGAGGGGCTTTATGGTTCCTGTCAACATCAACACGGTAGTCTTCAATGAGAAGTGTCAGCAATGGAATAAAGCGTCGGGCGCATTCACTGGCAATATCTTCAGAGCTTGTAAAAATTCCGACGCTATTAGCACGATCAATATCTTTAAGCGGATCAATAAATTTCAATTTGAAATGAATTAATGTCTTGGTAAATTCAGTTGCCGTGTCTTTTTGTAAACTATCGATTGCGCTTAATAATTCCTTACGAGGACGTACGGATAAATGTGAAAAGATTATTAAAGCATCAATAATACTATAGCAAATTGGGTTTACGACGCTAATAGGGGTCAGTGCGTTTGGAATCAATATTGTTATGGCATGTAAGGGAAGATAAGCTCTATACTCTTGAAACTTTTTTATAATGCGAGGGTTATGATTTAAAAGCTGATTCATATAACTAATCTGGTAGGCAATATCTTCAGCCGCTTTATCATAGGGTTCGGTTTTATGGGAAACAGGATTTTTAATTTTATAGAGTAATTTCAGCATGCTTTTATCCATAATCCGCAACACATGATGGGCGCTATTGGTTACATCTTTAATATTAATTTCATTGATTATCTCTTCATGATATGCAAAGAACAGTTCTTTAGTATGCAGCTCTATTTTTCGAGTAAAGCTGATGAGTAATTCTTTGATTTTCCCCACCTGAACTAAATAAGGTGGCATTTCTTCATCTAAAATTTGATTTAAAAATAATTGCACATCCCGACACAAGGCTTTGGACTCTACAAGACTGATAGGTACTCCAGTACGCGGATCAACCGGATGTTGTAAGTTCCAAATCAGGTTTGATAGGCTCATCATAATAAACCGAGGTGCTCGCAGATCATTGAGATAATTATCTCCGTGATAGACAGACAGGAAAAATGACCCGATTCGTGTATCGGTTTGGAAATGGGCATCAATTTCAATTAACGCTTGAGTCAGTGCAGATTTAAAAAAAAGATTGATTCCATTTCTTTGTTTTTCGAGAGCATTGGCACTGGCGATAGGGTGGTTAATTTCTTCACTCATGCGAAAAAAAGGGAGAACAGAATAATATTTGGCTTCTTTATTTTCTAAAAGAATGCCTTCATGAATCCCCATGTAATTGAAAAAAAAATGGTTTTCCTGAGCGATTTCGATATATCCCTTAATGGCAATTTCTTGTTCTGATAAATGACCTTCCTCACGATTGGTAGGAATGAGAAATGATGCAATTCCGCCTTGTCTTTCTTTGTCAAATGAGAGGCGTTTTTGATATGTTTCCGACAATTGACTACTCACAATCGTATAAGCTTGTTCAATTCCTTTAATCGCTATACTAATAGCAGATGATTGTAGGGAAATTTGTGAAGTGATAGAACCAGATATACCATTGGCTGTGACAATTTCACTTGCACGTTGTGTGGCCGAGGCTTTAATCTTATCGATGATTTGTTCAGCGTTGGAGGTCAGGAATTTAGGTGCAGAGCTTACAGCCGTTCGAAGTGCCATTTCAGTGATTTTTGATTGCATAAAAAAACATCCCATTTTTTTCATCCGGTGATTAACAATAACTTGTATTTTTAAATAAAACAACTATTGGTTCTATGCTTAATCATTTGGTTGTCTATCTGGCCGTTTAATTGAATCCACAATTTGAATCGACAGAATCTTAGGGACACTAACGGCCTCACTTGAGGTGTACTCGAAATTATCTTTGTCAAATGCACAGATAGAGCGTCGTTTCTTCTGTAAAATCTGTTTATTTCATATTTTTTTAGATAAAGCAGGAGTATCGCTTTGTCTAAAAAATGCAGGAATGAGCAATTTACAAGCTAAAATAAAATATTACTTGATTTAGAGAGGCTTTATTTTACACTAAATAATGTGTAGGCTATCATTAGCGAACACATTACTGAAAATAAGGGTTAATTCGCATGGATCGTCGATTAAATATTGCCTTAATAAGTAGGTAGTGCTCCAGATGCGGTCAGAGTTAGAGACTGGGATTTATCAGTATTTACCTCTTGCGTTGTGATTAACAATGCATGGCGATTAATGGATGATTGGGATTATTTTATTTATCCCGAAGATTTTCCCCTAGAGCGCCAGCCGCCTCCCCAGATTCTTTCCAAGAAGAAAGCGATTACTGCTAAGGAGTTTGTGCCAGAACAAAATCATTTTGGTGGATTTGTATTTGCTGGCGGCACAATGGCGTTTACTGCTGGTTATTGGGCTTTAGGCTTTCTTAAGCCTGATGTCATTGCGTACCTTGGTTGCGACATGCTTTATCCAAAAGAAACACAAGACCAAAATCACTTTTATGGCAATGGCACTTCAGATCCCTTGAGGCAAGATATCACCTTCCAATCCCTAGAAGCGAAGTCAGTTCGTTTAATGGCTATTGCCCAAATGAATCAATGTGAAGTAGTCAATTTATCTGAATTACCAGAGTCAAGATTGATGTTTCGGCGCGCCTCACTGTCTCAGCTTTTGAGTCATAGCACAACAAACTTATTGAGTGGCTTAACACCCAGGCTAGATGAAAAGTTGGTAAAAAAAGCCCTGGATAAAGAAGAGACTTTTTCTTATATGGCTCCCTCTGGACGCTACTGGGAGGTTTTGAATGAATTTAATCCCATTAAACTCAGAGAAATTGATTCTCTTTGGCTTGAATCCTTAGTGGAATAGAGTAGTAGACTTCAAAAATGAGACAATAATATAAAGACCATATTACTGAGGGTTATAAATCATAAACTTTCAGGATGGATTTATCAAATATAAGTATAATTTTTAAGCAATACAAAGATGCTTGTATGCACTTATTCAGAATTCCTATACCTCTTCATTAAACATAATGGTATGCGTGCTAATAGACATCATAACACCAAAAAATGAAAAGAAGGTAAGCATCGCCGTTCCCCCGTAACTGACTAGGGGCAAAGGAATACCCACTACTGGCAACATCCCCATTACCATCGCGATATTAACAAATCCTGAAAGAAAAAAAGTAGAGATTAAACTGGTGGCTAATAGTTTTGTATAGGTTGTTTGTGCTTTTTTGGCGATATTCAGCCCTCGATAAGTAATTAACATCAGAAGTACGATAATGACAATACCTCCAATAAGGCCGAATTCTTCTCCGCATACCGCAAATATAAAGTCTGTCGTATGCTCAGGTAAAAAGTTTAAATGGGATTGACTGCCATTAAGCCATCCTTTTCCAAATAGACCACCTGAGCCGATAGCAATTTTAGATTGGATAATGTGATAGCCAGAACCCAAGGGATCAATTTCAGGGTGGAGAAGGGTAATCAGCCTTTGTTTTTGGTAATCATGGAGGATATGCCATATAAATGGGGCACTAACCCCGATGCCTAGGATTGCAAAAGCAATGAGTTGCCATGCCAAACCTGCCGCAATTAGAACGCTCACGCCAGCCATTGCCACCATGATAGCCGTACCTAAGTCAGGTTGTTTAGCAATTAGTGCGAATGGAATGACTAATAGGAATAAGCAAATGCATAGAGGCTTGGTTTTCATAGGAAGCTTATACTTGTCAACGATCCAGGCAAGCATCATCGGAACGGCTAGTTTCATGATTTCTGAAGGTTGAAACCGAAAAACACCTAAATCTAACCAACGTTGTGCACCTTTACCGATTTTACCCATCAACATCACGGCAATGAGAAGTAACAGGCCTATAAAATACAAATAAGGCGTCCAGGATTTGTATTTATGTGGGGGAATAAAAGCAAAAAATACCATCAGTCCCAGAGCTGAAAGAAGATGAATGATTTGACGAAATAAGGTTGAAAAGCTTTGACTGGCAGCACTATACAGAATCAATAAACCAATCAAGGACATCACAGAGATTAAACTAAAAAGTGGCCAATCAATTTGCAAGCCTAATCGAGAAAATTGGTACATTGGTTTATGATTAGGATGGTTTTTCATTAGAGCTCTCATTTTTGGCTAAGGTAAAGTACGCATCTAATATTTGACGTGCAACTTGTGAGGCGGTGGCGTCATGTTCAACCATTACAGCAATGGCAACTTGTGGGTCGTCGACGGGGGCGAATGCTATAAACCAGGAATGATCTTTGAGTAACTTGTTGGTAATGATGGTTTTTTGATTATGATCATTTTGGCTTAAGGCAAAAACTTGGGCAGTGCCTGTTTTTCCAGCTACCTTATAAAAAGCATTGCGACCAAAACGAGCACCTGTGCCTTCATTGTTTTCAATCACATCTTGCATTGCTTCGTGAACAATTTTCCAATATTGCGTATCCTCAAGGGTGACAGGATTTTTATTAACAGGTCGGTAATTTTTTACAATGCCGGTGTCAGTAACAAGTTTTCTCAGTAAATGAGGCTTGAAGGAAAGCCCTTGTTGGCTTAAGGTTGCTGTGGCATTAGCCAGTTGCAGCGGGGATGCTAGCATATAGCCCTGTCCGATGGATGTAATGATAGTATCTCCTGGATACCAAACCATTTTTTTGTTTTTGTATTTCCAATATGGCGTAGGAAGCAGGCCGCCAATTTCCTCTGGCAAATCAATTCCGGTAAGCTGCCCAAAACCAAATTGACCCAACATCTCTGAGAGAGATAAAATACCTAATTTTGCGCCTAATTGGTAAAAGTAAGTATCACAAGAGACCATTATGGCACGTTTAATATTGGTGAACCCATGACCGACACGCTTCCAGTCGCGATATTTATGGGTAATTCCTGGTAGCCGATACCAGCCTGGATCGTAAATAGCCCATTTAGGGTCTACCACGCCTTTATTCAATCCTGCAATGGCGACAAAGGGCTTAATCGTTGAGGCGGGTGGGTATAGTCCGCGAATAGCGCGATGAAAAAGAGGGCGATTGGGAGAATATAATAGTTTATTGAAATCATGGGTATTGATGCCTTTGGCGAACAAGTTTGGATCGAAACTGGGTCGACTGACCATTGCTAAAACACCACCATCTTTAACATCTAAAAGAACCGCTGAGCCTTCTAAACCTTTTAATGCAGCATAAGCGACTTTTTGTAATCTTGAGTCAATCGTTAAATAAATTTTGTTTCCGGAGATAGGTGGTTGTCGAAAAATTGTTCGTATGATTTTCCCACGCACATTGGTTTCAACCTGTTCATAACCAACTCTGCCATGAAGCATATCTTCATAGAATTTTTCTATACCGATTTTGCCAATAAAATCGGTACCTTGATAATTGATATTGTCGATACTCTTTAACTCTTCAATATTGATTCGCCCCACGTAACCAATTAAGTGTGACATTTGTTTTTTAAGCGGATAATAACGCATGGGTTTGGCTTTTAGATTAATGCCTGGGAATTGATACTGATAACTAGAGAAAATAGCCACCTCATCGAGTGTCAAATGAACTTTAAGAACAATAGGTGTGTCTTTGCGATGTTGAAAGCGATCTTTGTTAAATCGATTGATATCCTTTTTGTTGATAGAAGGAATTAATTTTTGTAATTTAATCAAGCTTTGTGAAAGATTGGGAATTCTTTCCGGTATAACCTCTAATACAAACACTGGGCGATTTTCTGCTAAAACCTCACCATTTCTATCGAGTATGATCCCCCTTGAAGGTGAAATAGGAATAATACTCATTTGGTTTTTTAAGGATAATGTTGAGTAGTGTTTATACTGGGTACATTGCAGGAAGATAAGCCGAGCAACCAATGATAAAGATAAAATTAAAAATATAGACAATAGCAGTTGTAAGCGAAATCGTAAGGTTTGCTGTACAGTGGGTCTATAATTTTTTTGATGTGTTTTGAAAAGCTTTCTTTTCATTTTATTTATGATAGGGGTGGTTGTGTTGTATACACCAGGAGCGATACAAACATTCTAATAAAATCAATCTTACCATAGGGTGAGGAAAAGTTAATGGTGATAAGGACCATTTTTGTTGTGCTTTTTTTAGAAGATGGGGATGCAAGCCTTCAGGCCCACCAATGATAATGCACCAATGAGAGTGTTGGTTTTGCAGCTCTTCCATCCGGAAGGCCAATTGTTCACTATTAAATAACTGGCCTTCGGCATCTAATGCAATAAGATATGCTTTTTGCGGTATGGCATCTAAAAATGACTGGTATTCTTTTTCAAAGATTTGACTGCTTTGTTGTGAATGGGTGCGTTTAATCAAGGGAAGCTCGACCCATTCCAATTGTATTTTTTGAATAAGACGTTTTTTAAGCTCTCTACTAGCCTCATTGACCCAGCCTGGCATTTTTTGTCCAATAGCACATATGGTGATTTTGAGCATAAGATCACATCATTTTTGGAATATTCATCCATAATTCTTCGAGATTATAAAATGCTCGGGTTTCTGCTTGCATAACATGAATTAGAACATCTCCGCAATCAATTAAAGCCCATTCTCCATGCTCAGTGCCGGATATTCTTAAGGAATCCAAACCGGCTTGTTTCATTTTTTGAAAAAGTTCTTCTGCAATAGCCGTTACATGTCGTGATGATCGACCTGTGCAAATGTACATGTAATCAGTGATAGAGGTTTTATCTCGAACATCGAGTTCTAAGATATTTTGAGCCTGCATGTCATCAAGTACATGATGAATTAATTGAGTAACTTGTTCTTGTGAAGCCATAATCTCTCTATTTTAAGTAAGTGAATGTATTAAAAACATCAATTGTAGCAGTTTTTACCCTTAAGCTAAACCTCCAATGGAATCATTTGTGGTTAGGGCTTATAAATTCATTTATATACTTAAGACTTTATCGAGATGATAGGCATTCTCTTTTTCGGGATTAATGGCGATTACCATTTGCTCTAAAGCCCGATATTGCTCCTCAATGGGTGCCTGTTTAAGTATTTCAATAAAAATATTTAAATTGTTTGTCATCCTGGCAGGGGTTTCGGTATTAATCAATGGATGAAAACCCAATCCTTTTAATAGTGGCGAGCGCATTAAAAATCCCAAAGAGGTCAGTCTTGTATATATAAAAATTAGGCGATGCGTTTGATTTTGAAAATAGGCACTAATATTCTCGAGTTCTTTGGGTTCATAAAGGGCTGCTTGTAATACCTTGATTTTATGTTTTAAGTCCGTCTCAGGCCTAATATGCGCATTTTTTAATAGCATTTCGATGACATGTTTAAGAGCCACATAAAAGCCATGCATATTCATATTTTCTAAATAGGGGTGTTGTCCATAAAAGGGTTGAAAATCGTTATGTTTTTTGATGAGTTCCCAGAAGGGATAAGCCATTGTATTTGGACGGTGATCATAAGAAAAAGCCATCATATCCGGTAAAGAGGCAGGAAATGAACAAATTACGGAATATATTAATGCCGATGCATTGAGTGATCTTAAAAATAGAAGTTGATCATCATGATATTGAATGAGGTTTTTTTCAAGCGCAGCATCTTCAATTAAGCAATATAACTCATATAAATCCATATGTCGTTTAGTGTTTGGGATTAATTCCCAATGAAAATGTTTGAGTTTTTCATAAATAAATATGAAAGCAGTATCAAAATAATTTGTTTTACAAACAGGTTTTTTTTGCCAGAATTTTTTTGGATAATCTTTAGTGGTATTCACACCTATTGGTGGGTACGTATCAGTGGCAACATAATAATGAGCCATGGAAAGATTTTCATATATAGCACTTTGGGGGAAACCAGACCAGATTTTCAGATTTTTTAATAATATTTCCCATATATTTGTGTTGAAGGTATGAGGCAGTAAATCCTCTTCTTCTTGTTGGTGATGGTTGCAAAAGTTGGTGTCATGTAAAATACCAAATGGGGTGGTCATTTGATTAAATAGAGTATCCAATATTTTGGTTATCATGTCAGCATTTAAATGGACTTGATTTCCTGATAATTTAGTAAAAAATTTATCGATGTGATTCGAATCGTTCTGAAATAAGCGACTTAAAAAATGTTGATATTGTGGAGAAAGCGTATCCAATATGCTCGTGTCAAGGTATTCCTGAATTAAGGCATTTTTACCTATAAATTTCATATTCCTTGTATCTCGCTCAGATGATAAGAACAAAATCGATATGTATTATATTTAGTTAAGACGTAATCTTTGTTATAGTCAAGTTCTTTTTGAGAATAGTTATGAATTTCTGTCTATTTCACAGCATTGGGCCAGTCGGTGTAGCCGAATTCATTACCACCATACCAGGTTTCTTTCGGAGCATCGGTAAGAGGAATATTTGATCTTAGACGGAAAACCAAATCCGGATTGGCAATAAACGGTCTGCCAAAGCAGATTAAATCGGCGTGATTGTTATCAATTGCTTGCTTGGCCATATCCAAGGTATACATATTATTGGCGATATATAGTCCTCTAAACTTGTAACGTAAGCTTACAAAATCAAAGGTATTGGAACGATTTTCTCTTGCCGTACCTTCTATACAATGAATATAGCCTAGACTTAAGGTATTAAGTGCATGGATTAGTTCAGAAAAAGTCTGCATAGGGGTTAGGTCAGACATGCCATTAAACGTACTAATAGGTGAAAGGCGAATGCCAACTTTATGGGTTTGCCAGATGCTAGTTACCTCATTTCCCGAAAAAATTGTACCTAGGTTTTTCCCGGCAGTTCAATATTCAGGCATTGCAATATTTCACGCTGTGGCTTCGTCACCTCGGTGAGGATGTTACCATATTTGCCTGAGTACTTAATTTTCGTCAACGTATTCATTTCTTGGATAAGCTCACGAACTGTGTATCGCTCTATAAGATCAGATTTCCTCATTTCCTTGCGTAACGCGCTGATATAAATAAGTGCAATGAATTGCACAAAGAGCCTGCCGTCAACAGTTGCAGAGCTGTGCATTCGCAATCGCTTCATATCGAGCTGGTTCTTAAGATCATCAAAACACTTCTCTACCACATCCTTGTCTCGATAAATTTGTAACGCTTTCAATGGATCTTTGATGCCATTGCTTAACAATACCTGAAAGCCAGCGTAACGACTAATATATTGGCTAATCGCTTCCCCATTGTAGGTTACTTTTCTCCCGCGTTTAGGGGAGACCTTCACAACAAAATAGGCGTCATAAGCTTTCTGGTGCTTGCTAACCAGCTTTTCCGACTCTAATTCTTGTTTGTATCCGATTAGCTCCTCGTTGAATTGAACAACTGCTTTTGCGCGTGCGCGCGCATTGCAATAAAGGTGCAAGTAGCAGCGACGCTTGCTTGGCTCCCAGGGATATAACCGGGAATGCACGTAGATAACTTCTCCATCGAGTTTTCGATAGCCATCGGGGCCGTGGATGCTTTGATAAATATCATCGATAGCATGCTGAACCCATTTGTTATTCAGTGGAACTGATACAACAAATTTACTCTTGGATGCAACCAGCTCATCGATATTTTTTTTACTGTAAAATCCTTTATCCATTATATAATGAACCCCAGTTCGGAGTTTTATCCCTGTTAAGCAATCGCCGGCTGTTTTTTCTCGAGTAATTTGAAAGCTGACAGCTTCAATGGCTCAATAGTATAAGCAGCTAAGGCTGCCACCAAATGGGTCATT
>Ga0247843_1003403_pt1 | contig 26263 bp, 20 predicted proteins | sample LaCruzMarch2017__FD_192420 | JGI IMG/M metagenome (GOLD analysis project Ga0247843, IMG submission 192420) | Freshwater microbial communities from meromictic Lake La Cruz, Castile-La Mancha, Spain - LaCruzMarch2017_8m | ecosystem: Environmental > Aquatic > Freshwater > Lake | place: Spain... | reverse complement strand
CCGTGTTGCCATCGCCTTATTCCTTGTTCTTTCTCTCACAACCATTGTTGGGGTCATCGGCGCTCCGTGGGTTGTCATGGCAATGGCCAGTGGCTTGACAGAACCCAACCGCGCCTCGGATTTTGACTCCGCGGTTTGGATGACGCGAGTGATGTTCCCCTACATCATTTGCATGTCTCTTATCGCTTTTGCCTCGGGAGTGCTCAACACTTGGCGACGCTTTGCAGTACCGGCCTTTACACCCGTTTTGTTAAATCTTTCCATGATTGGCACCAGCTTGCTGCTGTCAGACTATTTTTCACGACCGATTTATGCCCTAGCAGCAGGCGTCATGCTTGGCGGACTCGCACAACTCGCTGTTCAATGGTGGGCGTTGACTCGACTTGGCCTCAGGCCTCGCCTGATTGGCCCCGTCAAACCCGCACTTCGTGACCCGATCGTACGACGCATCATGAAACAAATGTTGCCAGCCACCTTGGGGGTGTCCGTGGCTCAAATTTCATTACTCATCAATACCAACATCGCCACATGGCTCACCCCTGGAAGTGTGACTTGGCTTTCCTTTGCGGATCGACTCATGGAGTTCCCCACCGCCCTGATCGGCGTTGCGCTAGGAACAGTGCTGTTGCCTAGTCTTGCTAAAACCCACGCCCAACCCGATGGACAGCTGCACTACAGCCATTTACTGGACTGGGGACTCAAACTCATGCTGTTACTGGGTTTACCTGCTGCACTGTGCATGGTAATGATGGCTGACGCATTGGTCGCGACTCTTTTTCATTACGGTGCCTTTAATGCTTCGGATGTGTCCGAAACGCGATGGGCCGTCATGGCATATTCTGTCGGACTGGTTGGGCTGCTGACCATCAAAATTCTTGCGCCTGGCTTTTATGCCAAACAAGACATCCGCACACCAGTCAAAATTGCGATTGGCGTACTCATCCTGACTCAGGTCATGAATCTCTTTTTAGTGCCTTGGCTCGCCCACGCCGGTCTCGCATTGGCGATCGGCGTGGGTGCGTGCTTGAATGCCCTGGCACTCTACATCGGCCTAAGGCGCAAAAAAATATACCAACCCGCGACTGGTTGGGGTGCATTCCTGCTCAGACAAGCTTGTGCTTTGGTGGTGATGGCGGTTCCTTTGGGGGTGGCTGCATACCAAATTGATTGGATCGCCCTTCAATCCACTCCGTGGCATAGAGTTTTGTGGTTGTTGGGCGTCTTAGCCCTGGCGGGTACATGCTATTTATTGACGCTTTGGGGCCTAGGAATGCGCCTTAAACACTTTAGACGAGCGCCGAATGCAACAGAGAAGCCAAATTTGACCTAATAGGGTTTGCAATTCAGGGACTTAGTGCTAGAATAGCGGACTGAACTCAACCAAATGCGCTCTTTATATCGAGCGCGCACTTTAAAGATAAGACAGATTATTCATGGCAAATACAGCCCAAGCCCGTAAACGTGCACGCCAATCGGTGGCTCTCAACATGCACAATTCCAGCCTGCGTTCGATGTTCCGTACCGCTATCAAGCGTGTGCGCACAGCGATTGAAACAGGCGATAAGGCCGCTGCGGCTGAAGTGCTCCAAAAAGCAACGAGCGTGATTGACCGCGTTGCCGACAAAAATATTATTCATAAAAACAAAGCGGCACGTCACAAGAGCCGTTTGTCTGCAGCGATTAAATCTTTGGCTTAAAGATCGATCTGCGTTCATTTGCAGTCTTTGTCATCAGTCAGTGATCATGTAGTCGTATTGCACAAAAGAGGCTTTTGTTTCTTAGGTGCGCATTGGAAACAGCCCTTCTTGGGCTGTTTTGCTTTTATATTTTTCTAGACGGAACACATTCCCATGACTAAGCAACGTATTCTGCAAATTGGCTCTCTCACTGGACACCCTCCCGCAGATGCAGAAATTGCTGCGCGCTACGACGTCCTCCAATATTGGAAAGCGGCCGACCCACAGGCTTTTTTACGCGAACACGCTGATAGCATCGAGGTCATCGTCACCTCTGCAAATATTGGCTGCAAGGCTGAGGTCATCAATGCCCTACCTAAACTAAAAGCCATATGCAGCTGGGGCGTCGGTTACGACTCCATCGATGTCGAGGCCGCACAACTCAAAAAAATTATCATCAGCAACACGCCTGACGTTCTCAATGATTGCGTTGCTGATTTGGCTTGGGGGCTCCTGATTGCCGCTGCCCGCAATATTGGATGGGGCGATAGATTTGTTCGTGCGAACCATTGGGAAAATAAGACTGGTAGCCTAACGCTTGGCACACGCGTCAGTGGTAAAAAATTAGGTATCGTGGGACTCGGTCGTATCGGCGAAGCCATCGCGCGTCGTGGACAAGGTTTTGATATGGAAGTGGCTTACCACAACCGTCGCCCTCGCACCGATGTGCCCTATCCCTATATCGACTCGCTTGTCGAGCTTGCAAAATGGAGCGATTTTCTTGTCATCGCAACCGTTGGAGGTGCCAGTACGCGGAGTCTGATCAATGAACCCGTGTTGCGCGCACTGGGTCCAAAAGGTATCTTGGTCAATATCGCTCGCGGCTCGGTGATTGACGAACCCGCGATGGTACGTGTCCTTACAGAAGGGGCGCTTGGTGGCGCAGGTTTGGATGTCTTTGACAAAGAACCTATCGTTCCAGATGGGCTAAAGTCCATGAACAATGTCGTCCTCATGCCTCACGTTGCAAGTGCTACGCATGAAACGCGACGAGCGATGACAGACTCGATGCTGGACAATCTCGCTGCTTATTTCACTCACGGCAAAGTGCTCACACCTATTGACTAAGTCTCACGCTGGCTCATCGCTTAACGGGATCGACCGTCACATCGGTCTCTATTTTTAATAGATTATCTTTCGCAAAGTCGTTGACAAATTTCCAGGCAAGCGGCTCGAGATCTCGTAAGCGGTGATCGATCACGACACATCGCGTGCCGTCAATCACCGTCGGAATGGCGTAAGGCGAATAGGAAAGGTGCCCGCCAAGCGTGCCGGCAGGACGATAGGGAGCAAGGACGCCTGCAAGGCGCTCGGCCCAATCACTCGGCCGAAATATTGTGCCGGATTGAGTTTGACCAAAAATGATGAAATAGCGAACTTCTGATGTCATGCATAACCTGTATCGCCGATTACCAGACTCTAAAACTTCTGAAACGTGAGTCTGTCACTAAGATTGTATATGATTGATGTTTTACGCCCATACACGCGATCCCGCTTGACGGGCATTTTGACTACGGAGCCCCGGCGATGACCTCTGCCATTTCGAATACGTATGCCCGACTTCCTGTTGCCTTTACTCATGGAAAAGGCGTTTGGCTATGGGATACCAACGGTCGACGTTATCTAGACGCCATGGCGGGTATCGGTGTGTCATGTTTGGGGCACGGCCATCCAAAACTCGTCGAGGCAATTAGCCAGCAAGCCGCCCGCCTCATTCACACCTCGAACCTGTACCAAGTGCCCGAGCAAGAAGCACTGGCGCAAAAAATTGTCGAAATTTCGGGTATGACCGAGGTTTTATTCGGCAACAGCGGTGCCGAGGCCAACGAAGCGGCGATCAAGCTTGCGCGCTACTACGGTTATAAAAAAGGCAACGACCTCCCTACGATCATTACGATGGAGTCGTCATGGCACGGACGGACGCTGGGAACCCTTGCGGCGACCGATAGCGAAAAAGCCCGTACCGGCTTTGGTCCTCTGCCCGAAGGTTTTATCAAAGTCGCCTACAACGACCTCAACGCGATCAAAGCAGCCGCAGACAAAGAGCCGCGCGTTGTGGCGGTCCTGCTTGAGGTCCTGCAAGGTGAAGGCGGTATCCGGCCCTCGGATATCTCCTACATGCAAGACCTGCGCAAACTGTGCAACGAGCGTGGCTGGCTCATGATGATCGACGAAGTTCAGTCAGGCATTGGACGAACAGGAAAGTGGCTGGCCCATCAATGGGCGGATATTTTGCCTGATGTGGTTGTCTTGGCCAAAGGCCTGGGTGGCGGTGTTCCGATTGGTGCCATCGCAGCACGGGGACCCGCTGCTGGTGTCCTCGGACCAGGCAGTCACGGCACCACGTTTGGTGGCGGACCTTTGGTCTGCGCCGCGGGTAATGCGACACTTAAAACGCTTGAAGATGATAATCTGCTCGCCCACGCAGCTAAGGTCGGCAATCATCTCAAAGCCGCCTTGGAAAAGGCCCTCAAAGGGGTGCCTGGCGTGCGTGAAGTCCGCGGTCAGGGTCTGATGCTCGGCGTTGAATTAGACAAGCCCTGCGGTGTCTTGGTGGGCCGCGCGCTCGAAGCCGGCCTTTTAATCAACGTGACGAGAGATCGCGTCATTCGTATGTTGCCTCCCCTGATCATTACAGAGGACGAGGCCGATGAAATCGTCAACATCCTTGTGCCTTTGATCAAAACCTTTAACGCTGAGCAATAAACCGCTCCCATCGAGTTACTCATGTCAAAAGCCGCCAAATCTAACGGCCCTCTCAGGCATTTCCTGCAATTCAGTGATTTCACACGCACTGAATTGCTCTACGTTCTGGACAGAGCCCGGCTCATCAAGGACAAATTCAAGCAGTATCAACCGCATCACTCCTTGCATGACCGTACTTTGGCGATGGTGTTTGAAAAAGCCAGTACACGTACAAGAGTCTCTTTTGAGGCGGGTATGTATCAGCTTGGTGGTTCGGTCATTCATCTCACCACCAACGACTCTCAGCTTGGCCGTTCAGAACCCATCGAGGATACCGCACGCGTAGTGTCACGCATGGTGGACATTGTCATGATTCGCACGTTTGAGCAAACACGCCTTGAGCGCTTTGCGCAACATTCTCGTGTGCCCGTGATCAATGGGTTGACCAACGAGTTTCATCCCTGTCAGATTTTGGCGGATATTTTTACATTCATTGAAAACCGCGGCAGTATCTCCGGTAAAACAGTGGCTTGGGTCGGCGATGCGAACAACATGGCCTACACCTGGCTGCAGGCCGCTGAGTTGTTAGATTTCAAGTTACATGTCTCTGCTCCTGCGGGTTACCGACTTGAAACCGAACGTATCGGCAATGCCAAAGCCTCTGTACTCAAAGAATTTGCAGATCCGAATGAGGCTTGCCAAGGCGCACATCTCGTGACCACTGACGTCTGGACGAGCATGGGTTATGAAGCTGAGAATGAAGAGCGTCGCAAGGCCTTCAGTGATTGGTGTGTGGATCAAGACATGATGAGTCGGGCAGCACCCGATGCCTTATTCATGCATTGCTTGCCAGCGCATCGAGGAGAAGAAGTCACCGCTGAGGTTCTCGAGGGGCCGCAGAGTGTGGTGTGGGATGAGGCTGAAAACAGACTGCACGTTCAAAAAGCGTTGATGGAATTCCTTCTTCTTGGTCAACTCGATACATAGTTTCTGCCCGCTAAACGGGTTAATTCTGCCCGTTGAACGGGTTAAAATTCTCACTTTCTAAACATAGAGCAGCTCATGAGCGATATTAAAAAAGTTGTTTTGGCCTACTCAGGCGGACTCGATACTTCGGTCATTTTAAAATGGCTCCAGGACACCTACCAATGTGAAGTTGTCACCTTTACCGCTGATATCGGCCAAGGCGAAGAGCTCGAGCCCGCGCGCGCTAAAGCTATTAAATTCGGGATCAAGCCTGAACAAATATTTATTGACGATCTTCGTGAAGAGTTTGTGCGTGATTTTGTCTATCCCATGTTTCGCTGCAATACCGTCTACGAAGGCGAGTATTTATTAGGAACGTCCATCGCACGTCCTTTGATTGCCAAACGACAAATTGAAATCGCGCGCCAAGTGGGCGCTGATGCGGTTTCCCATGGCGCCACCGGCAAAGGCAATGACCAAGTACGTTTTGAACTTGGCTATTACGCTTTGGAGCCAGGGATTAAGGTGATCGCGCCTTGGCGCGAGTGGGATTTAGTTTCTCGTGAAAAACTTTTGCAATACGCAGAAGACGCAGGCATTTCGATTGACATGAAGCACAAGCAAGGTGGTGCACCCTACTCCATGGATGCCAACTTGCTCCATATCAGCTTTGAGGGTCGCCATCTTGAAGATCCAAAAGCCGAGGCCGAAGAATCAATGTGGCGCTGGACCGTATCGCCCGAGGCTGCACCTGACCAAGCCGAATACCTTGACATCGAATTTGAGCATGGCGATATTGTTGGGCTCAATGGCGTGCGTCTTTCACCCGCCCAAGTCCTGACAAAGCTCAACGAACTTGGCGGCAAGCATGGGATTGGTCGTCTCGATCTGGTTGAAAACCGCTACGTTGGTATGAAGTCACGCGGCTGCTACGAAACACCCGGCGGCACTATTATGCTGAAAGCACACCGCGCCATCGAATCCATCACGCTTGATCGCGAAGTCGCGCACCTCAAAGATGATTTGATGCCACGTTATGCCACCCTGATTTATAACGGTTACTGGTGGTCACCTGAGCGTCGTGCGCTACAAGCCCTCATTGATACAACCCAACAAGACGTGAACGGTTGGGTGCGCGTCAAACTCTACAAAGGCAATGTCTATACGGTTTCTCGGGACTCTAAAGACACGCTCTTTGATCAAACGATCGCAACCTTTGATGATGATGGCGGTGCCTATAACCAAGCCGATGCTGCGGGCTTTATTAAGCTCAATGCATTGCGTATGCGTATCGAAGCTCGTGCAGGTCGCAAATAAAGTAAGCGTGACACAACGTGCTTTCGTGAAGACTCACGAAAGCACGTGCTAAGTCTCTACGAAACATTAAAGCTGAAGTTGACTGAGTCGCTCCATGCGACTGAGCTGAGCACCTTTGCGCAAGCCAGGAAACAAAATCGTGATCCGCACGCCTGTAATATGAGGACCGCTGATCAAGTTCCACCATGCACCATGCGCCCGCGCAATCTCACGCACCAAGGCCAAACCCAAGCCTGATCCGCCCTCCTGAGCATCCGCTGCGCGGTAAAACGCATCAAAAACCCTGCCCTGATCCTGCACACTGATGCCACAACCATCGTCCTCGACCGATAATGTAGGCGGAGTCGCACTGACATTTAAACGTATACGCGTTGCACCTTGGGCATATCTAAGAGAATTGTCGATCAGATTCCCTAATAGCTCTCTGAGCAAAATCGGATCACCTTCTATCCACACAGGATGATCGGGTGCGTCGAGTTGCAAGTCGATTTTGCGTGCGTTGGCACGCTCCAACCACTCTGCCCCGCATGTGCGTGTCCACTCACATAAATCAAGCATGACGAATTGGTCTTGCGGTCGCCCCTCGGGATCGACTCTGGCTAATAGCAATAACTGCGTACCGAGTCTAATCATTCGATCTGTGACCATCTTGATACGCTCTGCCCTTTCGCGCACATCTTCAGGTAACGGCTGAGCTAACATCAGCTCAGACTCAAGCTTCAGGCCCGCTAAGGGTGTTTTGAGCTGATGAGCGGCATGCCCCACAAAGCGCCTTTGTGCTTCGAACGTATCATTGAGGCGTGAAAATAGTGCATTGGTATGAGTCAAAAGCTGCTCAAACTCTGTTGGTAACTCCTCTAAATCCATACGACCAAGATCCGCGGCGGACCTTTGGGATATCTGTTCAGACAATGCATGGATCGAAGCCATGCTACGGTTCACAACGCTGATCACGACCCATACTAACGAAGCAATGAGAAGTGTTTGACCGAGAATCATGAGCCAAAAAATATCCTCACGCTGCCATTGGTTGCTATCGATCTTGTGAGAAACCAACCAAGTGAATAATTGATCTAAAAGTACCAAAGCAATAATGGGCGGTAACAACCGCAAGATCAACACCCTAGCTAAAGAGCCTGGAGCTGGAAAGGAGGCCATCAGACTTAATCCACGGGCTCGAGTTCAAGCATGTATCCAAAACCTCTGACGGTTTTGATGGCGACACCCATTCCCTCGAGCCTTTTCCTTAGTCTGTAAACATAGACCTCAACCGCGTTTTCACTAAAGTCTGCCTCCATGGCAGAAAGTGCTTGCGTAATTTGTTGCTTGGTCACGATTTTGCCAGCTCTGGACAAGAGCATCTCCAACACGGAGAGCTCACGAACAGAGACTGACAACAACTCACCCGCAACACGTACCTCTCGATGGACCGTATCAAAGCTCAGCGAACCATACTCAATGACAGGTACAACAGCACCATGATGCCTGCGCGCAAAGGCACGCACGCGAGCGGCAAGCTCATCTAATTCAAAAGGTTTTGAGAGGTAGTCATCCGCTCCAGCATCCAGGCCGGCAACACGGTCGATGAGTGCATCGCGCGCTGTTAAAACCAATACAGGTAGATAGCGACCCTCTTGACGGAAGGACTTTAAAACCTCTAAACCATCCATATCGGGAAGATTGAGATCTAAGACGACAAGATCGTAGGTGTAGTTTTTGACGGCGATTAGTGCGCGCTGTCCCTCTGCAAGCCAGTCAACAGCGTAGCCCTGACCAGTCAAGAACTCTTGTAGCGCTCGACCCAGGGTCGCATCATCTTCGATTAGTAAAACTCTCATACTGGAAATTTTACTCTCAGTATGGATGTTTGTGGCTGTGGTTGGTGGGTGCTACAGGGGTCGAACCTGTGACCTACGCCTTGTAAGGGCGCCGCTCTACCAACTGAGCTAAGCACCCCGTGCGTTTTCAAATGAAAAGCAAAAACAAGGGGCCAACACAGCAAAAAAACAAATGCGGTTCGCATTATAGCGAACCGCATATATTAAGCAACTAAAAGCGCGTATTAGTTAACAGCGTCTTTCAGTGCTTTGCCTGGACGGAACTTAGGGACTTTAGCTTTTTTGATCTTGATGGCTTCGCCAGTGCGTGGGTTGCGGCCAGTGCGAGCAGCGCGAGCTGTCACTGCAAATGTGCCGAAACCAACGAGCGTTACAGTGCCACCCTTTTTGAGAGTTGTCTTGACAGCAGCAATCATCGCATCAAGTGAACGACCAGCAGCAGCTTTAGAAATGTCAGCCTTGGTGGCAATGTGATCGATCAATTCTGTTTTGTTCATATTAGAGAACCTTTAATGGTGTTAAAAAAAGCCGGAATTTATTTTTATCCGTGCCAAGTCATATAAGTGCAATTCAACCACAACAGCACATGTTGATATTAAGCCTCGGGATGCTGCGGCTGTCAAGAAAAAATCATCGTATAAGCCGCAACTTGCTTGAATGTAAGAAAACGCACGAATTTATTGATTCCATGCGACAGTCCTCGACATCACTACTAGCATCATATAAAAAACTGCGTTAAAAGGGCCTCAAATTAAGGAAGATTGATCATGATGATTGATGCGTTTTATCAAATGCCTGAGCAAAATCAGCCAATAAATCGGCTTCATCTTCGATGCCTACAGATAAACGAATCAAGCCTTCTGCAATCCCCATTTGCGCACGCAAAGCAGGACCCATTTCATAATAAATAGTTTGGGCGGCAGGAAGGGCGAGGCTGCGCGTGTCACCCACATGGGTCGCTAAAATGACAACCTCAAGGTTGTTAAGAAACTCAAAACTATCAATACCTTCTGCTAACTCAAAGGCAATCAAATTACCAAACCCCCCGTTAAACAGCTTCTTGGCACGTTCATGCTGGGGGTGAGCAGCTAAACCGGGGTAAGCCACCCTTGAGACACCTGGCTGTTTAGAAAGATAGGTCGCTAAAGCTTGAGCATTGCTACAAATTTTGGTTAGGCGTAATGAAAGGGTTTCAGCACCGACTGCAATGCGATGGGCAGCATCAGCTGAAAGTGTGGCGCCCATGTCACGAAGCCCCTTTTTCTTGATTTGCGTGAGCCCCCATCCTGAAACGGCGCCCTTTTTATAGACATCCAAGATATTGGGGCATTGCGTCCAATCAAACAACCCAGTATCGGTCAACGAACCACCTAAAGCATGCGCATGCCCGCCGATATGCTTGGACAGCGAATTCATGACAAACGTCGCCCCAACGGACTTGGGTTGAAAGAGCCATGGGGATGTCAAGGTATTGTCCACGACATACATCAAGCCACGCTCGGCACACAGTGCGCCAATCGCCTCAAGATCGGCAATTTGTGTGCCTGGATTGGCGATCGTTTCAGTGAACACCATTCTTGTATTGGGACGAATCGCAGCGGTCACCGCAGAAATATCAGTGGGGTCAACCAAGGTCAACTCGATACCCAATAACTCTAAAGTTCCGAAAAGACTATTTGTATTACCGAAAATAAATTGGCTGGAAACAAGATGGTCGCCCGCTTTGAGAAGCGTCGTAAACAAGGCCGCCAAGGCACCCATCCCAGTGGCAAAGCTCAAACTCGCAACGCCCCCCTCCATGGCCGTAATTTTTTTTTCTAAGGCATCCGTTGTGGGGGTGCCTTGACGTGCATAGGTATAACCAGGCTTACCTTGAAAGACGGCAGCCAGCTCCCTTGCATCCGGATAAGCATATTGAGACGACGTATGAATGGGCTTGTGAACTGCACCATGCTCGACAGATAATCTGCGGTCGCCATGCAAAATCGTAGTGGTAAATCCGTGCTTAGCCATGAAAAAACACTCAATAAAAACTGTGGAATAAAGAACGACAGTTTAATGGATGAAGCTTGCTGTAAAGATCATTGAGTACTGCGTTGCCTCACTGTTTCATACAGGCAAACCGCTGTCGCCACACTCACATTCAAGCTCTCGACACTGCCAAGCATGGGAATATGCACCAATTCGTCGCAGGTTTCTCGTGTCAAGCGACGCATGCCCTCGCCTTCGGCACCCATAACCCAACCCATGGAGCGTTTACCTTGCGTTTGATGGATGCCTTCGGGAGCTTGGTCATCCGTACCCACCAACCAGATATCGCGATCTTTGAGCTCTCGCATCGTACGCGCCAAATTCGTCACCATAATGTATGGGACTGACTCAGCCGCACCACACGCCACACGTTGTACTGTTGTATTGAGCCCGACGGCACGATCTCGAGGCGCCACAACAGCGTGCACACCGGCGGCATCCGCAGTACGCAAACAAGCACCAAGATTATGCGGATCCGTCACACCATCCAAAATCAAGAGCAAAGCGGCTCCCTCGACACCATCCAGCACGTCATCCAAATCGTCGGCCAGTTTCCGCGCATCGGCGACTGCCACAACACCTTGATGCCGAGAGCCTCCGGCAAGTCCGTCCAGTCTATCCGACCCCACAAGATGAACAGGACGCCCAGCCTTGCTGACCTGCTCAATCAGAGACTGCATCCTCTTGTCTTTGCGCTGCGCTTCAACATAGACTTCGCGAATCGAGTCAGGCGCCTGGCGAAGACGCGCAATAATTGCGTGAAAACCTGCGAGCATTTGAGTTGCTGCCATCAATCCATTCCTAACGCCCTTTGCGGGCTGATTTTTTAACACCTGCGCCTTTCGAGGCCCGAAGCAATTTTTTACTCGGACGCGCAGTTTCTTGTTTACCCGCTTTTTTTGCTTCGGCGCGTCGAACGCTCGCGACTTTTCCTTGGAGCTCAGCGGGTTTTGTCGGGGCCGCTTTTTTAACACGACGCGCAACAGAATCGTCAGGACGCGCGGCCGCTTTGCGCAACGCAACAAAACTGGTTCCCGTCACGAGACGAAACTCAATACGGCGAGCTTCTAAATCGACACGCGCCACCTGCACTTGAACTGCGTCAGTCAGACGATAGCGCATGCCCGTGCGCTCACCACGAAGCTCATGAAGCGACTCGTTAAATTGAAAATACTCTGTGCCAAGCTCAGAAACGTGAACCATGCCTTCGACGTGCAAGGTATCAAGCGTAACAAAGATGCCAAAGCTCGCCACGCCTGTCACCCGACCGCTGAAGGTCTCGCCCACACGTTCCTTGACAAACCAGCATTTGAGCCAGGCCTCCACATCGCGCGAAGCCTCATCGGCACGACGCTCTGTACCGGACAGCATCAAACCAAGACGTTCCCACAAATCATGCTCATATTCTTGCTTGGTCGCACCTGGAGCCGCCACAAAACCATGCAACGAGGGCTGATAACGCTCACCTTTGAGCAAAGCCTTGATGACTCTGTGTGTCAGCAAATCAGGGTAGCGGCGAATGGGCGAAGTAAAGTGCGTATAAGCGGGGTAAGAAAGTCCGAAATGACCCATATTGTCAGGGCCATAGATCGCCTGCTGCATCGAACGCAAACACATGGTTTGAAGCAGCGCATAGTCGGGTCGGGCTCGCGCCTTGTCTAGTAATTCAGCATAGTCCTTGGCACTGGGTTCGGCCCCACCCCCAAGACTCAAGCCTAGCGTGCGCAAAAACTCTCGCAAAGCTTTGAGCTTATCCGTGGTAGGCCCTTCGTGAACACGATAAAGGCCAATGTGTTTGCTGCGCGTCATGAAGTCAGCGGCACAGGTATTGGCCGCCAACATACATTCCTCGATCAGACGATGGGCATCGTTTCGCACCAAGCCAATAATTTTTTCGATCCGCCCTAATTCGTTACAAACAATTTTAGTTTCAACAGTATCAAAATCAATTGCGCCACGCGCCTTTCGAGACTGCTGAAGGAGTTGAAAAACCGAATGCAGGCCTTGAATTTGTGGGATCACATGAGACAGACTGCGGGCCGCAGGACCTTGTGGTTGTTGCAATGTCTCCCATACTTGGTTGTAAGTTGTTCGTGCTTGAGAGTGAATCACCGCATTGTAAAACTGATAAGCCGCGACTGTTCCTGCCTTGGCGCCCGTCAATGGGATCACCATATCGCACACCAACACCAAACGATCCACCTCTGGTTTGAGTGAGCACAAACCGTTGGAGAGTTTTTCCGGCAACATAGGAATCACACGACGAGGAAAATACACACTCGTACCACGGGTTCGCGCATCAATATCTAACGCGTCTTCGGGTCTGACGTAGTGACTCACATCCGCAATCGCAACCAATAAGCGCCATGCAGGACGTTTACGTCCGGAACCTAGATCAACCTCTTCACAATACACCGCATCATCAAAGTCACGGGCGTCTTCACCATCAATGGTAATAAATGCGACGTCTCGCAAATCAACACGATCTTTGAGGTCTTGTTTACGGACAGCATCTGGTAACTTGTCGGTCTGACGCAAAGCAGCATCAGAAAACTCGACCGGCACATCAAACTTACGTACGGCAATTTCGATTTCCATACCGGGGTCGTCGATTTCACCGAGTATCTCTGCGACGCGACCCAAAGGCTGAGTGTGGCGCGTGGGCTGTTCAATAATATCAACGGACACGACTTGACCGTGTTGAGCACCACCCGTATCTGAAGGTGGAATCAGGACATCATGCTTGATGCGTTGATCTTCGGGAACAACGATGGTGAGGCCGCGTTCATTCAAAAAGCGACCGACCAAACGATTGGTGCGACGTTCAATCACTTCGACGATGGTGGCCTCTGGTTTGCCACGGTACTCGCCCGTTGGCTTGACAAGAACACGGTCGCCATGAAGCACCTTTAGCATTTCACGGGGTGAGAGAAATAGGTCTGGACCACCGCCATCACGGACCAGAAAACCGAAACCATCGCGATGTCCTTGAACGCGACCCGCGACAAAATCAAGCTTGTTTGCCAGTAATAGAACGCCAGTACGATTAGGCAACAGCTGGCCATCGCGCTCCATTGCGGCAATACGACGATCAAAACCCTTGAGGGTTTCCTCGTTTTCTAAACCGAGTCGCGTAGCGAGATCTTTTGGCGACAAGGGCACAAGAGCAGTCCGCAAAGACTCTAAAATTTCTTCTCGACTTGGCACGTCTGGATCGAAATCGGTTGGAAGTTCGGGGCTGGCTGCGCTAGTGCGGCCGCTCTTTGGAGGAGGAGGAAGGCGATTTGCCAAAGTTTGAATCTCGCTTATAATTCGGTGCTTCTGAAGTACTGATAGGCCCAGGTGGCGGAATTGGTAGACGCGCACGGTTCAGGTCCGTGTGCCGCAAGGTGTGGAGGTTCGAGTCCTCTCCTGGGCACCATTGAAGTGTAAAGCAAAATACCTGATGCTTTAATGATCTTCCACTGTTTTTAAGCAAAATAACTCACCTCAAAACTCTTTAATTAGATTTTGGGGTTTTTTATTATCTGCTCATGACAGCAGAGCTCTATTATCAATGACGCGCATTGAGTTCTTTTCTCATCATGACGTGTTCAATATTGGCATCTAAAAACACTTCCCCAAACTCGACGAATCCTTGTTTTAAGTAAAAATCTTTGGCATGAAGTTGGGCTCCCAGAACAACCTCTTTAAAACCTCTCTCCTGTGCCGCCTCAACCAAAGCTTGTAAAACCGCCGCGCCGACACCCTTTTTTCTTTCAGAAAGCTTGACTGCCATGCGTCCAATGTGGCCATCCGGTAGCAGGCGCCCTGTCGCGATTGCCACGCCTTGATGACTAAATGCCAAGGCATGCAAACACTCAGCATCCATTGCGTCGAGCTCTTCGGCAATCGGTACCTGTTGCTCCTCGACAAACACCTCAAAACGAATCGCACTCGCGCGGACGCCTAAATCGGACCAAGTTCCTAATTGCACGTAAAACGTCCCCGGATGCGCTTGAAAATTGTCGTTTTTCACCTAGAAATCCTTTGAAAGACTATTTGTATATTATGGCGGAGCTTGCTGATGAGTGCTTGAACATTGCATCATCGCGCTACACTTGGAAACCTTTAATTTCTCAATATGTTGGCTATGTTTGCTGCGGTCATCGACGCTGCCTTTCCAGTGTTTGCCCTCATTCTGACGGGATGGGCCTGCGCAAAGCGCAATTTACTGGGCCACACCAGCCGCGAGGGCTTAAACAGTTTTGTGATTTATCTCGCCTTACCTGCCCAGCTCTTTGACGTCATGTCGAACGTTCAGTTTTCAGATCTCGCTCAGCCAGGTTTTTTTTGGTCGTTTGCCTTGGGAATGTTTGGCACGGCTGGCTTGTACGCCCTTGTCTCACGTGACAAACATATTCCACCTCTGGACAGACTCATTAACAGCATGAGTGCCGCGTATGGAAATGCTGGATTTATGGGCATTCCGCTTTGCTTAATGGTGTTTGGCAAGTCTGGGTTAGCGCCCTCCGTTATTACAGCGGTCTTTACCGTGTCCTTGCTGTTTGCCGTGACGATTATGCTTGCCGAACTACAACGACTCGATCATGCTGCCGTTGTGCCTGCCATTAAGAAAGTACTCCTCTCGATGTTGCGCAATCCACTGTTGGTCGCCCCAATTTTAGGGGTGCTGTGGTCATTTATGCAATGGCCGATGCCAGCACCCGCCATGCGTTACATCAGTTTATTGGGTGATGCCTCAACACCCTGCGCCCTCATCGCAATCGGACTTTTTCTCGGACAGACCTCTGAGCAACGCGCAGGTCCTGAAGTGATGCGCATTGTCCTGTTCAAGCTCTTGTTCCAGCCTGCCCTCACCGCTTTTTTAGTTTTAATTGTTTTTGATGTGCCTAAAATATGGGCGCTAGTCGCGATCTTGGCCGCAGCACTTCCTGTTGGTACCGGACCCTTTATGATGTCCCAGCTCTATCAACGCGATGCTGCGGCTAGCGCACGCGCCATTCTGGTCTCAACTGTTTTATCCGTCGTCACGATCTCGATACTTGTCGCCTGGATCAGCCAAGAGCTTTGAATCACTTTTAAACCATACAACTTTACCAAATATCTCTCTAGGCGCTCACCATGTCAGAACCCTCACTTGCTATCATAGCCACCTCGCCTGAGCTGACTATTGAGGGAGCGATCGCCACGATCCGCTTTTGCAACCCTAGCTATGCCAATCGTCTGAGTCCCTCAGATCTCGCGATCATCCAATCACACATCCACACCGTGAATCACGCACAACAGGTATTGGTGTTACGTTTTATCGCAGAGGGAAAATATTTTTGTAGTGGTTACGATATTTCCTCACTTGCAGCAGAGAGTGCGCCCTCGTCGCTCTACTTTGGTGAAACAGTCGATCTGATCGAGCAAGCAAGACCCGTCACTATTGCAGCGGTCAATGGCGGCGTGTACGGTGGTGGCACCGACCTTTGTTTAGCGTGTGATTTTCGTGTGGGAAGTACGACCGCCAATATGTTTATGCCGGCGGCAAAATTAGGTTTGCATTTTTATCCTGGAGGCATGGTGCGCTATGTCACGCGCTTAGGTCTGAATCATGCCAAAAGACTTTTTTTGACAGCAGAGAAAATCGAAGCAGTGGAAATGAAAGAAATCGGATTTTTAACGGAACTGGTTAGCCCCGAGGACTTGAATACGCACGTCGATCAATTGACTCAGCAACTGGCCGGCATGGCGCCACTTGCATTGCTGGGCATCAAAAAACATCTGAATCTCATTGCGCGAGGACAGTTGGACGAAGCCTCCATCAACCAAGCGGTGCTGCATTCCGAACGGTCTAACGATATCAAGGAAGGTGCAGCGGCCTGGAAGAAAAAACGAAAGGCTGTTTTTAAAGGTTGTTAAGGCCTTTTCTAACATATGAAATGAATCAAAGAATCAATGAATCAATGAATCAGGTCGTTATACTCATAAAAAAATATTTTAGAAGAAGAATCACACATGACAACAAAACCAAAAATCGCTTTAATTAGTACAGGGGGCACGATTACATCGCTCAGTATCCTCGGTGAGCTTGATGTGTTTGAATACAGCTCCACTGGCACTAGATTTGACGCGCACGGCATGCTGGAAAAATTTCCTCAAGCTAAAACCGTTGCCGACATTATCCCAGTCGCTTTTGATACGCTACTTTCGACAGCGGTCAGTTTTCCGCATTGGAAAAAGCTTGCCGAAACCATTAGCGTACTGATCACTAAGCACCCCGATCTGGCAGGCATTGCGATTTTGCACGGCACTTCGTCTTTGGAAGAGACCGCCTACGCCCTAAGTCTTGGACTCAAGACAGAGATCCCTGTGGTTCTCACAGGTGCCCAACGCCCGGCCAGCGCATTGTCGACTGACGCCGGCATGAATATCTATAACGCGGTCCGCTTAGCTGCCTGTCCAGAGGCGCGCAATCTTGGCGTGCTGGTCTGTTTGAACGATGAAATTCATTCCGCGCGCGAAGTCACCAAGACGTCAAATGGAAGACTTCAAACGTTTAAATCGCCAGATTTTGGTGCCCTTGGACATGTCGATGGAGATCGAATTGTCCTCTACAGAAGCCCCACACGTCGTCATACCCCAAACACCGAGTTTGACCTCAAAGCGATCGCACACTGTCCCCGCGTGGATATTGCCTATAGTTATGCCGGTGGCGATGGCGTTGCGGTGCAAGCCTTTATTGATGCAGGTGCTCAAGGGATTGTTGGCGCTGCTTTTGCTCCAGGATTGCTTTCGCCAGAAGAGTTTGTCGCCATGCAAGCGGCAGTCAAACAAGACGTGAGCGTGGCTATTTCATCACGGGCGGGCTCTGGACGTACGTTTGCTCCAAGCAAAATGAGAGCGGCAGGGTTTATTCAAGCCGACAATCTTAACCCTCAAAAGACACGCATACTGTTGGCTTTCGCATTGTCTCAAACAAAAGATCGCGCAGAAATTCAGCGCATGTTTGATACATACTAAGCCAAAAGCATGTGATGCATTACTGCGCAGTGTATAGACGCTGCGCAGTATAGATCCGACACGAAGCATCAATTAACTGCCTAGCGATGCTGACGTGGTCTGGCAAGGGTGGTAAAGCTTCTCGAGAAAACCAATCCGCCGCCTCGATCTCGCTAGGATCAGGCGTAATTTCACCACCGGCATAATCCGCAAAAAAAGCAATCATGAGCGAGTTGGGAAAAGGCCAGGATTGACTGGTGTAATACCGAAGATTAGCAATCTCAAGGCCGACCTCCTCTCGAACCTCTCGGACCGCACACTCTTCGAGAGTTTCACCAGGCTCGACGAAACCCGCCAAGGCACTGAAGACGCCAGGACGAAAATGCGGGCTGCGCGCTAACATCAGCGCGTCGCCACGTTCAATGAGCACCATCACAGCTGGTGAAATACGGGGATAGGCGACGAGCCGACAGCTTGGACACTCGAGCGCCATTTCCGTTTTTTTCATCACAGTTGGCGTACCGCAATGACCACAAAAACGATGGTTTTTCTGCCAGTCGATTAACTGCGTGCCACGCCCGGCCAAAGCAAAAACCTCTGGGCCTGCCGAAGCAAACAAGCTGCGTACGGGTCGTAACTCGCCGATGATGTGCTGAGGAATATTGTCTGTTTCGACGGCATAGCAGACTGCACCATTCCAGTGCCCAATCTTCAAAGCATCGCCGGAATCTCTGAAGTCTTCGTGACTTGCCTTGGGAAAGGCCTCCCTGCCTTGCTCGTCAACAGATATCAGCACCTGATTACCACATCGAATCAACCAGTAACTTAGTTCGCTCATCTCGTGTCTCGTGAAAATTCTTTTTAAAACGCTTAAAGTAAGCATGGATTATTTGACATCATTGTATTCTGGGTTGATGATTCACAAGGCTTGAATTAAGTTGATGCGTATGAGCGCACGAAACCTTTTAGAATAAAGGTATATTTAGCGGGCATCGTCATGAACCCAACGTATCAAAAATCGGCACGCTCAAAGGACATTTACCCATGAACGCACCGCTGACCACATCCGCCCAAAAGGTGTATGACAAGGTAACGCTCGAAGATAAGTACACGCAGGAACAGGGCCGCGCCTTTATGAGTGGCGTTCAAGCGCTCGTCAGACTGCCGATGATGCAACAGCTTCGAGATGCTCGAGCAGGATTCAATACAGCGGGTTTCATTAGCGGCTATCGTGGCAGTCCCTTGGGGGGCTATGACCAGGCACTCTGGAAAGCCTCTGCACACTTAAAGCGCCACCACATTGTCTTTCAACCAGGTGTTAATGAGGAGCTTGCCGCGACTGCAGTCTGGGGATCTCAACAAGTAGAGCTTTATCCTACACAAAAAAAGTACGATGGCGTTTTTGGGCTGTGGTACGGCAAGGGGCCGGGTGTTGATCGCTGTTCCGATGTGTTTAAGCATGCCAATATGGCCGGCACATCCCCTCTTGGTGGTGTCATTGCCATTGCCGGGGACGATCACATCGCAAAAAGTTCGACCGCTGCGCATCAAAGCGACCATATCTTTAAAGCTTGTGGACTACCCGTTTTTTTTCCAAGCGATGTGCAAGGTATTTTAGATATGGGTCTGCACGCCTTTGCCATGAGCCGTTTTTCGGGTCTCTGGTCAGGCATGAAGACAATCCAAGAGGTCGTTGAATCAAGTGCGAGCGTAGACATTGATCAAGATCGGGTCAAGATAGTTTTGCCCGAAGACTTTAACTTGCCCCCTGGTGGGCTACACATTCGCTGGCCTGACGCACCGCTCGAGCAAGAAGCGCGTTTAATGGAATACAAGTGGTACGCCGCACTCGCTTATATACGTGCGAATAAACTGAACCATACTGTCATTCAGGGTCTCCATGATCGCCTTGGCATCATGGCAAGCGGCAAAGCGTATCAGGATACCTGTCAGGCATTACTTGACTTAGGTCTCAGCACTGAAGTTTGCAAACAAATTGGGTTGAGGCTGCATCACGTCAATGTCGTTTGGCCATTGGAGCCTCGTTCAACGCGCGAGTTTGCTCAAGGTCTTGAAGAGATTTTGGTCGTCGAAGAAAAACGTCAAATCATTGAGTATCAACTCAAAGAAGAACTCTACAACTGGCGCCCTGACACACGCCCCGATGTACTTGGAAAGTTCGACCAACCGGAAAATGATCATAGCGGTGGTGAGTGGGCACGACCCAACCCTGCAGGAAACTGGCTATTACGTGCCAATGCCGACTTGAGCCCTGCCTTGATCGCGCAAGCAATCGCAAAACGATTATTACGTCGCGATCTACCAGACGCAGTCAGAGAGGGTATACATGCTAGATTGAACATCCTCGAAGCAAAACAAAGGGCCCTCAGTGTTGTCGAGAGCGCCGTGGGTGAGCGACAGCCTTGGTTTTGCAGCGGATGTCCACACAGCACAAGCACGCGAGTGCCGGAGGGCAGTCGAGCGATGGCCGGTATCGGTTGTCACTATATGGTGCTTTGGATGGACCGCTCAACATCGACCTTTACTCAAATGGGTGGTGAAGGCGCGCCCTGGGTTGGGCAATCTCATTTCGTCACAGATCAGCACGTTTTTGCCAATATTGGCGATGGCACATGGTTTCACAGTGGGTCTTTAGCGATCAGGCAAGCTGTCGTTGCAGGTGTCAATATCACCTACAAAATTTTGTATAACGATGCCGTTGCGATGACGGGTGGTCAGCAAGTGGGCGAGCGTCCAGAGGGTCTATCGGTCCCACAAATCGTTAAGAGCAGCATTGCTGAAGGTGTTCAACGCGTCGCCGTCGTCACAGACGATCCACAGCGCTATGCTGGCGTCCCATTAGAGCCTGGTGTGCGCATCTGGCATCGAGATGAACTCGATACCGTCCAGCGTTTATTCAGAGAAATCCCTGGCACCACCGTCATTGTGTATGACCAGACATGTGCGACAGAGAAAAGACGTCGTCGCAAATCAGGAAAACTTGAGGATCCGAAACGCGTTGTCCTCATCAATGAACTCGTGTGCGAAGGTTGTGGGGACTGCTCAGCCAAGAGTAACTGCCTGTCGGTCGAGCCGCTTGAAACGGATTTTGGGCGCAAACGCCAAATCAATCACAGCAGTTGCAATAAAGACGAGTCTTGCTTAAAAGGCTTTTGTCCAAGCTTCGTTGTCATTGAAAATGCGACACTTCGCAAACCCATCCTCAAAATTGACGTGAACGATGGGAATACAAGTGGTGAACACTTTTCCGAAAAAAAACTAGCGACCCTTGCGTTGCCTACCCTTCCCGATTGCATAGAGCCTTATCGTATCGTCGTGGCGGGTGTGGGTGGTACTGGAGTCATTACCATTGGTCAATTGCTTGGGATGGCTGCCCATATCGAAGGAAAAGGGGTCATCACACAAGACTCCGCAGGACTTGCTCAAAAAGGCGGTTCGACATGGAGTCACATCCAAATTGCACAATCTCACGATGCGCTGTGCGCCACCAAAGTCGATATCGCACGCGCCAATTTGATTGTGGCTTGTGATGGTGTCGTGGCGGCGAGTCAAACCACGATGGCATTGATTCAAAAGGGACTCACCCGCATCGCACTTAATCAACATGACACACCAACAGCTGGTTTTGTACAAAGCCCTGACTGGCACTCTACAAATGCCGTTTGCGCAACGGCGCTCGGTCAAGCCGTCGGCGCAGAGAAACTCGTCGGTCTCGATGCAAGCGCAATGGCCGTCGACAAGTTAGGTGACGCGATTTATGCGAATCCCCTCCTTCTTGGATATTGTTGGCAAAAAGGCTTTATCCCTCTCTCATTGGAGTCCTTAGTCAAAGCTTTTAGACTCAATGCCGTACAAGTCGAGCGTAATCTGCTGGCATTTGAATGGGGTCGGGCCGCGGCTTTAGATCCAAAACTTTCAAGAACGACCATTAAAGAGCAGCCTGTTCAATTTAAAGCGCGTCAATCCATTGAACACATCATTCAGACACGCTCTGAATTTCTGATTCGTTATCAAAATAAACGCTATGCGGCTCAATACCTCGCGTTTGTTGAGCACATTCGCCAAGCCGAACAGAACCTGACAAAAGATTCCTCCAACACGAACCTTAGACTGACGCAAACCGTTGCACGCTATCTCTTTAAACTGATGGCGTACAAAGATGAATATGAAGTCGCACGACTGCATACAGAGCATCATTTTGTAGCCAAAATCTCTGAACAATTTGAACCCGGGTATAAGATCACCCATTATTTAGCCCCACCCTTGCTCTCGGCACACAATGCACAGGGCGAGGCAATCAAACAACGCTTTGGTAGCTGGATTCGTCCCGTCATGACAGGACTCAGACATCTGAAGATATTACGTGGTACTCCACTAGATCCCTTTGGCTATAGCCAAGAGCGCCGCACAGAACGGGCGTTAATCGCTGAGTATCAATGCTGTATCGAAGCGCTTCTACCTGAGCTCACGCTGGACAATATCGACTTAGCTGTGCGGATTGCTTCTGTACCCGAACACATTCGTGGCTATGGTCATGTCAAAGCCAAGCACTTAGATGAATCCAAGAATAAAACTCAAAAGCTACTTGAACAATGGCACAAACAGACTTGAACGATTAATCAAGAGACGTTGTGCTAGAACGACTCGTTGAACAGCTCACGTCCGATCAACATGCGGCGTATTTCACTGGTGCCGGCGCCGATCTCATACAGTTTGGCATCGCGCCAGAGGCGACCTGTAGGATAGTCATTGATATAGCCATTGCCACCCAAGATTTGGATCGCCTCACCGGCCATCCAAGTCGCCTTTTCTGCACAGTACAAAATCACACCCGCAGCATCCTTGCGTAATCCGCGCTGGTTATTTGACGACCCCTGCGTTGAGCCTTGCGCGCGCGCATCCAGCGTGCGTCCAACAGCATAACAATAAGCGCGGCAGGCAGAATATGTGGTGTACATATCGGCAAGTTTGCCTTGAATCAATTGAAACTCTCCAATCGATTGCCCAAATTGACGTCGCTCGTGGACATACGGCAACACGGTATCCAGGCAGGCACCCATAATACCGAGGGGTCCCGCAGCAAGCACTGCTCGTTCGTAGTCCAATCCACTCATCAATACATTGACACCACCATCGAGCTGACCCAGAATGTTTTCAGCCGGAACAAAGACGTGATCAAAGACCAGTTCGCCCGTGTGAGAGCCGCGCATACCTAGTTTGTCGAGTCGTTGCGCAACAGAGAAACCCGGCATGTCACGATCGATTAAAAATGCGGTAATACCGCGAGCTTTTTTATCCGGATCCGTCTTGGCATACACCACGAGCGTCTGAGCATCCGGACCATTGGTAATCCACATTTTGGTGCCATTGAGACGATAGCCTCCCCCGTCTGGTGTCGCACGCAATTTCATGCTTACAACATCCGAACCCGCCTCAGGCTCGCTCATCGCGAGTGCGCCAATGTGATCGCCGCTAATTAAGAGCGGTAAGTATTTTGCGCGCTGAGCGTCTGTACCGTTTCGCATGATTTGATTCACGCATAAATTGGAGTGAGCTCCATATGACAAGCCGACAGAGGCAGAAGCCCGAGAAATTTCTTCCATGACGATCATGTGCGCAAGATATCCCATACCTGCGCCACCATATTCGGGACTCGCGGTCACGCCAAGCAATCCCATATCGCCCATCTTGCGCCAGAGATCCATCGGAAACTGATCCTCTCGATCTATCTGAGAGGCTCTCGGAGCAATTTCCTTGACCGCAAACGCACGGACGGCTTCGCGCAAGGCATTTAATTCTTCTGAAAGTCCATCGTCAAGCGTGTATGTCAGCATCATTGATCCTTAGGGCTTACTTCATTCAGTCAGCTTAATTTAGCTTAATGTTGCTTAATGTAGCTTAACGATACTCAATGTAAAAGCCCCCTCACTCATTTCAAGCAAGGGGGCTCCGTTTGGTTGAATGAATAAGGGATTAACCTGGACCCATCAACAAATTAGACAGCCAAGTGGAGATAATCGGGATGTAAGTCACCACAAGCAACAAACCAACCATCAGGAAGAAAAATGGCATCGAGCCACGCAATACCCGCGCCAAGGGAATCTTAGAGATATTGCTAATCACGAACAGATTCAAGCCCACAGGGGGCGACATCAACGCTAACTCCATGTTGATGACCAGCATCACACCAAAATGAATCGGATCGATACCCAGACGCTCAAGCAAAGTTCAATCGCAAAACGGTTACCCGTGCGTTTCACCGGGGAAACCATTAGGCATTAAAGTGTACGCCCAAGAGCTTTGAAAAATAACTCGGACTGTAGTCTTTCACCGAGCGTCTGTTCTCCGAAACGCGCAGCCAAGGAGGTCTCAACGGGCTCGAGCGGTAAACCAGAAGACATTGCCAGCACTTGCATCATGCAAGCTCGCTCCAAAAAGTACAGGTCATCATAGGCATAGTCTATCCTCTCACCACAAACCACGACGCCATGATTGCCAAGAAAAACAACATCCGCGCCCTGCATCGCCTGCGCGATACGCTCACCCTCGCTGGCATCGAGCGCTAGGCCGTTGTAGTGCGCATCAATCGCCACGCGACCGTGAAAGCGCATGGCGTTTTGCGAAAGAGTCGTGTCCAAGGCCCGCTGTCGTGTCAAGGTCAATGCAGTCGCATAGGGCATATGGGTATGGAGCACACACGTCTTTTTTGCAATTCGATGCACTGCAGCATGGATAAACATGGCAGTCGGTTCGACGGGATGACGACCGGCCAATATCTCGCCTTGCTCATCAATCATCACAATGTCTTCAGCCTGAATCTCGCTCCATAGCAAACCTCGAGGATTCAGTAGAAAACGTCCGCTCTCATCCGGAATTTCAACGCTGAAATGATTACAGACGCCTTCGGACAAGCCATGATGGGCTGCGGCTCGCAGGGCTAGAGCCAAGTCCTTTCGCAAAGAACGGATCGCAGGAGACTCGAAATCTTCTTCATGCATGCTCATTGTCATCTTATTTCTCCAGAAGCCTGATGATTAAAATTTAAACATGTTTTAACGGTCGGGACTGTTGGTCTAACGCAAGTTCAATGAAGTGTGGCGCCACTGAAGTGCGCGGTACTTTGAATGTAAACCAGGTACGTACGTCCTCTTCGAGGCCGATGCCATGCATGTAGTTATAAATCGCCTTTCTTAACCCAACGCCTAAAGCGGCGTGATCGACATTGGTCGGATCGTTAAAAGCTACATCGTTTTTAGCAAAGCTCGTCGGCGGCAAAGGTTCGAGTGTGACACCATAAGCAGAGGGATTTAAACCCACGGGCGAATGAACAGTGCAGGTGAAGCGATGAAAGAAACCGCTTTGTATGCATCCATTGGAAAAAAGCTGTCGGACATATTCCAAGGCATCCACGGTGTCCTTGACCGTTTGAGTAGGAAATCCGTACATCAAATACGCATGGACCAACACCCCCGCATCACTAAAAGCACGTGTCACGCGCGCCACCTGTTCAACCGTCACGCCTTTTTTCATCAAATGTAGAAGACGATCCGATGCAACCTCAAGACCACCGGAAACTGCGATACAACCACTTTGAGCAAGGAGCTGACAAAGTTCCGGAGTAAAGGTTTTTTCAAAACGGATATTGCCCCACCAAGAGATATTGAGGTCGCGTTTAATAAGCTCCAAGGCAAGAGACTTTAATGCTTTAGGAGGGGCAGCCTCATCGACAAAATGAAAACCCGTCTGTCCGGTTTCACGGACGATCGCTTCGATACGATCGGCAAGAACCACTGCAGAGGCTGTCTCATAACGCCCAATGTAATCCAGGCTCACATCACAAAAACTACATTTTTTCCAATAGCAGCCATGGGCCACGGTCAGCTTGTTCCAACGCCCATCACTCCAAAGTCGATGCATGGGATTGAGCATATCTAACAAAGAAAGATAATCAGCAATCGGTAACCCATCCCACGTCGGCGTGCCAACCTCCTCGAACGGCACCTCGGGCTCGACCATATTGATATAACGCACCTCGCCAGAATCCGAATCACGCAAATAAGTGCGGACTAGGCGTTGCTGGGATCGCTTCCCACATAAAAAATCTAGGAGTGATAACAAGGGGCGCTCGCCCGCATCGAGTGTCACAAAGTCTACGTAATCAAATACTCGGGGTTCAGAGAGCTCGCGAAGCTCAGTATTGACAAAGCCACCGCCGAGGACGACTTTGATCTCAGGATGGTGTGCTTTGATGGTCTGCGCAATCCTGAATGCTGCGTAGACGGTCCCCGGAAATGGCACCGAGAGCAGGACAACGGTCGGAGCATGCCTAGCAATCGCGTCAAGGGTCAGCTTTTCCAGGGAAAGGTCTAGTAATGTCTTCGGTGCCGCAAGCGCGAGGGCTAAAGGCTCAAAGGTGGCCTGACTCGCTGCAAGCGCTTCACCATAACGTACAAACTCGAACCTTGGATCGATGGCATCGCGCAAGACATCCGCTAAATCATTCAAATAAAGCGTCGCCAAATGCTTAGCACGATCTTGCATTCCGAGCGCACCAAACGCCCAGCCCAAAGGATCGCCGGATGCATCATCAACATACGCGTCCAATGCAGAAAACCGTGGCCCTTCGGGAAGATACTGCCGACTGACAATACGATGCGCCAGAGTTGAGTCACGACCTTGCGG